>Ga0194119_10000977_pt1 | contig 53299 bp, 81 predicted proteins | sample TA2MahC100mmetaG_FD_148620 | JGI IMG/M metagenome (GOLD analysis project Ga0194119, IMG submission 148620) | Freshwater microbial communities from Lake Tanganyika, Tanzania - TA2015018 Mahale Deep Cast 100m | ecosystem: Environmental > Aquatic > Freshwater > Lake | place: Tanzania: Lake... | reverse complement strand
CGGATGCGGGTGATGAACGCCCCCACCGTCTCGCCCTTGTCGAGGTAGGTCTCGTCGTAGACGAAGATGGGCACGTTGAGGTCCACCCCGCGACGCAGCAAGCCCGCATGTCGGTGCTGGCCGTCGATGACGTGGACGATGCCGTTCTCCTCAAATCCGATGAGTGGTTGAAGCAGCAACTCGTCGTAGTTCTCGGCGATCTCGCGAACGATCGTGTGCCTGGTGAGCCGGTTGCTGTGGCCGTGGAAGGCCGACAGGACAGTGAGACCGTTCAGAGGAATCGAAGACAGTGGGGGGGTCGGCACGGTGTCCTCAGAGCGACAGCGTGAGGGTCACGCCGTCCGAGTAGGTGATGGCGTAGGCGGTGCCGTTCTTGGCCTTCTGGACCGTGACCTTCTCGCCGCTCTCGACAGCGGCCATGAGGATCACGTTGAAGCGCGCGGTCATCGCGGCCTCCGTGGAGGTCTGCGGGGACGGGGGGGTGATGGGCTTCGGGTTGGACACGGGCATCTCCTTCGGAGGCTGGGTCTGGTGGACCGGCTCGGGAGCCGGGGGAGGGGTCGGAATCGCGGCCTTGACCGGCTCGGGAGCCGGGATCGGGGCCTTGGGCTTGTTGAGGGTGGAGCGGTCGACCGGGCGGAAGCCCGTGTCGGGACCACAGAGGTCGCGCGCCCTCGTGGGGATGTCGGACGAGGCGCAGACCCCCTTCTTGAAGAACTGGAGGTGGAGCTTCACCGCCGAGTTCTGAAGGATGTTGCAGCCCTGCGTCGCGTGGAGCACGAACGCCAGGAACGACTTGGGCTGGCCCTTGAGCCCCTGGAGCACCTTCACCATCTCGGACGGGATGGGCGTCGAGCGATCCGCGTCGTAGGCCACGAGGAACTTGGTGATGACCTTCCGCGTGTCCTCGGGGAGCTTGCTCCACTTGTCGTGGATTTCGATGATGATCTCGTCGAGCCGGTCCTCCTTCGACAGGGGCTGCGGAGGTGCAGGCGGCGGGGTCGTCGGCTCGGGCTTGGCCGACGGCGGCACTGGCAGGAGGAGGGCCGCCTGTACCGACGCGAACGACGGCCTGTTCGGGGGATCGGGGAGCTTCGGGGGCACGGGTCGGGTCTTGGTCACGATTTCCTCCTGGATTGTGTCGATCACACCCGCATTTTTCAGATGCTCGAGCGAGCGGGACTTGGACGAGAACACGACTAGCGGAACGCCCGCCTTGTCCGCAGCGACTTTGGCGCTGTCCTGCAAGGCGTGGGGGCACGCTTTTGACGCGACGATCACGGCATCACAGGCGGGGAAGTCACGGCGACGGGCTTCTGCTCGACCCTGCCACCGCCACCCGATCAAGACCCCGTAGGGTCTCAGGTCGTCTCCGATCCTTCTCTCGTCTTGGGGGAAGCCCCCCACGAGTAGCACTTTTTTCACCGAGCTTTCTCGCAGAACGGGTTGGACGGACATGGACTCTCCCGGGTTCTACTTACGCAGACTTTCAACTTTCTGAACGCGGTCCCACTCTGAAAGTAGAAGCCGCAACGTCTCCCGAGCCAGCGTCGGGTGCTGTCCTTCCGTCGCGGCGAGGATGGCATTCGCGGTGCGAACGGCCAGATCGCTCGGCGGGTCGGTGGGCGTCCCGAGGTAGGTCAGGAGGTTCCGCACTTCGAGGGGGACACCCACGGGCATCTTCGGGGCGTCAGACCGCACGAGGTGGAGGGCGACACGGATCACACTCTGCCTCATGTACCCCACCGGCTCCTTGAGCCGCCGGGCCAGGGAGGCGGTCTTGCCCTGGAAGGCGTCTGGGTACTGGACGACCACCTTGGCCGACGTGGCCCACATCTTCGGGGGCGGGCGGCCTTCGACTCGACCCGGATCTTCCGTGTAGAGTTCGAGCGCCCGCTCGTAGACCTCGGGCGTCAGGACTCCGGAGAGGGCGAACCCGGTGACGAGGATGTCGTCCTGGCCGAGGTCTTTGTTGATGGCCTTCCACAGGCGCGCGACCTCGGCTCGACTCGCCTCGACGGTGATGCCCGCCCGGCGGGCTGCCAGAAGCAGATCGTCTCGCATGGTGTCGGTGATACCGAGGGCGTGAAGGCGCACGGAGAAGGTCTCCGCCTCTACTACGCGAGTTGCCAAGCTCCCTACGGGAACTCTGCGGGCATTGAGACCGGTTCTCCCGGAACGTGATCGAGACACCATGTTGCCAAGCTCTGCCGAACTTGAGGGGCATGGAAACCGATGGTCGATGTAGTCCCGCCGATTGTGGTCGTTGCCAAGCTCCCTTTGGAACTCGGAGGGCATTGAGACACGCGGTCAACTGGACCCACGGCCACCTCGTCACCCCGTTGCCAAGCTCCCTATGGAACTCGGCGGGCATTGAAACTCGGGCTACGCCGCGGACCGGCTGGCCGTTCACTATTTGCCAAACTCCCTATGGGAACTCGGCGAGCATTGAAACGTGCCAGGCTGTACGCGGCCCCCCTTGTTGCCAAGCTCCGAAGAACTGGGCGGGCATCGAAACGCGTCCATCTCAATGCGGTACCGCTGGTTCGAGTAGTTGCCAAGCTCCCTTCGGAACTCGGCGGGCATCGAAACCCTTCTGGGTCTGACCTGGGTTCGCGAGGATGTTGCCAAGCTCCAAAGAACTGGGCGGGCATCGAAACCCCTTCTGAGCGCGGGAGCCTCTGCGACCGGAACGGCGTCGCGGTCACCCACAGGACCGCCCCTCCCCGAGCCACCCACTCCTGTGCGAACTTCCCGATCTGGGGGTCGTCTTCCGCACCCTCGTCCCCAGAACCCGCGTGATGCCCTTCGTCGAGGATGAGGAGCTTCCCCTTGAGGTCCGAGGGCAAGCACCCCACACCCCACCGAGTCAGTTGCTGCATCGTGGTGAGGGCGACCCACTGGAAGTCCACCCGACCGGGCTTCACGATGTCGTCAAACAACCGACGCTTGTTGTGCTGTGTGTCGAGCAGCACGAACATGTCGTTCATGTCGCTCTCGAGCAGGAAGGGCGGACGGTCATAGAGAGGCGGCGCGACCAGCCGGACACGCCAGTTCTTGTGGAAGTTGCCCAACACGGGCCGAGATGGGGTGGCCAGAACCACCCCGTCCAAGAGCGCCCGGGACTTGAGGAGCAACGTCGCGACCATGAGCGTCTTGCCGCTGCCCGTAGGCGAGGACAGCCCGAGTTTCCGATGGCCGTCAGCCAGAGCAGCGGCCAAGAAGCTCACCGCCTTCCACTGATATTCCCATGTGTCGCGGATCTCCATCCACAACCTCCTGCCAGGGGACTACGCGGAAACGGACACCCTGTGCTCCTGTTCGGGTAGTGGCGGGTGCAGGAGGTGTCGATGCGCTTCAAATGGACGGGCACGGTCCCCGAGTCCCTCACCCTGTCGGGCAAAGAACAGGCGGTGTCCTCTTGGTGGGATGTCTACCTGATCTTTGCCGAGAAGCTGGTGGCGGGGGCAAAGCCGATCCCGCCGAAGTTCTTGCGGAATGGTCCGGGTCGCGGACTCCGCCTGTCGTCCGGCCAGTTGCTCAACACGAACCTGTGCTTCGACGATGTGATTCGTCGCATCCAGCAGCTTGCCGAACTCAACGGGGAAACGTGCTGGGTGCAGTGGAGCCGGGAAGATGGGGCGACGGGCCGCCTCGATCTGTGGGAGTCGTTCGGCGATTCCACAATGCCGCCCCCGCCGCCTCGGTCGAAGATCATGGTCATCGTGTTCGACACGGAGACCGTGCGGAACGACCCCGACCTCGTTCAGGCGACGCTTCAGTCCGCCCTCAACCTCTGAGGGCGGTCAGAGCCAGTCGGCGACCCGCTCCCGCAAGTTCGCGATCACCAGGTTCACCCGGTTCGTGGACACGCCGACCTCGGCCGCGATCTCACGCCGGTTCAGACCGCTCGCCAAGAGAGCCGCCACCTGCATCGCCAACGGGTCCACCGTGAGCCCCGTCGAGGTCTTCTTCGTCAGGTGCCGCTCGAGCCGACGGATCGCATCGCCCATCGTGTCGTCGCTGCCACCGCCGTGCTCCCACTTCACCAGCACCCGCTCTGCCACCTTCGACGCATCCACCGACCCACAACCTTCGTCGTCCCGCATCGACAGCGGAGCCGGCATCCCCACCTGTTCGACCTCCCGCCGCCGCGTCTCCCGTCGGTGATAGTTGTTCAGGATGCACTCACAAACCATGTGTACGTAGTGCCCGAACGACGATTTCCGAACATCAAAGGGACACTTGCCGACATTCCGAGCCAGAATCCCCCGGTAGACCTCCTGCAACACATCTTCGGGGTCGTACCCGGAACGCGCGATGCGGGCTCCGAACCCCGCAAAGAGCAACTTCCGAACCTCATGACCCCTAAGGTTGAGGTCGATACCCAGCTTGGGTTCTCCGGGAAGCTCCGCTGAGGGAGCCACCGTGAGGCTCGTGGACTTCGGTTTTGGCGGGGCCGCCCGAGGTCCGAACCAGTCGAGCACTTCGTCGAGCGACATCGGGGCCGCCCGAGGGCCAAACCAGTCCAGCACCTCGTCGAGCGACATCGGTTCCGCCGCCACCCCGAAGAAGTCGAACACGTTGCCCAGTGGGGCCGAAGGTTGGGGCCATGCGGCCCGCGTAGGCCGGTAGAACTGGGCTTCCATCCAGGCTTCTCCTCACCCGGCTCGACGAACGCCTAAGGTTAGGGGGCGGCGCGCGGGTAAGAGGCATCCTAAAGCATAGCATCCGCCCAGGCAATAGCTCCATAGGCGAAAAACCGACCACTACTGCTTTTATCTCGTCGGACCAGGATCCTACCTAACCTTGCGGGTGTCGCTTCACAAGGTTGGGTGGCACGCCGAGGGGATTGCCGACGGGAGGGAGATGTACCCTCGGGGCCACGTAGGGGTCACGTTGACGGGTGTGACTCTCTCGTCTGAAGGGTCAGAACCACCGTGGTGTTCGACCCCTCGACCGCCTCATTCAGTTTCTGAACGAGCCGTGCATGGCCCCCAAGCTCCCCGCTACTGCTGATGAGGGCATTCACCGAGTCGAGGATCACCGTTGAGACCGTGTCGGTCTTGATGAAAGTCTCGGCGATCTCGCCGGCTTGCTCGGCGGTGTCGGGCTGGCTGACCAGCATCTTCTCGACATCAACCCCGAGTTCCCGGGCGAAGGTCGGGTTGAATGCGTGCTCCGAGTCGATGTACGCGCAGACGCCGCCCTTTCTCTGAGCTTCTGCTACCATCTCAAGTGCCAACTTCGTCTTCCCGGACCCCACGGGGCCGGAGATTGTGGTGAGTTGGCCGCTGCTCGTAATCGTGATCATGTGACTTCCGGGTCGGGTGTCGTTGTCCGGGTCGGGACCCGGAGTTCCAGGAACCCCTTCCCCTTGCGAAGGGCTGCGAGGGCCGCCCCAAACTCCTCCTCTCGCTGTTCGGGCGTCAAGGAGGCCATCCGCTGTTGCTCGGCGTTCTCGTCCTCGTACTGCTGGCGGAGGTTGGCTCGAGCTTCGTCTGGGAAGAAGGTCGGGTCGAGTTCTGAGGACCCCCGAGTTCGCTTGCCCGGCGGGTGACCCTCAAGCCACACGGGGAGAGAACGAGACACCGTGTCGGTCACCTTCTCCTCGACCGTGAGGGAGTCCCAGGTCTGGCGAGCCTTCTGCGAGGTCCCATCGAGCAACTGTGTGAAGGTGAAGCTCTCGATGCGCGTGGCCCACGAGTACTGCCACGTCCACGTCGCGGGGTCGGTGTCCTTCGTCTTGGCCTTGCCCGACCGCACGTCGCGGACACAGGCAGCGACTTGTTCGGGGTGACGGGTCAGGGCGACTTCGTAGGAGAGGTTGAGGTAGGGCATGGGTGTCCTTCGAGGGTCAGTCGTGGTCGGGTCTTGGCTCGTCCGGGTTGGCTCGGAGTCGATCACGTTCGACCACCGTGGCCATCGCGGGGTTCGAGAGCGAGGTCGTCCGCATGTGCTCCTCGATGGTGTCCTCGAGGAGGCTCACGAGAGCATCGGGCCCCCACAACCCCTCCCGGATCTCGCTCTTGGGGATGCGGGCGACGGCCTCCTCGATCCGCAACCTCATGCCAGGCACCCACAGGTCGAAGGCTTCGAGGGCCACCCTCATGCAGTCATCTCGGGTCATGTAGACGGGCAGTTCGTTCGTCATGTGCGGTCCAATAGGGTTGGATCAGGGGCGACTTCAGCAGAGGAGAGGATGCCCTCTTCAAAGAGAAGGGCGTCCGTCGCGTGCTTGGCGAACTCGCAGGTGTTGTACGCACCCCCCGGTGGGCACTCGTAGCGACGCTCCGAGCCGGATGTTTTGAACACCACGCCTTTCCACTTCCCGTCCTCGAAGAACACTCGAGCGATGGGCATCCCCGACCTCTTGTGGGCACGCTCCCAGTACCCCGGCGAGCGATCCCCGTTGGTCTCCTTCTCGGACCAGGGCGTCACCTCGGAGACGATCTCCTCGGGGACCAGCCTCCAGCCCTCGCTCACCAGGGCTGCCTCGGCCTGCTGTTGAGCTTCGGCGAGGCTTGAGCACCACCCGCTCTGGCAGCCGGCCTCCCAGTCGAATCGGTCCTCTGCCTGGATGGACGCCACAAGGTTCCCCTCCAGGTCTTTCATCACGTAGTCTGGGCCTTCCGATTGCCACGGCTTGTGGAACCGGACCTGACGCATCGACGACCACACCTGGTAGAACAGGTTCGGGTTGCGGTTGAGAGCCGCCATCAGACGGTCGAGAAGGTTGTCAGGCATCAACCTTCTCGTAGGTGGCCGAGTCCAAGGCCCGGCGTACCGCTGGGGTGATGAGCGTGACCTCAACCACCTGGAAGTAGGGGTCGCACTCGTGTTCCTTGAGGTAGTTCTCGGCGGCTTCCCTCGAGGTGAAGACCAAGGTGGCGTCCCCCTGGGCACCCCCGCACTTCTCGAGCCCCCGCCACGTCCCGTCCGGGTAGGCCGAGTGCAGGACGAACACTTGATGTGGGAACGTATCTGGGGGTGCGGTCATCGGAACCCTCTCCCCCTTTACGCGGAAGAGGGGGAGCCCTGAACCTGTAGCCAGCGACGCATCTGGGGGTACTCGTTCTTCGCGGTCATACCCGCAGCCTGCAAGCCGGCGATGCCCAAGTGGCATCGCGCCTCTAGCATGGACCGGATCTCTGCGGTGGCCCCGTCGAAACTCTTGTCGTCCTTGCGCCACAGGCTCGGAAGATGTGCCCCGGCGGCCTTCATCGCGGCAAAGGACCAAGCGATGGCCTCCGACTCACTCATCTGAAGGATGGCCCGACATCCCGGGTCCTCGGGGTACGAGGTGAGCCCGTCCGGGTGCTCGGCGAGGTAGTCGTCCACCGCCTGCAGGAACTCCGCGGTCGGTTCGTCGAAGTTCATCCCCGGCGTGATGTGGGGGTGTAGGAAGCCTGGTGTCACCGCCAGGTGCCCCGCTTCGTGAAACAGGTCGGCCACCCGTACCGTTCGCGGGTGGTACACCAGCACCCCCCGGTCGATCCACACACCATCCAAGAAGGGCCTCACGTAGGCCCCCTCTCGCGCCAACATGCCGTTCGTGACGCGACGTGTGGGCATCCCGATGCTGCCGAAGAACTCGACTGCTTGGCGTAGGGCGTTGTTCATGCGCTCTCTACGCCAAAAGCCCCGCAACCTGAACGTGGTGGGTACGGTGGACTCGAGGCCACCGCTTGGGTGGTTCTCAAACGCCTGTCTGCCTGCCCGCATGTCGCGAGCGAAACGGAGAAATCATGAATGAAGAAGGGACTCGTGTGCGTTCCGCACGCGATTCATCGGTTCGCGCTCTGGTTCACGCTGCCCTGAAGCACGGCATCTCACCGAGTGTGTTCCGCGCAGAGTTCGAGCAAGCCGCCCCCCTGTACCGGGTGCCGCCCAAGACGACGGGCGAGATCGTCGAGATGATCGACACCCTGGGTCAACTCACGGGTGCGGTCAAGTCCACGGCACTCACGGTGGAGGTCGCCCCTGTCCCCGTGGTCGAGCCGGAACCGCCGGCCCCCGTGGTCGAGCCGGAGCCGGTCGTCCAGGAGCCTGTCGTCACCACCTCGTCTGAAGGGACGAGCGCGTCCGACTGGTGGTTCCTCGACGGGTTGGCGATCGACGACAGCCCCGTCGACCCGATCTCGGAAGCTGTCCGCAAGGCCCGCGAGGACCGCATTGCGTTCATCCTCGGCGGAGGGAACCCGTTCCAGCGGTTCTGCGAGGTCGTCGAGATCAACGGCGAGAAGTACATCCTCGTCAGCACGCTGAAGATGCGGTTCGAGGACGGGACCATGCTCAACTGGTCCGGCTCGATGAAGCAGTACCTCGGGAACGCCGTGTCCCAGTGCAACCGCGACTTCCAGGGCGTCTGGAAGGGCAAGGAGTACAAGGGCACCGCCTGGGGCTACCTGCACAAGCACAACCCGAAGGCCGAGGAATTCTGGCTCTGGTCCAACCTGACCAAGCCCGACGGCACCAAGAAGGACATCGTGGACAAGATGTACGTCCAGTGCGTCACGACCAAGCCCTTCTTCAAGACCCGGCTTCAGAAGATCCCGGACTAGGGGCGAGGGCCCTCGCCTTCAGCATCAGGTCCCGAGCACTCACAGCTACGGCACCCGCCTCGATGGCCGCTTCACGTTGAACATCGGTCACATCGTAGTGCGGGTGCCGTCTCGCGTTGTGGAACCAGCACCGCTTGATCCCGACACGCTCACAGAAGCCATGAAGCTCCTCGAGCGTGTCGGCGGTCAGGTGGTGCCTCGGCTTCCCCTTGAACACGATGCTCGCGTTGTCCACGTAGACGGCCATTATCCCTTCCACCGAGGTTTCTTCTTGCCCGGTTGGTACGGCGGAGGCCGGTCGTTGGGCCGTTCCGGAGGGTCAGGTTTGGGCTCTTCCTTGATGCGTCCTTCGAGGCAGATTCCGTAGTAGTCGCAGGTAGAGGTCGCCACACACTCCGCACACCGCTTCATGCCACCGTCCAGGAGGTCAGACTACTCGCTCTTGTAGCAGCACGTATCCGGCTTCTCGAAGGACACGATCTGCTTCCCCGATGATGCGTTCGCGTGAGGTCGTAACGCCTCCCACGACCACGTTCTCAGGGCCGTCGACACCCATGTATCGCACCTCCCACACGATACCGCGCTCGTCCTCGTAGACGCGCAACGTGGCCCGGGTTCGATGCCACGGATCCCACCGACACAACGAGTCGGAGTCCGGGGTGATCTTCTCCCAAGGCCCAAACACGCGGATGCTCAACGCCACCTTCCACAGCAGCGCGGGATCCCGGGCCAGTGCCTCGAGGACTCGCTCGGGGGTCATGCGAGCGGGATCCGGATGTCGATCCCATGCGGGGCGTGCCCGGCCCCAAGGCTCCAGCCGAAGGGCTTCACCTTGGCCTGGGACCACGCGACGCGGTTCCGAAGCTCCCCGGACACCTGGCGGCGAACCCACGCCAGCCAGGCGTCGGGGTTGTCGCTGTCCCGGGGACCACGGGAGGTGCCGCCCGAGGCGACCGAATCCCACTCACCGTCCGTATCGGTCATCGTGACGTTCCAGCACGAACCGCCACCACACTCGTCGGGACCAGCGACAATCCGAAGCATCTCAACCTCCCTGCACCTGTTACGCGGGAGGTCTGGAGACCTGAACCTCAACAACATCGTCAGCGAGCACCCATCCGGTCACCCGCTTGCCGGACTCCGCTATGCCTCGCACGCGGAGTAGATCGCGGGTCTCGTCCTTCATCGGCCCCGCCTGGAACAGGTAGGAGGACTTCTCCAGCACTTTGACCGGAGTGCCCTCCACGAAGAAGCCCGCCGTCGCCCCGAACGAGTCCATCTCGAAGTCCACGATGTCCCGGTGACACCAGACGCTCCACTGTTCTCCGGGACACATCTCGTAAAAGCCCTCGGGTCCACGCCCGATCTTGGAATTCATGCTTCTCCTACAGGGGATTTCTTCCCAAAGATGCGCTCCCAACCAGCCTCGTAGGCCCGGGAGTTCACACGAGCAGGTCCCCGACCTCGCGAAGTCCGCTCCTCGGGCGGTACCTCGGGGACTCCGGGGAGGGAGTGGAACTCCGCATCCACGAGTGGAGAGCCCTCACGCCCCTTCAACTCGACGTACTCGCCCATGATGGGCCGACCCTCTTCGATGCGCGTGAACTCGGCACTTCGGATGCCCGTCTCGTCGAGCACCAGCCCGCGAACATCCCCGTTCCCGTTGTGGGCCAGTGGCAGGACAACAGCTTTCTTGGAGTCAGACATGCGGGCCTCCACTTCCTCTACGCGCTCTTGTTGTTCTGACACTCGCAGATCGGGGTTCAGTTTCCGAGTGGGTCCGCGTAGGGCAGGGGGAGAGGTCACATGTTCAACGTCTACAACGACCACCGAGGCGTCAACGTCAAGCTCCCGGCCGAGCGGGACATCGAGAGCGTCCGTCGGCTCGCCGAGTCCTATGCGAGTCTGGGCCACAGCGCCTTCCTTCGCGCCTTCCGGGTCACCTCGGAGTCCGTGACCGGCGAGCGGTTCGAGACCGCCTTCTCGGTGCTCAACGGGAAGGTCGTCGAGCACCCCGACGTGACCATCCCCAAGGCCCACTTACTTCAAGGCAACCCGCGAGGGTTCAGTCCCACGCCTCTCCCGCGTAGAGGGAGCATCCCAAGAGGCGAACATGAACAAGAACGACCCCAACTACAGGGCGTTTGCTCGCGACATGCTGAAGCTGTGCCAGAAGCATGGCATCAAGATCCGTGCAGCCAACGAGGGTCTCGTACTCCTCGGTCCCGCGAAGGCCAAGACGGTCGGCGATTTCCCCTACTCCCTGTTCCAGTTCTCACCGACCGAAGCCGTCATCGGCGACGACGGGGAGCACCCCATCAAGATGACGAGGGAGGAGTAATGGCGGTCCGCATCCGCACCGGGGCCAAGGACGACCCCGACCGCAACCCCCAACTCGCCGCGAGCGAGAAGCAGATCGAGTGCTTGAGAGGGGCCCTCTCCGTCTACGTGGCCCCCTTCTCCTCGACGGTCCGGGTGATGGCCGTTCGAGGTGTGCCTGGTCGTCAGGCCCAGGTCGCCGAGTTGAACGTGGAGGAGTTGGACGCTTTCATCTCGATGCTGGTAGAGGTTCGCCGCCAGTTGGCGTAGAGGACTTCTACGGGAGGGCGTGTGCTACATCTCCAAGTCCAATCCCGCCGTGCCTGCGGAGCCCTGGACGGGGACTCCCTCGACTACAAGCGGTTCGACGAGGTCGACTGTCCTGCCTGTCGCGAGTCGGTTCACGGCATCACCGCCCAGCGGGTGCTGGACTGCGAGTCGTACTACACCGTTCGCCAGTTGGGCGCGTTGGCCCGCAAGGTCGCCCCCAATCCTCCCCTCACCGGCCCCTTGGGCGATTCCTCGAAGGTCGACCCCAACGCCCCCGCCGGCACACGGCTCCGTCAGCGGCAAGCCACCATGTCCGAGGAGGAGAAGCGCGAAGGCTTCCGACGGGTCACCGCCATGGCCGAAGACACCTGCCCTGGCTGCTGGGGCTCCATCGCCCACAACGAACACACCCCCGATTGCCGAGGTCCAGACCCCGAGAAGTGGGAACTGACCGACGCGGAGGTCACCGCCGAACTCGAGTTGTACGGCATCGACATCGAGGCCAGCCGATCCAGGTTCTCCAAGCTCCTCGACGATCTCATCTCCAGGGCCACCTCCGACTAGCTCACCTCGTGAGCAGGGCGAGCCGCTTCTGGAGCAACGTGACCTGTTGCTCGATGTCCCGGCGAGACTCCGCAACAGACGCGACGGCACCTGACGAAGCCTGCCTGGACTTGGCCCGCTTGACGGGTTCGCCGTCGGGCCCGTACAGCGGGGTCAGGGTCAAGGTCGGGTTGAACTCGGTCCCGTCCTTGACGCCCATGTAGGCAAGAGACGGGTAGCTCTCTGTGCCTGTGATGTTGCGCGTCACCGCATCTACGCGGCAGATGGCCGACTTGTGGATGCACAAGTCACCCACGTCGAACATCCTCACGTCGGATCGTTTGCCCATAGCGCCTCCTACAAGCACTACGCGGGAGCGACCTCGAACTGAACCTCTCAGTCGAACACGAACCAGCCCTGGCTCCGGAGCCAGGCGTCGCCGCCATTCCTCGCCTCCTCCGCCGTCTGGACGTACCCACCCGACTGGACTTCCTGCTCCTCCGAGCCTCGCGGTACGAAGAAGCTCCACAACCAGCCCCCCTGCTCCTTGCGGACGGTCAGGACGGTGAAGTTGAACAGCACCTCGGACCGTGAGAACCAGGAGTCGCCCACGGCGACCCACGGCCGGGCCACCTTCATTCGCTTCGCGACCTCGATGAACAGGTTCGGGTCGGCCGACAAGGCGTTCAACACCCGCTCGGGCGTCATGGGCGGCTTGGTCTTGGGCACCTCGAGAGGGTCGAACTTCTCCGCCGCCTCGAAGGCCACCACCTGCCCTCCGTAGGGCTTCTGGACGTACCAGGGGCCCTCGTCTGTGGCCTTCAGCACCACGTCCGCCACGTCCGTGAGCACCGCGTCCGCCTCACGGTTGATGTGGGCCTCGATGAGCACGCAGACAGGCTTGATGCTGCTCACCGTCACTTCAGACGCGGCGAGCATTGCGCCTCGAACCTGAACTGGGTCGAAGGGGAACTTCTTCGTCAGGTCCCCGAAGTCCAGGATCTGCATCGCCCTGTGTGCGTGGCTGGCGATGCCGGTGCCTACTGGGTCCGCCAGTTGGTTGATGGAGTCGCCGTGCCAGAACATCGGTCGGTAGTGGCCTTCGAGCACCCCCGACATCGCCAGCCTCACACGGGCGATGTTCGCTCGATTCCCGCGCATGACCGCGATTCCGTGAGGCAACCCGCCCCCGAGGGCTGCGTCGAGGGCAACCAGGCCCGTCGGGATGCGCGTGGTGGAAGGGACGACGGGTCGAGGCACCACCTCGAACTTGCTGGCTTTGATGGTCCCCAACGCCCTCGACTTGATGACGTCCCACCTCGACCCCGACACCGTGATGACGACATCCGCAATGCGGAGCAGGTGGGATTCCACACGGTCTACCACCAGCACGAGCGCACAGGTGGGGCGCTCGTCCCGCATGAAAGCGCAGAGCATGTTCAGGTTCGCGGGAACCGCCAACTGGGGGTCCGTCGTATCGACGGCCAGGAAGGTGCAGCCTGTCTGATAGAGGGCTCGGATGCTGTTCATGTCGAAGCTGTACATCACGGCTCTGTGCGCCTGATCGAACAGCGTGCTGGCCCCGCCACTCGCGTCCTCGATGACGGTGACGCCGGGAGGCAAGCCTCCCCCGAAGGCACGGTCGATCTCGGGCACGCCGGTTGGGATCACGGAGACTCCATCACCCCTCCATCTACGCGACGGCGGGGTGAGGCTGAACCCTCACCACCACCGGAACCCCCGCGCACTCTCGCGCTTGTCGTGGCGAGCCTGCCGCTCGAGGAACTCGTGGCCCCAGCATCCCGACCAAGCTCCGGGGTTCTTGGCCCGACCGAACTTGCGGTTCACCTTGGCGTGCTCCGCGAGGTCGTCCACGCAGAGCGTGGCCCACACGTCCATCCAGATGGTGTCGAACTTCTGGCCCTTGGCAGGCTTCCACTCGAACACGTCGGCCTGCACGATGACGAGCTTGTCGGGATTCTGACCCGCCGCGACCAGGGCCGCCCGGAGGTGGGGCTCGACGAGAGCGATCACGTCGGCGTTCAACTCGATCACCGTCACCCGCGTCACCTCGGGCTTGAGCGCGATGCCGAGAGCCACCATCCCGAGTCCGAGCCCGCCGATGAGCACCTCACCCCGGGCCTTCCAGAAGACAATGTTGTGGTCCCGCTGCTCGTCGTGGGTGTCCGACATCCACATCGTGCCGTTCACGTACAACTGGGCGTGGATGTCGCCCTCGCGGACCGAGCCCCGGCCGTCCCGCATCGCCCGGATGGACGCGAACGTCGCATCGGCCTTGCTGACGCCGACGTGCTTGACCATCGCCTTCCCCGACGTGATGCCGTCCGGGAAGACGGTCGCCATCTTCGGGAATCCACGCTCGCTGTCGTGCCACCGTTCCACGTCGTAGCCTCCTGTCACATGAGGACTACGCACGACCCCGCCGAAACTGAACCTACAGCCAGAAGGCGTCCCACTTGTGGCCGCACTTGTAGCACTTCGCGGCCTTCACGAAGCCGTCCACGATCTTGTGCGTGACGACCTTCGAGCACGTTGGGCAGGGGGCTTTGAACGTGAGAGTCATGCCCCCACTACGCACAGGGTTCGGAGACTGAACCTTACGGGTGGGTGACCCCGAGCATAGTCAACGCCCGAGTCAGGTGGCGGTCTTGGAACCCCGCCCTCGACCCGTCGAACGTGGGCTGAATCCGCCTTCCGTTGAAGGGGGCCACGTCCTCCTCGTCCTCGAGGATCACGATGTCCGTCGGGGCGAGCCCCATCTTCGTCACCGTGTCGAGAATCTGCTGACCCCTGTGGTCCCCGTTCGGGGTCGTCATGCCGACGATGGGAGCCGTGAGACCCTTGGACGCGAGCATCGCCGTGAGCGTGTCCTGGGTCCAGAACAACCGCCACGAGTCGAAGTTCGGGTCGGGCACCAACACCAGTACCCCTCGACCCTCCCACCTGATCTGCAGGTCAGACCAGGTTGCCACCTTCCGGGTGTCGGTGTCGTGAGGCCATGCGGGCGTGCTTTTCCAGCGAGAAGCGTCCGCGACGAAATCGTTGAACTTGACCAACGCCTCCTCAGCGGTCGGCATCGGAAGCTGCCGCCGACGCCCTCCGCCGACGGATTCCATACACCCCTGGAAACCCTCGAAACCATCGACGATGACGTCGAGCAGCGTAGCCGCAGTCTGGGACTTCACCGGCACCTCTCCGCCTACTACGCAAATCGACCAGGTAGTTTGACTATGCCCCGCAACTCAACAGGAGGTAGGCATGCCGATGGGACGGTTGAAGCGGATCGACAACCTCGACCGCAAGTTCGGTGCGGACCCCTGGTACTGGTTCCTGAAGGTCCAGGCCCTTCGCGGCGGTGAGCCGGGCGAGGAATACTGGCTCGTGACCGAGGAGGAATCGGTTCGATTCCAGGATCGAGCCGACAAGAACCCCGAGGATGACCCCGAGCGTCGTCGCGGGGTGTTCGCCAAGGTGCAGAACAAGAACCGGAAGTTCGGAGCGGACTCCGAGTACTTCGGGCTGTTCGTCACCGACCCGCTGGGCGCTCGGCACCTGTGGATGCTCACGGATTCTGACATCGCCCGCTTGCGCGAGCGAGTCGCCAAGAACCCCGAGGACATCGCGGCGAACAAGGAATCCTGGCTCGCCGACCTGCTCGACTAGCTAGTTGTCGAGGGTCTTCAAGAGGTCGGAGTCTTCGCCCGCTTCTTCGTCCTCGTGGGGGTCCAACTCCTCACCGCCACCGTCGTCGCCCTCGTCGAACATCACCGACATCGCCACGATGAGCCGGGTGTCCACCAACGAGCCCGTGGCGGACTTGAAGATCCACTTCGCGGATGACCCCTTGGAGGCACGCGCGTCCGTGACCATGTCCTGCAACGTGCGAACCTCATCTTCCAAGATGGACAGGGGGATGGCCGCCATCCCGCCCGCTCCGTCGATGAGGGCATCAGACAGGATCACTTCCACAAACACGATCATCTCACGCTCCTGATGGGCTCGAGCGCCGCGTCAGAGCCCACTGTTGAAGGAGGACTTCGGCCTCCCGCGTCATGGCTGCGATAGCGTCCCTACCGTTGCTCCCGTAGCCGTTCAGTTCCTGGCTGTGAAAGTCCCCCGAACGAGTCGAAACCAACAACACCAACACCGCCCGCCACTGAAGCACGCGGTTGCTGTACGACCGGATCAGCGAAGCCCCGGTCACCTTGGCCCCCGTACTCTCCACCCTCTCGATCAGCCCCTCGATGAGGTCGAGGGAGTCAGGGTTCACGGTTTTCCCAGGGTGCGCCGAGGGAGGCGTAGACCTGCGCGGCCGTGTGCTCCATCTCGTCCGCGAGGTTGAGGCACGCTTGGTCCTCGGCACCCAACGCCCGCTTCAACTTGCCGTTGTAGCCCCCGAACGGCCCGCCCAACAACGTCTCCCACGACACCCACTTGGCGACACCCTCGCCAAGCTGCGTGACAGGTGCAGCCAGAGCCACACCGTCCCGAACTCTGAAGGTCACCATCCAGTAGGCGATGCCGTCTGCGCCTCCGGGACAGACCCCCTGGTAGAAGAAGTCCAGCCGGTCAGCCTCGATGGTGAGGCCCGTCTCCTCCCGAAACTCCCGCACGGCAGCCCGACGGAGGGTCTCGGCGAAGGCCGGGGGCGAAAGTTCCCCGTCTGTCGGGTCCACCTTGCCGCCGGGCAACCCGAACGCCGCGTGGTCATCCTTGCGGGACACCCCGAGCACCCAGTCGCCGTTGACTGCCATCACGCCCACAGCCACGGGCATCTGGTGGTCGATCACCGCGAACTCGCTCGTGTTCTGGTACGTCGTGTGCCGACACGAGGAGCACTTGGCCTCGAGGAATCCAGCCTCCCACCGCTCCGGGGGAACGATGATCTCCGCAGAACCACCACAGCGTGGCGGCTCGGTGTGGACATCATCCGTCATCTCCCACCTCGGTTCCTGGCACACGAAACGAACCTTCATCGTCAGAGCCCTCGCCCCACCTACTACCCGATTCACCCGTCCGAGAGAATCCACCCCTCCGAGCGCAGATGCTCGTCTGCAAGGGTCATGGCCTCTTCCCGCGTGTCCGCGTAGCCCTTGGCGTCATTTCCGACGCGCCAGGTCCACGGCTTCCACAGGGGCAGTGTCGCCTTGTACGCCTCCACATCCCGGTCGTAGGCGTCTTCGTTCCAACTGACGATCTCGCCCGTTTCGTCGTACTCCAGGGCGTACTCGTAGACCTCGGGCTTCTCGAGCTTCTGCGATGGACTCGCCACTGCAACATCACCGATGTCCCAGTGCTCCTTCGGCCCCTGGGCCTTGAGCCGCCACATGCCGTTGCCGATCTCGATCCCCTCGGCCTTCGCCTTCACCCACGGTCCGGCCACCTTGGCCTTGCGGACTGCCACGAGCAACTCGTGGTACACGTCGGGGTGACGCGACAGAGCCGACATCAGCCGGGCCACCATGGCCCGAGCTTCGTCTCGGGTCAGGTCGGAATCGGCCATGGCTTCCCTTCCCGCTTGGCGTACCGCCGAGCCCCTGCGACCGCGTGAGGGATGCACGAGTAGAGCGTGACCTCGGCCACCCAAGACCAACCGCCGCCCCCCGCACGAGCCTCGTAGGCGAGCCTCTGGCGCTCCTGGAGAGCGTTCTCCACGTTCTCGCCTGGCTCGGGCGGAAGCTCCTCCTCCTCTTCCTTCGGGGGGACCCCGATGGGCCACGGGAGCTTGTTGGCCCTGGCGTACTTCCGGGCCACGTTCGTGGCCGCCGACTCGATGTTTGTCTCGGCCGTGGCCGAGGGCATTTCGAGGGTCAGGGCGATTTCCCGCCAGGGAAGCCCGTCGCACCGAAGGTTGTACGCCTTCTCGCCTCGGGTTCCATAGCCAGGACCACACTTGTACTTGGACTCGGTCTCCGACATCAAACACCTCCATTCCGTATACGCAACGGGGCGTCTAACCTGAACCTCTACCGGCGGTCCCATACGAGGATGCAGTTCATGGACGGGTGTTGCGATCTGGACCAAACCCAGGAAGCACGGAGCATTTCCGGCGGTCGCTGACGGATGAGAGATTTCTGACCGTGGACGGTGGAATTCCCCACGAGGATGTACGTCTCGACCTGGGCGAGAAGCTCGGGCTCCTTGATCCCGTACACCGAGCCCCCACCGGGCGGCGGCGGAAGATTTGGGTCGATCCACTCGGTCACCCACTGGCCGATGACGACCTTGGGCTTGTACTTGGCGACCGCCTCGAGGGCTTCGAGCTTCTCCACGTCCTCGCCGTAGGTGATGACCGCCTGACCCTGCAAGGCGTACAGCGCCCGCATCTCCGGTGTGGCTTGCAACCAGGAGTCCGTCGCGGGGATGCCCAAGGCTCGACCCAGGCAGCCGTTCCCAGCCCCGATCTCGATGGCGGAGCGACCCCCGATGCGGTCCTTGAGCCACCCTACCAACTCGAACGTGGGCAGCCCGTAGACCGCGTGGATGTGGCACCAATACTGGAGGTCGTCGAGCTTCACGGCGGCCAGCGAGGCAGCGGCCACGGGGCGCAGGCGGCCCTTCTCGTCGAGAAGCAGGGCGTCCAGGTAGGTCACGTCGCGATGACGCAGAACTGAGACGGGGCTGGTCATGCCCCTCTTACGCGGCGGGGGCTCTCGTCTGAACTACGGGCGGGGGTGTCCCGGCCACATGATGTTGATCTCGTCGATGGCGACGAACACGTTCGGAGCCTCCACCTCTCGCTGGCCATGAACCGCAGAGGTCGCCATCCACACGTACTCCGGGTCGGACTTGTGCCCGTGACGGGACAGCCGCACTCCGTCCTCCCGGAGCCACGTTCCATCGCTCAGCATGATCCAATGGAGGTTCATGGTCACAACGCGAGCGTGGTTGAGGCACCGTCAGGCGGCTGCATGTCCATCTTGTCCCAGCGCACCCTGAAGAACTTGCCGGGCTGATACTCCAGCAGGCCCTTGTTGTAGAGCCACAGGATGCGAAGTGCGAGGGTCGCGGGCACGCCCACCTTGAACATCAGGCCCGTGGGGATGCCCGGGAACATGAGGCTCAGCATGAACCCGATTGCGGACTCCGGAAGGCTGTCGAGTAGCTCCGCCCACGAGAACCCACCCAGAAACCCGCGAAGGATGGTCGGCACGTCCCAGGACATCTCGTAGACGTTGAGCCAGATGACGGTGAACACCGCAGCCGACAGCACGGCACTCACGGGGAAGGCCACCGGATACCGTTTGATCACATCGTCGATGTACTCCGCCAACGACTTCGCCTTGCTGTGGATGGCCGCCACGCCCCTCTGCACCGATGTCGGGAGGTAGCTGATCAACGTGTTGAGGAACTTGTTCACCGTGGGCGTGGCCTTCACGATGTCGAAGTACAGCGCGATGGGCGGCAACTCCCGGAGCTTGCTTCCAAGGCGCTGAAGTACCTTCTCCCCCTCCTTCACAAACGCCTTGATCTTCGAGGGAAGCTCCGACACCAAGGCCAAGGCCCCCTCGGCCTTGATCCCCAGCATGTGCTTGAAGTCGGCCCACGCCTTCGGGGCCTCCTGAAACATCTCCCACAACTGCTTCAGCTTGCTCGTGAAGCTCGCCGCCGTTCGGATAGGCCCCCGGTAGGCACTCCCGAAGGCTTCCAGCACCTCGGCAGTAAGCTCCCGACGCACCTGGTCCGCAGATGCGGTGCGGACACGGGGAGCCGAGGCGACCACTTCACGGGCCGCCTGGCGAACCATGTACCGACGAGCAACTCGGGTCGAGGCAGAACGCATCTCGGAGCAGTCCCCTACCCCCATTGCGTCCTATGGCCCAACTACCGAGGAGCCCCCCGCACCTCGGACGCAAGCTGCCTCCACCGCCGCTGACGGTGCTCTTGGCACTCGCACTGCGGGATGCCCTTGTAGAGCGACCACATGACCGCCATCTGCTCCGACATCCAGGTGGTGATGTCGGCCTCCGTCTGACCCTCGGCCCACGCCAGACGTGTCAGATGCAGCGCCCTCGTCCACTCCCCGTCCGGCGTCACGAGACAGGTGATCCCGAGATGGTCCGTGGTCACCGAGATGAACCCGTGATGCTCCTCGTGAGCGAACCGGCTCCACACGGCCCGGAACGGATCTCCCGCCCGACGCCCTCGGGGCTCGATGTCATAGACGCGGAGAGCTTGCTGAATGGCCTCCACACGGGCGGCCATCTGTTCGGGCGTCGGGAACTTGTCCCAGTTCTTCGCGGCCTCCCGCTCCCCCGCCGCGAGCATCAACTCCTCATCCGAGAGGTCATGCTCGAGTCGCTCCTCGAACAGTGCCGTCAGTTCGGGTTCAGCCTCACCCGCCACCCGGGCCTGGATTTGCGACGCCGAGAGGTTCCCGAAGGTCACGAACAGGTACTCCTCGGTCGTGGCGTCGAGGAAGCCAAACCGCCTCCCCTTCACATCGTCTCCGGGGAGAACCTCATGCCCGGCTTCACGCCGACGTTGAGCCTCGGCATCCAACTCGGCCAACGTGCCGAATCGAAGTCGGTTGTCCATCCAGTCCTTCCGGGCCATCCGAGTCTCCCTGTCCCACCCTACCCGGCATGAACCTCGAGCGGCCCATCGACCCACGCCTCGGGGCCGTCTCCCGAAAGGGACTCGAACCAGAGAATGCGACCCGTCGCGTCGTGCTCGAAGTCGAATTGCGTCGGGTCGATGTCGTGCTTTCGCACAAACTGCGCGAGTTCTTCCTGTGCGAGTCCCTCTGAAGCCAGCACCTTCGGCGTCGGGTTCGCAGCACCTTCTTCGCGGGTCATGCACAGCCACACTGTCATCGAACCTCCTGTTCGATCTCTCTACGCGGGACAGTGTGCCTACTCCGTATCCTGCGCGAACATACCGAGAATATCGATCTGTTCGTCGGAGTCGATTGGCTCCGGTTTGCGCGCAGCCGGTTTGCTGAGGCCGTCTGCGAGGAACATGGCGACAGCACTCTTCTTGGGCTGCGGAGGGGGTGCGGCCTTGGTCGGAATCGGGACGCCACCCTTCCCTCCCAACTGCTTGCGAAGCTCCTTCAGGTCCGCCAGGTAGAACTCCGTCGGAGTCGTGCTCTCCACCTCGGCCCGCTCGGCCACCTTCTCGTCGAGCTTCGCGAGCAAGTCCTGATACCGCTCGTGCGTGAGCGTGTAGATCGGCATCCCGAGCAGGTAGTCGTAGGTGTCCTCCACCTTGGCGATACCCTGGGCCGCGATCATCGTGACCAGAGCTTCCTTCTTTACGTTGGCGACGAGGATGCCTCCGTCGATGACGGCCTTCACGAACTTGGCCTTGCCCGACAGGATGCCGATCTCGCGGTCCAGGTCGGCGAGGAGACGGGCCTTGCGCTTCTCGTAGTACCCGAGCCTGAACTCCACGAAGTAGGTCACCACGTCCACGACGCGCTCGAACACCTTGAGCTTCCCGTGCTCGTCCAGCGTCGTCAGGTTCTCGGTCTCGGGCTCACGCATCTTGAGCGTGTCCCCCAGCTTCTCCTTGTCGAGCAGGTCGGCCAACGACGCCCGGGGGAACTTCAACAGGTAGCGCACCCGGTCGCTGGAGGAGTCCTCGTAGGAGTGGATGACCCCCTTCTCCACCAGGCCCTCGAGGTGCGTCTCGTACTTCTCGTAGGTGAACGACGGCGGGATCTCGGTGACATCGACCTGTGAGGTGTTCCGGACCTCGTAGGCCCCGCGAAACACCCACGCCCGACCGTGCGAGTCTGACCCCGGGTTCACTTCCCCGTGGAAGCCGTGGATCCACGGCTTCAGCGGCGACGAGATGGGCTTCCCGGTGAGCACCTCGATGCAGGCGTCGATGAGGTCGAGCGGATGCCGGTTGAGGATGTTCGTCGCGAACCCCACCGCGATGCCCGACCCGCCGTTGAGCAACACCGTCGGGATGATCGGGAGGAAGTACCTCGGCTCGATCTCCTCCCCCTCCTCGTACTGGGCAGTCACGAGGTCGAAGTCCTTGTAGAGACGCCGGAAGTTGTCGTTGAACTTCACGCCGACGTAGCGGGGAGCACCCGCCTCGGGCGACCGGAGCGACCCGAACTGACCGATGCCCTGGAAGATGGGCAGGCTGTTCTTGAAGTCCTGGGTCATGCCGATGATCGTCTGATCGAGCGACCCGTGGTGGAAGAACGACAGGGCCGCCGCCTGACCCCCCAACTGGAACACCTTCATCGGCTTCTCGTTGCCCGACCGCCAGAGCTTGTTGGCTGCGAAGGCGATCTTGCGCTGGGCAGGCTTGAAGCCGTCGATCACGCTCGGAATTGCACGAGACTCCAGGGTGTATTTGGCATATGCCAAATACTCATGGTTGAAGAACTCTGCGACCGTTCGACGTTCCATCCTCTCTCCGGTAAACGGGCTATACCATCGACTTTTATGTCCCCGAGAACGACACCTATATCAACTTCAACGGGGACTACTGGCATGGACGAGGCCGGAGTGAATCAGACCTGCTTTCGTCTACAAACCCTCGGGATGCGGTCATCCTGGGCACCCAGCGAAGGGATGCCGCGAGGACCCAGTGGTTCCTCGAACAAGGGAAGCGGTTTGTCGAAGTGTGGGAGAGCGACTTCCGCAAAGAGGGCGCGGAACTGCTCGCACGACTCCTCTGAGAATCACTCATCCGTGTTCTCACCGAGAATCTTGGCCTTGCGAGGTGCAGCATCTCCTGCGAACCAGCAGTCCAGTGTCTCCCGCATGTCGTGACCCGGGATGAGGGCGAACATTTTGGGACTCTGGATGATGTCCTCATATTCCTCCGACTGCAAGGCCGCGAGCCCCTTCTTGTAGGCGATGTCCCACTTGGCGAGGTCTTTCCGGCCCGACGACCAGGTCTCGAACTCATCCGCCGTGTAGAAGCACAGCTTCTCCGTCCCGCGCTGTGCCACCACCAGCGGCGTCATGACGCGGAACACTCGCTCCTTCTCGAACAACTCCGGCCAGTACCGCCCGAAGAAGTTGATGAGGAGGCCCGTGATGGAGTCCCCGTCCGGGTCCGCGTCGGCGTAGATCAGGATCTTCCCGTAGCGGAGATCCTTCGGCTCCTCGCCCATCTTCAGACCGATGGCGGTCAGGAGATCCTTGATCTCCTGGTTCTGGACGATCTTCGCCGCCGGTAGCTCGGCCACGTTGAGCACCTTGCCCCGCAGAGGGAACGCCCCCTGAAGCTCGGGGTTCCGGTACTTGCGGAAGGCGGACGACGCGGAGTCACCCTCGAACAGGGCGAGGGTGCATCGGACGCGGCCCACGGTGGCCTTCGCGTCGATGAGCTTCATCACCTTGCTCTTGGTGATGGTCTTGTTGAGGTCGCGAAGCTGCTTCCGCTCCTCGGCCAACGCCTTCTGTTGGGCCCAGTCCAGGATGCGCTGAACGACCTCAGAGGCGAACACCGCCTTGAGCATCTTGTCGCTCACCTCGAACTTCGAGCCGAAGTCCTTGGGCTCCGTGATCAGCTTCTCCTTCGTCTGGGAGGAGAACGCCGGGTTCACGATGTCCGCCTGGATGAACAGCGTGAAGTGGCTGCGAATCTCGGCGGGCTTCATCTCGATCTTGTGCTTCTTGCGGATCTTCTCGCGGAGCCAGTTCACCACCTGCGTGATGATGTACTCGACGTGCGTGCCCCCGTCCCGCGTCTCGACCGAGTTGACGAACGACACCTGGGTGAAGGCCCCCTCGGAGGGAGCGATGCCCACCCGCCAGCGGCCTCGGGCTTCGTAGATGATGCCGTCCGCGAACAGCCCGCTGAACCCCTCGAACGAGTCGAAGCGGTACTCCGTGCCGTTGAACACCACCTTGAGGGACGGGTTGCACGCCGCAAGCTCGAGGCACCGCTTACGCAGCATCTCGACGTGCGTCTCGTCGATGGCGGTCATCTCGAAGCGAGGAAGGTCGGGGACGAACGTGATCTCCGTGAACCCCGCCTTCTTCGCCGTCGTGACCTTGGCCTCGATCCGCTCGGTCATGTTCTTCGTGAAGGTCTGGTCGAACTCCTTCTTCGTGTCACACGTCCGGATGCGGAACTCGGTGGAGAAGATGTTCGTCAGGGTGGAGCCCACCCCATTGGTGCCGGCCACGAGCCGGTCTTCCTTGTCGTCGAAGTTGGAGCCGGCCTTCAGGTTGCTGAAGATCATCTCCGGCACCCACTCGTCGTGCTCGGTGTGCTTCACGACGGGGATGCCGCCGTTGTCCCACACCCGCACACGACCCGTCGCGGGGTCCACTTCGACCCGGATGGTGTCGAGCTTCGGGTTCCGACGATGCTCGTCCGCCGAGTTCGACACGATCTCGTCGAAAATCTTGAGGAAGGCCGGGTTGTAGGTGACCCTCCTCCGCTCGAACCTGCCGCTCTCTGCGAGGAGGTAGACATCATCCTCGCGGGGTTTGGTCGACCCGACGTACATGCCGGGCCGCAACAAGACGTGCTCGATGTCGGTGAGCTTCCTGTACTTCTGCTCGATGGTCTTGTCGGTCACCGCAACACCTTGGGGAATGGTAGCGCCCGATCTACCCGATCAGGCGGGGTCTGAGGGAGAGGATGTGTCGGTGGGAGTCCCCGCAACCTTGGGGGGAGGCTCCACGAAGCCGTACAATTCCTCCGCGACCTTCATGATCTTGCGGACGGTGGGAGGCGGGATCACCTTGGGCGCACGCTTCTCGAAGTCGGCCGTGGCCCGCTCGACAAAGACCCGCTCCTCCCAGTGCCGGTAGAGCAGGCCGCGAGCCTCCTGGAGGATGTTGAAGCGTAGCTCGAGTTGCGATGTGGGCATGGGGTAGTCCTCTGTTGGCTTACCTCTTTACCCCAACAACCTTGTGCAGATACCCCCCGCAGAATGGGAATCTTTCGGCCAGATAACCTTGTTCTATCGCCTATTTCAGACGAGCTTCTACGCCTCGGACCAGGGAGAGGTCCACTCACCCGCGAGGGTGGACATCATCTCCGCCATCTGCCGCTGCCAGTCGCGGCCGTTGAACCGCCGAGCGCCGTTGTCACGGAGGTGTTCGTAGACCCTCTTGTCGAAGCCCGCACCCTTGAACTGGTTCGTGGAGAGGGCGACGAGGCTCCCGTCGGCGGCCAGGAACATCGTCTGGCACTCGGGGTTGTAGGTGGCGAGACTGTGGCCCGCCTTGTAGCGAAACACCACCAGGTAGCGCCCGAAGGTACGAACGACGCGGCACCGGTTCCCGGACTCGTGCTGGTAGTTGATGAACACGCACCCCTCGTCGGAGGCGTTCATCTCACCCAGGTCCACCTGGATGGCTTCCTGGGCGATGTGGGTGATGAGAGCCCGTTCCGACGGGCTGAGAGAGTGGGACATGCTGCCCTCCACCCTCTTTACGCGGCCGGTGGCTCCGCCTGAACCTCGCTCGTCATCTTGGCGAGCAGCGTCTCGTACTCCTCCTTCGTGAGCACGCGAATGGCGTCCTTCTCATCACGCTCACGGAGGGCCTTGCGCTTCGCCGGATTCAGCATCCAGGGCGTCCCGTAGTCGTAGGCGACCTCCACGAGCGAATCGCCCATGTGGGACACCTCGCCGACCTTCACGACACGAGCCACCGAGTAGACCGGCACTGCGGTGTTGATCGCGTGCGAGGCCCAGAAGCAGTTCGTCTCGGTGGGCTGTCCGTTGTCCGACCACTCCACGAGGGCGTAGTTCGGGGCCGTTTTCGCGTCCTCCCAGCCGTGTTTGCCCGCGAAGTGCCCGTCCTTGAGCTTCCGGGCATCGAACTCCACCGCGTAGGCGTCCCCGGGCACCCACCGCTGTGCCGCTGCGTGCTTCTGGTGCTTCTCGGTGAACACGGGGCCGAGGTCGAAGCTCTTGACCCACTTCTCGGCACGACCCTTCTGGGAGAGCCACCACACGTACTCGGGATCGGCCTGGTCGGGGAACTGCTCCGCCAACTCCCGATACCGCTTCACGGCCAACAGCATCCTCCCCCGCGTCCCGGACACGTCTCGAGAGTGCCCGCCATCGTGGACAGCGGTGCCGAACGAGATCACGGACTCCAGGACACGGAAGGCGAGCTTCGCGAACGAGGGGGTCAGTGTCTTGGGTTCGAACAGCCCTCCGTAGGGCTTCGCGAACGGGTACCAGTGGAACTGCGCCCGGAACGAGGGCGGCTCGATGTCGGGGACGGAGGGGTCCACCTTGGACAAAGGAAACCCCTTCTCGTGCCAGTCGGTGCCACCGCCGATGGTGCAAAAGATGTGGTCCGCCACGCGATGCCACGCACTGTACCTCTGTTCTGCGGTCATCTCCGACCACGGAACAGGGTCTTCCCGGTCGCCGTTACGGACAGCGCCGTACAGGGTCGGCCACCGTTGCGTCTGGGCCTGAACGTAGGCGTGCGGGTTGACCTCGACCTCGCTCCAGTCCTTGAGGAAGTCCGTCACCGGGTCGGGCTCGCGGACCCACTCGAACACGGCGAACAGCGTCTCCTTCTTCCCGTTCTCGCTGCGGGCATCGTCGTAATGCCGGAAGCGGTACACCCCGGGCTTCACGTCGATGACGTCGGCCCTCGCCGACTCCAACGAGCCGCCGAACTTCTTCACACGGCGGTTGAACTCGTCGAGGTCGCACAGCGAGTACCACCACAGGTCGGTGCAGATGCCCGCCACCCGGGTGCCGTTGAACTTCGGCTTCCGCTTGTAGGGCACGTAGTTCTTGCCGTCCCAATACTCGTCAGGGGGCTCGTTCGCGATCTTGAACGAGCCGTCCGTGAGCTTGTAGACGCCCGGACAGGTGTTCCCCACCATGGCGTGAGCCATGCCGCAGGCCGCATACGCCAGGGCCGTCAGACGACAACCGATGGTGGTGTTGATGCTCGGGATGTCGTCATCCCCCTCGGGAAGCGGGAACCACTCGCGGAGGTCGTTCGCCACGACCATCTTCCCGCTGGGGACGTTCACCTCCCACTCGTTGGGTCCCAACCCGTTGGGGAAAGGGCAGTCGTCGCCCGTCAGCCGAGCTTCCACGCCGTTCGTCTCGAGGTCGAAGTAGCCCTTGCCGCAGCACGAGCACGCGGTGGAGAGCGTGGCGAGGCACTTCCCGAGGTGGACCCACTTTGTCATGGCCCGACCCTCGGCGAGAGCTTCGATCAACTCCCGGAGGTCGTCCTCGTTGATGCTCGGTGCCAGGAGGTGCATGTCCCGCACGACCCGCTGCTTGAAATCCTCGGGGTCCCACAGGTCCGACCCGTTCTTCCAGTGCCCCCGCAGGTTCACCGTGAGGGGGGCCTTCCGAAGCTGCTCCTCCGCCTTGTGCCGGAGGTCGTAGTTGATCTTGGGTTCTTTCGCCCACCGCTCCCGGTTCTCCTCGGCCCACTTCTCCATCGCCGCATGGCGACCTTCCGCCGAGACCAACACCGTCGGGTGAGCAGGGAACAGATCGCTCTCGTCCAGGATCTCATCCTGGTGGTTGGCCGTACACAGGATGGGTCTCGGGAACTTCACCTTGCGTCCGAGCAAGACCTCCTCGTGGGGCTCGCGGAGCATCTCCTTGACGACGACCCGACGACCGCTGCCGCGAACACCGGCCAACTCACCTGGCTTGAACATGAGCTACCTCGCGTTCTCCTACGCGAGGGGTGTGGCAGACTGAACCCCCCCTTTCAACCGTAGCCGTCTTTTGCCCAACCTCCGCCTTTCAACTCGAAACTCGCCTTCGACACCTTCTTGTTCATCGGCTGGCCGTGCTTGACGCACTGCGGGTCGTTACAAGGAGGAGCGTCGGCTCCTACCTTTTGAAGCAACTCCTCTTCCTTGCCACAGGCTTCACAGCGATACTCGTAGATGGGCATTCTCCCCTCCGCGTTTCGCACACTACCAGGCGTCTCGGGGTGATTTCGCAATGAGCGAGTTTAAGGCTCGGTGTCCTAAGTGTAGGTCGAGTGCGTCCCTCTACAAGGACACGTCTGCTGGGTGGTCCCTTCGAGAGGGAGCTTCGGTCCTACATTGCCGGACGTGCGGCAAGCAACTCCACGGGGAAGTCGCGGAGGCGGAAGTCGCCCGACAGTACGCGGAGTGGCAAGCGGCCCCCAAAGTCGAACGTCCCATCGATCTCAACCCCATCCGGCTCGGGTACAACCAACTCCTGCAGCAGCAATTGCAGCAAGCGAAGGAAGCGGCCAAGACCGAGTGCGAGGACCAGCAACGGCTGGCGGACGACTTCCTTCGTGCCGCCCAAGAACTCCGCAAGGAGGTCGACAGCTTCGACGTGAGGTGCGTCTACAACCTCATCGATCTGGATGTCGCGGCCGTGCATCGCTTGGCCGAAGAGATCCCCCGTCAGACCGGACGGCACGACATCGAACGTCGCCTCAACGACATCCGGAAGCGGATCCAGGATCTCCCCTCTCGTGCCGCGAACCTGAAGCTGAAGGTTGCGGCTGAGGTCGCAAAGCGACGGGCCACCCCACAGCCCTCCAACACGCCCAACTCACCTGAACCCACCATCCAGGTTCAGCCGCCCCAGCCACCGCCCCCCGAACCCGTCCCCCAACAGCCTCCTCCCGAGCCCTCTCCAGAGTCCGCCTCCCCCGAACCCGAGCCCCGGAAGTGCGCCTGGAAGGGCTGCACCAAGACCACACGCCCCGAGTCCCAATACTGCTCGGCCGATTGCCGCAACAAGAACGCTCGGTGGAACTACGCGCACAAGCACCCGAAGCCCGAGACGACGGCCCCGGTTCAGGCAAAGGCCACCCCCGTGCCGAAGCCGGCACCTCCGAAGCCGGCACCCGTGCAAACCTCGACCATCGAGAGCATGAGCCTCGAGGCTCTCCGCAAGTACGCCACGCACGTCCTGAAGGTCGAGCGGGCCTCGAAGATTCCGGGCGGCAAGCCTGTGTTGCTCGACATCTGCCGGAAGGCGATGGAGCAGCGTCAGCTTTCCGCCTAGAGCCAGAAGTCCTCGATGAGCCGTCTCGTGACTTCCGCGAGCTTCACGAGACGGTCGTGGTCTGGGGCCGGGCTTCCGTTGGCGAGTCCGTTCCGCAGGGACACGATGAGTTCGTGGGCTTCTTCGGGGTCACCCCCCTCGAACACGATGTCGTAGAGCCGATCGACGGTGGCGTTGGGGTCCATGTGGGCTCCCTCTACTTGAGGTTGCCGTTGGGCAAGTCGTCCACCGCCTCGAAGCACTCGTCCAGTTCGTTCCGGATACGCAGGAGCGCATCCTCGAACCGCTTCTCGAACTCCCCCGAGAAGTGGTCGTCGTCAAGCTCGCGACGGACGGATTCTTGCATGGCCCTCGCGAACCCCTCGATGATCCCGAGGTCGTCACGCACCCGACCGAGCTTCTGTGCCAACTGCCACGCCACCATCAGAACACCTCCGGACCCCCCTACGCGAAAGTCACCGCCAGGGGCGTGCCTTCGACTCGCCGTGAAGGGGGCAGAGACGCATAGGCCCCCGACCACAAGCACAGTTGGTCATCGCAACCGCCTGGAGGAGCGCCAACACCTCGTCGTTCAACTCGACGGGGAACGTGGCCTGCTTCGTGAGCGTTCTCAGCGACCACCCCGCGATGGCTTTGCCCGTCGACCATCGCTTCTTGTCCACGACCTCCTTCGCCTTCGGCACCCACATCATCCCGCGTCTCGGGTCGATGTTGCACCGCTCGGCCAGGAGCCGGAGCACCGCGAACCAGGTGGCGTTGTCCTTCAGATCGGGGAGGAGGTCGAGCCGACCACGAGCCTCGTCGAACAGCGTGGTGCCCGGTTTCCCGAATCGTGCGTCCTCGGGCCAGAACCACACGGCCTGACCGTCGCGGCCCTTCAGCACCTGAACCCCCGTCACCGTCATCGTGCCGGGAACGTCGAAGTGGCCTGTTGGGAACGCATTCCAGAGGTCTTGGATGGCAGTGGAGTCGAAGGGCATGGCCTTCCTTACGCAGAACCACGATGACTTGGCTATACCCCTCGGGCGGTGTGTAGGAGTTCGCATGTCCTCGCTTCGCAACAAGCTCATCCGGTTGGCTCATCAGAACCCAGAGCTTCGGCCCGTCTTGCTGCCTCTGCTTCGGGTGGCGATGGAGCACCCAACGGAGGGCAAGGGCAAGAAGGCCGGGTTCGTCGACAAACGCCCCTACTACGCGGGTGCGGCGGCGGAAATCGCGGCAGAGGTCGTTCGGAAAAACCGGAGCCGAGGCTGGGCGGGGTCTGATCAACAACTGATGTCGGACATCGCCGAGCACCTGGCTCGGTTCAACATCGGCTACGTTGACGACATGTGGGGGGAATGGGCCTTCGTCCGGGGTGGGACACCCACGGCTTTCAAGTAGGGCGCGGGTCCGTGGGTGTCACCAACCGAGTCAGCGGACCAAGGCCCTAACCCCTGACGAACCACCCACGGCCACCGCAGTTCGATTCTACCCGCGAATCAGCTTCACGCAGTGAAGCCGCTCCAGATCGACAAGCCCATCGCGCGTGACCTCGGCCAGAAGCACCCTGTCTCGGTCGTAGATGAGATAGCTCCGGCCCACGTCCTGGGCCGTGTACGCCCAGCCCAACGGCCCAGGGACACGGCGGTCGTCGTTCTCGAGCGGGTCTCGCCAGTGGTCGATGTACTCCCGCTCCCCGGTCAACGTGACCCGCTGCGGAGTCAGAACAACATCCACCCGGTCAACCTCGCGCTGGGTGCCCCCCAGCGTTCGGATGAACTTCGACACGTCACCCCGCATCGCCCGCTGCATCTCTCTCGTGGGCACCCTCAGCATCACCCGTTTCCCCTCCGCAGCATCCAATGCCGCCATCACGAGCATCCGCGTCGTGGTGCCGATACCCCGGACAGGCGGGTGGGCCAGAAGGGTCTGGTGCGGGTCATGCACTGGAAGTAGCAACGCAATGAGGGCCGCCAACTGCTTGGCTTCGAACTCCAAGGCGGGCTCGAGGCCCAACAGCTTGTAGGCGTCATCGAGGGTCATACGCCACCGGGTAGATTCAACATCGTTGATCGGGCTATACGCGGCGGAAGGTGTCCCGTACCCTCCCATCTCGGTAGGGCTTCGATAGTTCCACTTGGTGAGGAGTTCCCCCATGTCCGACAAGGCCCTTCGCGCTGGACTCATCCGTCTCGCCCACAGCCACCCCGAGTTTCGGAAGGATCTCCTTCCGATCATCACGGCCTGCGGGGTCGAGGGGCCGATGATGGGCAAGTTCGAGGAGGGGAAGCCTGCTGACCCCACCAAGAACATGTCCCCCGAGGACGCGGCCGAGTGGAAGAAGCAGACCGAACTGAACAAGGACAAGTTCAAGGGCGCGGCCAAGAACGTCTCGGCCGGCTGTGAGAAGCTCCCCGAGGGCGGGATGCGCGAAAACTGCGAGAAGAAGCAGGAAGAGGGCGACTCGAAGGGCAAGGAAGCCGCCAAGAAGTCGGCGGCCCGAGCGGTGGTTCGCCGCAGCACGTCCATCGTGGTGAACGTGCTGACGTCCAAGCCCGACCAGGACAACTGGGGCAGGCTCATCACCGGTCAGATGTCCCTCGACTTCGGCGGCACGAGCAGCAACGAGTTGGCCGCCGTCCGCTTCGCGGCTCATGTGGAGCCGGACGACATGGGCAACTGGGCCGTCAAGAGCTTCACCACCCAGAAGTCCGTGTCCGGCGGCGGTGCGGACCTCCTGCTCGGTGTCCTGAAGGCCGCCCTCCAGGAAGCCATCTCGGCGAAGGGCGAGGCCCTGTTCGGCTCCTCGTTCTGATCACCCGAGGAGCGGGATCCCTCGCTCCTCCGCCAAATCGTAGGCTCCTCGTTCGGTCAACTCCATCACGAGTTGGCCGTTCGTGTTTCTGGCCTCCCACTGATCCTCACCCGTCTTGATCAGGGACGACACCTCGTCGAACGGTGACGGGTGGGGCTTCTCAACAGATCGAGGCCGACACCACCCCCTACGTGGTGGTGGAGCAGACCGGCGACCTCGCCAACCCGTCCGTGCGTCGGATCCCGGTGGAGGGCGGCCAAGAGGCCGTCACCACCTACGACTCCCTCAAGCGGTCGTGGGAGTACGACGACCGCCTCATCAGCATCCACATCGAGGACGCCCATGGGCGCTCCTTCCACCCCTCCGCCGAGCACTCCGAGTTCGGCACCCGCTACTCGCTCCCGCTGGTCGAAGTGGCCTCCGAACCCTCGGACGCGGACATCGACGAGTGGTACGCCCGCGAAGAGGAGCGTATGGACGGCATCCACAAGGACTCGCTCTTCTGGTAGCAGAAATCTGAGTCCCAGAGGTTCAGTTCGGTGCCCATTCCGCGTAGTAGGGGTATCAGGAGGACACGAACATGGCCCGTTACCAGACCTACCGTTGCGGCGGCTACTCCAGCTACTCGGGGCACTGTGGTGCCTCGGATTGCGAGACCTGCCACCCGGGCGGGGCTCGGGCCGAGGCCATCGAGGAGGAGACTGCCCCCATCCGCGATGAACTCGAGGAAGTCGAGTCGGCCATGGCCGACCTCGAGTCCAAGATGAGCGCACTCGACGAGGACTCCGAGGAGTGGAAGGCCCTCGAAGCGGAGTACACCGTACTCGAGCGCAAGGCGGACGCCCTCTCCTCGGAGATCGCCTCCGTCGAGAACAGCTTCGACGAGCCCGACTACGACGACTACGACTACGACGACCGTGAGGTCGATTGGGAAAGCCCCTACTAGGAGACACCGTGTTCGACGAACGCATCGTTCCCGGGGCGTGGATTCAGACCCGCCACGGGAAAGCCGTCTGTGTCGCGGTCGAGCCGCATGATCACTCGCTGGTCGAGCGGCAGCCCCGGCCCGGCTACATCATCTGCCCTTGCGAGGACGATGCCTGCGAGGGCCAGCGAGCCATCTCGTACCGCTACCGGTCTCGTCGGTGCCGCCATGACGCCGAGGGCAAGGTCATCGGCTACCAGGACAAGGACATCTGGGTCGCGAACGGCGACATCAGCGGCCCCAAGGATGGGATGGTGCAGTTCCTCGCCCCGCCCACCCGCTTCACGGCCCGCATTGTGAAGCTCGAAGGCCCTTACGGCGAGGGCAAGCCCGCCTGTGGTCCCTACGTGTACGGCTACTGTGCCTGTGGGGAACCCGTCCATGCGTAGAGGCTAAATCGTTCCGCGACCTACGTGGTCTTCTCGGTCCTCAGCCTATCCGGGGCTCGGTATTGTCCGCACCAACATGGAGTGTGCTGTCGATGGACAATGGCCTCGGGGAACGTTCTGCTGACATCGAGTCAAAACTCCGTTCGGACTGGTGGAAAACCATCTTCGACGCCACCTACTTGGTGACCGACGCAGACGCCGTGGAAGCGCCCGAGATCACCTCTGCCGAGGTTGATGCGCTTCTTGCATCCGTAGACGTAGCACCTCCGGACACCATTCTTGACCTGTGCTGCGGTCAGGGTCGGCACTGCATCGCGCTTCTCGACCGGGGCTACACCGTCACCGGTGTCGATGGCTCGGAGTTCCTCATCGGAGTCGCCAAGGACCGTGCTGGGGGACGGGGGCGGTTCTTCGTGAACGACGTGCGGCGGGCACACCCCAAGGATCTCGGCCAGTTCAAGCTCGTCACGATGATGGGCAACTCGTTCGGCTACCTCGAGGACGAGAACGCCGACCTCGACGTGCTTCGTGCAGCCCACCGGTTGATTGAGCCCGGAGGCACCCTCTACCTCGACGTGGCCGACGGGGACTGGCTCCGGCAGAACTTCAGCCCCGCCTCGTGGGAGTGGATCGGCGACAACAAGATGGTGGCTCGGGAGCGCAAGCTGTCGGGCGACCGCCTGGTGTCTCGCGAGATGGTCATCGACACCCACAAGGGCATCGAGGCGGACCGCACCTACGCCGAGCGGCTGTACTCCCGGGAGCGGATCTGCGAACTGCTCCGTCAGGTCGGGTTCGAGGACGTGCGAGTCGTCGGGTCGCTGGGCACCTCGGGGTACGACCCCGGGATGATGGCGCACCGATTCACCGTGGTCGGCACCCGCGTCGCCCAGGTCACTGTGCTCCAAGGCGACCCCCGCCTCCCCGACCGCGTGAAGCCCTCGGGAGCCTTCGACGCCACGGACCTCGACACGGTGGCCCGGATGAAGGCGGCGTTGACCACGTTGCAGGGCTACCGGTTCTCGTTCGTGGACGACCACACCCCCGAGACCTTCGCCGCCAGGCACAAGGGCGACGTGGTGCTCAACCTGTGCGACGAGGGCTACCGCAACGACCCCCGCAGCGAAGCCCTGGTCCCCGCCATCCTGGACGCCCTGGGCATCCCCTACACGGGGGCTCCCGCTTCGTGCCTGGTCCTGTGCTACGACAAGGCCATCTCACGGACGCTGGCGGCGGCTGTGGGCGTCCCTGTGCCCGAGGAGATGTCCGTACTCCCCGGCCAGCCGGTGCCTCCCTGGAGCCGCTTCCCGGCCTTCGTGAAGCCCTCCTTCGGGGACTCGAGCGTCGGCATCGACGCCACCTCCCTCGTCCACGACCGGTCGGCCCTCGAAGCCGCCGTAGAGGCCCGTCGGTGCTACGGCCCCGTCCTCATTCAGGAGTACCTGTCCGGGGCCGAGTACACCGTGGGGCTCCTCGGGAACGGAGACAGCCTGGAGGCCCTCCCCGTGCTGTCGGTGGACTACTCGGACCTCGGGGCCGATGTGGTGCCCATCCTCGGCTACGAGTCGAAGTGGATCGCGGGCTCGCCCTGGTGGGAGCGGCTGAAGTACCGCGAATCCACCTCGCACCCCCTCAACGAGCGGCTCATCCAGTTCAGCAAGACCTTGTTCGCCGCCCTCGGTTGCCGGGACTACGCCCGATTCGACTGGCGTTGTGACAGCGACGGGCAGCCCAAGCTCCTCGAGGTCAACCCGAACCCCGGTTGGTGCTGGGACGGGAAGATGGCCTTGATGGCGGAGATGGGCGGGAAGACCTACCCGTGGCTCTTGGAGCAGGTCATCCGGTCAGCCGCCCGTCGGCTCGGCTAGGAGTCACGGTCGCTCCGTTTGGAGTTTCGCGGCCGTCATGATCATGTCCCAGAGCAGCCTCGCGGACACGGGAACAGACTCCCACATGGCCCGTTTGATCACCATCCACCGCCACCAAATCCGGAACGTCCGGGAGCCTCGAACCCACAAGGGTAGAACGGTGATGTGGCGCAGTTCGGCCCCACACGACTGCGCGTCCCACAAACCGCGGTGAACTTGGCGTCGTTCATGGCGGAACCGGCAACGATCCGAGGAGTGCGAAGCGAAAGGACATCGAAGACGATGGCTATTTTTCGGCTTGCTTCGCGTACAACTCCCGCACTGAGCCTTCTCCACGACGAACTGCGTCGGGTGCGAGGGTAATCGTCTGCGACTTCAAGAACCCCGACGATCAGTTCGTGGCGTTCGTCGCCAGCTTCGCAACGGCGTGGCGGCGAACTCAACGGAGTTAGTCGCTACCACCTCTGTCTCTGAAGGGGAGCTTCGGAGCAGCTTCACGCTCTGCGAGTCGCTCGTTCGCGGCCAGAACCTGCTCCTCGTCGATCTCGAAACCGATGAAGGAGCAAGCCAACTCTACCGCAGCTAGGCCCGTCGTTCCGGAGCCAGCGAACGGGTCGAGCACGAGCACTTCCTCTCCGGCTCGACCTAGAGCGTCGATGCAACGCCTTGGAAGCTCGGTCGGAAAGCGGCTGAAGTGCGCCTTGCCGTCTACCTTCTCGTTCGGGAACTCCCAAACACTCTTCACCGGCGGTGCCGTCCGGAACGCGTGCCGCTCGCTTCGGGCGAACAGGTAGATCCCTTCGTGACCGCGATGTGGACGCCTACACCGGCCCTCTGGCATCGGGTTCAACTTCTTCCAGACCACCTCGCCGCGGAAGAGATAGCCTGCATCGCACATCGCGAGCGTCAGGCGGTACGGCAACGCCAGAAGGTTTCCGTACTGAAGCCAAGGCACTTCACGGTCGATGAACGCTTTGCGCTTGGCTCGTGGCTTGGTGTAGGCAGAGTTTTCAGGATCGAGGCCGGTCTTGTCTGCGCCAAGCGTGCTGTACTTGCGATCGTCGAGGCGCCAGTTGACGGGTGTGTTGTAGGCATCGCCCAAGTTGATCCAGACGATCCCGTCCTCCTTCAACTTCGGGAGGAACGACGCGAACAGGTCGGCCATCACCCGCACATAGTCACCCGGGTCGTCCTCGACCCCGACGCCCAGCGATAGACGCTGCCCCCAGTACGGCGGGGAGGTTACGATCACGTCCACGCTGCCGTCAGGCAGCCGTGCAGCCAACTCACGGCAGTCACCCAGGGTGACGCGGTTCTTGGCGAACTTGGGGTCGAGGCTCGGCGTGTTCATGCTCAGATACTTATCGTCATCATCGCGCGCCGTCACCGGGATAGTCCATGTTGTCGCGATCGGCGCGCGATACCTCGACCTCGCGCGTTTCGAGGTCGTAGGGCAACACGACCTCGAAAACGTGGGCCTCGTTGCCCTCCGACATGCCGAACATGGCAGACGCGAGAGCCCCAGAAGCGATGACGTGACGTTCAACAGTGACAGGCTGCATGGCACTCTCTACGCGGAAAGAGACCAGTGAGCCCCCCTGCGGGGTCTAGGGCTTGAGACCCTCGACGAGACTCTTGCGGAAGTGCTCGACGATTTCGTCGACGGTGACTTCGCCCGCCTTCACTGCGTCGTCGATGGCCCCACGCGGAAGCTCCTCGTCCTCCTTGCGGTCGTAGTAGAGGAAGTCCGACACCAGGTCGTCCACTGTCCCAAGGATGGTGTCCCGACGGCTCACCGGAGCACCCCCTCGGACAACGCCGTCTCGACCAACTCGATGCACAGCTTGTTGAGGGCGTTCCGGTCGGGCTGCTTGGCCACGACGTACTTCCGCTCCCGGTACAGTTGCTCCAAGGCGTTGTCCTCGGCCTCGGCCCACTCGATGAGCCGGTCGTACTCCCACGCCCCGTTGCGGATGGCCCGGATCTCCTCGGCGTCCCCAGGCCCCCCAGCCCCACGCCAGACGTGGACCTTGCCGGTCTCCAGGATTTCGCGGCCCATCTTCAAGAGCCGCACGAGGTGGCCCGCGTGCTTCGTGTCGTAGCCGTACTTGGCCTCCAACTCGGCACGAGCCTCGTTCCGGTTCTTCTTCCAGTCCTGGAACTGCTTCCAGTAGCGGGCGGCGGCCTCGTACTCACGCTCCTTCTGCATCACATAGATGAGGTTGGCGTCGAGGCCGACCTTGCGGGCCGCCGCGAGCCACTTCGCATCCTCGGGGTTCGGGTAGCCCATGAAGGCGAGCACGTCGGTCATGTACGCCTTCACCTGCTCGGTGACGTGGATGATCTCGGCGTCGGCCATGCCGGAGAAGTCGAACTCCCAGGAGTCCAACTGCTTCTGGACCGCCGCCTGGGCCGCCATCAACTGGTCGGCCGGGATCAGCGTGTTCTCGGGGAGGTCGAACTCGGCCCGGGTCGGCTGGTGGTCGGGCGGGTTGAGAAGCCACGCCCGATGTCCCTTGATGCGCTTCAACTGGCTCGCCGCGTACCCGGAGAAGGTGTGCTTGGCCTTCGCGGAGAGGAACAGGTCCCGGTTCTCCCGGAGCTTGTCGCCGAGCTTGCTGGTGACGCGGACCTCCGCGTCTCTACAGAACAACACGTCGAGGATGTTCGGGTTCGCGTCGGCCGCGAGGGACACGAACTTCCGGATGTCGTAGACGGTGCCCTCGAGCTTCGTGCCCTCCATCGCCTTCGTCTCCTCGGGCGTGAGGGTGTCGGCGAAGACGGCCATGTGAGAACCCTCGGCCTGCTCCCACTTCTGCATGAAGCCGTGGTAGTAGGCCGCCGTGGCGATGCCCACACCATTCACGTCCACGTCAGATGTCGGAAGGTGGATGCCGTAGGCACGGCTTCCACCCACGACGAGGAGGACGGTGCGGTCTCGAAGATTGAAGTCCATGAGGAACCCCCGCGACTCTCTACGCGGGGGACTCCTCCATCTGAACCCCCTTACTCGTTGCCACCCTCTTCAAGGGCTTCGACTTCGATGCGACCACCCTCGGCATACAGGTCGCGAAGCGAGCCCTCGCGAAGATTTTCTCAATGAGGAGCCTTTAGGACTTGGGAGGCGGAGGCTCATCCATGTCAACCCCGCAGACCATCCGCAAAGGGAGCAAGGGCAGCGATGTCAAGCTCTGCCAGGAACGCCTGAACGCCCACGGCTACCCCACCGTCGCTGACGGAGACTTCGGCTCGGGCACCGAAGCTCTGGTCATGCAGTTCCAGCGCGCCAACAAGCTCGGTGCCGATGGAGTCGTCGGTCCCGGCACCTGGACAGCCCTTCTGGCTTCGCCAACTCAGGAAGTCCCCCCACCCGAGCCCCTCCCCCGCGAACTCCAGCGGGCCAAGGAACTGGGCTTCAAGATCCCCTGGAAGGGCGACTACCACCTGTTTCTGTTCGGCATCCGCAGCCCGAACGCGAAGGCCAACTCCTTCGACGACATCATGGGCTGCGCCTACACGGTCAAGGGCATGTGGCGCGTCCACTACTGGCCCATCACGACCGACCCCGGCACCTACTACTTGATGGATAAGTCGAAGTGGTACGGGGATGGTGGCGTCGCCATCCTCGCCGAGGGCCAGTACCTCGACGTGTACAAGATCGACCTCCACGGCGGGAAGTACGAGGCCCTGTGCCAGCGGAACGGCAAGGTCCGCATCTACCGGGACAACGACCTCGACAACATCCTCGACTACGACCCGGCCACGATCAAGGAGACGGCATCGAGCGGGATCAACCTCCACGCCTCGACGAGCGACCCCTACAACGTCACCGCCAACAAGACCGAGGTGTCCGCCTGGTCGGCGGGCTGCCAAGTCCATGCCCGCACCGACGGGTTCCGCGAGATGATGGAACTCGCTCGCAAGCAGGTGACCGAGACGGGCATCGACACGTTCAGCTATACGCTGATGAAAAGCTGGGCTTAAAGACCGCGTTCCCGCAAACGCCGGGCTTTCTGTGCAGCACTGAGTTTGCGGCGTGTTGTGGCCGAGATTGGGGGCCTCTCCGGCCTCCCCTCCGCAGCTTCTCGGGCATGTCTCGCCTTTTGAACCTCGCTCAACTTTTGACGTGTTTCGTCCGACAACGGTTGACGCTGATTGCGTGCAAGGACGAGCTTGGCTCGGTGTTCTGGCGTGAAGACACGACCTTTCTGTGTTTGACGAGGCGTTGAACGCCGCCCACGACCTGATCAAGCTCAGCATCAAGGACTGATCGGGTCGTCGGTACGGTCACCCCGATCACCAGAGGTGTTCATGAAGTGGGACATGGTAGCGTTCAGGTTCACGCGGCTCGGCGACGACATCGACAGCATCCTGTTCGAGTACATGCCGAACGACGAGGAAGGCAGCGACCCGAACAACCTGTGGAGGCGGTACTTCCGCTTCACCGGGCCCCAGGAGCCGCACGCGGAACTGCTCGCGGTGCTCCGGGAGGACGGGTGGGAGCCCTTCGCGATCGAGCGCGGTCAGGGAACCTCGACCAGCGAAGACGTGGAATGGACGGATCGTTGGTTCAAGCGCCCGGCTGAGCCCGCCCTCCCGCCAGTGCCCGAAGACTGGAACCCCAACCGCGATCTGTGACCGGGGAACGTCGGTACGGTGGGGGTCAGAGGGTCTCCACCATGTCCAAGTCCGGCGCGTACATCCCGCTCGTCCACAGCATGATCTCCGAGGTGCGGCAGTACCCCGAAGTTCGGGCGTGGATGACGGAGCAGGCACACAAGATCGCCGAGGCGCAGGCCGCGTCCGGAAAGGCGACCCGCGACAAGAACGGAAGCCTCGTTCCAAAGTGGCCTTTCGGAGGGCCCGGCGAGTGCTTCGAGTACGTTGCACACTCCGGCGGCGTGATCACGAGCCTCCGGATCCGCTGCGTCCTCACCGGTGATGAACTCGACCTCACGCCCGAGGACGGCTGGTGAGAACCCACTGGCCGTTGTCCCTCGGCGTGAACCCGAGTTTCCTGAGAAGGTGTCGCGAGGTCTCGTTCCGCCCCCGGTATTCGCCGATCCGCTTGTAGCGGAACTTCGTCGTGGGGCCGTGGCACTTCGGGCACCGGTACGCGACGATGGCGACCCGTCGCCCACCCACCAAGGGCGGAAGCACCGCAGCGGGCTTGTAGCCGAGCACCGCACACTTCGGGTGCGCGCAGCGGTAGCGACCGGTCCAGTCCTCGATGTACTTCCAGTCGTGCGTGTCGTCAGAACAGGGCGTCCACATCCACCACCTCCACAGGGTACTGCTGGTGAAGGGACCGCTTCGTGCGCGGTGGAACACGGTTGAGACATTCCGTGACAACATCGGGGGGTCGAGCCCGTCGGTAGAGTGCCCCCGACCAGCCGAGGTGTGTCGTGGCATCGGACTTCCGCAAGGACGCAGACGAGATCGCGTCGCTCTACGTGGCTCTCGTGAAGAAGAAGCTCAAGGAGGAGGACGCAGACGCGGTGGTGAAGCTCGTCTCCATCTGCGAGCGCATCGCCGACCTCTCCGAGCTTCTCGAGAACACGGCCGAAGCCCACGGGGAGGCGGAGCCTACCGCCCCGTCTCGTCCTGGCCGTCGAGGGCGCGCTGGAGCACCTCCGCCCACTCCAACCGAGTCAGCGTGACCGTGTTCCCGTCCTCGTCGAGCGCCTGAGTCAGGACCCACCGTCCGGGGTCGGCTTCCCGTAGCTCCACGGTGATGTCGTGATCGGATCGCCGGATCGTCAGAGTTCGCAGTTCATCCATGATGTACCTCGCCAAGCTCTACGCGGTTGGTGCTGGCCCGTTGCCGAGCAACCACTGGTGGATCTTCGCGTTCATCTTCACGTCGCGGTAGATCCCCGTCGTAGACTTCTTGGTGCGGGACATGACCTCCTCGTGGAAAGCCACGGCCACGAGCCAATACTGCCCCGCCGCATCATGTCCCTTCTCCCCAACGTGCTGTGCCAGCACGGCCTCATCCACCAGCACTTGGAGCACGGCCTTCGCGTGCTGCTTCGACGGAGTCTTGGGCGAGCCGAGCAAGAGCGCCCGACAGTACTCCACCACCTCGGGGATCTCGAACAACTCCCTCGGATCGTCAGCCCACCCTTGGAAGGACAGCATCACCCGACCGTGGATGTTGGCGGGCATGTTGGTCAGAACCCATGCAGACCCGACAGCCATCTCCGGGCCGCGTTCGATCACCTCGCGCTCGACCTGGAAGATGAACAGGTCGTCCGGACCCATCTCGGCGGCCCGGTCCCACAGTGCCTGAATCTCTGCCATCCCGTTGATGGCAATGTGCTCGAAGCCTGGGATCGAGTTCGACTGAAGGAGCGCGTTGAGCGTATCCTCACGCGCCTGCTTGCTCTTGTTGATCTCGTCCGATCCCACAGACACCTCGCTTTGCGAAAGACTACGCGACGGCCACACGTTCAGAGCACCCCGGTGCGTAGGAAAGCGTATGACACGCGCTGAGATGGAAAAGCGATACCCCGGCCTGTTCGACCGTCTGGGCACAGTCACAGACGCTGTTCTGGCTCGCGAATACAAACTCTCTGCCCCTCGCATCTGCCATTTCCGCACGGAACACGACATCGCTCCTGCCGGACAACGCAAGCAGCCCAGCGAGGATGAGTGGTCAGAGCTTCTCGCCCTGAAGGGCGAGATCACCCTCGGTTCAGACCGACGCTCGATCACCCTCGGGGGTGTCACCGTGAAGGGCCGCACTCTCCGCCAGGCAGTGTTGCTGGCCATCAAGAGTGCCAAGTAGAAGGCCGCGTGGTAGGCTGCTCGTGCAGGGCTACCTCTCCCGTCACGGGGAGAGAGGCCGTCACGGGCTACCCATCGTGACTTACCTTCCGTTCGCCGGAAGCGACACCCGCCTTGCAAACGTCGCAACCGAACAATGAACATCTCCCCCCTATGTGGGGAGAGGAAGGTATGTCATGCCCAACAACAGCGTGAAGATGGTCTCTCTCATCGATGGGGAGCCCGTCGAAGTGGGTCGGTGTCACCCGGGCCAGGCTCGGCTCCTCCAGAAGAAGGGGATCGCTGAGTGGAAGGAAGGGAGGCTCTGGCTCCGTGATGTGGTGCAGCCGGATCTTGGGAACCTCAACGTCGAGGGTGCTACCGAGACCCTTCGCTCGGCCCACCCACCCGAAGACCCGCCCGTGACCTTCGGTGGGCTCGAGAAGCTCATCGCGGAGAAGGATGTCGAAAGTCACGTCATCGCACAGGTCCCCGAGCGTCCTCTCGACCCCGAGTACATCGAAGCCATCCTCGTCGAGGCTGGGGTCGAACCGGGTCCGTGGGTCAAGGAGATCCGGCTCCACAAGCCTCGGGTTCACCTGGCCGATGTAGAGGTGGCCTCGTGGCCCGTGTTCCTTCGGACGTTTCTCGAACGTGTGGGGCTCGGTCACAAGACGTGGTCCTGTGACGACGTGCCGACCCGCCGGGTCGGGTTCATCGACGTCACCACGGATGAGTACCTCTGCGTTCGTGCATCCGGCATGGCGGCCATCACCGATCGGGACGCCACTCCGTTCCAGATGACACGGGCCGAACTCGTGGAGAAGCTCTCCACCCAGGAGGGCCGTCAGGCTGTCTTCGGGGAGAGCGACTTCGGGGGCACTCTGGCTGACCTCGATGAAGAACCCGTGCCCGAAGCCCTGTGGGGAACGGTGCCCAACGCACCCGAGGAGGTGCTTCCTCGGGTGAGTGCTCATGGGGTCACCGACCCGCTCGTGTTCCCATCACTTCAGGAGGGGGAGACGCCCTCCGAGCGGCTCGAACGGGTGCGGAAGTCCCGCGAGGGGGCCTACCAGCCGAGGCATCTCCCCGGCTGGACGCACTTCCGGTGGCCTGAGTGTCACGAGGCCATCCCCGTGCTGGCTCCCGTGGACGAGAAGGGGACGTTGGCCCCATTCCCGAAGCTCCCCGAGGTTCCCGTCAATCCGCCCGGAACACCGCTCGCGGGGTTCAAGTTCCCGACTCCTTCACAGTACGGGGTCTACCGTCGCGTGAACGATCGGCTCATCCGCGTGTGGGCTGACGGGGCGGTGTGGGACGAGTCGCTTCTCCAAGAGGACGACACCTACCTCCTCGTGTCCGAGCACCGGAAGATCGATGCGGTCACGGTGGGCAACGACATCTCCCCCAACCTCCTCGCGCCCGCCGGGTTCCTCGACCAGGTGGCGGAAGCCGAGAAGCGGGTGACCGAGTTGCTCGAGTGAGCCGCCCATCGAAGCATGAGTCCCACAAACGGACGACCGTGTCCCTCTCGGTCGAGACGTGGGCCCATCTCGACAAGATGGCCCGCGACTCGGGGAGGAGCGTCTCCGAAGTCGTTGAGTGGCTCGTGCTCCACGGGGTCTATGGGGGGGTTGCTGTACCCAAGAGCGACCTCGTGGAGTTCCGAGATCGGGTGTTGGGCCGGGGGCCGTAGCGGGGTTCGGATTCCGGGCTTTAGTAACAGGGCTCGGTGTTGTGCCTGTAAACCACGATGGGTGTTCGTAGGAGCGCCCGTGGTTCAATTGACATGCGCCCAATGTGGCCTTGATTACGAGTGTTCGGAGAACACCCACAAAGTATCTCTCTGGCGAGAGCAGACCAAATTCTACTGCTCGCCTAAGTGCGTGGGGCTGGCTCAACGGGTCCCAGCCATCTCCATGACGTGTGACCATTGCGGAACGGTGTTCAAACGACCGGCATCAAGCAACAAGCCGAGTAAATCCGGGCTTCGCTTCTGCACTCGGAAGTGCGGATCGGAACATCATGGGGCACAGCGGAAACAGGTCAATGCACAGGTGTCGAAGCCGCTGCCTTCCTGCCAGAAGTGTGGAACAACCATCACTACACGAACGCGAGGAGGCAGGTGGCGTTGCTCAAGCTGTTCAGGTCCTGGAACAGTTTCAGTAGGGACACGCACCAAAGGCGAGTTGTTTGCTTCTCGTTCGGGCTATCAATCAGCTCGGAGTGCCATTCAGAAGATGGCACGGGCCGTGTTCTTCCGTGTGAACCCCCATCCGTCTTGTGAGGCGTTGGAAGCATCGGGACCATGTGGGTACACGAAGCACGTCGAGGTTTGTCATCGACGCGATGTGGCGGATTTTCCTGACACTACCCTGATCTCTGAGATCAACAACATTAAGAATCTCACAGGATTGTGCCCGACCCACCACTGGGAGTTTGATCACCAGAAACTGAACAACCCACTCCCGTGAAGAAGTGGGTTGTTCGCCGTGTATGGTTGCAGCGGGTGGATTTGAACCACCAACCTCCGAGTTATGAGCACGGCGAGCTACCGGGTTGCTCTACGCTGCGACAGGATGGTTGCGGGGGTTGGAATCGCACCAACGTAGGCCGTGGGTATGAACCAGGCTGGGAACTAACACCCTCCCCGCTATGAACTTGGACTACGGTGGCCCACGATCACGGGGAGCCAGCCAGGAAGTCAGAACAGCGGTGTTGGAGGTGTTGTCGGTCGTAGCCCTCACCCCACTTCTACTCGACCTCGTGTGATCGCGCAAGGGGGGTTGGAAAAACGTCGAAGCGGGTAGTGTTGGTGGGCTCGATCACGAAGGTCGAGAACCCCCTTCTGTGGAGACATCATGAACAAGAGCGAGATGGTCGAGGCGCTGGCGACGAGCCAGGGTCTTTCCAAGGTCCAGGCGGGCAACATCGTGGCGTCGATCTTCGACGGCGAGACGGGCCTCATCGCCTCCACCCTCAAGGGCGGCGGCGAAGTCAGCCTCCAGGGCTTCGGCACCTTCAAGGCGACCGAGCGCAAGGCCCGCGTGGCCACCAACCCCAAGACCGGCGAGAAGATCCAGGTGGCCGCCAAGAAGGCCCCCAAGTTCTCCCCCGGCAAGAACCTGAAGGCGACCCTCGGCGGCTGATCCGCTCTGCGGCGTCCGCTCGGGAACAAGAAGCCCGGCCCCCGCCAGAGGGCCGGGCTTCTCAGTTCTGGGTGTCGACTCGCGTTGCCAACCCCCGCTCCACCGCCAACGCAGAGGCGGCGAGCACTTCGTCCAGCGTCGGGCTCGAGGGCAGGTCCGGGTTGAGCCGTCGCCGGAGGCGGTCCCAACCCTCCTCGACGAGCGCGTTGTCCCACCAGACGGGCAGCCCAAGCTCGACGACCTCGGACATGTCGTCCCACGAGAAGCCGTCGCGGAACCACTCCCCGCTCATCGCGTACCGGGCCATCACGGGCGGATAGGCCCGAAGGATGGTGGGTCGGAGCAACGTGGACCCTCGGGCTGCCGCCAGAACGATCAGACTCGGCATGGGCACCTACCGCCGACGTGCGTGGTTTGACTGCCTGGTCGTAACGCGCTGACTGGGGGGCTGCTTCGCGATGAACCGGACGGCCTTGGCCATCCGTTCGTGCGCCATCAGCCCCTCCACGGTGTCGAGCCCCAACGCCTCGTTGCGAAGCTCGGTGTTCGAGAACAGGGCGTGGATTTGCTTGTGGCACTCGGAGCACATCCACTCCGTGTCCTCCTTGTCCTTCCGCCGCGTTTGGAGGTGGTGCTTCTCCATCCGAGCACACCCCGTTCGACCACACAGCGGGCACGGCAGGGACCGTTGCCACCGACCGGCCTCAAGGTCGTCTGCGATCTCCTCGAGCGCCTCCCTCTGGTCGTCCTCGGCCTGTTCGACCGCCACGACCTTGGCAACACGCTGCTCTTGTTCGGAGGTCAGACGCTCCCGCAAATCCTCGTCGGACTCCACCCATCCCGCGTCCCACGGCACTTCGCGTCCCGTGGGCAGGAGCACCGTCTCCCCACCATCGAGGGAAACGACCACCTTCCCGGCGCGGTTGCTGTAGTAGATGATGTCGGCCAAGTCTCCCCCTACCAGTAGGCCGTCACGTCCGCGTGGTTCGGGAAGTGCTTGTTGAGCCAGGTTTCGCCGGTCCAGTTGGGGTGCTTCTCCCCCCTCCAATCGAGCTTGGTGACCTGCTGGGCCGTGAGCCACTTGCCCACCCACATCCGCTTCCCGGTCACGGTGTCTTCCACGTAGTACCGCAGATATGGGAGCTTCTTGTGGTCCGGGTTCTTGAACGGCTCGAACGTGTTGACCACCTTCATCTCGTACTCGACGGGCGGCTCTGGCTCCCACCTCTCGTACACCGGGTAGCCCTCCTCCTCGAATACCCGGAAGCCGTTCTGATCGACACGCCACCAACCCTTACGTTTGTAGACGTCCTGACGCGGCTTGCGCTCTGGACGAGGCTTCTCGAAACGCTGCTCCACCTGGAGAGCCGCGATCTCGGGCGGCATGTCCTTCTTGTCGAGGTGGTGTGAGTACTCTCGTGAGAGCTTGTAGCGGGTGAGCAGGTAGCTCTGCGACCAGCGGTCGTAGAAGGCCCCCTTGTAGCCGAACAACCCGCGCTTGCGGCCCCGTTCGTCGAGGATGTCCGACCAGTACCCGTCCGTCCGGGACAATCGCCACCCTCGGGGGGCGACCACGGGTGCGAGGACGGTGTCGCTCTTGTCGTCCTCCGTCTCCTCGGGGAACACGAAGCCCAAGGTGAGGAACTCCGCCCTCGTGGAACCCTGCATCTCCCGAGGGAGATACCACTTCTCCCCCGTCTGCGCGTCCTGGGTGACGCGGGTGCTCTCCATCCGCTGGCCGACCTCGATCCCCTCGGGGCCGAGCATCATGCCGAGCATTGCCTGCATCTGAACGTCGGGATTGGGCATCAGAAACACAGCCTCCGTACCCACTACGCCGAAGGGCTGACCATCTGAACCTTCCCTCGAGCCCTGCCCCCGTCTCGCTCACACAACGGGCAGATCATGACGGGCTCGGAACCCGCCGCTTCGGCGGGTTCGAGTAGGGCTCCCAGTCCCCCGGGGCACCCCAGCTTGGGTGCCCCGCCGGGGGGAACATCATGTAGTCCTTCTGTCCCGCCTTCCGGGCCGCCTCCCACTCCTCGTCGGTGAACGTCCGGGGCTTCGCGGGTTCACTCATACGGCACCTCCGCGAACCTTTACCCGGACCCCGCCCACCGGCACCCCGTCGATCTCGGTGATGATGCCGTAGACGTTCTCCAGCTTGGTCCAGCCGTTGACATGCCCGTGGTTGTTCCCGATCTGGACTTCGCCCTCTCGGAGAGCCGTCACGAGGTGGCAGTACACGTTGCCCCGGACCTTGACGTACACGATGTCGCCGCGCTCGAGCTTACTGGCATCGACAGCCTCGATGGTCACGGGCTGCTTGCTGGCGATGCGGGGGGTCATGGAGTTGCCCCCTTCCTTGTTGATGACCTTCTCGCCTGCCTTGAGCCGGGCGACGATGGCCTGTACTTTCGCGTTCACTTGGCATCTCCTGGACCGAAATCCGAACTCACACGGCCTGCTCCTCCGCTAATACCTTCCGGGCGGACTCGGCTTCGGGGTAACGCCTGCCCGAGCCCGTCATGTAGTCTGCTCCGACCTAGATTTCACGCCCCCCGCCTGAACCCGGTGTTCGTCCTATCCACGAGGGCCAGTAAAGGAGGGTCCCATGGGCTCAAAGACCAAGACCTACTTGATCATCGGAGCCGTGATCCTCGTCGTGGTCCTCATCGTCGTGGCGATCTCCGTGCATTTCCGGGGTGGCGACCCGACCGTTGTGACAACGGCAGCCAGTGTGGTAGCCGCAACGGCCGCAGCCACCGCCGCGACCAGGCGGGAGGAGGCATCCAAGAAGGTCACCGAGGCTCGCAAAGAGGGGGAGGCCCTCGCCGCCGAGGTCAAGAACCAGGCATCGAACACCGCTGAGAAGATGGCGGTGGTCGATGCCGAGGTTGCTGCATCCTCCCGAGACGAGAAGGAGCGGGAGGCGGAGAAGCTGCTCGGAGGCTGACCCGGTGGGATGGCTATGCCCGTCAGGTGGCAAGGGAGTTGAGATGGCCCTGAGTCCCCAACACCCAACTCTGAGGCTGGGATGAGCGCGATGATGCCACTTCTTTTTCTGGCCTGGTCCCCCGCCTTTGCGGGGGACCAGGCTGCTCCGAACCCTGATGGGGTGGTCCAGATCCCCGCTGGCACGACCATTACCGTGCCGAACTCGAGGCCCTTGACCGTGTCCGAGTTCAGCTTCCTCCTCCCAGAGCCCTATTTCGACCGAGCCCTCGCCTCGGTCAAGAAGCTGGCCATCTGTGAGCCCGCCCTCGCGGAGAGCCAGGCCACCACGCTCCGTTGGATTGACGTGAGCGACAGGGCCTTGGCCGCCTGTGAGGGCCAGTTCTCGACGGACGCGGCGGGGGTCACCCAACTCAACGACCAGGTTCGCACCCTCGAAGTGCGGGCCGTCACCGCGGAGACGCGGCTGAAGGATGTCCGTCAACAGCGGAACGTGGCGTGGGCCATCGCCGGAGGCATCATCCTCGGCTGTGTGACCGTCACCGCCGTGGCGATTGGAGGCTGACGTGGCAACGCCCAAAAAGTACGAGCACATCGACTTCAAGCCACCCAAATCTGTGGCTGAAGCTGCCGCCAAAGGGCTCGAGTACCGCCGGGAAGCGTCCCCCTCGAATCGTGGCGGCCTGACTCCAGAGCAAGCCTCCAAGGAGGGGATCGGCTCTGGGGTGCAGCGGGCTGTAAACCTGAAGAATCGCGACACCATCTCCCCAGAGACGATCCGTCAAATGCACGGGTTCTTCTCGCGACACGAGAAGAACAAGGGTGTGGCCGCCGAGAACAAGGGCGAACCCTGGAACGACAAGGGGCATGTCGCGTGGCTTCTTTGGGGCGGTGATCCTGGCCAACAATGGGTGGAGAAGATCATGGCCCAGATGGAAAAGGCAGACGAGAAGAAGACCGCTGACGCGGACGGCAACTACATGAGCGTCAAGGCCATCCAGGCCCTGCATGACCATGCCCGGATGCTCATGGACCACATCACGGAGGGGGTCGAACTCCCCGACTGGGTGGAGTCCAAGATCACGCGGGCCAACTCCGACCTGTCGGACGTGTTCGAGCACTTCCAGCACAAGCCGCGTGAAGCCGCGTTGCGGAAGAGGGTCATCCGCCTCGCCCGCACCAACCCGGCTCTCCGACCCCACCTGCTTCCACTGCTTCAAAAGGGAGGTTCCTAATGGGCGTTGTTACTCCCAACCAGAAGCGTGTCATCGACTCCGTGCTCTCGATCAACGAGACCGGGAAGTTGCCCTCTGCCACCGCCTACTCGACGGTGACGGTGCTGGCTGACGGAGCCGGCATCTCCTACGGGAAGCACCAGAGCACCGACCGGAGCAACTCGCTCGATGCCATCGTGCTTCGGTACCTCGACCTCGGTGGTCCGATGGCGGATCAGTTCCGCCCGTACCTCAAGGACTTGGACACGAACTTCTCCACCAAGGTGGACCCGAAGAACCCGTCCGGCCCGGTCAAGTCCCTGATGGCCCTCCTCGCCGAGGCTGGCAAGGATCCTTTGATGCAACGGGCACAGGACGAGGTGTTCGACGAGAACTACTGGGTCCCGGCCGAACAGCGAGGCCAGGCGATGAAGCTCGGCACCCCCCTCGCCTACCTCGCCCTCTACGACACCTGCATCCACTCGGGACCTGGTCGCATCGACGCCCTCCGCAAGAACTTCGCCGAGCGCCCCCCGGCCACGGGTGGTGGCGAGCAAGCGTGGGTTCGGGCCTTCCTCAACGCCCGGTTCACCTGGCTGAAGGCCAACTCGAACCCGCTGGTTGTGAAGTCGGCGGACCGCGTGACCGCCATCCTCAAGATCGCGGACTCGGGCAACTGGGACCTCAAGACTCCCTTCGTCTACCGGTTCGGCGTCACCATCCCGTAGGTGTAACACCCTGGCTGGTCGGCCTCACGGCGTTGCCCCTGTGGATCCCGCAAAACGCGGCTCACGAGGCAGCTCACTGCTTGACGCACAAGGCCGCCGGAGACTCTATTCTGGGCTTCTGGCCGTTTCCGGGATGGCGGACCGGGTCGTTCACGTTCGCGCACATGACCTACAAGCACAGATCGGACGTTAGCCGTCGGAGCGGTAGGATCAGATGAGGTGGCACCCCTACTACTCCACCTGAAGGTCTTGTGCATCCCCTGGAGGGCTCGATGAGGAGGTGCCTGTGTGCGGAATCGTAGGCGTGTTCGACACTTCTACCGCCGCCCAAATGACCGCACTCGGTCTCCACGCCCTGCAGCATCGCGGGCAGGAGGCAGCAGGAGTCGCGGCTTCTGATGGGGCCACCCTCCGATACCGCAAGGGCTCCGGTTTGGTCAAAGACGTGCTGGTCCCGTCTGTCCTCGAGCCCCTCAAGGGCACGCTCGCCGTGGGGCACTGTCGATACCCCACCGTCGGAGGCACCGCAGAGAACAACGCCCAACCCCTGTATGCCACCTGTCGGGGTGAACCCATCGCCATCGTCCACAACGGGGACCTGGTGGGAGCCTCGCTTCTCCGCGACGACCTGGAGATGCGAGGGGCCATCTTCTCCACCACCTCCGACACCGAGGTCATCCTCCACCTCATCGCCAGAAGCTCGGCCCCAACCCTCATCGAACGGGTCGCGGACGCCCTCTTGGCGGTGCGGGGAGCCTACTCGCTGCTGATTCTCAGCCGAGACACGATCATCGCCGCCCGAGACCCCCACGGGTTCCGCCCCCTCGTTCTGGGAGAGGTGGACGGGGCCACCGTCTTCGCCTCGGAGTCGTGTGCCATCGACTTCCTCGGAGGGAAGGTGGTCCGGGAGATCGAACCTGGTGAGGTCGTGTCGGTGAGCCCGACAGGCATGGTGTCGAGGAAGCCGTTCCCCGCTGCTGAAACGCACGCCTGTGTGTTCGAGCACATCTACTTCGCCCGCCCGGACTCCACGATGTTCGGGGAGTCCGTCTACCAAGCTCGCTTCCAGTGGGGCAAGGAACTCGCCGATGTCGCCCCCGTCCCGGCGGACATCGTCATCTCCGTCCCAGACTCGGGGAACCCCGCCGCCCTCGGCTACGCGGCGGGTTCGGGCATCCCCTTCGGCCACGGCCTCATCCGCTCGCACTACGGAGGCCGGACGTTCCTCGCCTCCGAGCAGGCCAAACGCGACCTGGGTGTGCGGCTCAAGCTCTCCCCCGTGAAAGCCGTGGTGACCGGGAAGCGCGTCGTCGTGGTGGACGACTCGGTGGTGCGAGGGACGACCTCGAAGAAGATCCTGCGGCTCCTGCGGAACGCTGGAGCGTCTGAAGTCCATCTCCGGGTCGGAGCCCCGCCCGTGGTCAGCCCATGCCGCTACGGGGTCGCCACGCGCACCTACGACGAACTCCTGGCCCACCGCATGACCCTCGAGGAGTCTCGAGTCTGGATGGATGCCGACTCGCTCGCCTACTTGCCGTTGGGCTCGGTGGCTCGACCCGGGTTCTGTAGCGCCTGCTTCTCCGGCAACTACCCGCTCATCTGACGGAGAACACAGGCGGGAACCAGTTCCGCGACGGACTCCCCGGCCAGCAGCCTCCGACGAACCTCGGAGGAGGACACGTCGGGGAACTTCGGGGAGGCCAGGGTGAGGGTGTGCTCGATGCCGCCACGGTCGACGTAGATGGGGGCGAACTCCCGCTCGATGTCGTCGAAGCCGAACCACTTGTCCCGCTTCAACAGGTTGTCCACACCCATCACGAACCGGAAGCGGTCGTCGGGGAGGGTCGTCTGGAGGTAGCGGAGGAGGTTGATGGTGTAGTTCGGCTGGGGGAGTGCGGACTCCGCCGCCGTGACGACAGCCCACGGCCCCAACTCCCGAGCCAGGGCCTTGCACCACTCGAGCCGCTGCTCGAACGGGGTCATGTCCTTGCCGAACGGGTGGCTCGCCGACGGGACGAACCACACCTCATCCGCCTGGCCCGTGAGCTTGATCCAGGAGGCCACCATCGCATGGCCGACGTGAGGCGGGTTGAAGGCCCCGCCGTAGACCGCGATGGTGTTCACGCAGCCACCTTCCCACCCATCGACCGAAAGAGCGAGCGCAACTCATCGAGACGGGTCGAGAGATCGCGGATCCTCCGAGCGGAGTCGTTCTCTTGGTGAACGATCAACTGGGCGAGCCCCTGCGTCTCCCGGTTCGCCGGGTAGACGGTGTAGTTCACGGACGGCTTCGTGTTGGAGGTGCCGTAGTTCGGCTCCTCGAAGTGCGAACCCTCGACCCGGAACAGTCCCGTGATGTGGGCCTTGACCTCGCCCCAGCCACCCAAGTCGTCGTGCCACTCGATGGTATCGACGATGCCCCACCACCATCCGGTGGGGGAGTTCACGTCATTCACGCTGATGATGCACCGGTCCCCCGGCTGCATCTTCGTGTAGGTCTGCCCAGCCATGACTACTGCCTCCGCTCACTTTACGCGAGATGCGGCTTGGGCTGAACCAGACACGTTCAGAAACGGTAGGCCGCTTCCCCGTGTTGGACGGCGTCGAGCCCCTCCTCCTCGACCGTGGCCGACACTCGCAAGTCAGCCACGAGGCCGATGATCTTCAGGAGGCCATAGGTCATCACCGCCGAGTACAGGGCGACTCCACCCGCCGCGACAGCCTGCACCCCGAGGAGATGGAGGCTCGCGTCAGCCCCAGCAGGGTTCACCGCCGTCGTAGCCAGAACGCCTGTCCCCAGAGCCCCGATCAGACCGCCAACCCCGTGAACCCCGAACACGTCCAGCGTGTCGTCCACGACGCCTTTGAGTTTCTCCACAGCCACCGAGCACGCCACACCCGCCACCAGACCCAACAACAGCGCGCTCATCGGGGAGACGAACCCCGCCGCCGGGGTGATGGCGACCAGGCCCGCGACCCCGCCCAGTCCGACCCCGAGGACGCTCACCTTCTTCGTGCGGAGCCAGTGGGCCGAGACCCACGCCACCGCTCCCGCTGCCGCAGAGATGTGCGTGGTCACCGCCGCATGAGCCGCCAGAGCGTTGGCCCCCAGAGCCGAGCCCGCGTTGAAGCCGAACCAGCCGAACCAGAGGAGAGCCGCCCCCACCAACGTGAGCACCGCGTTGTGAGGCTCAGCCCGGTCCATGTTGCTCCGTCGTCCCAGAACTCGAGCGCACACGAGAGCCGACACGCCGCTCGTGATGTGGACGACAGTGCCTCCCGCGAAGTCCAGCGCCCCCAGTTCCCGCATCCAACCGCCCGATGCCCAGACCCAGTGCGCTACCGGGTCGTACACGAACGTCGCCCACAAGAGGCTGAACAGCACGAACGCCGAGAACTTCTTGCGCTCGGCGAACGCCCCCGAGATGAGGGCGGGGGTGATGATGGCGAACGCCATCTGGAACGCCATGAACGCCGTGTGTGGGATGGTCGCCGCGTAGGTCGCGTTGGGCTCCGCCCCCACACCTGTCAACCCGAAGTAGTTCCAGCCGCCGATGAGCCCGAAGCCGAGATCGGGTGCGAACGCCAGAGAGTAGCCGAACAGCACCCACTGGAGGGAGATGGCCCCGAGCAAGAACAAGCTGTGAAGCAGTGTGTTGAGGGCGTTCTTGGCCCGTACCAGGCCCCCGTAGAACAGCCCGAGGGCGGAGGTCATCAGCACCACCATCGCCGTCGAGATGAGAACCCACCCAGTGTCCGCGCCGTTGATCGACCCCATGAGTCCTCCACGCCCCATGAGGCG
>Ga0194119_10000973_pt1 | contig 53516 bp, 49 predicted proteins | sample TA2MahC100mmetaG_FD_148620 | JGI IMG/M metagenome (GOLD analysis project Ga0194119, IMG submission 148620) | Freshwater microbial communities from Lake Tanganyika, Tanzania - TA2015018 Mahale Deep Cast 100m | ecosystem: Environmental > Aquatic > Freshwater > Lake | place: Tanzania: Lake... | reverse complement strand
AATGGGGGGGACGTTATCGTCATATCGTCACGTAGCCTAATCGTCTGAATGACTATAGGACCATCTGACGATGCGACTATCTGACTAAAATTGCTCTGATGCTCTGAGAAAGTTGGAGAATGTCGAAAGGTTTTTGAATAAAGCCGTTACATCCCCGTGACATTATGTTCGAGGCCTCGCCGTCAATGCTATAACCACTTGATAAGAGAACCTTAACCTGCGGGGAGATCTGTTTGAGTTGGTCGTAAACCTCTCCGCCTCCCATTTGGGGCATGATCATATCGAGGATGACCAGATCAATGGATTCAAGATATTTCTTGAAAGTCTCTATTGCTTCATCTCCGTCTTGAGCGGGGAAGACCTTATAACCAAGGACCTTTAAAAATTTCTCTCCCACCTCCAGAACAGCTTTTTCGTCATCAACCAGAAGGATGGAACCAACGGCCTTTGGGATAGGACCGGTCGGTTTCTCAATATGTTGAGCGTGCCTGCGTGAGGCTGGAAGGTAGATTTTGAAAGTGGCTCCGCGGCCTTTGTCGGATTCAACTTCGATATACCCCTCGTGTCCCTTGATGATTCCATAGACCGAAGCCAAACCCAGGCCAGTTCCCCTTCCCAATCCCTTGGTTGTAAAGAAGGGATCAAAGATGCGATCCAGGTTTTTAGAGTCGATGCCCATACCAGAATCAGAAACAGTCAACATGAGGTAATCTCCGGGACTGGGGGTATAAAATCTGCCCTTTATTTCCTTGTAAGTCATGTTGTTTGTTTTCAAATAAAGGTCTCCACCCATAGGCATGGCATCGGCTGCATTGACAAAGAGGTTCATCAAAACCTGTTGGATCTGCCCCTGGTCTGCTTCACAGGTGAGGAGGTCCGGTGCTAAATCCCGGTGAATTGAGATGTTTTTGCGGGTTCTTCCAAATACCTCAGACGTTTCTTCTACTAAGGAGTTGAGGTTGATCGGTTTGATCTCATACCTTCCCTTTCGGGCATATCCGAGCAGCTGACTGGTCAATTTAGAACCGCTGTTAACCTGTTTTTCAATCACCTTTAACATGTCATGATGCGGATGATTCGGAGGGGTGTCCAAAAGTATCAAGGAGACATTGCCTTGAATCACCATGAGCAGGTTATTAAAGTCATGGGCTACTCCCCCCGCCAGGGTTCCGATCGCCTCCATCTTCTGGGCTTGTAAGAGCTGGGCCTCCATTCGCTTCTTTTCGCTCACATCATGGAGAAGGATGATAATCGTTTTTTCTAACTCATCGAGGACCGGTAGGAAATGGAAGGAAATCTCTCTTCCCTCAATGAGGAGAGGGCTGTCCAAAGCCATGGATTTTGGGTGAAGAGACATGTCTTGGAACTCTTTTCTAATACTCTCTCGTACCGATTCCGGAAAGAGGTCCAAGACATCTGAAGAGAGGATCTCATCCTCTGTCTTATGAATCAATGAAGTGGCCATCGGATTTGCATAAACAATCTTTCCTTCGAGCGTGATTTCGAGGATGCCCTCCACCATGCTGTTGAGGACGACCTCAAAGTGCTTTTTGACAGAGAGCAGCTCAGAGGTGATATGTCGCGCATAGACATCGTCAAGCCCGATGGGCTTCAATGGGGGAGGAAGGAGGCTTCTCCGTCCGGCCTGTTCGATGGCGGTTAGAATATGCTTGGTCATCTTGTCGAGCGATCCTTTGGCAATACAGGCATTCGCTCCGAATCCGGAAAAATCCACTTCCTGTTCAGCGGCGATTGCCGAAAGGATGATCAGGTAGGTCTCATTCAATTTTGGATTCTTTCGGATGATCTGACAGAGTTTTTCTCCACCGATATGGGGCATGATCAGGTCAATGAAGATGATATCAGGGTCGAATGTTTTTAAGATTTCAAGCGCGGAAAGGCCATCTTCGGCCGTGACCACCTGATAGCCCTCTTTTTCAAGTAATTGAGATATAAACTTCAGCACAAGGGGGTGATTATCCACCACCATGATCTTCTTTTTCATCATCACTTCCTTTAGGCTCCGTTAATGGGTTCTCACCATTTTATTGAATAAAAGTTTGAGAGTCAGAAGGGACATCATCTTAAGCTTCAGAAAGGCGAGTGCAATTTGAATTTTAAGTTTTTGCATTTACTTTTTCCCCTGGAGGACTTCTGCCATCCAACCGAGTTTTTCCCTGATCATTAAAACGCCTCTGTTGATTTCCATCAGACGATTCTCTCTTGCTGCGATTTCGATTTTTTTTGCAGCCTCATGAATCTCCGAAAGCCCGAGGATGACCGCCGACCCCTTGATCGAATGAGCCATCCTTTCAATCGTCACTAAATCCTTCTTTCCTATGGCCGATTCGAGATGTGTCAATTCAGTGGAGCTCGTCTTTAAAAAGAGCTCGGTCAATTCTAAACATTGGCTTTCCTCGATCTCCAGATGATTTGCCAGTTCTTGAATGTTCAAGCTTCTCCTCCCTGCTCTGTTTCTTTAATTTCTTCACCCTTAAGGAAGCGATAGAGTTCAGATTGGAGGATTCTCCAGCCTTTTCCTGCTTTGATGGCCTTGATTCTGCCGAGGCGGATATATTTTAGGAAGGTGGGCTTTGAGACTTTTAGATACTCGATGGCCTCATCTGTTGTAAGAACCGGATCCCTTTCTGTGACTAACATTGGATTTCTCCTATTTATTCTGTTTTTAATGCATTTTAAGCAAAAAATGTGCCCAATGGATTCGAGAACCTGTTCTTCTTGTAACTATTTGTTTTTATATATAAATTTAAATTTCTATAATATTTTAATAAGAGAATAGGGCGGTTTCAAGCTGACGTTATGTCAAAAAGGTGGTGAATCTGACAAAAATTGAACACTGCTAGAAGAGTAGAGATATTAGTTTTTAAGATTCGCCGAGGTAGGCTTTGCGGACCATTTCGTTTTGACGGAGGGTTTCAGCGGAGTCACTGAGGACCACGACGCCTGATTGAAGGACATAGCCACGGCTGGCCACCTGGAGGGCCATACGGGCATTCTGCTCGACGAGGAGGATAGTTGTGCCATCCGCATGGAGCTGTCGAATAGTATCAAAAATGATGTCAACCAGAACAGGAGCCAATCCCATTGAAGGTTCGTCCATCAAGAGGACGCTTGGGTTGGCCATCAATGCGCGGCCCGTGGCTAACATCTGCTGTTCGCCGCCGCTGAGTGTGCCTCCCACCTGCTTCTGGCGTTCACGAAGTCTGGGAAATAGGTTAAAGACGCGTTCGAGGTTGGATTCGATGCGACGCGAATCAGTGATTGCAAAGGCGCCCATCTCGAGATTTTCTTTCACCGTCAGGCGGCCGAAGATCCGGCGACCCTCCGGAACCTGAACCACCCCTTTCACTACAATCTGATGAGGGCGATAGCGTGTGAGGTCTTCGCCCTCCAGGAGAATCGATCCCTGACGGGGCTTAAGCAGTCCGCTCGTCGTCTTGAGCATCGTACTCTTGCCAGCACCGTTGGCTCCGATTAGGGTGACGATCTCTCCTTTGTCCACATCGAGCGAAACTCCCTTGAGGGCGTGGATGTGGCCATAATAAGAATGGATATTTTGAATCTCGAGTAAAGACATAATTTAGTCTATTAGTCAAGTAGTCATATAGTCTTATAGTCGAATAGCTAAAAGATCATTTTTTAGTTCTGCGCAGATAAGTAATATGACCATTGATCAGCCGTTTTACTTCCGTGGCTTTGTCGTATGCTTCTCCGAGTTGCATTGAAGTAATATAATTTTGATCGAGTGCGAGATATAACTCGGATTGCACTTCACTTGCTGAACGTCGGGATATTTTTAAAAATCGGATGAATTCTGCATCTGAACCAGCGTCAAAACCTTCAGCAATATTGTGCATGACTGATCCACTTGCATCTCGCAGTTGATTGCGTAATTGTAAATCACGGCAAAATACTTTTTGGTTGGTCAGGTTATAAATCATATTGGCCAACTCTCTTGCTTTTTTCCAACTATCCAGGTCTTCAAACCTCTTAATCTTCATTGTTTTGACTAAGAGACTATTCGACTATGTGACTATTAGCCTATACGACTACCTGTGCTTCAGCGGTGCTTCCTCTTCCGAGGTATGCTTCAATTACTTTCGGGTTTCTCTGAATTTCGACCGGAGTACCTTCTGCAATCTTTTCACCGTAATCCAGCACGGTCACGGTCTCGGAAATACCCATCACGACTCTCATCTGATGCTCAATAAGCAAGATGGTGATCCCTAATTCATCGCGCAGATGCTGGATGAAATCCATCATGTCCTGCGTTTCTTTCGGGTTCATCCCGGCTGTGGGTTCATCCAGAAGTAGAAGTTTTGGTCTGGACGCAAGCGCCCGCGCAATTTCAAGACGGCGTTGATCTCCGTAAGGAAGATTTTTTGCTAAAAAATCGCCTTTGCCGGTGAGATTGACAAATTTAAGAAGACGCCTTGCCTCCTCTGCGGCCTCTTTCTCTTCCCGCCGTGTGGCAGGAGTTGCCATGACGATGCCAAAAAATCCCGCATGAAGATGGCCATGAAGGCCTACCAGAATGTTTTCCATAGCCGTAAGGTTTGGAAAGAGGCGAATATTCTGGTAGGTCCGGGAGATTCCAAGACGGACGATCTGATCAGGGAGAAGGCCTACAAGAGAGTGGTTATCGAAAAGGATTTTTCCTTCTTCAGGTTTGTAAAAACCTGTGACACAGTTGAAAAAAGTTGTTTTGCCTGCGCCGTTGGGCCCGATGATGCTATGGATGCTTTTTTCCCGAATGCTAACATCGAGGTCACCTACAGCCACCAGACCGCCGAAGCGTTTTGTCACTTTATTTGTAGAGAGAAGCGCCATATTGTTTTCCGATCAATCTGATTTCAAGTCCGAGAACAATTCTGGTTCTCCTTCTTTTTCCTCTTCATGAAACTCACGGCGGTGTACTGCCTCAGGCCAAAGCCCTTCGGGTCTGAGAAGCATCATGGCCACCAGAACGGCTCCGTAGACAAGAAGGCGGTATTCGGCAAATTCCCGCAGAAGTTCGGGCAGACCGACCAGGGCCGCGGCTCCCACAATAACTCCAGGGATGGATCCCATTCCGCCCACAATGATGACACAAAGAATATTGATGGAGATCATGACATTGAAACTGTGAGGGTAGACCGAACCGATCTTGGTTGCAAAGATGGCTCCGCTGATTGCAGAGAAGCCTGCCCCTGTAGCAAAGGCAAGCAGTTTTGTAGCTACGAGATTGATGCCCATGGCTTGGGCCACATCCTCATCTTCCCGGACAGCCATCCATGCACGGCCCAGTCTTGAATCCCTCAGGCGTAGGGACACAAAAGCCACCAGAAGGCAACCTGCCAAAATGAGATAATAAATCTGCTGAGGGCCTGAGAACTCAAAGCCGCCGAGGGTAGCTTTGGGAATCCTCCCGATGCCCTGTGCTCCGCCCAGCCATGGCCGGAGAAAGTCTGAAAGGACGAGAATACGGATGATTTCACCAAAACCGAGGGTAGCAATAGCAAGATAATCTCCCCGCATCTTGAGGACAGGAATTCCAAGCAGGACTCCTGAAATGATTCCCAGCACAACCGCAAAGGGCAGGGCTTCCCAGAAGGAGAAACCCCAGGAGGCTATTTCAGGGGAGGTTAACACCGCAACGGTGTAAGAGCCGATGGCAAAGAAAGCCACATACCCAAGATCCAGGAGACCGGCATACCCCACGACAATATTGAGTCCAAGCCCCAGGAGGACATAAAGACCCACGATCGTAAGGACTTCGCTCAGGAAAAGACCAAGAACCTGAGGAAGGATGAGAAGAACGAAGACCAGGATGAGGATGCTCACTGTCTTTAGGATTCGCTGAGAAGCAGAGGGGAGGCGTCGAAACCCAGTTTGAATCGTCTTTCCTTTTCTGGACCAGAAGAGAAAAAAGGTGGCGATCAAAATGAACAGTCCAATAGCACCCTGAATTGTCAGGCCATTGGCTGTAAAGAGCCATTCATTGATAACGGCAATAGGTCCCCATAGGGCGAACGTTGGACGAAGCAGGTCTTGTAAGACGCCTGCGCAAACGATGCTTCCAAATGAGATGAGCAATACCCGGCGGAGAAGGTTTGGTGCAAGATAGAAGAGGCCTGCAAGAAAGGTGGTGATGGCTCCGATGACAAGAAGGAGCAAGAGCCCCGATCCTTTTCCCATGCCGAAGGTCAGCAGACTATAGAGTAGGGGAGAAGCGTTGATGAAAACCTTCCGCAGGTTGATGAGGCCCCCTGTGATGACCAAAAGGGCTAACAGACCTGCCACCAGAAGTCCGGAGATAAAACTATTGGTAAGAACTTTTATCGGACCCGCTTCAGGGGTTCGCTTAGCCGCAAGATAACCTATAAAAAAGGCCGCAACTAAAAGAAGCGTGTGACCCATTGAAATAACATTGGCGATGATATCACGCTGGCTGAACGCCTCCACCATCCCGATAAGGGAGAGGAGAACCTCAACCACACCGCCAATCAATCCGATTTTAACTGCATGTCTCATAGTTCCCTGGATTCCGTAGGGGCAATTCATAAATTGCCCCTACCCCAAACTTCTTTAGGCTTTCTTCACAACCAAACGTTCTCCTAAAATACCGGTAGGCCGAAAGATCAACACAAGTACAAGCATGATAAAGGCGATCGCATCTTTTAACTGGTAAGGGGCGACAATACCCAGACCATCGAGAAAAAGACTCGGCCCCACAGACTCCACAAGGCCGAGAAAGATTCCACCCAACATGGCCCCGGGGATGTTTCCGATACCACCTAATACGGCTGCAGTGAACGCTTTAATTCCCGGGATGAAACCCATAAAGAAATGGACCTGTTTAAACATCAGGGCATAGAGCACACCTGCGGCTCCGGCAGACATGCCTCCAATGACAAAAGTGGTGACGATCATTCTGTCTATATCAATCCCCATCAGGGCGGAGGCCTCTTTATCTTCGGATACCGCGCGAATCGCCTTGCCCACGCGGGTACGCTGAACAAACGAGTAGAGGGCGGCCATCAGGATAGCTGCCGCCACTATGACTACCGCCTGAAACTTCAGGATGCGAAACTCCCCGATGCCCCATTCGCCCTCCAGGATGTTAATCACCGGATAGGCCTGGAATCCCGAACCGTAAAATCCTCTGAAGGTATATTGTAGAAAGAAGGAGGCTCCGATGGCCGTGATCAGTGGGATAAGACGGGGGGCGGTCCGGAGCGGACGGTAGGCGATACGTTCCAGAAGGACGGCCACCAGTGTCGAAGTTCCCATGGAAACGAGAAAAATCATGATGAGACTAAAAATGGGATATTGATCGAGAAAGTCGGATGAATAAAAGGCGGCCGCTACAAAATAGGCTGTATACGGCCCGCTCATGAAGACTTCGCTATGGGCGAAATTGATCATCCTGAGAATGCCATAGACCATGGTATAACCCATGGCGATAAGGGCGTAGATGCTTCCCTGGGCAATGCCGAAGATGATGAAATCAAACCAATGGTGGCCTGAGTATGTTCCGGCAGCAAGAGTCGCCGTGGAACCCCAGAAGATTAAGAGTAAGATGGCTCCTCCGATGAGCCACATGACCACATCCGTGGGAGTGATCCTTTCAATCCAGCGTTTGAGCATAGGGATTTCCTATCCTTCTTAAAACATCGGCACAAGTAGATACTGAGAACATATGCTCCCACCCTTACCCTCTCCAAAACGGGGAGAGGGTGGGGTGAGAGACTATCATTCATTCATGCAATCGAGTTATTTCTTCTTTGGCGCTTCTTTAGCAGGAGCTGGTTTTGGCGCCGCTGCGACTGCGGGTGACCAGATGGGCTTCTCCGGATTCGCCAATTTTTTGACATTGTCGGCTGTCATCTGATAGATGGCGATCATCGGGTCTGCACAGTCTCCTGTTGCGCCACAGGTGAGTTTTCCCGTCAGTCCCTTGAAGTCTTTGGTTGCATAAAGGGCATCCCTTAGCTGCTGACGACCGATGTGGAGCGTGCCGTCCGGAGCCACCTTGCCGACTTTTTCGATGGCGGCGAAGACGATCATTGCCGCATCATAGCCATGGGCATGGAACGGAGCGATCGGCTTCTCAGCGTACTTTTTCTGGTGCTTATCGAGGAAAGTTTTGTATCCTTCGCCGAATGCGGAGAAGTCAGGACTGGAGTGATACATTCCCACAGCCGCATTCCCAGCGGCTTTGATAAAGTCGGGGGAAAAGGTTCCATCTGCGCTCATCAGTTTTGTTTTTTCAAGGCCTTTTACTTCCTTCGCCTGCCGGGTCACATGTCCACCAGCCGCGATAAAGATTGGGAAATAGATGAGATCTGGTTTTCCAGTTGCAATCTTGGTCAGGACGGGCCTCATGTCTGTATCCGTGGGTGCCACGGCTTCCTGTGAGGTGATGGTCCCGCCCAGTTTTTTGAAATTCTCAGCAAAAACACCCTGAAGTTGCTCTGCATAAGGACTTCCATCATGAATCGTTGCCGCCTTTTTAATCTTTAGCTGTTTAATGGCAAACTCAGCGGCAACGGCCCCCTGAACCTTATCGTTGTGAGCGGTTCGGAGATAACCATCATATCCCGGTCCCCTATTGGGTGCGGTGAGATCCGGGGCGGTATTTGAGGGTGAAACTGTTGCAATTCCGGCCTTCCAGAGAATGGGAGCGCCCGGACGGGCTTCACTTGAGCAGTTTGAACCAATGGCAGCCACAATGGTCGGATCTGCGGCGAGCTTTGTTGCAGCGGCCTGACCACCTTCAGCATTACATCCAGTGTCCTGGACAGACAGTTTGACGGCAAAGCCAAGAATTTTTCCGCCTTTGTCTTCAATGGCAATCTCAACACCCCGTTTCGTGTCTGTTCCCAAGGTTGCATCCGCACCTGCAACGACCATCCAGCAGGCAATGTGGATGGGATCACCTTTCTTAATTTTCACTACACCAATCTTGTCTTCGTACTTGAACGCTTCTTTTTTCGACTGCGCTGGCGCAGAGACCGCTACCAGACAAATCGCCAATACACATACCATGGATAAGATAAAAATTCGCTTCATAGAACCCTCCTTTTTTTTTTAAGATTGTTATAAAATTGTAACCGGTGCCTATCCATGACCAGGCACACATCACCCCCTTTTGTAAGAATCAAATGGAATTGAAAAGATGGTTGCCAAAAACCTATTCTCAAAGAGTTTTTCTGCCAGAGGTTGGTAATCTTATAATGATATCAATTCATTTGTCAAGCAATTTTAAGTTATTGGTTCATCCCTGAATTGAGAGGGTAACCACCCCTTATAACTCCCCCTTCCCCCTCTCGGTTTCGAGTCGCAACGACTTATTTTAAGAGGGGGGGGAAACACCCATACGAAAGCCGAAAGAACCATTTTATTAGATTATCCATCGGGAACGGTTTGAAACCGCTCCCTACTGTTGTTTTAAATAAGGCCTTCTCCAGAGGAACCCAATTGAATGAGGATGGGTTTATCCGCAGGAGGCATGGCTAATTGAGTTAGCTCTTTTAAACTGACCCATTTGAGATCGCGACACCCGATAGGTTTTGGAACCCCCTTTTTAATACGGCAATGATAGGCGAGAAGAAGAATCGGATATTCGGGATACGTATGAAAGACAGCTTCAATGATTTTTCCCACTTCTACATCGACATCGAGTTCCTCTTTGAACTCCCTGCGCAGAGCGTCCCTGGGGTCCTCGCCCTCTTTCACCTTTCCTCCAGGAAATTCCCAAAGGAGGCCGCGTGGCGCCCCTTCCATTCTCTGAGTAACGAGGACTTTCTTCTTTTCAATGATCACCCCTGCGGTGACGAGAAGCGTTTTCAATTCATCCCTCAATGCGATTACAGGCTGCTCTCATGCTCTCTTGATCCGATAGAAAGTGTTGTCCAAAATTTCAAATCCCAAATCCAAATAAGTTCCAAATTTCAATGACCGAAATGATTCAATTTGAGATTTAGAATTTCGATCATTGGGATTTGTTTGGAGTTTGGTATTTGAAATTTGGTGCTTAAAACAATTAAACCCTGTGTCCTTTTACCCACTCCGAGATCTAATTTTCTAAAGGATTCCCTGGACCATTCTCTCCATCTCTTTCAGCGCTTTCGGGTCGTAAGGAGTCGTTTGTTTCAGGGAAGGATCCATTGGATTCTCTGGATTGAAATTCTGCAGGATCAATCTTTGACCGGCCTTTAATTGTTCGCCCAGGGCCTTGATCTCTTCCTCGCTGTGGAATTGAGGAACGATGGTCATCCGGAATTGATACTCCACTTTTTCTCGCTTCAATATTTCAATTGATTTCGATATGAGCGCGGGATCGATGGAGACTCCGGTGGATCGCCGGTAACTGAAGAGATCCAGAGGAGCTTTCACATCCATGGCAATGAAATCAACCTCTTTTTTATCGATGAGTTTTTCGAGCATCTCCGGGTTAGAGCCATTGGTGTCGAGTTTAACCGGCCATCCATTCTTTTTAATTTCGCGGATCAAAAAAGGAAGATCGGCGTGAAGAGTGGGCTCTCCACCCGTAAGGCAGACCCCATCGATCCATTCCTTAAAGGAATGGAGGCGCCGGAATATTTCGTTCAGAGGTATCGAAGCGAACTGTCCGGGATGGAAGACCAGGGGATGGTTATGACAGTACGGACAGCGGAAGTTACAGCCCGGGAGAAAAAGGACAGAACAGATCTTCCCCGGCCAATCCAGAAAGGAGGTTTCTATGAATCCCTTGATCTCGATCATAACTGATATTCATAAAAGAGAGAAGGTAAGTCCTGCCCGGGATATCGGATCACTATGACAGGTGTCATCACGGAGGTTGGATCAATTACTCCGGAACAGGTGATGCTTTACCTCCTGAAGGGTGGGAACCATGCCTCGCCAGCTAGCCACTTCCTTTTCCTCTTCATCCTCAATAATTAACGAGGGGGTGGAGAGGATGCTGTAGAAGGAGGCTTCTGCCAGGCCATCGATCGTATCCAGATCATAGTGAAAAACCGGCAGGCCCTCCTTCTTCAACTCTATTCCAATCTCTTTGGCCGCCGGGCATTTCGGACATTTTGCTTTAACAAAGATTTTGATATGTCCCATGTTTTCTCCTTAAAATAAATTATCGTTTGTCGTTATCGAAACTCGTATCGAGGCTCGTATATCGAAACTGGATACTCGAGCTTCAAGTTTCGAGCTTCCGGCTTCGGTACGAGTTTCATCACCGTAACCCCTTTTTTGTAACCGTTATCTCTCACTTATTAACAGTCTCATAATAGAATAGATATTCTTTGGCATGAACCTAAAAGGTTCGATCAATTAAATAACTCCCCCTCCCCCCTCTTAATTTAAGAGGGGGTATATTCCTCCCCTTAAAATAAGGGGAGGGTAGGTGGGGTTATGAGTCTTTGAGCCTTTGGTTTTCCATGTATATACTATTTTGAGACTCTTAATAAATATCACCCGGTCATCAGGACGGTTTCTCCCCGATCGGCTTCGATGTAGGCCTGATTCCGGTAGCGGTTGTGGAGCTCACCGATCTTTCCCTTGTTCCAGCTCGAGAGTTTGGTAAAGTAGCCGGTGATTCGGGTGATGCCATCCACCTCTGTCGATCCGCAGTAATGGCAGGTGGAGTGGAGTCCCCGACTCGTTCGATTGCAGGCATTGCAGGTGGTGAACTCCGGTGAAAAAGCAATCTGGTCATTCTGAGTATGCTTGAAGGTCTTGATCACAAAGTTGGCGAGAGATTCTTTTGAAGGTTTTGCTTCCCCGAGCCAGATGTGAGTCAGTGCGCCTGCCTCGATCAAGGGATGAAACAGCCCTTCTTGCCGGACCCTTTCAATCGGATTGAGCACAGCAGAGTTGTTCAGATAGGTTGAATTCGTATAATAGACCTCCCCTTTGGAAATGTCGCCCTTGACAATGTGGCCGGATCGGGGCGAGTGAAACCGGAGGTCCAGTTTGGCAAAACGGTAGGCGGTTGATTCAGCGGGCGTCTGTTCGAGGACGAACCGCATTCCATAGCGTTCGCTTAACTTGTCAACCAGCAGCTTCATGTGGGCGATCACCTTCAACCCGAATTTGAAGGCCTGCCTCGACTGATGCATCTCCTGGCCGGTATGGATTTGAATCAATTCATTGAGTCCGACCATGCCAATAAGAAAGCTCGCGCGATGCATCCTCAGATAGGGAGAGCCATCGCGGTTCATGGCCAGGAGGGCGAGAGGGCCCCGTTCTCCGATGGAGAGGAGTTTTTCAATGAAAGCTTTCTTCTCGAGATGGGCCCTGACTGCAACCTCGATGAACTCCGTCAGCTTCGAAAAGAGCTGGGTATCTTCCCCTTTGGCGAGATAGGCGATACGCGGAAGGTTAAGCGTGACATTCTGGAGGGCGCAGTATCGCATCTTCCAGGGTTCCTTTGCATCCTCGAGGTCAGTCTGCTCCAGTTTGAAACTGAGGCGGCAGCATTCAGAGATTTTGGCTGTCTCCCCGCGATCGAAAACAAAATAGGTGTTGCCCTTTTCAGAGGCGACTTCACAGATGTGATGGAGGAAATCCATATGGCCGGGAGTCTGAAAGAACTTCTCGGTAATATGGACGAGTGGTTTTGGAAAGAAAAAAGGCCTTCCGGATCCATCCCCTTCCATGAAGACATTGAAGAGGGCCCATGCAAAGCGCTGTGATTCATTGATATAGTCGCTGTAATTCTTTCCTGTCTTTTTTCCGCCTGGCCCAATGGCAGGGACATTTTCGAAATGTTTGGGAACCTCCCAGTAGAGATTGATATCGGTGAAGATCGCCTGACCTCCACGGGCAACCGCCTGCTGAGAGAATTCGAAGATCAGCATCTGCGCCAATTGTTCGAGGTCCTGATCCGACATTCCGACCAGATAGGGAGCGAAGAAGAGATTGACAGAATCCCAGCCAATGGCTCCAGCAAAATTGCTCTGAAGTCCGGCAGCAAACTTCACCATATGGGCAAGGAGCACTTCCGGATGTTTGGCAGGTTTGGCCATTGCAATGGAGTTGGGAAGGCTCAGGCCGAACCGCTTGATATATTCGAGGGATTGTCCACTGCAGTATGGCCGATCCACAAAACCCAGATCATGGAGATGGATATCGCCTCGCATGTGCGCATCTGCCGTCTCCTGTGAGAAGACAGAGAGAAGGGCATACTCCTTTTTGATCCTCTCCGCAAGGGTGAGGTTGGTGGCCTCCGGGCCGTGAGGGACATTGGCATTCTCCTTATTAGGGTGGAGGATCAACTGGTCCACATCGTAAAGTGGCATACCGAGACGGGTGTGCATCTTGCGCGCCTGTTCCAGTCCTCTTTCAACCAATTTGGTGTCAACCAGCTCACGGACGAGGGGGGCAGTGATCATTTTAATTTTGGAGGTGACAATTAAATCTTCCACCTCCCGGGCGATCTCTTTTGCGGTGTCGACATCAATATAAGTCTCCCGGATGAGGGCATCGACGATCCTCTGACGGTTCCAATCATTCAACGACTCTTCAGAGGTGCGAACGAAGAGGGCCATATCCGTTGTTTCAAACTCTTCCTTAAAATCTTTACGTTCCTCTTTCATCTCAATGACATGTGCCATTTTTTTATCACCTGAGTTGTGGAATTTGACGAAGTTAGGATTGATGATAGGCTATATTTAGTGTGACCCTTATTCACTACAACAACATCTTGTTATTTGTCAAGGGGAAATTGGGCTTGTGAAAATTATCTCTAATATTTTTGGGGATTTTTCAAGGTGGTAAGGTGATCTGGAGGACGATACTTGGTAATTCTCAATTTTCGAAATCGATTTCCTCAGTCTCACAAACCACATAGAATTTGAAATCTGTTTTCCCATTGGGACTTCTCTCCTCAGAGACAGGGTTTTCTTTGCGCCATTCAGCAGCCTTCTCAAAGGCCTTCATGTTCTCATAATGGAGTTCCGAAATCCGGTAGAAGGTGGTTTTACCTCTGACAACTCCTTTTACGGTATTAAACACCACTTTTTTTAATCCCGGAATCCTTCTTAAATCGGGAACGTGAATCTCCCACAACCATTTTTCATATTCTTCCGCTGTCATGCCTGGCAGGATATCGTATCCTAAAATGGCCTTCACCATATTTTCTTCTCCTTACGATTATGTTGAAATATTATGTTGAAATATTCCGGTAAAAGGAAGGGGGAGTAAGACTTTGGCCTTACTCCCCATTATGACTTGCCCTATGATTTGGCGCTCCAAGGAGGGATCGGAAATACAGGCCTAGCATCCGAAAATTCGTCCGGCAAGACCACCTTAATATCTCGCTTCTGAACCTGTTGGAGCGTGGCCATTGCGTTCTTATTCTGCCCAGTTGAATCGAATTCAATGAGTCCTCCAGGCGCAATGTGTTCTTTCAATGAAGTCTTAGCAATGGCATCGCGAATCTTGACCAGATCTGTTGTCCCTGTCCTTTCCAGCGCGTCGATGATGACCAAGGCCGCATTGTAAGCGTGGACGGCATGGGATTGGAAGACCACCTTGGTATATTTTTTATTATACTCGGCGATGACATTTCTGGCCAAGGGGCTTCGAGGATTGTGCCAATAGTTTCCATCCATGATATGCTCTGCCAATCTCCCCAATTCGGTAACCATGCTCGGATTGCTAAAGGCGCCATTGGCACACCCAATGATCCCGCCCTTGGGCTCCACCTTGAGATCCGAGTACGTCTTGATCTTCAAAATGCCGTCCGGCAGATAGCCTACATCGATGATCACATCGGCATTCATGCCTTTGACTTTGGAGACTTCCGTTGTAAGGTCTGATACACCAAAGCCGTAAGAGACATTACCGATGGCTTCAAAGCCATACTTGGGAGCCAACTTGACCAGCTTGTTGTAAACGACAGCACCAAAACCGCTGATGTGCAAGCAGGACATGGTTTTGAGAGTCATGTTAAACTTTTCGGCCAATTGGCGAGTATACTTGCAGGTCATCTCTGCCATGTTTGTAGCATCTGGCTGTACCCGAAAGGTATATTTGAATCCCCGTTCCAAGATTTCGTCGGCCACTGCCACGGTGATGATGTGAGGAACCCCGCTCCTCTCGGCCACTTGAGTGGTGACCATGGCCACAGGGCTATTGTAGCATCCCAAAAGGCAAATGCATCCATCCCGAATCAGTTTCTCAGCTGCCGCCTCCCCAACCTTTGGTTTTGCCTCTGAATCTAAGAGAAGCACCTTTAATTTTGCTCCGCTCATCGATTTTATCCCACCCGCAGCATTCTTCTGAGCCGCGGCCAATTCAACGGCCTGTGCGAGCGACGTACCATCATAGGCCACTGGACCGGTAACGGGATGGATCGATCCGATTAGGATTTCTTTGGGTTCAGCGCCTCGAAGGACTGCAGGAAACCCTATTGCGGAGGAGGCCAAGCCAGTGATCCCGGCAGCCTTTAGAAAGGCCCTTCGACTTATTCCACCTCCTTTATGATCTTTACCTTTCTTTTCCATTTCCATTCCCTCCTTTCGTGGATAAAAGTCTAAAAGTGACTATCTACTCTTTTCACCTCCTTTCTGATTGAAGTCTGTCTCCTTTTTCAAAACCTTAGCAGGGTGCTGAAAAACGCCCGTCTGCGGCGTTTCCCTCATCCTTCGTCGTTGCAGCGTACATCCAAGTACGCCTCACTCCTCAGGATTTCGGGAGCCTTGCATCCGGGCATTTTTGAGCACCCTTGAAAAAATGTCTTTTTCAGCATCCTGTTAGATTCCAAGGTAGGCTTCTTTAATATAATCATTCCCTAAAAGATCCTGTGATTTTCCGTTTAAAACGATCCTCCCATTCTCAAGGACGTAACCCTCATGAGCCATCTCCAAGGCGTTAAAAACATTCTGCTCTACTAAGAGAATGGTTGTGCCATCTTGATTGATCTCACGAACCTTTCGAAAGATATCTCGGACAAGAAGGGGAGCCAGCCCCAGCGAAGGTTCATCCAACATCAAGAGGTGGGGTAGAGACATGAGTCCTCGCCCAATGGCTAACATCTGCTGTTCCCCTCCTGACAGGGTTCCTGCAAGTTGTTGGGAACGTTCTTTAAGAACCGGGAAAAGTGAAAAAACCTTTTCCAAACTCTCAGATCGTCTTGCCTTGGGTTTAGGAAGATAGGACCCCAGTTCCAGATTTTCGAGAACGGACAAGCTCGGAAAGATCTTTCTCCCTTCAGGAATACGCACCAGACCTTTATCCACGATTTGGTGAGGATAAAGATGGTCTATGCGCTCGCCCAAAAACTGGATTTCCCCTGAGGTGGGACAAAGGATACCGACAACGGTCTTCAGGAGAGTCGTTTTACCGGCTCCATTGGCTCCGACGATCGTGACGATCTCCTGTTCACGGACCTCCAGTGTGACATCATGAAGGATCTGCACATCGCCATAATGTGAGTTGACCTTACTGATTTTTAACAAATTTATATTCCTCTCCGAGATAAGCTTCAATGACTTTAGGATCTCTAGATATTTCCTCAGGCACTCCCTCGGCAATCTTTTCTCCATATTGCATGACGATAATTCGATTGGCGAGTGACATGATGGCTTTCATGACATGCTCAATCAGCATGACCGTGACTCCCTGTTTTTGGATCTTGTGAATATTGACGATGACTTGGTTCGTTTCTTTTGGATTCAAGCCCGCGACGACCTCATCCAAGAGAAGGATCTCAGGCCGGGTTGCCAGGGCTTTCGCTAACTCTAAACACTGTCGATGCCCAACAGAAAGAGCAGAAGCAAACTCATTTCTTTTTTCGTAAAGGCCCACGGTATCTAAAACCTTAAGGGCTTCTTGAGTCGCTTCTTGACTGGATGGAATGCGGTTATAGGCTCCTATTTTCACGTTTTCCAAGACGGTTAGATTGGCAAAAGGTTGGGTAATCTGAAACGTTCGAGTGAGACCTCGGTTACAGATTTGATGAGGCCTAAGGCCGGTAATATTCTTCCCTTGGAAGAGGACGGTTCCTGTATCGGGTCGATAGAACCCCGTGATAAGATTAAATAGAGTCGTCTTTCCAGCTCCGTTGGGACCGATCACGCCTAAGATCTCTCCCTTTTTCAATCCAAAGGAAAGATCCTTAACGGCAGTCAATCCTCCAAAGGTTTTTGTAAGACGATCCACCTCCAAAATAGCCATCAATCTCTTCCTCTACCCTCCTTTGGTAATTTTACGAAAAACCGTTTGCAAGCCTCCCAGAATTCCATGGGGGAGAAAGATGATCACAAAGATGAGGATTGCACCATAGATCATCAGGTGTACCCCGCTGTAAGCCCCGAGAAGATTTCTTGTCATCTCTGAGAGAATTTCTAAGATGCCTCCCCCTAAAACAGGGCCTAAGACCGTTCCTGCGCCTCCGATAATAGGGCCCAGGAGAACGGCGATGGATATCCCCGTTCCAAATACGGATTCTTCTTCAACAATCAGATAATATTGGGCGTAAAAGGTTCCTCCGATGGCCATGAGGGACGAACTGATCCCCATTGCTAAAAGCTTATATCGGAATGAATTAATTCCCAGGGCCTCAGCCGCGTCTTCATTCTCACGAATGGCCTTAAAATACGAACCGATCTTCCTTCTTTCAATAAAATAGTTGAGGATAATGACAGCGGCCATCATGAACAGGCAAATGTAGTAATAGGGTATTTTACTCTTAAATTGGAAATCCAAGAAGGAATCTCCTTTAAGGGGGATGGAGATGCCCAAAGGATATCTGAGGGTCATCCATTCCACTGCGAGAAGCCTGAGCATCTCTGCGAGGGCCAACATGGCGAGTGCAAAATACGGCCCCCGGAGACCATATCGGAAGCAAAGGGAGCCGATTAATAATCCCAAGGCCAGCCCTGCGAGGCCTGCCAAAAACATTCCTATCCATGGGTTTACTCCAGCATGGATCTGAAGAAGGGTGGAGGTATAAGCTCCAACACCGAAGAAGGCTGCATGGCCGAATGAGAACTGACCCGCATACCCGCCCAGGATGTTCCATGCAATGCCCAAATATCCATAAAAGAAGATCATGGTGATTACATAGATAAAATAACCTCCAATGAAGTGGGGAAGGATAAGAAAGATAGCTCCCACCACAGCGATTGCCAAAATTTTCCAGATCATCCTATTTTTGCTATCCACGGGTTCTCCCGAAAAGGCCTTCTGGTTTAAAAAGAAGGATTAAGATGAAGAGAAAGTAGATAATGAACTGCTTTACCTGACCGGGGACAAATGCTGCTCCAACCGATTCGGCCAGGCCAACGATGAGGCCTCCTACTAACGCTCCGATAAAATTGCCCATTCCACCAAGAACGACCACTACAAAGGCTGTGATTACAAAAATCCCACCGACATGGGGATTGACGTAAAAGAAAGGAGCCGTCAGGGTACCGGCCGCACCCACGCAAGCCGTTCCAATTCCGAAGGCGAGGTAGTAAACCCGCTTCATATTGATCCCGACCGTCAAAGCCCCCTCCTTTTCCTCTGATGCGGCTCGAATAGCCTTCCCCAAGTCGGTTCTCTTCAGGAAATAGTAGAGAAAGGCTGTGAGAATGATCGCAAAAAGGAAAGCGAAGACCTTTGGAAGGCTGATCATCACAGACCCCACTGTGGTTGCTTTGGTGAGGTAGGCCACCTGCAGGTTTCTGAAATTGGGAGTCCACAGAAAGAGGGCAAAGTTTTCGATAAAGAGTGAAATCCCCAAAGTGAGAAGAAGTTGATTATGTGCTGGGGCATCCAGTACATGAGAAATGAGGAAGCGCTGTGTGAGAAGTCCCAGCACAAAAAGTGAGGGAATGGAAAGGAGAAGTGAAAGATAAGGATCAATACCCAGGAGCACATATACCCAATAGGTGGTGAACATGCCCAACATCATGAAAGACCCATGGGCAAAATTGATAATTTTCATGACCCCGAAGATCAACGTCAGGCCGACCGCGATCAAGCTATAGACCCCTCCCATAAGAATCCCACTGACGATAGACTGGAGGAGAAGGGGAAGACCAGGAAGGCTCATGAACTACCTCCTATAAAATCCAATCCAATTTAGTGTTGTCATATACCATACTTCATTTATCCCGTAAAGGAGTTATCTGAGCTTTCAATCAGATTCTTTAACTGAGTATTCATTACGGTAATGGTACTTAACAGGACGTTTGATATATTGGCCGTCACCGGGCTTTCCAACGATTTTATCATTTTCAAAAATTACCTTTCCCCTTACAATCGTATACACGGGCCATCCCTTATATTTCATCCCTTCAAATGGAGTGAAATCCTGAGCTGAATGTAAAATCTCTACAGATACTACTTTCTCTTTTTCCGGGTCGATGATAGCTAAATCAGCATCCGAGCCGATAGCGATCGTCCCTTTCTTTGGATATAGGTCGTGATAGATCGCTGAGTTGTAAGAAGTGAGCTCAGCGATCCTTTCTAAGGACAATCCACGTTTTCGGTGTCCTTCCGTCAACAGCAAAGGAAACATAATTTCAGCCCCACCAAAACCTGCCAGCGAGGTCCAAATATCCCCTTCTTTGATCTTCTTGGAAGCACAAGCGCTGTCGCTGACCACTGTCTTGATATCATCATGGATCACCGCATCCCATAAGGCTTCAACGTGCTCTCGTTCCCGGATCGGGGGATTGACCTTCCCCAGTCTTCCGTACCTAATATCGTTCGATAAACCCAGATGGTGAAGGGTCGCCTCCAGTAAAATATTAAGCTTCGGATTTCTTTCAACCGCTTCTTTTCCTGCCTCGATGGCATCGTTGCTCGATAAATGAAGGAGGTTCACAGGGCAGTTCGTTTGCGCGGCAAGAACCTCAGCTTCCTTGATGGCCATTTTCTCAGAAAAGGGAGGCCGAGCATCACTATAGTCTTTCAAAGGGTTCCCTGTCTCATGTTGCCTCATATACTGCGTGGCCGCATTGATAATTTCCGGCTGCTCACAATGAATGCTCAGACTGATCCGACCATACGTACCATATTTTTCATTCACTCTGGCCACTTCCTTCATGTATTTGTACAGAAACCCAAGGTCATACGATGTATTGAGCATGAGGTACTTATCACTACCAGCCGCTCCTGTTAGATCAAGCATCTTATAAAACATAAAATACTTAAACGTTGAAACCCCGTACTCCGTCACCAACTTCTCTATTTCATTCATTTGATCAGGGGTCATAATCGTGAGGTGATAGGCAAAATCCGTATAAAAAGAATTTTTTGATTTTTCTAAAACTTCAGGATAAATCTCGTGATAGGGCCCTGATTTGTTCAGATAGTTCTTCCCCGTACGAAAATAACTGCAAATGGTTGTCACACCCCCCCAGACCGCAGATCTCGATTCACTGGTTGCATCTTCATCCATGGGCCGAAAAATACCGATATGAAAATGAGAATCAATTGCCCCTGGAAAAACATATTTGCCCGCCGCATCAATGACTCGATGAGCTTCTTTCGATTCAATCTCTTTCGATAGGGCGGCTATCTTCTCTTTAACAATCCCGATGTCTCCACGGATGACTCCGACTTTGGGAATAACAACGGTGCCATTTTTAATCACCAGATCATATTGAGCCATTTTCCCTTCCCCTTTCGATTCGTTCAATTTTTTCTCACTCTCCCTACCCTCTTTGAGTGAAGAGGGAAGGAGGGGATCGTTTCCTTAAAGCCCTTCCGTATAATTTCTTAGGTTTCTGAATGTTTCGATCCTTCTCGTTTTTTCAAGGATCTCCTTTGCCTTTCTTTTTCCATAGATGGGTGTCGCGAGGCCAAGAAACTTTGCATCAAGCTCGTCTGTTGAATACGGATCCTCGATATCCCCCTTGCTGATATAAACGGTCTCTGAAAAAGTACTTCCATCCTTTAACCTAACCGTCACTCGGGAAGGACGGCGTGCGGGCATCATCTGAGTAAACTCCTTTTTCTCTTCAACTTCGACCCGGGAAGCTAATGACCGGATGTCAGGTTTTCCAATTTTTTCTGGCAAGAAACTCTCAACCCCGGAATGGCCGTGAATGAGGGTGGTGGCGATGGCAAACGGTATAGAGAACTTTCCTGCCAGCATGTTCTCCGGGGTTTTACTGCATAGTTGGGCAGCCAATGAATACGTCTCCACTCTCACGGACTCAATGTCTTTTGGGTCCAGCCTGCCCTGCTTCTGCTGGCACATGATCTGATAGAGGGCGTCTAAACTTGAGTGATTGTAACGGCAGCAAGCGTATTCTTTGAAATAGTTCCTGGTGATCTCATATCGGGAGCCGAGCTCTTCGACCATGGCTTCGGGGTTGAAGGAGTCCGAAACCACACCTCCATACACGGATCCGATCCCATCAGCCTCGCCTGTGAACCCGCTCTTTAAAAGATAATTAGCTAATATTCCCATGTAACCACTTGCGCCGGCATAGAGATTTCTAACGGTGCCTCCTTCAAGCATCGTCTTCCTCGATGTGGCGAGTGTCATGGATGAAGCGATGTTAATCAGGGTTTTCATCTGATCCGCGTTCAAATTTATCAACTTACCGACAGCCACGGCGGCTCCAACCGTCCCCCAGGAGCCATGGGGATGCATCGTCATTCTCAATTTGCAGGCGATCCCAATCCGGCAGGCGATCTCATAACCAACGACCAGGGCCGTCAAAAACGTCTTTCCTGGAACCTTTTTCTCTTCTCCGATGGCAAGGGCTGCCGGAACCACATGAATGCCCGCGTGGCCACGGGCAAACTGGTTCCCTTCGTCGAGCTCAAGCCATGTTCCAACGGTACCATTGATCAGGGCAGCATTCAAAGGATCTATCTTTTTCTTGCGACCGACCAGGGTGGAGCTCGGATGCCCGGAAAAGGGAGCCAACCTCTTTGCCATTTCGATGGGTTCTCGCTGTTGGGCACCAGCCGCTATCACGCCAAGGGTATCATAAACGACCTTTTTGGCCTGCCCGATAACGGTCGCATCTAAATCTTCAAAGTCTGTTTTCACTACAAAATTAGAAATTTGATCAAGATATTCAACCATCTTCTTCTCCGATCCTCTTCTTTTATTCCTTAAGGATCTTTGCGGCCTCCTCTCCAGCAATTTTTCCAAGGACGGTGGCTGCCAGTAGCCCGTTGGCAGAAGAATAACCCTTGACACCAGATCCTGAGACACCCACAGCAACCCCGCCGCCTGCATAAAGATTGGGGATGGGACTGCCATCCGGCTTAAGAACCTGGGCTTTTCTGTTAACTTTCAAACCGCCTTGGGTATGGAACAGCGCTCCGGTTACTCTCACCCCATAATAAAAAGGCCTTAAGGGTCCTTGGAAATCTTTGCGCCCTAAGGGGTCTTCTCTTTTCCCTTCGGCGGCCTGATTGTAGGATTCGAGCGTCCTTCGAAGTTCGTCAGGGGGAAGCTGAAATTGGTCAGCTAACGCTTCAATGGTTTCTCCCCTTTTCACGGCGCCCATCTCAATACATTGGTTGAAATCTTCAAAGCCGAGCACGGATTGATAAACTCTTTCATCAAAAATCTCGACAGCGGTTTGATCTTCCTGGTTAAGCACCTCAATGGCATGGTCGGAATAACCGGTATATTCATTTGAAAACCGCTTGCCTTGCTTATTCACTTGAAATCCGCCATTGACAATGACCACCCATGTAAGAAGCGTAGCATGAGGATGAGCCACCGACCCATGAGCTTGATAGGCTCCCATGTGCTGGATCGCAGCTCCTAACGCCATACCCCACAAAATTCCTTCTCCTGTATTTCCCTCATGTCCGAAATAGAAGGCGTCTGCCATCTCGGGGATATACTTTCTCAACATCTCTTTGTTATTGCCAAAACCGTTACAAGCCAGGATCACTTTTTTAGCCCGCACTCTGTTGATCCCTTGTCCAAAGATCTCCACCTCCAACCCCATAACACCCCCGTCAGCCTCTGTTGCAATCAGATCTCTCACGGGTGCCTGAGTCACCAGGAGGATATTATTTTTATTGGCAATAACATGACGTAATTCTCCCACGATCTGCTCCCCCTTACGGGTGGAAGGAGCATGGATGCGATGCCTGGAATGGCCAGGGTAGATGAAGTCTGTAACGATGTCTAAATGGATTCCCACTGAATCGACCAGCCACTCTACAAGGTTTTTTGATTCCTTACATAAGTGGAGTGTGATCTCCGGATCGCTTTCATAATTGTTTTTTCTAAAGATATCCTCTGCCATCATTTCAGGGGAATCACTAATGCCGGACGCCTTCTGGAAACGGGTCCCAGCGGCAGGAATCATTCCCTGACTGAGGGACGTGTTTCCTCCCACCTTTTTCTCTTTTTCAAGAAGTAAGACCTCCACTCCTTTTTCAGCCGCAGCCAACGAAGCGAGCATTCCACAAGCCCCGCCTCCAACAACAGCAACGTCCGTTTCCACATCCCATGATAGGTCATGTTCACTCTTGATTCTTTGGATCATTTTTTCTCTCTCTGACCCTATAGATTAAGGTCTAACTTAGATAATATCCGTCATTGCATCAAGCGATAAATTCTCTAGATTCATGATGGCTTCGCCAAGTTTTCTTGTATCTTTCTCAGAGATCAGCAATGTAGCATTGGCGTGAAACTTGTTATAGATCTCATCCCAACTGGCCGGATTCTCTGGCTCCCCTTTCGCCAATTCCACCTCAGCAGACCAAATTCTATTCTTGTAATCGCAAATTTTAACGGTGGCACCTCTTTTATTCGGATAGAGCTTTTCCCATTTATTTCCTATCGATAATTCTACTTTTTGGGATAGCGCCTGGATACTTCCATCTTGAATATTCTCATCGGAATACTTGTCTGCTCCGGCATCTTTCTTGACCAGGGCTAATGCCACAGAGAAAGGAATGCTGAATCGGCCGGCAGAAGGCGTCGTTGCGTGGGGAATCCCCGCCAGTCTCACGGCCGCTGGGTAGGTTTCAACAATAATCTTGTCTATCTCTGTGATGTTGAGGTCGCTCCTGCGGAAAGCTTCGAACGCAGCATCTATGGGCGCATGCGCATGGCGACAGGCTGCATATAGCTTCAAGTAAACATTTTGGATTTCATAGTCCACGCCCAGGTTCTGGGTCAGGATATCTACTTTCACCTCGTCCGCGAATGCTTGCAAATACCCGTCTTCCCCCTCGAATATTTGGAGAGGGCCATGGGCTCCTTTTTGGGCCAGAATACATGAAAGAAGCCCTGCCACAGCGGCTTTTGCAGGGGTTATGGGTTTGACCATGGACCCCTCTTCTTCATGATTGGTCCGGATGAGTCCGGCGGATTGAAGGCCTGCCGTTCCGAGAGCCGCTATGATCTTCTCACGGTTGAGCCCCATGATGTTTGCTGCCGCCGCTGCAGCGCCAAAAGTCCCTGTGATTCCGGTGATATGAAAACCTCGATTCAGGCTCGAGGGATTAATGGCTTTCCCTATTCTTATCATCACATCATAACCCACCACGACGCCTGCGATCAGGGACTTTGTATCGGATCCCGTCAGTTCGGCTGCGGCGATGGCTGTGGGAATGATGACTGTTCCGGGGTGTGAAGCGGCAAAGCGGTGGCCGTCGTCCATATCAAGGGCATGAGCACAGGATGCATTGGCAAAAGCAGCGTGAACAGCTGGAATTTTCTTTTTCCCTTGAATCACAGTTGCTTCCGGTTTGCCACCGATCTCGAGAACGTAATCCACGACTATCTTCGGAAAGGCCATGGACTTGTAACCAGCCAAAGAGACCCCGATAAGATCCAGGATCAACTTCTTCGTTTGTTGAACAACCTCGGCGCTCAGGTCATCAAAACGTGTGCGGACTAAAAAATCGGCATAGATTGAAGAAATCGTCTCCACTCCATTCCTCTCCTGCTTCCCTGTTTAGACCTCTTTTGCCTTCTTCTTTTCCTCGATCGCCCTTGAAAGGGCAAGAAGGGATTCTGCTCTTTTAAAGGAGCCGTAGTCAATCATCTTGCCGCCGATGGTCGTTGCACCTAATCCCTTTGTTCTTGCCTCCTCATAGGCGGCAACCACCCGCTCTGCAAAAACCACATCGCCCGAAGCAGGAGCAAAAACCTGATTCACCGCATCCACGTGTCGGGGGTGTGTCAATTGCTTTCCCGAAAAGCCTAAAAGTTTCGCTTTCTCCGATTCTTTTGTGAGCCCCTCCAGATCAATAATCAACCCGAAAAATGGGGTATCTATAGCATGGATGCCCGCAGCTCTGGCTGCAACAGCCATCGTTGAACGGGCATAGAGCACCATAGGAAAATACTCCTCCGGAGAAAGCTTGCTCACGCCCATCCCTGCTCCCATCTCACGGGAAAAGTCGCCTGCTCCAAATCCTACAGCCACCATCCGCTGACTCGCCTCAATAATCTCCCGGATATTCTGGATGCCTTTCGGCGTTTCGATCAGGGCCATGAGAGCGACGCTTCCCATGGCGAGCCCCTTTTTTTCTTCCTCTTCGCGAAGGAGCCTGTCAATGTGTTGGACGTTTTCTTTCGACTCGGTCTTCGCAAGCATGATGCCATCAATACCTTTGACGACAACATACTGAACGTCCGTGGCTGTAAGTCCTGTTTCTATGGAATTGACCCGCACAAAGACATCCAGGCGGTGTTGTTTGAGCATAGGGATGGAGTCTCTTGCAAAAACCCGACCCGTCTCTTTTTCAGCGATAGGGCAACCGTCTTCCAAATCCAGAATGATCGCATCCGCACCTTCGGTGGTGGCATTGTGAATCATTCTCCAACTGTTTGAAGGTACATAAAGCATTGACCTCAGTATCCTTGTCATCAATCGTCTCCCTTACACTTTTCCAAAAACTTTCTTGATGGCCGGACCCAGTTCATCGGGTCGATCCACCGCAATGGCTCCCACTTCCTTGAGCGCCTTGATCTTTCCTTCGGCGCTCCCTTGACCTCCCTCCACAATGGCGCTCGCATGAGAAAAACGCAATCCAGCAGGAAGTCCCTTACCGGCAATATAGGCAACAATCGGCTTGGTGTAACGCCCCTCTTGGATCACTTCGCACGCTTCCTCTTCCATGACGGTACCAATCTCTCCAAAGTAGACCACTCCGTCCGTTTCCTTATCCTCTTGAAAGAGGGGAAGCACCTCTGCCAAAGTTATTCCCAACACAGGTTCAGAACCGAGGTGAATGGCAGTGCTGATTCCAAACCCGGCGCTGCAAACCACCCAACTGATCGTAGAGGTTTGTCCTCCGCTGCGTGATATAACACCAATCCGGCCGGGCTTGAAAGCGATCTTGGGAAGATCTGAAGACCCGATAAACCCCCCCAAGCCCCCGAAAGAAGCTTTGCCAGGACTGACCACGCCGGCAGAACCAGGACCGATTAAACGGATTCCATGGTTTCGAGCATGGGCGATGATTTCCAGTGAGTCATGCAGAGGGACTCGTTCGACACGCATGAGTACGGTCTTGATGCCGGCTTCAAACGCTTCGATCACCGCGCCCTTGGCTTCAGGACCCGGCACCACGGCGACGGCAGCATCGACAGGCCCTACCGCCTCCAACGCTTCTTTGATCGTGTCGAAAACAGGAACCCCCCAAACGAACTCGCCCCCACGCCCGGGAGTCACGCCAACAACCACCTTGCTGCCAACCTCGATCATGCGTCTGGCTACTCCCTGGCCGAAGCGACCGGTGATGCCTTGAATCAACATTCTCGTATGCTCATCAATCAATATCGCCATAAATGTCTCCCATGTTTTAAAAGAACCTTTTTCAATCCAGAGAGATGTCGATCTGGATGCACCCTGGCCCGTGGCGTTCACAGTGGTATTCACAGCTGATGCACTCGTTATCGAGCCTCTTGATCTCCTCTGGGTCTGGGACCGACAGGACCGGTCTGTTCCCTTCAATCCTGAGGATATTTCTGCCGTATAGCCGGCAGGCCTTGACACAGGCGAATCCACACGAGGGAGAGGCGTTGTTTTCCACGGCGGGGATGCATTGATGGTAATCAATCGTAATATTCATTTTCCTCGTTTGAAAGCTCAGCGTGTCGTTCATCACCTCATGACTCCTTTTTTTCTTTCTGGTATTCCTTTACCAGCGCCTCAACTCTGTTAGCAATGAAATCGGTGTTATAGATGTGCTCCCTTCCGTAAAGCTCCCAGCGGAGGGGTAGGTTCTTAAAACCCTCGCGAATGATCTCGTGGGTCTCTTTTTCTTTGTTCCCTCCAATCAGTATGATCACGGGAAAGCCGGGCCGTTTCTTGGCCTCTTCCTTAAACACCTTCACAAGAGCATGAGCATGGTGCCATTGCTCCTGGTTGGCCAGGCAGGCGCCCATCAGAATATATCCATCCACTGACTGCTCCAAAATGCATCGAATGACGTTGTATATCTTGCTTGCTGGTGGATCTCCACTCGTGTCTGCATAATTGGCGATTTTAAACCCTCTGGCCACAAAGGCACTGGCCCCGAGCATGGCCCCCCCGCCCCCAATACCATGAAATCCCAACCAACCACTTCCCTCGATCTTCGGGACCATCTGAGAGAAATACCCAGTGCCCCGATAGTCTCCTTCCTCGATCTTCCAGGCTCTCTTTTCAAGCTCTGTCGGTGGCCTTTCCATGTCGCGGGGAACCTTGATCTCAAATTCAGGATGCCGGTAGACCGAGTTGTCGTCGATCGTAAATCGGCAGTCAGCGGCATATATCTTTTTGTCCTTAGTTAGGGCCAGGGGGTTGATTTCCGCTGCCCGAGCGTCATACTCTTTGAAGGTTCGGTAGAGGTTGCAAATAATTTCAGAGATCTCAGCGCAAAGCTCAGGGGATAGGCCTCCATGAAAAGAGACCTTCGATAGGAGTTGATTGACCTCCTCAAGGCCAACGCCCTTGAGGTAATCCACATTGAAGGTGGCAACCTTCTCAGGGCTTCTTGCAGCCACCTCCTCAACTCCCACGCCACCTTCCACACTGAAGATTAACACAGGACCCTTGATCCTATGGGAGTTACTGATGATGACTCCAGCATAAAATTCTCTTTCAATATCGAGTCGTTCTTCGACGAGGACCTTCTCCACAGGAAGTCCTTTCACCGTACTCCCTATCAGTTCTCGCGAAACCTTCTCCGCCTCTTGAGGAGTATCAGCAAACTTGATGCCTCCTGCTTTGAACCGTCCTGTGGCCCATATCTGTGCCTTGATTACCACAGGTCTCCCTATTTCCTGAGCTATCTTCTTAGCCTCCTCAGGAGTGGCTGCATGTTTGCCTGTTGGAACACGAATTCCCACCTTCTTTAAGATCTCTTTCCCTTGGTATTCATAAATTCTCGCCATGAGATCTCCCCCAAAAATTAAATCTCAAACCTACTCAGATCTAAAAACCATTAGTTTATTGAGCATCCCAACGTCTTCGATTTTGTCCAATTCAAAGACAGTGTCGATGATTTCTCCCATCTGTCTGTCATTCATATGTTTCGACGCCATGCTTTTAAACTTCCCCACGATCTCTTCATCCGTCATCGGATTTCGTGCATGGCCTCTCGGATAGTCTATCCGGCATTGATACCTTTTACCCTGTTGGGTAACGATTTCTGAAATACCTGCGGGCCGCACCTTGTCGAGATTCGCATCGCCTTGTAAAACCACCTTGTCAATGAGTTCCCGAACTCTGGGGTCCTGAAACTTATCGGGACAAAATTGATCGGGCCCGATTTCTCGATCTATCACGGCAATGGCTGTTAGATAGTAAGAGCTATGGTCAGCCGTCTCTTTATTCTTAGGATACTTCTTAACGGGATCTCCCGTGTGCTCTGCACATCTCTTGCTTGTGGTAATCTTGATTTGAGTAACATCTTGAGGGTTGATGTCATGTTTCCTGACTAACTTTAAGGTGGCAGTTAAATGGCCATGGGAAGAAAAATCAGCAATGATGGATTTAATACAGGTTTCCCGAATCGCGAATTTCCCTTTCTGAGGTACAACTTTTGACAGGTCATAATCACCCTGCATGATGGTTGTTGCAAAACCATCATGACCTTCAATGATCGTCGTCGGCCCGGTGAATCCCTTCCGTGCGAGCATGGCGGCGAGTATCCCTGCATAGGACATGGTAGGGAATCGAATGTTTTTTGTCATTGTATACTCTTCGGCTGGTGTATCCAGGATTCCCAAGACCGCATGGCAACTGCCTGAAATTCCAATAGCGTTTTCCATCTGCTCTTCCGTGAGCCCCAGAATCTTTCCCGCAATCACGGGCATGATGTAAGCCCCCCGGGTATCCCCGTTCCATCCCTTTTTCTCCATTCCCGGTCCAGTGACCGCTTCCAGGAAAGAGAGCGAGAGATCATAGCCCCCTACAATCGCCGCAATTACCTCTTTTCCTGAAAGCTGCTGTCGCTCGCCAAGGGCGAGAACAGCTGGAATGATTTCACTTGGATGATACCCCGTTCGGTAGGTTTCACCCTGGAGGATGAAGGCGGTATCATTATAATCAAGGTACCGGACCATGGCCCCGTTTGCCAGGGCGGCGTTCAGGCAGGATGTCCTTAGACCGCTGCCAAAAACCGTGGCCTCCCCGGGATGGCCCGACTCCTTAATGTATTCGTCAATGGCCTGCCTCCCCTCGCTGTCATAACCTCCGATGGCGCATCCGAGCGTGTCCAGGAGAATACGCTTCGTTTGCTGGATCACATCGGATGGAACATCCTGGAATGTTAGGTTTTTAGCATATTTCGCCAGTTCCCGGGCAAGTCCCATCACTTTTCTCCTTCTTGCATCAATCCTTTTTAATAATGTATTATTATTATAACAAAATAATTTTGTCAATAAAAAATGGTTGATATTATTTTTAAATCATTTTATATGTTTTCATTAGAATGGTTTAAATTGAAACGATCAGATTCAGGGATCTATGGAAGGCTTTAAAGATCGATCGATTCCTCTCTATTATCAATTGGAAAATATTCTCAGAGAAAAGATCAAATCAGGGGAATATGCACCCAGAGAACCTTTTCCTACGGAAGATCAACTGGTCCAGTCCTATAAGGTAAGCCGCATTACCGTGAGACAGGCCCTTGCCTCCTTGGAAAAGGAAGGACTCATTATTCGCAAAAGAGGGAAGGGAAGTTTGGTCACTGAAAGACAGAATCAACTTGAACCCATGAAATTGACAGGGATGATTGAAGACATCATCGACATGGGAATCAAGACAAAGACGAGGATCATCAATTTCGGATTAGTTCATCCCCCCCAAAAGGTCATCGAGAGCTTGAAATTAAATGAGGATGAGAAAGCCCTCCGAGTTGAGCGAATCAGATTGATTAAAGGAGCACCCGTCTCATACACCCTCAGTTATTTCCCCCCAGATTTAGCCCAGAAAATCAGCGTTAAAGACCTCACCATTCAACCCATCCTCAACGTATTGGAAAAGAAGTGTAAGGTGAAGATTTCACGAGGGTCTCAAATCATAGAAGCCACCTTAGCCGACAGCCGAATCGCCTCTTTCCTCGACGTGATGACGGGGGCACCATTACTTAAGATCGAGAGGACAGTCTTCGATATCAACAATCGGCCTGTGGAATATATCTCAATCCTTTACCGGTCCGATCGATATCATTACACCGTTGAGCTTGTAAGGAAAAAAACAGAAACGAAGGTTCGATGGGGTCACTTCTGATCGGGTCCTTTCTCTTGTCTTGAGTTGTTCCTTTGGAAGGGTCTCAGGGGAGTTTCAAGGAGACGTTTGAAAATGCCAAACAAACCTTCCCCGACCGCTTTAAAAGGAATGGCTTCAATCTTAGGATCGCCAAGATCTCCTTTCACTTCATAAACATAAGAGAGGAATGCTTTCTCTTTTCCGGTGAGGATATATCCTGCAATGGGAATGCTGCTTAAGATCGTATCGACGGTGCCTAATGGGTGAACTCCCACTTTTGTATCGATCAGATTCTTGCCCAGATCGACTTTACCGACGGCAGTGATCCTCATCGCATCGCTATCGATCAGAAAGTCCTCTGTGGAAGCGATTCCTTCTTTGATCTGAAAAGTTCCGGAGATACGTTGATAAGGAAGCCCCTTGGTCTTCAGGTCAGGAACCCTTCCTTTGAATAATTGTGAGACGTTGAGGATTGAAAAGATTTTAGCCAGAATGTTGCCCCTTTCGATCACCCCGTTTTCAAGCTCGAGCCTTATCCCTCCCTCTAGAGACTCCTTCAGCTTCTGGAAATTCTCTCCTTCTCCTCTGAGTTGTACTTGATCGATATAAACTCTCCCTGTCACCAACACCTTCTCCTCGTCCTCTTTCTTGAGAAGGGTTCGAAGAAAAGCTGTTGCCTCCATATGGGAGAGACGCGGTTTGATCTGAAAACGTATCCCCTTTTCAGCGGACTCTAACCAGCCTTCGCCCCAGAGATCCCCTCCGTTGGCCTTTAGTTGAAAAGGATGGATGATTAATTTCCCATCCGCTGTCTTCAGCTCGAATTTCAAGTCCTTGAAATCGAAATTTCGATACCTTCCTTTTTCGACATTGATCTTGCCTTGAATCGACCAGAGAGAGAGCCACTCCCTGATCTTATCATAAGAAGCAGGAGTTGTTTTTTCTCTCGGAGGAAAGAAGGTGTCCAGGTCAAGGTGGGTGGAGGTAAGATTCAGAGAGAGTTGCCTTTCTCCGATTCCCGTTTGAGAACGGGGAGAGGTTCCAGAGAGGGTAAGCGAAGAATCTCCAATCTTTGCCTTCAATCCATCCCATTGCATCTGTTGGGGAGAGAAGCGGATCTTGCCTTCGATCTGCGAGAGAGGGACCGGAATCTTCCGGTGCCTGAAAGAGATGTCCTTGAGCAGCATCTCACCTTCTCTGATGGCATTCATTCCCTGATCCATCCTTCCTGACCAGTGCAGATGAAGCTCCAGCCCTCCAGTGGGATCCTGAACGTCGTCCATCTGGGTTCGCATCGAATCCGGAAACAGGGGCAATTGGAGCAGGGCATAAATATTTTTCAGATCGATCGAGCCGGATGTGGAAAGCTGCAACGCTCCATGCTTCATGGTTCCATCCAGGATCAGAAAGGAGTTTAAGGATTGAATTTTAAACTTTGAAAAAGCGGCTCCGAGGTTTGAGATGGAGACAGAGCCGTCCCGGAAGAGGAGCGGGTGAGAAACGTTTTTTAGAAGAAGCGAGGCATCTCTGGGAAGTAATTCTAACTCATAGGAAAGAGGTTGAAGAGAGGTCGTTTGTTTCCCTTTAAACGTGATCTGGCATGCACCCGACAGGCTTTTGATCTCTTCTGTCTTCCATTGCGTCTCTTTTGGAAAGAGGGAAGATTGGTTGAGGGTGAGAATGTTTTTCAGATCGACCTTTCCTTTTGCTGTAATCTCAGAAGCCCCTCCTTTCTTTGAAGAGCCCGCTAAGAGAAGGGATGAATTCCCGAATTCTACTTTGGCTCCTGACCATTGAATGATTTCATTGGAAAGGCTGATCTTCCCCTCTCCGATGGAGATTGGGAAAGGAACCTGAGCATGGGTCAGGTGTACTTTTGACAGAAGATATTCCCCTTGATGTAGAAAACGAAGAGGGGATTTCAACCTTCCTTTGACAGAAAGCTGATAAGTTGCTTTGCCCGATAAGGAAGTGATGGGTTCAAAAGCCTTGACGATCTCTGTATCGTCAGCCAGGATATCCGTCTTGAGCAAAGAGGAGAGATCGGCCACCTGGAATTGGCCGTGGCCCTGAATCTCAAGCGTTGGGACCTGAAGGAGCTCGTAGAAGGTGCCATTGGCTCGATCGATACTCGAATGAAAAACCCTTGCTTCCATCTCTTTGAGATGGAGATGGCCCTGTTTGAACAGGAGGTGTCCTTTGAGTTCTTCAAGAGCGGGCAAGTTCCAGGGGAGTTTTAAACGTGCATGATTGACCTTCATCTCAACCGAAAGGACGTGGGCATTGTAGAGTTCATCGCAGTGATCGATTTCAGGAATCTTTCCTGAAAGTTTAACTGAAAGAATCTGTGCAGGACCGCTTCCCTCAGCACGGAAAAGAGGGTCGGAAACGCTCGGGGTGATGATCCGGAAGGGGATAAACCTTCTTCCGTCGGCAATATCGAAGACATTGCTCGACGCCTCCGCATCGAGACCCATTCCTTCTGTCCCGATCCCATAAATTCTGCCTTTTGCGTTGACCTTTATTTCAGGAAGTTCGACCGAACATTTGGGAATCTCGAATGTCTGCCGGTCGTATTTGGCTTGGAGATCGAGATTGACCCATTTCGGAGTGAATAGGTAGGCAAACACTTTCGGGTGATCATAGGTTACCTCTTTGAGGTGGATCTTAAGAGAAGCACTGAATGGTCCAGAGAGATCTCCCTGATACTTCCCTTTCAAGTCAAGGATCCCTGCGATCTTATTCATAGGGACCAGGGGTTTGAGATAAGGCCAGAAATGGAAGACCTCGATTCCTTTTGCCTCCACCTCGACATTCACCTTTCCCTTTGAGAAATCCATTCCTTCAGGAATGTCTTCGATTGTCCCGGAGATGGAAAATTTTCCTTCTTTTTTGGAATGGATGATTTTTCCACTTACCTGAAACGGAAAGGGTTTATCGAATGAGATCTCTGAAAGGCGAAGTTCGAGGGATTGGATCTCTGTCAAAATTGGGGGCCCATCAAGGAATTCATCGGAAAAGGAGAATTGTCCGGACCGAATGGATAGAGAACCTCCGAAGAGGGTCGAAAGGGTTTCGATCATCTTCTGCTCGGTTTCGAGTCGCAACGACTGGGAGGACTTCAAGGCTTCCCCGTTTAAAGGGGCGCCAGAGAAATTGAACTTTCCATTTCTGTCCCGAGAAAAACGACCTACAGGTTTCTGAAATGTAATTCGTTTCCATTTCACTTCTCTTTTGAGCAGAGGAAGAGTCTTTGCCGTTAAGATCAATCTCGGGGAATAGAGAAGATCGAAGGATTGTGAATGATCCTTAATCCGGAAATCTTCGAAAGCAATTCCTATTCCTCCCCAGAAGCCGATCTTTGCCTTTCCAAAAGAGACTTCTCTGCCGAGCTGGGAGGAGAGCGTTCTTTGAATGGCGTTGCGGTAAAGATCGGGATCAAAGAGATAATGAATGGTCCAGAATAGGAATATTCCCACGACCACAACGGGAATCAGGATCCACAGCCAGAATTTTTTACTATGGCGACTCATTTCTCTCTACTGGATAAAAAGGATTCAAGGGGACAAGGATTCCAGGGTTTAGGGACTATTGCTTTTTGATAAATTTTAAAGGACACTCGAACCCTTAACCCCTCGAATCCATAAACCCTTTATAAATTTTTGATGGCATGAGCCAAAGTTAGTACATCAACACGCTCTGCCCCGGCTTTTAATAATACCTTCGAGCATTCGTTGACCGTTGCGCCGGTCGTGTAAACATCATCGACCAGAAGGATCGATTTTCCTTTGATCTCTTCCTCTCGTTGAATATGGAAGGAACCCCTTACTCCTCTTTCTCTCTCTTTGCCGTTCAGATTGACCTGCGGAATGGTGGGTATCCCTTTCCGGAGCAGCCTCTTCGAGTATGGGATTCGGGTTCTACGGCTTAACTCCTGAACGAGCAGGAGGGCCTGATTGAACCCCCGCTCCCTTAATCGCTTTGAGTAGAGCGGAACAGGGATGAGGAGGTCGAGAGAACCGGACTGCCAATAACGGTGGAATCCTTCGGTCAATTTTTCTCCGAAGAAGGAGGTGAGATAACTCTTCTCTTCATATTTCCATCGATGGATGGCTTCCCTGAAAGGGCCTTCATAATATCCCACGGCTCTTGCCATTGTAAAATATTTTTTTTGGGTTAGACAAGCGCCACAGAAATGATCCTTGGTTTCCCGGGAGAGAAAAGGGACTCCGCAGAGAGTGCACAGGGGTGCTTCAATCCACCGGATCTTTGAAAGACAGTCAGGACAGATCCCCTTCTGACCTTCTTCTAAAAATTTATCACAGCAGTAGCATTGGGGAGGCAATAAAAATTGGAGCAGTCTTTCAGCATGAAAACGCATTCATTCAGATATTGAACCTCTTCCTTATCTTTCTTCAAGGGAGTAAAACCCATCTTTAGAAAAGGGGCGAGGAGGAGGAAGCGGGGAGACGATTTTTTCAACCTCTTGAATGGAATAGGTGGACCACTGGTGGCATTGAGGACAGTAGGCGGTCCACTCCTTCGATTCTTTTTCACAGACCTTGCAGACGAAGGGGAGATAGGATGATCCGCTCAATTCGAAGGTCTTCTCAAATTCCTGGGCGGCCCGGCTGAAATCTTTTCTATGAAGGTAGATCTCCGCAAACAGCCTGTGAAGGGCCGGAAAATCCTTCTGTTTTAGACTGATGGTATTGATCTCCTCCAGAGCTTCGTCCAGCATCTCCAGCCTTAAACAGAGCTTTGCATAGAAGAAGGCGAGCATCCAGTTCTCAGGATCGTTCTCCATTGTTCTCTGATAAATCCGAAGCAGAGTACTCGGGTCCTCCCGGTTGAGGTAGAGCTCTTCCAACCGGAGGATGAAGATGATCGATTTGAATCGTCGAAAGCTTTTTCCCCAGACCTTTCCTGCAGTGACCCATTTTCCCATCCGGAGATAGATGTCGCCCAATAAAACGAAACCGGGTTGGAAGGTTTTCTCCTCCCTTACGATCTCTTTGGCAACCTTCAGAGCATCCTCAAGGTCATCTTCTTCGCCCCGATGGAGAAGATCCATGGCATATTCATATTTCAAGCCCAGATAGAAAAGGTTCTCCTCCTCTTCTATCTGTTTTTCCTTGGTCAGCTTGAGAATGGACTTTTGGGTCCGGATCGCTTTTTCCCATCTCCGATTTTTTCGGTAGATCTCTCGCAAACTTTTTAATGCTCTGAGATTGGTTTCATCCAGATTGATGGCGCGTTTTAAGGTATGGATAGCTTCGTCGAGTCGTTTCATCCGCAGATAGATCTCTGCCTGCCTGAGAGGGATCTCGACATTCTTATGATCGATCCATCGTCCCCTCTCTAACCAGTGGAGCGCCTCTTCATCGTTATTTTCTTCAACCGAGATCTCTGAGAGCTTTAAATAGAGATCTTTCTGGAAGGGATCATTCTTCAGGACCGCGGTAAAATGGGCTTTGGCTTTGGCCAGATCCCCCCGGAGGAAATCCTCCATTCCTTTGTTCAGTTCCTCCTTCAGAGATTGTTCTTTCTTTCTCTTCCGCGATTGACGATACCCCTCGATGGCCCGCTTGGCATCTCTCGTTAGGGTGCTGATGAAGACGAGCAAGACACCCAGCATAAAAGAGGTGATCATCAGAGTGGATAGATCGGTAGGGATAACCTTTCCAAAAAAGCGGAATTGGACATCCATTGGATTGGTCAGAGAGAGCCAGCAGAAGATGGAGATGAGGGCTAAAATGATAATGATCAGCAGTTTTACCAGCATCTATCAGAGTCTCCCCTTTTCCATCTTGGACAGACAGGCCACACAGTACTTTGCCACCGGCCGGACTTCAAGCCTTTTCAGGCTGATCAGTTCTCCGCATTCTTCGCAGATTCCATAGGAGCCGGTCGCCATACGATCGAGTGCTTCATCGACCTCCTGAAGCCTCATTCGTTCACTCTCATTGAGGCTGAGGAGGATCTGTTTGTTATAGATGTTAGCCGCTTCATCCCCTATGTCCTGAATCCCATCCTGTCCCATCTCCTGAGAGGAGGTATAGGTCTGTTTGACCTCTCCCACGATCTGTTCCCTCTCCTTGAGTAGAACCTTTTTAAATTTGGACAGGGTTTTTTTGTCAACTTTATCGATTACTTTCTCCATCTCCTGTTTCATCGGTCTTGTCTTATCAATCCTTTTCTCTTCAAACTTTTTCTTTTGTATCTTTTTCTTTTCAGGCCTTTTCGATGTCCCCTTCTTCAGGGGAGTAATCTTTTTTCTCGGCTTTTTTGAAATCACTCTTTTTTTAGCCAATGTCCGCTCCCGGTTTAAATTCGATGCGAGGGGCATCCATCCATATTCCTTCTAAATCATAAAACTTTCTGGTCGGCTCCAGAAAGATATGAACGACCACATCATTATAATCCATGAGGATCCATTTCCCCTGAGCTCTTCCTTCCTGACCGAGGAGCCGGATTCCTTTTTCCTCAAGGGTCTCCTCAATCGATCTGGCAATGGCCTGAACCTGGCGGTCCGATTTGCCGGTGCAAAGAAGAAAATAATCGGTCACAGAGGAAATCCCCCTCATCTCCAGAAGAACCGGATCCAGAGCCTTTTTTTCAAGCGCCGCCTCCAGGCAGAAAAACAATTTTGTCTTTGAGTCGGTGGCCATATCCTCCAGTGACGACGATTTTGAGTGTAGCATTATACCAGAAAAAATTGCGAAAACAATAGAAAAATGAAAAAAATTTTTAACCGCCTATCCCGCCCTCCCAAAATACCCGGTTTGGAGCACGGGGGCTTCACCTGCTCACCTCTTCTCCCGATAAAGGCCGTGTTTATAAATATAGGCCTCTGTCTCAGGAGGAATGAGGTACCTCACCGATTCTCCTTTCTCAATGAACTCCCGGACCTTGGTTGAAGAGATATCGAGGAAAGAGATCTCCTGGAAATGGAGATGGTATCCCGAAAGATGAACCCAGACTTTTGTTTCGATATCATATTGAAACGCAGAGGTCAGAGAGTCCGGAAGCTGAGAGGCAACAGGAGTTTTTTGAAATCCTGGCCTAGCCATCACGACGAAATGGCAGAGGGTAAAAAGGTTTTGAAAATCTTTCCATGTCTCTATCTCAACAAAAGCATCCCCTCCCAGGATAAAGAAGAAGATATCAGCCCGCCCCTCGCAAAAATGGCGAAGAGTATCAATCAAATAGGATTTCCCCTGCCTTGAAAGTTCAATTTCAGACATGGAAAAATATGGGTTTGAGGCAATGGCAAGTTTCACCATCTCCATCCGGTGTTTGGCGTCGATGATCGCATCCGTAGCCTTATGAGGGGGGGTGGCTGATGGAATGAAAACGACTTCATCGAGGTGAAAGGCCTCCCGAATCTCCTCTGCTCCCCTGAGATGCCCGAAATGAATAGGATTGTAAGTCCCTCCGAAGAGCCCGATCCTCTTTTTGCCGCCTTCTCTTTTAATGATCCGTTCTCCTTGTTACTTATATTAAATCCGAAATTCGAATATCGAAATCCGAAACAAATCCGAATTTTCAAAATCCAAAATTGTTAAGCTTTTTTGCTTTAACATTTGAATTTTGGTCATTTGAAATTGTTTCGAATTTCGGATTTCGTGCTTCGAATTTCATTATAACTCCCTTGTTTGTCCTTCTCCATAAACGATAAATTTGGTCGTTGTCAATTCCTCCAGTCCCATGGGGCCGAAAGCATGGAGTTTGGAGGTGCTGATCCCCATTTCAGCGCCGAGGCCCAGCTCAAACCCATCGTTGAATCGCGTTGAGGCATTGATCAAGACACAGGAGGAATTCACCTCTCTTAAAAAACGCTGTCCATTCTGATAATCGGAGGTGAGGATGGCTTCTGTGTGGAGAGACCCAAAGGTTGCAATATGCTTCATTGCCTCCTCAATCCCTTTGACCACCCGAATGGAGAGAATGAGGTCTAAATACTCCTCATACCAGTCCTCTTCCTTTGCCTCTTTTATTCCGGATAGAATCTTCCGGGTCTCCAGGCACCCCCGAAGTTCCACCCCCTCTTTTCGAAGGACTTCGGCGATCTTCGGGAGGAAGTTACCGGCTATCTTCTCATGGACCAGAAGCGTCTCCATGGCATTGCATACTCCGGGCCGCTGGGTTTTGGCATTAAGGCAGATCTTGAGGGCAGACTCCTGATCCGCTGTCTCATCGATGAAGATATGGCAGACCCCCTTATAATGTTTGATAACCGGGATCTTCGAATGGGCCACCACAAAACGGATCAACTCTTCTCCTCCCCGGGGAATAATCAGATCGATCTCCTCTTCGAGCTGAAGCATCTCCTTGATGGCTTCCCTTTCAATCCGGGAAAATATCTGAACCGCCTCCCCCGGAATCCCGACCTTGCTCAAAGACTCTTGAAGGAGATGGACAATGGCCTGATTGGAATGAAACGCCTCTGAACCTCCACGGAGAATAATGGCGTTGCCTGATTTGAGGCAGAGGCCGGTTGCATCAGCAGTGACATTCGGTCTCGACTCATAGATGATTCCAATGACACCAATAGGAATCCTCATCCTTCCCACGGTTAACCCATTCGGCCTTCTCCACATCTTTACGATCTCACCCACAGGATCGGGAAGACGTGCAATTTCCCGGAGGCCCTTTGCCATTGACTGAATCACCTCAGGGGTCATTCTTAGTCGGTCCAGCATCGCAGGAGAAAGGGAAGCTTTCTCGCCTGCGGTCAGGTCTTTTCTGTTCTCTTCGATCAGAAAAGCTTGGTTTTTTTTAAGGTCATCTCCCATTTCCAATAAGGCTTTATTCTTTGCGTCGGTAGAGAGTTGGGCGAGCAGGCGCGAAACGTCCTTAGCCTTTTTTCCCATCTTTCTCACTTCTGTCTTAAGATCCATCCGCTCCATCATAAAACCACCAGATCATCCCGGTGGATGATCTCATCCGAATACTTATAGCCCAGGACCTTTTCGATCTCATTGGTCCGATGGCCCTTGATTTTGTCCAGTTCTTGAAAACTGTAGTTGACCAGGCCCCTGGCAAACTCTTTTCCACGAGGCCCGATGCATGAGACCGAATCTCCACGATCGAAAGAGCCTCTTACCTCCAACACACCCGAGGGAAGTAGGCTTTTTCCTTTCTGGACGATGGCTTTTTTGGCTCCCTCATCGACGATGACGTCGCCCTTCGTTTTAAGATTAAATGCGATCCAGTGTTTTCGACTGGACAGCGTTCTGATCTTGGGAAGAATGAGCGTCCCGATCTCCTTACCTTTCAAAACCTGCCGGAGAATTTCTTTTTTTGTGCCGCAGGCGACCACTGTGGGAATCCCGAATCGGGAGGCCTTTCTAGCTGCCTGGATCTTGCTCGCCATTCCGCCCACACTCATCTGGCTCTTCGTCTCTCCCATGACTCCTTCCATATCCACATCGATATCCTCAATCAGGGAGATGCATTTTGCATTGGAGTGACTTCTCGGATCTTTATCGCAGATGCCTTCGATATCGGTCAGAATGATCAAAAGATCTGCCTCGATGAGATTGGTGATGAGCGCGGAGAGGTTGTCATTGTCGCCGACTTTGATTTCGTCAACCACAACTGTATCGTTTTCGTTGATGATCGGAATGATCCCCAATTCAAGGAGGGCAAGGAGGGTATTTCGGGCGTTGAGGAACCTGCGGCGATGGCTCAGGTCGTCATGGGTAAGAAGAAGCTGGGCAACCATCTGCTGATAGCGGGAAAAATAATTCTCATAGATATGCATCAGCCGGCTCTGCCCCACGGCGGCCGTGGCCTGCTTCTGTGTGATCGATTTTGGACGTGTTTTATAACCCAGTTTTTCCATACCGGCGGCAATGGCTCCGGAGGAGACCAGGACGATTTCATAACCCTGACGTTTCAGTTCTGAAATCTCCTTGGTCAGCTGGGAAAAGGCGTCATAGTGGAGTCCTTTTTCTACAGAAGCCAGGATACTTGAGCCCACCTTGACGACGATCCTTCTCGCTTTATCCAGAGTCTTTTTTCGTATCTCTTTACTGTTCATCGGCTTTATTTGAGATGGACCTCAGTGCCAGCGAAATGGCAAGGATTAATTCATCTACACCCTCTCCTGTCTTGCTCGACATCGTATAGAGCCGGTGTCCGATCTCATCGAACTGTCTCTTCACCTCTGCAGCTCGCTCCCGAACAGAGGGAAGGTCGATCTTATTCAACACAACGATCTGGATTTTCTCGCTTAAAATGGGATGATAGGCATTCAATTCACTGTTCAGGGTGTCAAAATCCTTCAAAGGATTGCGCATAGGTTCCCCAGAAATATCGAGCAGATGGACGAGAAGCGTTGTCCGCTCCACATGCCGGAGAAAGGTCAACCCCAGCCCGGCTCCTTTTGAAGCCCCTTCGATCAATCCAGGGATATCGGCTACAATAAATCCCCGGCCTTCTTCTCGCTCTACCACGCCTAAGTTGGGAACCAGTGTGGTGAATGGATAATCTCCGATCTTTGGCCGGGCAGAGGATATTTTTGAGAGAAGGGTTGACTTTCCCGCATTTGGGAAACCGATGAGTCCCACATCAGCGAGGAGTTTCAAGTCGAGTTTCAGCCACCGTTCCTCGCCTGAATGGCCCTTTTCAGCATGGCGAGGGGTGCGATGTGTTGAGGTGGCAAATCGTGCATTTCCCCTGCCTCCACGGCCGCCAGCTGCTGCGACGAATTGTTGCCCATCGAAGAGAAGATCCTGCAACAGTTGATCGCTCTCATCATCCCGGACAAGTGTACCTACCGGGACCCGTATGATCAAATCCTCACCATTTTTTCCTGTCTGATTTTTGCCTTTACCGTGGGTACCTTTTCGGGCACGAAACTTCTGGGGGTAGGATAAATCGAGAAGGGTTGAGAGTTGACCATCTGCCTGGAGGATCACATCCCCACCTTTTCCACCGTCACCGCCGTCCGGACCTCCCTTGGGAACATATCGTTCCCTTCGAAAACTGACACATCCATTTCCGCCGTCGCCTGCTATCACCTGGATTCTGACTTGATCCACAAACTTCATTATCGATTGGTCATTGCGGGCGAGGGGAGCTCCTGCGCCATAGTGGGTACAGGGCAAAGTCCTGCACTGCGTTGGGTACAGGGTTTTACCCTGAGCTTAACATGGTTCAGGAGATGTAAACGCTAACCTGTTTCTTATCGTTTCCTTTGTTCTCGAATTTGACGATTCCCTCGATTTTAGCAAAAAGGGTAAAATCTTTCCCCATGCCTACGTTCTCTCCGGGATAGATCCTGGTGCCTTTCTGGCGGACCAGGATACTACCTGCCTGGACGGACTGCCCGCTGAATCGTTTCACTCCTAAACGTTGCCCGGCGCTATCCCGGCCGTTACGAGAACTTCCTCCTGCTTTCTTGTGTGCCATAACAACCTCCCAAAAACTAAAGCTCCAATAACCAAATCACAAATTCCAAATAATAACCAATCACCAAATTCCAATAACGAAATTTTGGTCATTGGGTCATTGATTATTATTTGGTTATTGGTGCTTGGGATTTGGTTATTGATTAATATATCCAATCCTTTTTATTAACTAATGGCGATATCATTTACCTTCAAATAGGTGTAGGTCTGGCGGTGGCCTTTCAACCGGCGGTAGTTCTTCCGTTTCTTCATCTTGTAGGTGAGGACTTTTTTCCCCTTGACCTCACGTACGATCTCACCGGTGATGATCGCATTATTGAGATTGGGAGCGCCAACGTGGACCTGACCATCCCCTGAGACCATTAAGATGTCTTTTAAGGTCACCTGATCTCCCACATTCCCTTCCAGTTTTTCCACACGGATCACATCCCCCTTAGCGACCCGGTATTCTTTTCCACCTGTTTTCAATACAGCAAACATCGTACTCCTCCGAAATTAATATCGAAAAATACTAAATGATTTTATGGTATTTGTCAAATCCCATGAATTTCCTCCATGGGCCTAATTTCTATGTGGTAGAAACCCATAGGGATATCAAATTCATAAGCCATCCTTGCCTGATGCCCCTTATCCCGACTAAAGGAAGGAAAGAAGAGAGTCAAGACCTAATTAGGGGTGCCTATATTCTTTTTTATCATTGTAATAGGGGGCGCAATGTTGCAATATTATATGCATTTCTAACTCTGAATAGATTTAAATATTGGTGCTGGAGGAATTTTCAATGATAAAACGGGACGTGAACCCACCTCAGGTGATAGAAAAGCAGTGTATTGGTTGCGAACGATGTGTGGCGGTCTGCCCGAGCTTCGTGCTTGAGATGGCCGGAGAGAAGTCTAAAGTAGTTAGAGGAGATTGGTGCATTGGTTGCGGTCACTGTGGAGCAATCTGTCCGAGCGAAGCCATCCTCTATCATGGAATACTCCCTGAAAAAAATCCTAAAGGAGGTGGTGTTCCGGCAACATCTCCTGAGGTGCTTGGTCTTCTCATTCGAGAGAGGCGTTCGATCCGGAACTTTACCGCCGAGCCGGTTACGAAAGAGATTCTGGAAAAAATTCTTGACGCAGGAAGGTATGCTCCCACAGGTTCGAACAGTCAGAATGTCCATTACCTGATGCTGACCTCGACAGATCAGATCAAAGAGCTAAGGATGATGACAGAAAGTTTTTATGACAAGATTTTTTCGAGAGTGAAAAGTGGGACAGGCCGCTTTTTTCTCTCTCTGGCTGCCGGGAAAAAGACCGTCGAATATCTAAACGAGGCTCTTCCCAAAGTGACCTACTTGCGTGAGCAGATGGGGCGAGGGAAAGATCGGCTCTTTTTTCATGCGCCGGTTGTGATGATCACCCATGCGGAATCATGGGACAGTTTGTCTTCTTTTAATTGTTCGGTGGCTTTGTATAACTGTTCTTTAATGGCGCATACCCTGGGACTCGGCTGCTGCTTTAATGGGCTTCTTGTGAACGCCGTGAATCATGCTCCAAAGATTAAACGCTGGCTGAACATTCCGGGAGACCATCGGTGCTATTCCGCGATGGCCCTTGGCTACACGAAGATGAAATACCCGGGCCTTGTTCAACGCCAACCTCCCAAAGTGAGGTGGCGATAGTTATTTTAAAAAGTGAAGCCAAAGGTCGAAAGGTAAAGGCAAAGAAGCCAGTTTCGTTATAATGGGTTAGGAAGTTGGTCTTTAAAATCCACCTTACCCATTTACTTTGCCCAAACCGGCGTCCTCACCCTTACCTTAGCCTTGACCTAAAGTTTTCATCCCTCTAAAAAATTACTGATAAAAGCAGGAGGTATCCATCAAGATGGCAGACGAATCACAGAAAATCATTTACACCATGATGAGGGTGAGTAAGTACTACGATAAGAGGCCGGTTTTGAAAGATATCTCCATCTCTTATTTTTACGGCGCCAAGATTGGTGTCATCGGCGCCAATGGCTCCGGAAAGAGTTCATTACTTCGCATTTTTGCAGGAGAAGATAAAGAGTTCAATGGGCAGACGATCCTGTCACCGGGTTATACTATTGGTTTTCTGGAACAGGAACCTAAGCTTGATGAGACCAAAACAGTACGGGAGATTGTAGAAGAAGGAGTTCAGGAAACGGTTGATCTATTAAATGAGTTCAACCGGATCAGTGAAAAGTTTTCAGAGCCCCTTTCAGAGGAGGAGATGAATCGGTTAATCGAGCGGCAGGGCGAGGTGCAGGAGAAACTCGATGCACTCGACGCTTGGGATCTTGATTCACGTCTTGAGATGGCGATGGATGCCCTTCGTTGTCCTTCCGGAGAGACACCCGTAAAGGTCCTTTCAGGCGGAGAGAGAAGGCGTGTGGCGCTTTGTCGGCTTCTGCTTCGAAAGCCCGATATTTTACTCCTGGACGAGCCGACCAACCATCTCGATGCTGAAACCGTGGCATGGCTTGAACAACATTTGAAGCGGTATTCCGGGACGGTTATTGCTGTCACTCATGATCGCTACTTTTTAGACAATGTGGCGGGATGGATTCTGGAGCTTGACCGGGGAGAAGGCATTCCATGGAAAGGAAACTATTCATCTTGGCTTGAACAGAAGGAGAATCGTCTGAAGCAGGAGGAGAAGACAGAGAGCGAGCGTCAAAAAACACTGCAGCGGGAGCTCGATTGGATTCGGATGACGCCGAAAGGAAGGCATGCAAAATCGAAAGCCCGAATCGCTTCTTATGAAACCCTCCTTGGGAAAGAGAGCGAAATGGTGGCCAAAGAGCTGGAGATCTATATTCCTCCGGGCCCGCGGCTCGGTGAGGTCGTGGTTGAAAGCGGAAATCTCACCAAGTCCTACGGGGATAGAATTTTAATGGAGAATCTCTCCTTTTCTCTGCCTCCGGGCGGGATTGTGGGAATCATTGGCCCTAATGGCGCTGGAAAAACCACACTCTTCCGATTGATTACGGATCAGGAGAAACCTGATGCCGGAACAATACGGATAGGAGAAACCGTAAAATTGGCTTACGTGGATCAGAGTCGAGACATCCTGGATCCGGAGCAGACCATCTGGGAGGTGATCTCAGAGAAGAAGGATACAATTCAACTTGGCAGCCGGCAGGTCAATTCTCGAGCCTATGTGGCCCGTTTCAATTTCTCAGGTACGGATCAGCAGAAGAAGGTAGGGATTCTTTCAGGAGGGGAACGAAACCGTGTCCATCTTGCACGGATGCTTAAAGAGGGAGCCAATGTCCTTCTTCTGGACGAACCGACGAATGATCTCGATGTGGATACCCTGCGTGCTCTGGAGCAGGCCATTGAAAATTTTGGTGGCTCGGTGGTTGTGATCAGCCATGACCGCTGGTTCCTCGACCGGATCGCCACCCATATCCTGGCATTTGAGGGTGAAAGCGCCATCGTCTGGTTTGAGGGGAACTACTCTGAATATGAGGCCGACCGAAAGCGTCGCCTTGGAGCGACGGCAGACCAACCCCACCGGATTAAATATCGGCATCTGACAAGAAGTTAGAAAACAAATTTTGGTGAAAGATTATACAAAAAGGATAAATCCTGGAGGGTCTATCTTTTGAGATGCGTCTTGATATTTTTCCAGTTTCAGCAGAAGCAGATAGCATCTCACCTTCAATTGGAGAATAATAAATTCAATTTGAAAATATCTCATCATATTCGCCCTTAAATCTTCTAATATCTGCTATGTATTTCAAATGCAAATCTGTGATTCCGGTCTGGGAAAAAGAATTTTTCCCCGCATAATAAGCTGATAATACCGAATTCCAGAGATCCGCCTCCGATCTGGATGTTCTTTTATAATAGTCAAACAAATCTTTAAGTACGTGGGTCGCTACAATGATATTCGTCACAGGATCAAAAGCAGCATGGGTGGAGACTTTTAATTTTAGCTTTGCGACATACTCTTCCCAGGTGATAGGGTGAACTTGCATCAGTCCCATCGCATTTTGTGATGAAAGAGCGTAAGGGGTAAAAACACTCTCTTTCTTCATGACAGCTAAGATCAAAGAGATGGGAAGATCAAGATTATTTGACTGTCTGATAGTCACCTCAGCAATATCTATTCCCTGACTTAAACTGACCCCATGGCTTCTCAATATGGAGTAAATGTTTTCTTTTGTCTTATATTCACTGAAATTATCCCTTTGCAGGGAAAAGAGCCCGTTTGCCTTTCCGCTTTGAATGGCCCAAAGGCCCAAAGTTCCTAACAGGATGAGATAAAATACATTGGTAAAGAAAAACCTGACCATCCACTTTTTCCTCAATTGATCATAAGAAGATCTTAAAATGACCGGCGACCTTTCTTTTGTGCTCATAACGATCCCTCCATTAAAATGAAATCCTACAGATAATTTCAGCAAGATACATGCCAATTGAGGTTTTGTCATGATTTTGTTCCCGCTCTATCGGGTTATTCGAATTTATCGACGAGAAAAAATCAGAAGGGAAAAGTTTCTCTCTTTTTTCCTAATTTTTTTCCCACAACCCGGGGAGGCATTTTTTTGTCTTTAGTTCACCCCGTTAGAGAGCCCCTCTGCTTGCCCCATGCGAAGCTTAGTCCATCGATTCATAAATTCGGTAACGAATTTATCTACTCAGGACTTAGTGCTGAGTGAGCATTTGCTTTGCTTTTCAGCTTTAAGAATACGTGACCGTATTTGCGAATCGAAGCACTTAGCTTCTATCGGGGCGTGAGCTTTCCCGTTAGAAAGTTGAAAACTTTCTAACGGGGTTCACCATCAACAACAGAAAATCAGATACTGATGATTATTTAAGGACAATTTTCAATGGTGAGAAGGGGATGAATAGAGGGAAAAAAGGGAGGCTCACATCGGAGCCTCCCTTAGCAGGAAAGAACAGGATAAATTTGTAGGCTATTTTTCTTAGTCTTTTATCTTACCACTGATGATGAGGTCTGTGTCCTGGTCCTCGCCAGGTCCTATGATGATCGCCCCAGTGATGAGATCGAGAATGTCCATCATGACGATGATCATCGTAGTCATAACGGTAACCATGACTGTATCCATGGTCATAACCATACCCCCCATACCAGACGCATCCAGAAAGCATTAAGCCAACCAGAAATAGGCTTACGAGAAAAATCATTTTTTTATCCATGTGATCACCTCCATTCTGCTTTCTTTATTCATTTAAACGGGGATATCCACCTGTTTTATTCAAATCGAAAAGAAAAAAAACAGGTACCACATGACATTCTGAATCTTGCCTAAAGATTCCTAGTGTATTCCTTTTCAAATGTGGGCAGGCTGGTCTGCCTTTCGGGGATGAAAGGTGATGGTAAACGTGGCTCCTCCGGAGGCCGCACACCCTTTGGTATCCTTTACATGAGGGCATCTGGCAATATCTCCAGGGCAGAGGTCTCTTTCCGTTGGGATATGAATACACCGCTTACTTTTCATGGAGAGGTCAAAACCAAATCGTTGACTGTAGACCTTCATCCGGAGGAGATCTAATCCTTTTCCACCGGCACCAAAATCGTAGGGTTTCTTCGAGGCATAGAGTTCTGTGTCTTTTGTATGAAAGAGTCCATCGAAGATATAAGCCTGATTTTCTTCTGTAATGCCGACGCCTTCATCAGCAATATGAAGCATGATTTTATCATTCTTCTGTTCAATCCCCAGGCGAATGGTTCCCCCGTCCGGGGTATTTTCCACGGCATTCCTGAGGAGACCCTCCAGAACATTTTGAAGAATAAGAGGATCCATTAGCACAAAGAGATGATGCTGGCCTTCCACCAGAAATCGGATCTTTCGGTCGCGCGATAAATGTTTGACCTTTTCGAGCGTATCGAGCAGAAACGGATAGAGGCGGATGGATTCGAAGATCTTAGCATTTCCAGTCTGATATTGATTGAACCACGCCTTGAGTGTATCGAAGTGTGCCCGGATGGCTGGCGGGATGTCTGGAAAATCCTCGATTCGTTGCGAGAGCCTTTCGAGATTGTCGAGAAGGACACCTGCTTCAAGCTCCTGTGAGATTCTGAAGATTTCATCCGTTTCTCTCGATATATCAGACAATCTTGAAAGGTTTCGTTCCAGCATGTCGATGATCTTCGGGATAGTTTCGTCCGTGGGTAGACTATTCAGCTTCTGTTTCAGGAGCCGAATATTACCCTGGATCACAGAGAGCGGTGTTCTCAGTTCATGGGAGATATGATGGACCGCCTTTGTCTTTGCCCGGTTCAGATGCTCAAGCTCCTGGTGGGATTTTAGCAGCGACTCATGGGCCCGGATGCGTTCGGTCACATCTTCATGGGTCACAATGTATTCGCCCGTAGCGAGTCGGACCGGGATATAATGGATGATCTTTTGCGTTCCATCCTTACAGGTGGTGGGAAGCGTTCTTGGGACTTTTTCTCCCGGGCTTGTGCTTCTCAGATAACCGATCCAGGTCGAAATCAATTCTTTCCTCAATTTCGAATCCGGAAATGCCTTTCTGAACCATTCCCTGCTATTGGGTACTTCGTTTAACTCATAACCAAATAACTCCCTGAACTTGGGGTTGATGTATTGAAAGACGCCTTCCCTGTCAATCATGATGATTCCGAAAGGTGCACTTTCCGAGAGGATTTGAAATCGGTTTCGCTCATTCCGTAAGACTTCTTCGGCTGCTTTTCGTGCTGAAATATCCCTTAAATAAACGAGATAGACATGGTTTCCACGATAGACAATGCTGGTTGCAGAGACTTCGATAAAGACAACCTTGCCATCCCTTGTTATGCCTTTGAACTCATATCGGGAAGGAACGGGTTCTCCTCGCTGCCTTTTCTGGCTAATCGTCATGACTCTGTCTTGATCCTCTGGATGGACCACAAGAGAGATAGGCTTCCCGATGATCTCCTCTGGCTTGCCATAGCCAAAGATCTCCACATACCTTTTGTTGACATACTGGAGCTGGTCACCCTGGATGATAGCGACGCCATCGTTGGAATGTTCGATGGCTGTCCGGTAACGCTCTTCGCTTTCAGCGAAGGCTTCCTCGGCCATTTTCCGGTGAGTGATATCCATCATGGTGCCTTCGTAGTACCGAGGCTTGTCCTGAGTATCTCTGACCAGCCTCACGTTGGTTGAGATCCAATGAAGGCTCCCATCCTTGCGGACCATTTTGGCTTCGTAGTTCTGAACGGCGCCCTCCTGAAAGAGAAGCTGGATTAAACGTTGGTGATCCTCCGGATTGACATACAGGGAGCGTATATCCTTTATGGTTTGGATCAGGTCTTGAGGTGAATCATACCCATGGATTTGGGCCAGGGATGGGTTGGCGCTGACCAAGTTTCCAGCCGGATCTATCTGAAAAATCCCTTCGATGGCATTCTCGTAGATCTTCTTATACTGTTCCTCAGTCTGTTTTAATATCGTTTGAAGTCGTTTACGTTCGGTAATATCCCGGACGTAAATGGCAATTCTTTGGACCTCGGGTCCATTCCCCAGGACAGGGTAGAACCAATTTTCGAACACCTTTTCTTCAAGCTTTCCCTCGAATCGCACCAGCTTCCTTGTCTCGAGGACGGTTTTAACCTTTTCTTTACCGCTTTTGATACGATCCCCGGGAATCAAGTCATAGATGGAGGCGCCGGAGAGGGTTTCCAGAGGGACCCCATAAAGATGGGCCGCATTTTTGTTGGCGGCGAGGATCATTCCTTCCCGATCGATAAGGATCACGACTTCTTCGGTGGCATTCAGGAGATCAAGGAATATTTGTTCTTTTAGTTTCTGTGTTTCCTCGCAATGCTCAAGTTCTGTGACCCTGCGGCGGAGCGCTTCGACTTCTTTGAGGAGTTCTGTTTCACTCATAACACCCATCTTGGACCCTCAGGTTTAGTGAATATATCATTGTTATAGAGTTTCTTCAATTGGCTAAATTAAAGCGAGGCTATCAGTAATGGCAAGGCCGGTTGGAGTGGGGTGGAGGCGGCCATCCTGAATGGAGATGAGACCTTCTTCCTCTAATTTTTCCAAGATGTTCTGCTTTGCGCAGAGAAGATCCAAGCCGTACCGGACTTTAAAGTCTTGGAGCGAGATTCCTTTTTTCGTTCGCAAGCCGAGATAGAGTGCTTCCAGTTGGAACTGTTCCTTGGTCAGACTCTCTGTTTCCAGGACAGGAGGATTTCCAGCATGGACCGAAGCGAGGTACTGATCGAGGGAGCGATGGTTCCACCACCGTTGATTTCCCTGGAAGGAATGGGCTGCAGGGCCCAGACCGAGATAAGGGGAATGGTCCCAGTATTTTTGATTGTGTCGTGAGGAGTATTCCATTCCTCTTGCAAAGTTCGATACCTCGTAATGAATATATCCGGCATGCTCAAGGAATTGAGATGTCTTCATAAAAAATTCGTACTGCAATTCTTCTCCAGGGACAGAAAATTCCCCTGCCTGGAACCTTCTTCCTAATGGTGTTTTCGGTTCGAACGTTAATTGATAACAGGAGAGATGCTCTGGTGAAAAGGCAACGGCCTGCTTTAGTGTGTCAAACCATGAGGCCATATCCTGACCAGGGATACCATAGATCAAATCGAGCCCAATGTTATGAAACCCAGCTTTCCTTGAAGCCTCGATAGCTGAAATAGCTTGCCTGACAGAATGCCTTCTTCCTAAAAAGTCGAGAACTTTCTCGTCAAAAGACTGAATTCCGATATTGATTCGGTTGAATCCAATCTCGAGGATCGATTCAAGAAGAGATTGGTTAAGATCAGCCGGATTTGCCTCAAGGGTAATTTCGGCGTTCGATATCAGATGGAAGTTCTTCCTTCCATTCATCAAGATGTCTTCTAATTGCTTAGGGCTGAGAAGCGATGGGGTTCCACCGCCGAGATAGACCGTATCAAAAGGATCGAACCGGTGGCCATACCTCTCCATCTCCTTGAAAAGAGCATCCAGAAAATCAGGGATGGAAGGAATAGAGGTGGACGAATAGAAATCACAATAAGGACATTTGCTCAGACAAAAGGGAATATGGATGTAAAGACCAGAGTTTTTTGCAGAGTCCATATTTAAATCAGATTAAGGTTGAGGCTGAGGTTAAGGTTAAGGGTGAGGTTGAGAAGAATAGAGGTCCTAACCTAAGCCTTAACCTCGACCTTCTTTTTAGTTATCCGTGTCCGATTTCAATACGGCAAGAAAGGCGCTCTGGGGGATGGAAACCGATCCGATAGTCTTCATCCTCTTTTTACCTTTTTTCTGTTTCTCGAGAAGCTTCCGCTTACGCGTGATATCGCCGCCGTAGCACTTTGCTGTCACATCCTTGCGGAAAGGAGAGATCGTGGTGCGGGCTATGATCTCCCCTCCAATGGCGCCCTGAATTGCTATTTTATACATCTGCCTGGGAATTTCTTCCTTCAATCGTTCACAGGCCCTGAGGGCTCGGGGACGGGCTTGATCGCGATTGACAATCTGCGACAGGGCATCCACTTTTTCTCCGTTGACCAGGATATCCACTAAGACCAGATTGCTTTCCCTGTAATCCAGAACCTCGTAATCAAAAGAACCGTATCCCTGGGTGATCGATTTGAAACGATCATAAAAATCATAGATCACCTCGGCCAGAGGCATCTCGTAGATCAACTCCACACGGCCCGGGCCCAGATAGTTGAGCTTTGATTTCTCGCCCCGCTTCTCCATGCAGAGTTTTATGACAGCGCCCAGATATCTTTCCGGCATGAGCAGAGTAGCACGAATATAGGGTTCTTCTCCTTTTTCAATGGAGATGGGATCCGGATAATAAGCAGGATTATCTACAAAAGGGGTGGATCCGTCCTTCAATGTAAACCGGTAACGGACGCTCGGAACAGAGAGGATGATGGAAAGATCATATTCCCGCTCCACCCGTTCCTGGACAATTTCGAGATGAAGGAGACCGAGAAATCCACACCGGAATCCCTGCCCCAGAGCAATGGATGAATCTTTCTGATAGACGAAAGCCGCATCATTTAACTTATATTTTTCAAGGGCAACGGCCAGGTCTTCATAGTCTTCGGGAGCGATAGGATAGATGGAGGAGAAAACAACGGGTTTGAACTCTTTAAAGCCGGACAGGGGCTTTTCACAGGGGCGCTCATCGAATGTAATCGTATCGCCGATATGAACATCCGATACGGTCTTCACGCCTGCAAAAATATAACCCACCTCTCCAGCGGAGAGGCTCTCCCGCTTTTCTCTGCTGAGAAGGAACCGTCCCACCTCCTCCACCTTATAAGTTGCCTGATTGGACATGAAACGAACCAAATCTCCAGGTTTGACGGTCCCATCAAAGACCCGGCAATGGATGACTGTTCCACGAAAAGGATCATACTGGGCATCGAAGATCAAAGCGGCTAACGGTCCCTCAGGGTCTCCTTTTGGAGGGGGGATTCGATGGACAATAGCTTCCAGAATCTCTTCGATTCCGATTCCTTCCTTGGCGGAACATTTTAAAGCCCCGAATGGGTCAAGCCCCAATTCCGAATCAATCTGATCGAGCACACGGTCCACATCCGCTGTGGGGAGATCAATCTTATTGATGACCGGGATGATCTCAAGATTGTTTTCCATGGCGAGATAGAGATTGGCGATGGTTTGTGCCTGAACCCCTTGCGCTGCATCAATCAGAAGGAGCACTCCTTCGCAGGAGGCAAGGGAACGAGAGACCTCGTATGAGAAATCCACATGGCCTGGCGTGTCGATCAGATTGAGGACATACTCTTCTCCGTCACTGGCGTGATAGGGTAGGGTGATGGCCTGGCTTTTGATCGTGATGCCCCGCTCGCGTTCGATGTCCATGCTATCCAGGATCTGGTCTTTGAATTTTCGTTCTTCAATGACTCCGGCATATTGAATGAGGCGGTCTGCCAGTGTTGATTTTCCGTGATCAATATGTGCGATGATGCTGAAATTTCGTATGTGTTTCATGGATGGATGTTTAAAAATAGGGTGTCTTTCTCAAATCGGCATGTAAAGGATAGAGAAACCTTTCAGAGGATTTGTAAACCATTATAACCTATTTTAAACGATTTTCCTTCTCTGTTACTCTGAAAAGTTGGGTATAGCTGGATAAGATGATTGAGGTTGAAGAAGCCTTTGAGTATTTTTGACGCTAAATTATTACTTACTCATTCCGTTTTTTACCCTTATTTTGTGTCCATAATATACTTCCTTCTGCCTTCACCCCCTCAAACTCAGAAGTATTTTTCTCATTTCTTCATTCTGCTTCTCAATCCTATCAGTTTGGCATTCATATACACGATCCTCTTTCCCACCTTTTAATTTATAAATTAAGGGTTCCTCTAAAAATTAACGATATTTACTATCAACCTATACCAATCTAACCATCAGTATGTTATGGTCTGGCATCGAAATGGAAAATAAGGAGACAAATCATGATGCAGACCGGCCTTTTGGATTG
>Ga0194119_10000971_pt1 | contig 53643 bp, 38 predicted proteins | sample TA2MahC100mmetaG_FD_148620 | JGI IMG/M metagenome (GOLD analysis project Ga0194119, IMG submission 148620) | Freshwater microbial communities from Lake Tanganyika, Tanzania - TA2015018 Mahale Deep Cast 100m | ecosystem: Environmental > Aquatic > Freshwater > Lake | place: Tanzania: Lake... | reverse complement strand
ACGCATGGACATTTAATAGAATTGATAAAAATCCAGGATATGAAATTGATATGACAACATATTCAGTGGAAAATAAGAGAAAATTTGAGACTTCTGACCATTACATGTATAAAATTACTAATTTGGATCAAAAATAAATAAATTTTTAGTTAAAATAAGTTGAAACAGCATTCAATGGGCAAACATTTGCTCTTAGAAGTGTATAATATTGCCTCAGAGACAATTAATGATTCAAAATCACTTCAAAATGCCATGATTAGAGGCATTCAACGTGCAAAAATGGAGATTTTGAACACTTTTTTGCATCATTTTGATCCACAGGGATGTACAATCGTGATTGCACTTGCAGAAAGTCATGTTTCTTGCCATACTTGGCCTGAAAATGGGTGTTTAGCGGTGGATGTGTATACTTGTGGTGAAGGAAACCCACGCTTAATTGCCTTGGAAATCTTAAAATACCTCAATTCGGACTCATATTCGATACGTGAAGTAGATCGTTAAATAGAAATAGGGAGATAGCAACCTCCTTTATAAAAGTTCTGTTTTATTCATTAAAACAGGAGCTAAAATGTCTAATTCACCAACCGATAGAGACCCCAACTACATGAGAGAAGTGTGGGGAACCACAAAATTAATTACCGATTATGATGAAGTTAAACCAAAAAGGGTTATTCAAGAAGTAATGCATGATCTTGCACCCAAGCATGATCTTAAAAAACAGTATGAGTTGCATGAAAAAATTAGAAATGATGAAGATTATGACGATTGGGAATATGGAACAGAACCACACTACGGAGAATCCTGGAAGTAGACATAAATAAATTTAGAAATTTATATCCTATAAATGCCTGTACAGAGGATATCAAGGGGATTTAAAGATATTAGTTTATCTTTTGATCCTCATCCTGTTACTAAGGATTTGCCGATCATTAAAAATGAATCGGCAATTATCCGTTCGGTTAGAAATTTAGTTCAAACAGTTCCAACAGAAAGAGTTTTTAATTCCTCTCTTGGATCCGAAATAACACAAAGTTTGTTTGAATTTGTTGACTTTGGTACAGCAGCAATTATTCGTGAACAAATTATTACATCGATTAAAAGTTATGAGCCTAGAGTTACTGGTTTGATCGTTGAAGTGAAACCAGAACCAGACTCAAATACTTTTACAGTTGATATAGCTTTTGATATTCTTGGTCAAGAAACTCCAGCACAACAATTCACGTTCATATTAGAGGCAACTAGGTAAAATGCCTTTTACAAAATTTACAAATCTAGATTTTGATCAAATAAAAACGTCCATCAAAGATTATCTTCGTGCAAATTCGAATTTCACGGATTTTGACTTTGAGGGATCAAACTTTTCAATCTTAATCGACACTCTAGCGTATAACACATATATTACTGCATTTAACACAAATATGGTTGCCAATGAGGCTTTCCTCGATTCGGCAACCATTCGTGAAAATGTTGTTTCTTTAGCTCGCAACATTGGGTACGTACCCCGCTCTAGAACGGCAGCAAGGGCAGAGGTTTACTTCAGTATCCCAACATCCTCTACGTCAGCAACACTCACCCTACAGGCGGGACTGGTGTGTGTAGGTAATACAAATGATAGTTCATATATTTTCTCAATTCCAGAACCAATTACAACAACAATTGTAAATGGCGTTGCCAACTTTGGCACCACAAGTGAACCACTTAATGTATATCAAGGAACACTTCTCAAAAAACAATTTGTTGTAAATGGATCTCTAGATCAAAGATTTATTTTAGATAACTCATTTATTGATACTTCTACGATTCTTGTTAAGGTTAAAGGTTTATCGGACGGTGGAGAGGGTAAAGAATATAAACAAATCGATAATATTTTAAACATTAAATCTATATCTGAGACTTATTTAATACAAGAAATTAAAGATGAAAAATATGAATTGTTATTTGGAGATGGATTTTTTGGTAAAAAAATAGAAAATGGATCTATCATTACAGTCACATATATTATAACTGATGGAGAAGACGGAAATGGTCCAAGCTCATTTGATTATGCTGGAACAGTTAGAGGATCAGTAGGTGAACTTGTTATTCCAACAGGATCAATTTCGGTTAATACTGTTAGAAATGCTCAGAACGGTGGAGAAATAGAAAGTATTGATTCAGTCAAATATTTTGCACCTAGATTATATTCATCACAATATAGAGCAGTTACTAGTAGGGATTATGAGTCTGTTATTCAAACAATTTATCCAAATACAGAATCAGTTTCTGTGGTTGGTGGAGATGAATTAAATCCACCACAATATGGAAAAGTTTTAATTAGTATTAAACCAAAAAATGGAGATTTTGTTTCTGATTTTGATAAACAGTTTATATTAAACAAGTTGTCAGGATATTCTCTTGTTGGTATTAAACAAGAAATTATTGATCTTAAAGTTCTTTATGTTGAACTTGAGAGTTATGTTTATTATAACTCTTCACAAGTTACAAATATAGACAATCTAAAAACAACAGTATTTAATGTAGTTGATGCGTATTCCAAATCTCTTGATATGAACAAATTTGGTGGAAGATTTAAGTATAGTAAAATACTTCAATTGATTGATAATGCAGATGCTGCTATTACCTCAAATATTACGAAAGTTATTATGAGAAGAAATCTGAATGCTTCAATTAATAGATTTGCACAATATGAACTGTGTTTTGGGAACCAGTTTCATATTAATCCAAAGGGATTTAATATTAAGAGTACTGGATTTACTATTTTTGGAGAGAATAATACTTGTTTCTTGACTGACACTCCAAATGGGAATGGATCTGGGATTATATCAATTGTAACTCTTGATGAAGAAACTACAAAATATAGAGTTGTTAACAACAGAGTTGGGACAGTCAATTATACCACGGGAGAAATTCTTTTAGGTCCAGTTCAGATTACTTCCACAATACTACCAAACAATATAGTGCAAGTTCAGGCATTTCCAGAATCAAATGATGTTGTTGGATTAAAGGATCTTTATCTATCATTAGACGTTTCTAATAGTAAGATAAATATGGTTAAGGATACTATATCTTCAGGTGAGCAAATATCTGGTGTTGGATTTAAAGTTACATCAAGTTATTCAAACGGAGAATTAACGAGGAGATAATATGATTACAACTGGATTTGATGCGAGAGTTAAAGTCGGTCAAATAATCGAAAGTCAACTTCCAGAGTTTTTACTTAGCGAAAGTCCAAAAACGGTTGATTTTTTAAAACAGTATTATCTTTCACAAGATTTTCCTGGTGGGGCAGCGGATATTGCAGAAAACTTAGATTTATATTTAAAACTTGATAATCTTACACCAGAAGCAATGTCTGGATATACGACATTGACTTCTTCTGTTGGATTAAATGATAGTGAAATATTTGTAAATAGCACTAAGGGATTTCCACCTAAAAATGGTCTATTAAAAATTGATGATGAGATTATTACATATACCGATTCCACTGCAACAAGTTTTACTGGATGTGTTCGTGGATTCTCTGGTGTAACCAGTTGTCGATCTGCTCTAGACCAAGAAGAATTAGTTTTTTCTACTACGTCGGCAAGCACTCATACAAATTCTTCCAAGGTTGAAAATTTAAGTGTTTGTTTTCTTAAAGAGTTTTATAAAAAATTAAAAACGTCTCTGACTCCTGGACTAGAAAATGTTGAATTTGTTGATGGTTTAGATGTAAGTAATTTTATAAAGGAAGCCAGAACATTCTATCAATCGAAAGGTACAGAAGAATCATTCAGAATTTTATTCAATGTTCTTTTTGGAGAAACTCCAAAAATAATTAATTTAGATAATTTACTTTTAAGACCATCATCAGCACAATTTTTAAGAAGAGAAATTGTTGTAGCTAAAAATGTTAGTGGTAACCCTCTTAAATTAATTGGACAAACTCTTTATAGAGAAAATGATGAAGAAACTAAAGCATCTATTTCAAACGTAGAAATTTTATCTAGAGGGGGAGAAATATTCTATAGAATTGACTTATTTTTAGGATTTGCTGATAGTGACAGTATTCAGGGAACTTTTACAATTACACCAAAAACTAAAGTTATAGGAGATGTTTCAGTTGGATCTTCTATTATTACTGTAGATTCTACTATTGGATTTCCAGAATCTGGATCTATAGTTTCTGGAGATAATGTTATTTCATATGATGAAAAAACTGTTAATCAGTTTTTAGGATGTGCAAATATTACTTACCCAATATCAACAACAGATACTATTATATCTGAAGATTTGTATTTTGGATATGAAGAAGGTAATTTATCTAAGATATGTAAGATTAGAATTACTGGAGTTCTTTCAGATTTTATTAGTAAAACTAAAAATCAAGAATTAAATGAAGGAGAAAAAATAACAGTAAAAAATATTGGGTTTGCGATTAAAAATCCAAATGAAAATAAAACTTTTAAAGAAATATTTGCAAATTCATGGGTTTATAACACTAGTGTTAGATATCAAATAAAAACTATCAACGGATCATCATTTACATTATTCAGTACTATTGATAAATCAAGTTTAAGAGAAGGTGACTTAGTAGATATTATTATTAGAGGGTCTGTAAATAATGTGGCTTTTTCTAATGCTAAAATTGCTAATATTAACTATAATAATAGCCAAATTACATTAGATAATCTTATTGGATTCTCACCAAATTCTTCGCTATCTTATGATTTAAGAAGAAAATTAAAAAGAGCAACGTCTTCCGCAACTTCCATACAATATGGTAATAATATTCTAACATCAGATGTGCAGAATGTTTATCTTGATGATGAATATTTTTATGTTGCGTCAAATTCATTACCATCTTATCAAATTGATGTTGAAATTCCTTCATCTACCATACCAAATGGTGAGGGTGGATCTTCTTTACAAGGATTGGATTTACAGACTTTACTTTATCATATTATATCATTTCCTTCATCAGTTCCATTTATTACTGGAGATGAAGTTATATATTATCCAGACTCAACACCATTAGAAGGTCTTCAATCTGGCGCATCTTATTTTGTAAAGGTAGATTCCACTTTTACAAATAAAATCACTCTTTTCAGTTCTAGATCTTTTATTGAAACTGATGATTATTTGGAGTTTTATGCATTATCGCCAGGGGTTGGTGGCTCACACACTTTTGTTTTGAGATCTTTGAAGGATCGTTTTATAAGACCACAAAAAAATCTTGCTAAATTCTTAATAACGGGAGATAATACAAACGGGTTAAATGAAAAAACTCAACCTGGTAAAATAGGATTAATTGCAAATGGTGTAGATATTATTAACTATAAAACTGATGATAAGATTTATTATGGTCCTGTAGAAAAAATTTCTTTATTAAATTCTGGTATTAATTATGATGTAATAAATCCGCCTACCATTGAATTAGGATCACCAAATTCTGGAGGTATAAACGCATTAGTTCAGCCAGTTGTATCTGGAAATGTTAAAGGAGTTTTGGTCGATCCTCAAGATTTTGATATTGAAAAAATAATTTCAGTCACTATCACTGGCGGAAATGGAAGTGGGTGTACTTTAGAACCAGTTTTAGAAAAAAGATATAGAGAAATTGAATTCGATGCTAGAAGCACAAGTGATTCTGGGGGAGTTGATATTGATTTAGAAACAATATCATTCTTAACAAATCATAATTTTAAAAATGGGCAGCAAGTTGTATATAATCCAAATGGAAATGATCCTCTTGGATTAGGGACATATTCGGGTGGGAATTTTAATCAAAATTTATCCTTAGTTAATGGTGCGAGTTATTATGTAGAAGTAATTAATAATAAAACAGTACAATTATATTCAAGATTTGATGATTATGTATCTGGAATTAATACAGTTGGATTTACAACTATAAGTGCAGTCGGGATCCACAAATTTAGAATTTTCGATTCACAATTAACTCTCAAAGAGATTAAAGTAACAAATTCTGGATCTGGATACCAAAATAGAAAATTATATATTAAACCAGAAAGAGTAATCTTAACACAGGATTGGATAACTTTTGATAATCACAATTTTAATGATGGAGATTTAGTTGAATATCAATGTGTTGGTGTTGGAAGTACCTCTATTTCTGGACTATCAACTTCACATAATTATTACATTTTAAAAGTTGATACTAATAAATTTAGACTAGCAGATGCTGGTATAGGTGCCTCTATTACGTCTAATTATGATAGAAGAAATTATATTAAATTCTCTTCTCAGGGGGCAGGATACCATATTTTTAAATATCCAGATGTTAAACTATCGGTAAACGTATCATATGGTAGTAGTATTGTTGGGGTGATCACTGCAACACCTATTGTTAGAGGACCTATAGTTGATGCTTATCTTTATGAAAATGGTAGCAAGTATGGGTCAGAGACAATTAACTTGCATAAAAAACCAAAAATTATTGTTAAGAATGGAAAAGGTGCGGAGTTTAAACCATTTATATATGATGGGTCAATAAGGAGTGTTAAGGTTTTAGTTGATGGTTTAGAATATAACGCTCCCCCAGATTTGGTTATAAGCGGAAGTGGTGTAGGTGCTATTTTGAGAGCAAATGTCTCTAATGGAAAAGTTACAAGTGTTGTTGTTATTAATGGGGGAATCAATTATGACGAAAATACAGTAATTAGAGCCGCTTCTCCAGGCATTAATGCTCTTTTTGATATTTCTATTAGACCTTTAACTCTTAATACAGAATTTAGATATGGCAAAGAAATTATAACACAATCAAGAAATGGTCTAGGATATGGTTGGGTAGGATACTCAACAAGTTATGGTGATAGTCAGTTTGGGGATAATGGAGTTACTCATTCACCAATTATTGGGTGGGCTTATGATGGAAACCCAATATATGGTCCATATGGATACTCTGATCCAGAAGACAATGGATCTCCAGTAAGATTGTTAAGAACTGGATATTCAGAAAGTGGATCTTTTATATCTGATAGACCGTCTTCTTTTGATATTGGATTTTTTGTTGAGGATTATAGATTTATTGGAAATCAAGATTTAGATACTCACAATGGTAGATATTGTGTAACTCCAGATTTTCCAAATGGAACATATGCATATTTTGCAGGTATTAAAACAGATACATTTAATAACTTAATACCAACATTTCCATATTTTATAGGTGATACTTATAGATCAAAAGTTATTGAAGAAAACTTTTTAAATCTAGATCAAAATTTTGATTTTAATAATTCGAATTTAATTAGAAATACTTTCCCATATAAAGTTAATGATGAAACTGCTTCTTGCGAATTTTTATATGAATCAAATAATATAAGTAATCAGATCTTAGTTGTCGACTCGGTAACAAGCGGATCTATTAATCAGTATTCAATTATAGAGACTGGAGATGGATATTCTATAGGTGATAATGTTAGATTTGATGACACAGGAACTAGGGGGACAGGATTAAATGCTGTTGTTTCTTCTATCACAGGAAAAGAAATAGTTAGTATTGCAGCAACTACTTTAGAATATGAAAATGTGATATTCACTTGGAAAGATAAAGCAACAGTTAGAGCTCATTTACCAGTATTTCATGAATTTTTTGGAGCAAACAACATTATAACAGTTTCTGGTTTATCAACTTATGTGCCAAAATTAACTGATACTCATCTTGTTGGTATAACTTCAGATTATGTTAATGTTATAAAAGAGATACCTGTAAATGTTACATCGGGAGTTGTTACTGACATCTATATTTCTAGAATACCTTCTTCGATTTCTATTGGGTGTACTGTAGGAGTAGGATCAGAATTCTTATCAGTTTTAAATATTTTTTCTGAGAGAAATATTCTTCGTGTGAAAAGAGGAATAAGTGGTGCTGCACACACTATAGGCACAAAAATTTATATAAAATCAAATAAATTGGATATCCCTTTAACTCTTGATTATTTCGATTCTGAATACAATGAACCGATTTACTTTAATCCAAAAGTTTCGGTTGGTGTAGGATCTACAGCATCAAATGTCAACCCAATAAACTATCCATTGGGAGATATTTCTTATCCAATTTCTGTACAAACTCAGAGTATTTACATTCCAAATCATCCATTTAGAACTAATCAAGCGGTTATTTTAAGTAGACCATCTTTAGCCACTACTTCATTATCTGTAGGCACTACATCTATAAGTCCATATTTTGCATTACCATCCGCAAAATCTCAAACTGTTTATATCATTAATAAATCTAAAGATTATATCGGTCTTGCAACTCAAATTGGTCTTACAACCACTGGTGGAGTATTTTTCTTTGATAATGGTGCTGATAGTTATGAGTATTCTTTAACACCTACAAAATTTGAAGTTATTGGAGACATCATTAATAACAAAACCACAGTAGCACTTTCTACATCTCATTCATTGCGTAAAGGTGACTTAATTAACTTATCCGTCAAACCAGAATCTACACAAGGTATTGGAAATTCCTCTTTTGTATATTTAAAATATAATTCTTCATATGATAAAATTTTAGTTAATCCTGTTGGTTTTTCATCGGAATCGGTAGACTCTTACGAAAATACAATTAATTTACCTCTACACGGATATAAAACTGGAGATAAAGTTTTTTATGATTCTTCAGATTTAATAGTTAGTGGATTGGAAACTGGATCATATTATGTCTATAGAATAGATGATAATATTATTCAACTCAGTGAAACTTTACAGGACTTAAAAGTAAATCCAATTATTGTTGTAGGATTTGCAAATACTGGAGGAAAAAATCAACAATTAAGTTTAGTAAATCCTCCATTAAATGTTTATAAAAATATTAATTTAAAATTTAATGTATCTGATTCTTCTCTAACTAATTATAACTTACATTTTTATACCGATGACAATAGAATAAATGAATTTGTTTCAGTTGGAACAACTGATCAATTTAATATTGTAAAAAATGGTAATTTTGGATCAACAGGATCTTTCGTTACCCTAAACTACTCCGATGAATTCCCATCAAAACTATTTTATGAATTAGAAAAATCGGGATATATAAGCACTTCGGATACAGAAGTATTAAACTATTCACAAATTAAATATATTGATAGCATATATTCTGGCCCATATAATGTAACTGGGGTAGGAAATACAACATTTGATATTTCATTGAGATCTAGACCAGAAAAAACCTCATATACTTTTAATGAAGGAATATTAAAATACACAACTAACTCAGTTAACGATACTGGAGGAGTTGATAAGATTAATATTATTTTTGGTGGATTTGGATACAAAAAAACTCCATCTTTCTTATCAGTCGATTCTCAAAATGGAAGAAATGCTAATTTAAGTATTTCTGGGGCAAATATTGGTGATATTAGAGAATTTAAAATTTTAGATCCAGGATTTGAGTATGCTTCTGATAAGACTTTACGCCCAGACGCATTAATATCTCCAAGACTTGATCTTATTAATAATAATGAAGTTTCTCGTGTTGATATTCAATTTGCAGGTAAAAAATATACATCATCTCCAGAGTTGGTTTTATTTAATCCACTATCAAAAGAAATTATAAATTCTGGGACACTAAGAGCTAATGTTTATTCTTCTTCTGTAAGAGACGTTGATGTAGTTGAGATTCCAAAAGGATTAAATTCTGTAATTCATGAAATTTATACTGTAAATAATAGCAATGGGGTTGGAATTAATAGTATTATTACCGCTGGAGTTGGAATTGTAACAATATTTCTATCAACACCATTTTTGGGATTTAGCACCGCACCATTTACAGCAGGTGATGATATTTTTGTTGAAAATATTGTTCTTGAAAGACCTGGTTTGGGATTTAATTCTCAAGACTATGACTTTAAATTTTTTAAAGTTCTCACTTTTGAGAATACGATCCCAGCAAAATTAGAATATAGTATTGCAGATGTTGCAACTGGAAATCCAGGATTAGCAAAAACTGAGCAGTTATCTTTTGCATCAATAACTAAAAAAACAGATTATCCTATTTTAGTACCCGTTCAACAAAGATCTAATTTTACAATTGGTGAAAGAGTTTCTGTTATATCAAATTCTGGCATCTATATTGATACTGATTTAGTAGTAACTGATTTTAGATCTAATAATGTTAAACTTTTTGGAGAATATGAATTAAAAATAGGTGACATTATTCGTGGTCTTCTTTCTGGAACTCTGGCAACAATTAATGAATCTTCGGAAAATCAAGGAAAATTTGATGTTTCATACTCATTAAGAAGAAATTTTGGGTGGTTAGATGATGTTGGCAAATTAAACGAAGACTATCAAGTTATAGAAGATAATGATTATTATCAGAATCTATCTTACTCGGTAAAAAGTACAAAATCATATGATCAACTAGTTGATTTTGTAAATCGCTTAGTTCATCCAGTTGGACTTAAAAACTTTGCAGACACTCAAGTTTCAACTGCTTCTTCCGCTCTAGTTTCTGGATCTGGGTTTGACAATATTGCTGTTTTCGATTTTGTTGATGAAAAAAGAGTCGATGCCGTTAGTAGCTATGATTTGGTTCTTGATCAAGATATTATTACTAGAGATGGTAAAACTTTTTCTAAGTTTATTAAATTTAAGAGTAAAAAACTATCAGACTATATTGAATGTAGATCTAACAGGGTTTTAACTCTTGATAACATAGGACCTCAATTTTCAAACGCAAATACTGCGGAAACTGGATTTACAGATCTTTATACCTATGCTGAACCTTTTGCAAGATTCTTGGTACAAATTAAAAATACTAAAACATATGAAACTCAGTTTACAGAAGCAATAGTTCTTTATACCGATAGTGATGTCCTTATAGATGGTATTAAAGATGCGAATGTTTTTACAATTGAAAAAGGGACACTATCGTCAAATGGAGACCAAAAATTTGTTGCTGATGTTCAAGGAAATGTTGACCAATTTGATAATTTAACTCTCAGAATATTCCCAGAATCAATTTTTACAGAAGATTATGACGTTAAAATTTTAGTAAATCAATTTAATACTACTGTTGCTGGAATTTCTAGTGCTTTACAAATTGGAGCAACAACTTTATATGCACAAAATAATCAGTGTGGAATTAAAACATCAATCACTATTTTTGAAGATAACGCAAATAAACTCCAATCATTTATTGCGTGTGTTCATGTTTTAGATAAAAGCAATAATGAGCAAAATTATGCAGAAATTTATGTTACTCATAATGGAACTGATACTTATCAATCAGAATTTATTGCAGATAATAATAAGTATTCGACTTCTGTAAGTTCAATATCAATCGGTACATTTACTTCTTCTTTAGAATCTGGAGTGCTAAAATTAAACTTTGCTAATCCAAGATCTTCAGAACAGCAAATTAGACATAGAATTATTGGATTTGGTACAGAAAGTGTCGGTTTAGGAACTTATAGATTTGCATTAGAGGGACAAGCAAATGAGAGAAGTGCAAGATATGTTACTAATGTAGTACAAAGTGTTGGTGGAGCATCTACATCCATTGTTGGTGTCAGCACACTATTAATAACCAGTGTTAAGAGTTATGTTAATGTAAGTATTGGACAAACACGTGCGGTTCATCAATTGATGACTATGCATGATGGAATAAATCCTTATATCATGCAAGGACCATTTTTATCAATTGGAAGTACGTCTGGAATAGGATCATTTACTTCCGAATATGTTAATGATCGTATGGAATTAATATTCCATCCAGATCCTTCAGTGACAGGTATTTGTAGTATAATTTCATTTAGTGAGCAACTTTATACCGAAATTGATGCTGCAAATATTCCACCAGATTTAATAAATGGACCAATTAATGAAAAAGTTATCTTAGGAGAATATAATGGATCTCAAGGAGATAGAATCAATAGGTTAGATTTTTCAATAACGTATGAATCTATTCCAGTTTTCAGTAAAATTTTTAATCCTGAAAATATTGACCAATTAGTTTTAGATACTGGTACTTTTAGGTTAATAAGTCATTTCTTCTCACCGAATGAAGAAATTACCTATACAGAGGGTTCTACATTTGTTGGTGTTCCCGCAATTCCAATGGGAATTGGAGCAACTCTTGTAGGCGGAACAGTTTTTACTGGTGATTTTCTTGCTGGATTTTCTACGATTACTGGAGTTTCTACTTCACTTGGATTATTACCAGGTCAAACGGTGCTTGGACTAGGAATTGCAGGTGGAACAACTATTGTTAGTATTGCTAATACTTTTAGATATTTCCAAGGAAATGTTTCTACTGGATCTACAATTATTACTGGAGTTGCTAATACTTTAGCATTAAATTATGTTGGAGCTGGAATATTCTCTGGAAATGGAACTTCACTAGGTACTGTTCATTCAGTAGGTATTGGATCTATTATAGCAAGCACATCTTTACCAGTTGGTACAGGAGTAACATATTATCTAAATGTATTGGGAGTAGGAGTTTCTTTATCTACAGTATCTTCCGCATCAAGTTTTAGAAATTCTTACACTTCTGGAATATCAACCGATATTTGTCCGAGTACCTTGTACGTACTTAAACTTGATAATGATAGATTTAAAGTTACTGGAACCAGAAATAGTGGTATCGCATTAACATTTACAAATGATGGAAGTGGAAACGCTCATAAACTTACTATGAATAAGAGATTAGAAAAATCTCTTATTATGATAGATAACGTTGTTCAATATCCTCTAACTTATACACCAATAAATTATAGTTTAGTTAATAATAGTGGACAAATTAGTTTTGCTTCTACTATATTTGGTATTAGTGGAATTAGTTCGATAAGAATTAATGATGTTCTTGAAGTTGATAATGAATTTATGAAAGTTGTTAACTTTGGACAAGCACCTACAGCATCTGGTCCAATTAGTGGTGTCGGAACTTACTTAGTAATGAATGTTGAGAGAGGATTCTCTGGAACTATTGCAACAGAACACTTTGATGGCACGGAGGCCAGAATTTATAGGGGAGGATATAACATTGCAGATAGTACTCTATACTTCACTCAAGCTCCATTAGGTAGTGGATTTAGTAGACTTGATAGCAGTAACTTATTAAGACCTTATGCCAAATTTGATGGAAGAGTGTACTTAAGAAGAGATTATAGCACAAATAAAATATACGATGATATTTCCGATCAATTTAGTGGAATTGGCGCAACATTTAAATTAACTTCTTCTGGACAACCAACCATAGGAATTGAAGCTGGAAATAGTATATTATTTAATAATCAAATATTCCAAACTCCAACCACAGGTAACAATGCTGGAAATAATTACGAATTGGAAGAAGTTGGTGCAAATACGAATATTACCTATACTGGTATTACATCTAGTGATGGATCTGTTGTTAAATCTTTAGTAGATGTAAATCAAAATCAATTGCCTAGAGGTGGTATTATTATTTCTCTAGGATCGACAAATGGTTTAGGATATGCAATCCCAGACGGAGCAGCAGTTGGTATTGTAACGGGACCTAATGGAGCTATTACCAAAATTGTTTCTTCCGCAACTACAGCATCTTATAATACATTTACAAACTTTGCTTATTCTCACGTAACTGGTATTGCAACTATCACTACATTAAATGCTCATGATTTTGTATATGGGGATCAGATTTCTATAAGAAATCTAAAATTAGAATGTCCAGATGGTTATGCTGGAGTAACTCCAAATGTTGCTATTAGTACAGTTGTATACAATAAAACAACAGGAATAATGACTGTTACAACGGCAACTCCACATTATTTGGCATCAGGGGTTAACTTTAGACTCAGAAATCTTAAATTTGATTGTCCAATAGGTGCTGGTGGAACAATAGGAATTGTCACAGCATACTACAGTAAAACAACTGGTATTCTTACTGTTACAACTAATTATGCACATGGTTTGGGTATTGGTGGCACAGTTCAATTAGGAGATCTTCAGTTCTCATGTAGTGGACCTTCGGGAGTTACAACTACTATATTCCCAGATGGCACTCAGGGGTATTTCTTCCCAGTCAATAATGTTGGATTTGCAACCGAGTTTACAACTAATGTAGGTACATCAACTATTACTCATAATTATCAAGAGGGTGGGTTTGTTAGGGTTGGAATTACAACCAACTTGTTCCCAGATGGATCACGTGGATATATCTTTACGACAAAAAAAATTATTAACTCAACTAATTTTGAGACAAATGTTGGAACGTCCACAATTACTCACAATTATATTAGTGGTGGAACTGTAGAGGTCGGCATTACAACTAACATATTCCCAGATGAAAGGGGAACACCTTTCACTATTAGTAATTTTGATTATTATAAAACTACTGGCGTATCTACGATAACTTTTAATTATAATCATAATTTTAGATCAAATGAAACGATCAAATTGCAAAATATAAAATTTGATTGCCCAATAGGTGCTGGTGCAACTATAGGAATTACTTCAGTTACTTACGATAATGTAACTGGTATTATGACAGTCAGCACTGCTTGGAATCATCTATTAACTAGTGGGAATACGATTAGATTATTTGATCTCAAATTCTCTTGTGACTCTTCTGGTTATGGGACTACAACTATATTCCCAGACGGCACACAAGGTTATTATTTCCCAGTTAATAATGTTGGATTTGCCACAGAATTCACTACTAACGTTGGAACATCAACAATATCTCATTATTACGTTAATGGTGGTTATGTTCAGGTTGGTATCACAACAAGTATATTCCCAGATTCTGATAATAACTACAAGATTGTAAGTATTCCTAGTGCAAATTCTATTGTAGTAAATGTTGGACCATCAACTATAACCCACAATTATGTTGGTGATGGATATGCCTATGGTAAAAAGAGAGTAGGTCCTTATAGGGTTAGAACAATTATTAATGATAATACATTTGAGACAGATCTATACACCGTTGGATTTGCACATACCTATGTAAGTGGTGGAGAAGTTAGTAAGTATTACACTTTTAATGCTGGATCTGGATATAGAGGTGGTGAAGTTGGAGTTTATGTAACTTCTCTAACTGGATATGGAGCAACAATTAAAGCGTTTACTGGAATTGGTGGAACACTTGGATTTAACATAATTGGTGGAGGATCTGGATATGCATTTACTAATACTTATATTTCTATTCCAGAACCATCTTATGAAAACTTAAATGTAAAAGGAGTTTCTAGAATTGGAATTGGAAGCACCACAGAAACTGGCATTGGTTTATTGTTAACACTGGACATTGACGCATCACAAGGTGAATATGGCGGTACTATAGGAATTACATCGGCTTTATATGATAAAGTAACAGGAATAATGACAGTTACAACTGATTCAGTTCATAATTTAAATGTTGGTAATCACCTACAGATGTATGATCTTAATTTTAATTGCCCAATAGGTGCTGGTGCAACTATAGGAATCACTTCAGTTACTTACGATAATGTAACTGGTATTATGACAGTCAGCACTGCTTGGAATCATCTCCAATTGGTAGGAAACACCATTAAACTATTTGATCTTAAGTTCTCTTGCGATTCTTCTGGATATGGCACTACTACTATATTCCCAGATGGATCTCAAGGATATTACTTCCCAATTAATAGTGTTGGATTTGCTACTGAGTTTACTACAAATGTTGGCACATCAACTATTTCACATTATTACGTTAATGGTGGTTATGTTCAGGTAGGAATTACAACAAGTGTTTTCCCTGATGGGACTAGGGGATATGACTATGTTGTCAACAGTGTAGTAGGTATTAATACATTTGCTGTGAATGTTGGAACATCAACTATAACTCATAATTATATTAATGGTGGTTATATCAAACCAATTGGTATTGGAACTGAAACTGGAGAAGTTAGGTCCTTTAAGATTGTTAGACCTGGATACGCTTTCCAAAGAGGTGACGTATTTACTGCTGTTGGACTTGTCACTGCAAAAGGACTTTCTCAACCCATAGCGCCTTTTGAATTAACTGTACTTGATATATTTACTGATAGTTTTGCTGCTTGGCAATTTGGAGAACTTGATTTCATTGATTCTATTAAACCAATGCAAGATGGAAATAGAACAAGATTCCCACTTCTATACAATGGACAATTACTCAGTTTTGAGAAAAATCCTGGTGATCCAGATTCTGCATTAATTGATCTTGACAGTGTGCTATTAATATTCATCAATGGAGTTCCACAAACACCGAAAACATCTTATCAGTTTAGTGGAGGAACATCATTTAGCTTTACTTCTCCACCAAGTGCAGAATCAGATATTGCTATATTCTTCTATAGAGGAAGTAGATCTATTGATAGTGTTTTTGTTAATGTAAATGAGACCGTTAAAAAGGGTGATACTGTAAAGATAGAGTCTAATAATACCAATAGATCAACAGTTGCACAAAATTCTAGAGTTGTATATGAAGTAAGTGCTGCAGATAAGATCGAAACTAACTTATATAATGAAATTGGTATTGATGACATTAATTTTAAACCACTAACATGGACAAAACAAAAAGTTGACAAATTTATTTCTGGAGAAGTTGTTTACAAGACTAGAGACATTTTAGAATCTCAAATTTATCCTACAGCACAAATTATTAAAAATGTTTCTTCTACAGATACTGAGTTGTTTATTGATAAACCAGAGTTGTTTAGATATGAAGAAGATGAATCCTCTATTTCTATTGGAGAAATAGATGCATTTATTACTACTATCAATGAAGACCCTGTTGCGGCAAGACTAACAGCTTCTGTTAGTGCTGGTAGCACAATTCAGTCAGTTAGTGTTGTTAATGGAGGAAGTGGGTATAATGGATCAACGATTGGTATTTCTATAGCAGCTCCAAAACAGATAGGAGTTGGTATTGGAACAACTGCAACCGCAACCGCAACAATCGTAAATGGATCTATTACATCAGTTGTAGTTGATAATCCTGGATTTGGATACAATGCATCGAAACTACCTCAAGTTCTCGCACCCGTTGCCACAATTCCATATGAAATTATTACCAGTATTAATGATGTATTTGGATTCTCTGGAATTATAACTGGTATAACTACTAGCACTGGAGTTGGTGGTCATCCATTAGCACTTAAATTCTACTTAAATGCTAATGTAAGCTTTGCTCCATTACTAGTTGGATATCCAATTAATATTTTTAATACAAATGTTGGATCTGGAGTTACCTCGGTAGATCTTGATAATAATTCAATAGTTGGAATTGGAACTTCTTTCTTAGACAATATTTACTATATTCATAGTATAACTTTTGTTGGGCAAAATGCAGAGATTTTAACAAATGTAAAATCAAATAGTTCCATTATTGGTATTAATACCGTTGGTAGTGCTACTACTAACGTTGGTAGATTTAGTTGGGGTAGATTAACTGGATTTACTAGATCTTCAGAACCTCTTGCTATAGGAGTTACTGGATTTACAGTTAATCCTGGTTTGACAACATTCCCTCTTATTCAAAGAAGAGGATTTGGACTAAGAGATATGGGTGGATTGAGAAAAATCTTACTGTAAAATCACATAAATAGAAAAAAAACTAATAAAATGGCATCTATTGTCACAGATCAATTAAGAATATTAAACGCAAATAATTTTATTGAATCGGTTTCAGAATCGTATAATTCATATTATGTCTTTGTCGGTCTTCCAAATCCAACCCAAGTAGGATTTGGAAGAACAGGAGATTGGAATGTAAATGTTCCTAATCCAGTTGATTCTATTAATGACTATAATCATGTATTGGATAACGTTATTTTTGGTAAAAAAGTTACCCCATCAAATGTTAGACGATTAGTAAGAAGAATTGATTGGACTCAAGGAAGTAGGTATGAAATTTATAGACATGATTATACTATTGAGAATCCATCACCAATAACACAATCCTCAAGATTATATGACACAAATTATTATGTGATGAATGCTGATTACAGAGTTTACATCTGTATTGATAATGGTTCTTCGGGTATTAATACCGTTGGTAATGCATCTCAGGATGAGCCAACTTTTACAGATCTAGAACCATCTAAAGCTGGTGAAAGTGGTGATGGATACTTGTGGAAATATTTGTTTACGGTTTCTCCAAGTGATATTGTAAAGTTTGATTCCACTGAATATATTGCAGTTCCAAGCAATTGGGATAACTCGACAGATTCTCAAAATCAAGCGATACGAGAAAATGGAGATTCATCAATAAATGAAAATCAAATAAAAAAAGTTTATATAGAAAGGCAGGGAGAAAATTATTCTAGTGGTTTAGGACAACAAGTTGATATATTGGGTGATGGAAGTGGTGCCAAAGTTATATTGGATATTGTTGGTGGAAAAATAACAAATGCTGTTGTTTCATCTGGTGGAAAAGGATATACCTATGGTATTGTAGATTTGGGTCCAGTTAACGCCAATGTTATTCCAGCAAAAGCAGCAAAATTAATTCCTATTATCCCACCATCAAAGGGACATGGATATGATTTGTACAAAGAATTAGGAACTGATAAAATCTTAGTGTATTCCAGATTTGATGATTCCACAAAAGATTTTCCTACTGATACAAAGTTTTCTCAGATAGGAATTGTTAAAAATCCAACATCAATAGGATCTACAAATGTTTTTGCAGAGAATCAGTTTTCTTCGACCTATGGAATTAAATTCTCTACAACAGCTGGATCTCTTAATATTGGAGATGTTTTAAGACAACCTGTTACTGGTGGAGTTGCTCTAGGATATGTTGCATCATATGATCTAGAAACAAAAGTTGTAAAATACACTAGAGACAGGACACTATATTTTAATGATGGATCATTAGATCAAACTGATTATATTGGAGTTTCGACTTCTGGTAAAGTTTTAAATTTCGAAGCTTCAGCAACAATAGTCACCACCCCTGGTGGATTTTCTGGATCAATAGATTTGGGATTTAGTGGAATAACTACTAATCCAACAGGAACAAAAGTTGTAAACTTGGGTGTGCAGTTTACAAATGGACTTGCTTCACCTGAAATAAATAAAGCATCTGGTGAAATTCTTTATATAGACAATCGCCCACTGATTTCTAGAAACCCTAGACAAAAAGAAGACGTCAAAATTATTCTGGAATTTTAAAAATGCCACAAAAGACTAATCTCAATATCAATCCATATTATGATGATTTTGATAAAAATAATAACTTTTATAGGGTTTTGTTTAAGCCTGGATTTCCTGTCCAAGCGAGAGAATTAACAACACTTCAAAGTATTCTCCAAAATCAGATAGAATCTTTTGGTAGTCATATCTTTAAAGAAGGATCAATGGTGATTCCTGGTGGAATCACTTATGATGATGCATATTACTCTATTAAAATAAACCCAGATCATCTTGGAATAGACGTCTCATTATATTTGGATTCCTTAATTGGAGTTACTCTACAAGGTCAAAATTCAGGAATGACCGCAATTGTAGATAATTATGTTTTACCTCCAACTTTAGATGTAGAAGTTCCTACACTTTTTATAAAATATAGAAGTGTAGGATCAGCAGCAGTCTTTTCCACATTTGAAGATGGTGAACTTCTAATTGCACTATCTAACGTACAATTTGGTGGAAACGTTATAAACTCTGGATCTTCTGTAGCGACTGTTTTTCCGATCGGTTCTTCCGCTATTGGAACAAGAGTTAATTTATCTCAGGGTGTTTATTTTATTAGAGGAACTTTTGTAGATGTTCAGGCATCTCAAATTATTTTAGATGCATATGATAATACACCATCATATAGAGTTGGTCTAACAATATTAGAGGAAATAATCACTGCAGGTGATGATGAAGAGTTATATGATAATGCAAAAGGATTTTCTAACTATGCAGCTCCTGGATCTGATAGACTTAAAATAAGCACAGTTCTATCTAAAAAATCATTAACAGATTATGATGATAAAAATTTTGTAGAATTAATTAGATTAGATAATGGTGTAATTAAAAAATTATCAGATAGAACACAATATAATTTAATAAGAGATTATTTTGCAAAAAGAACTTACGAAGAATCGGGTGATTATGCTGTAGATAAATTTAACGTAGAGGTTGCAAATTCTCTTAATGATTTAATCTCCAGTGATGGTATATTTTTAGATACTCAAAAAACAGATGAAGGAAATACACCATCTGAAGAACTTTTAGCGGTTAAAGTCTCTGCGGGTAAAGCATATGTTCGTGGATTTGATGTAGAAACACAAACCACAACAATAATTGATGTTGATAAACCAAGAGACACAAAAACTGTTGATACTTCTTTAGTTCCATTTGAACTTGGATCTCTATTAAGAGTTAATAATGTTTTTGGAACTCCTTTTGTAGGAATTAATCAGACAGATAATACTGTATCATTGAGAGATAGAAGGATTACCAACCTCACATCTGTGGCGGGAACAGAAATTGGAAAGGCACGAGTATATTCATTTGGATTGTCAGAAGCAACATATGCAAATCCAGCAACACAGTGGGATTTGTACCTTTTTGATATTCAAACCTATACTACTTTAGAGATCAACACAACTCTTGTTGCTGCTCAGTGTCCAGCATCATCCTTTATAAGAGGTCAAAGTAGTGGTGCCACTGGATATGTGGTAACGAGTCCTTCTGGAACTTCTTTAACTCTATCACAAGTTTCTGGTAATTTTATCGCAGGTGAGCAACTTTATATAAATGAAACTCTAGAATTTACACGATCAATCAAAAGAGTTAAAAATTATAATGTTGATGATATTAAGTCTGTTTTTCAAGCAAGTAGTTCTATAACTGCTGAACTGAAAACAATTTTTAATGCGGATGTTGTACTTCAACCAAAAATTGCTCCAGGATTTAGCATTGTAGATAATCTCTTTATTTCACCAGCGGGTGTTGCAACTTGTGCTGGTAGAAGTTTCTTAGGAATAAGATCAGATACTCTTATCAGATATCAACAAATTGGATTTACCACAGCTACTTTTAATAGAGTTGATTTCGTTTCATCTGATGGAAAAACGTTAAAATTAGTTGGCATCAGTAGTGATGTTAATGGGATCTCGATAGGATCTTTACCATCAACTCCACTTGGAGTTTCGACTAGTTATGCAGGTCCGTTCTCAATCGTTACTCCACTTCTAAGACAAAAAGAAGATATATCATTAACTGCCCCAATCAATTCTACAAATATTTCAAGAGTTGATTTAGCACAGTCAAATCTTTTAGTAACACATCAGTTTCGTCAATTAAGTTCAGACGCTGGAGGAACATTAATCGTTAATGTTGCGACTTCAGGAATTACAAGTGCATTTTTTGAATCATTTGATGCTGATAGATACTCTCTTCATTATGCAGATGGAACAATTGAGGATTTGAGCCCAGATCAATTCCAACTACTATCAAATAGTACTATTGTAAGATTGGATGGTTTAAAGGTTAATCAATCCAATAATATAACTCTAAACACAACAATAAGAAAGATAAGTATTAAGAATAAGCAAAAACTTTTTGTAAGGAGTGAAAAATTAGGTGTTACAAGAACTGTTTCAGCAGCCTCCACAGACATCACTGGATTATCAACAAGTTTTTACTATGGATCTAGAGTCGAAGACAGAGAGATTAGTCTAAATTATCCTGATGTTGCAGGAGTCATAGCAATATATGAGTCTTTAGACAAGAGTGTTCCAGTCTTAGACAAATTAACTTTTGTTTCTGGTTTAAATCTAGACACAGCATCAGTTGTTGGTGAAAAAATAATTGGAAAAACTAGCAATGCCGTTGCACAATTAGTTACTAGATCTTCCTCAGTTGATGTAGAATTTGTTTATTTAAATAAATCAAAGTTTATTCTCGGTGAAGAAGTAACTTTTGCAGAATCTAATATTACATCAACTATTCAGGGAATAACTTCTGGGCAATATCTAAACATTATTGATAGATATAATCTTGATAAGGGACAAAAAGAGCAATATTATGATTATTCTCGAATTGTTAGAAAATTGGGGCAACCAGCACCAACAAAAAGATTGTTAATTATCTTCAACAGATATGATGTCCCAAGTAATGATAGGGGAGATCTTTATACTGTTAATTCGTATGATCAGGAGAGATATGCAGAAGATATACCAACATTACCAAATGGCACTAGATTATCAGATGTTTTAGATATTAGACCTAGAGTGTCTTATTTTGATGCCTATACATCATCACCTTTTGATTATAGTACACGTTCTTTTGGTTCTGTTCCTTCTAACACTACATTAGTTGCTACACCTAACGAAAGTTCACTTATTGGATATTCTTATTATCTACCTAGAATTGATAAGATTGTACTGAATAAAGAAGGTAAATTTTCATATCTGATAGGAACACCTTCTGATAATCCAAAACCACCTGCAAATACTGAACTTGCTATGGAAATAGCAACTATCAGTTTACCAGCATATCTTTATTACCCAAGAAGAGAGGCAAAGATTACTCTTGTAGATAATAGAAGATATACAATGAGAGATATTGGTAAATTAGAAGATAGAATTGAAAATCTAGAAATAGTCACATCATTGTCTTTACTAGAACTTGATACCAAGACTTTACAGGTTCAGGATGCTGATGGATTAACAAGATTTAAGAGTGGATTTTTTGTTGATGATTTTAAAGACAATAGACTCCTTGGAGCGGGAACCAGAGCTGACATTAATGTCAATGAAAGTAAATTAATTACACAAACTGATTTTTATTCATTCCAACCACTTTTAGCTCTAGACCCATCGATTAATGATAATACTGCGGATTTTAGTACAGATTTACCACTTTTAGATCCAAATATTAGAAAAACTGGAGAGTTACTAACTCTCAATTATGAAGAAAAGGAATGGATTGAGCAACCTTTAGCATCAAGAGTTGAAAATGTAAACCCATTTAATATGGTTGCATTTTTTGGTTCAGTTATTCTTAGACCAAATGCAGATACTTGGGTAAGAAATGTATATGTTCCTGGAGGAACGAGGCAAATTACTGGTGGAAGTGACTATGAGTATATTGAGAATATTCTGATCGACTCTAGACCAGAAGAGTGGATGAGATCTAGAAATGTAGAGTTTGTTGCTGGTGGTTTAAGACCTGGTGATACTTATTATACTTTCTTAGATGGTGTAAGTGGAATTGATATTATTCCTAAGGTTTTAGAAATCACAATGAATTCTGGTGTATTCCAGATTGGTGAAACTGTAGAAGGATACATCGGAAGTGAGAGAATTATTAGATTTAGAGCAGCGTCTCCCGTACACAAAGATGGTGCATATGATAATCCTTCAAGAGAATATGCAGTTAATCCATATAATTTCGCACAGAAAATGCCAAGAAATTACTCGGCATCTTCCGTTACTATAACAGTTGATACAAATGCAATGTCAAGAGAGGCTCTTGGACAATATTTTGGAAGAGTTGAAGTTGGATGTGTTCTATATGGAAGAACATCAAATGCAATTGCTACAGTTAATAAAGTTCGTTTAAAAACTGATAATTTTGGCGATTTACTTGGATGCTTCTTCTTAAGAGATCCATTGACTAGTCCACCACCAAATATTCGTATTGGAACGGGTGTTAAGAGTTTCCAAGTAACTACTAGTTCAACAAATGCTCAACCACTACCTGGAAGTTTGCTAATCAGCAATGCTTCGACAGTTTATTCATCAACTGGTATTGTTGATACATATCGTCAAGATAGAGTTATTGTAAGAAGACCTCCTCCACGAAGAGGAAAAGGAAAGGATCCATTGGCTCAATCATTTACAGTTGATGAAACTGGAGCTTTCTTAACTTCTGTAGATCTATTCTTTGCAAGTAAAGATGAAGATGAGAGATGTTTTGTTGAAGTTCGTGAAGTTGAACTTGGAACACCAAGAAATGTTCCAATGGCAGATTTTGCGGGTCAAGCTTTGGAACCAAGTCAAATTGCAATATCAACTAATGCATCTATACCAACAAGAGTTACGTTCCCATCTCCAATTTTCTTAGAACCAAGAAGAGAATATGCAGTTGTTGTTCTTGCACCATCAACAAATAATTATGAACTTTGGGTGGCAAGAATGGGCGAAAAAACTGTAAACTCTCAGTTTTTACCAGATGCTGAAAGTGTTATTGTAACTAAGCAATACACTGGCGGATCGTTATTTAAATCTCAGAATGGTTCTATTTGGACTGCAAGTCAGTTTGAGGATATGAAGTTTAAACTTTACAAGGCAAACTTCACATCAACAGATGGAACTGCTTATTTCTATAATCCAAGTCTTGGAATTGATGACAATAACACACCTTCATTACTACCAAATCCATTAAAAATTAACCCAAGAAAATTAAAAGTTGGTATTGATACCACAACGGTATTAGGAACAGTTTTAATTCCTGGCACTAAAGTTAGTGAAGGCACTCAACCTGGTCCTTTTGGATTTATTGAAAAAATAGGAAGTAAAATTAGTACAGTTAATATAACAAATGCTGGAATAGGTTATACATCAAGTGCTTCGTACACTGCAGTTCCTTTATACAATATTGCAAGTTCTGGAACTGGAGCAACAGCTAATTTAACATTTACTGGAAATGTTCTTACAGGAATTACTGTAAATGCAGCTGGTAATGGATATGCAGTTGGTGATGTTCTAGGAATTACAACAAGTTCGGTTGGAAAAGGTAGAAACGCTCGTATTACAGTAACTGCTATTAATGGAATTGATACATTATACTTAACAAATGTTCAGGGCGAAACATTTACTTCCGCTCAACCACTCGTTTATTATTCTGGTTCTTCTTCAGTATCCTTGGCTCTTACTACTATATTGAGTTCCTCATTATTAAGCGATATTTATGATGGGACAGTTGTTGAGGTTACTTCTTATGGACACTCAATGCACTCTTTAAATAATGTGGTCCAACTGAATAATATCGAACCAGATACAATTCCAACTATACTGGCAAGTGATTTTGGACTTTCAGATAATACTATTTCTATAGCAAGCACGTCTGGATTTAATAATTTTGAGGGAATTACAACCAGCAGAGGATATATAAAAGTAGGTTCTGAAGTGATGTTCTATGAAACTATAGGTTCTGGAACTTTGGGAATTACTTCTAGAGGTGTGGATGGAAGTTCTGTTCTTACCCATGCAGCGGGAGATTTATTATACAAATATGAATTTGGTGGAGTTTCACTGACAAGAATTAATAAAACGCATACTTTCCCAACAAATTCATCTTTACAAGCCAGGAACGATTTAAATAGATACTACATACAAATTGAGAGACCTACAGCACGTGCTTCTGGAGATTCTCAACTGAACTTTAATAGTGAGTTCCAGGGTGGTGGAGACTTTGGTGAAGCATCACGTAACTTCCAGTATTCTGGAATTACACCACAAATTACTGCGATTGCTCCAGGAGAAAGGACATCAATATCTTCACAAATAAGAACTGTAAGCGCAACTAGTGCTGGTGGAAATGAAGTTTCTTTCATTGATCAGGGGTATGAGTCCGTTCAGTTGAATCAAGTTAATTTCCTATCAACAACAAGATTAGTTGCTTCTAGAATCAATGAATCCACATATCTTACAGATCTTCCAAAGAATAGATCATTAACGATTGGAGTCAGATTACAAACTGAAGATCCTAACTTATCTCCTGTTATAGATTTAAATACAACAAATGTTAATCTTCGTAGAAGTCTATTAAACAACCCAATTAGTGATTATGTTACAGATGGAAGGGTTAATGAAGTTAACAATGACCCACATGCTGCAGTCTATCTATCTAAACAAATAAATATTGCTCAACCAGCAACTTCTTTAAAAGTTATTATTGCCGCAAATAGACCTTCTTCATCTGATTTTAGGGTTTTATATCGTTTGTTTAGACCAGATTCCAGTGGTGTTGAGCCAATTTTTGAGTTATTCCCAGGATATGATAATCTAGTTGATACTGATGGAGATGGATTTGGAGATGTAGTTGTAGATGATTCTCTTAGAACTGGTAAACCAGATGCTGAAGTTAGAGCAAGTAGAACAGGTGAATTTTTAGAATATCAATTCTCAGTTGACAATTTAAATCCATTTACTGGATATCAAATTAAAATGGTTATGAGTGGGACTGATGAGGCAAATCCCCCAGAATTTAAAGACCTTAGATCAATTGCACTAGCTTAATATGATTAAAGTAGAGGGACATAGTAATTTGTATAGAGATGAAGAAACTGGAGCAATCATGAATTTAGATTGCTCTGGTTATCAAGAGTATGTTAAAAAAAGAAGTTTAAAAAGAAAAGAACGTGATGAAGTCCAAAGTATAAAATCGGAAATTGAAGAAATAAAATCTATGCTACAACAAATATTAAATGATAGGAAGTAGGTTGATATAAATAACTATAGAATTTTGATTTTGTTAAATGGCAGCAGTATATACTAGTAATCTGGTTATTAATGCTGGCACAGACTTTTCACAAGTCTTTTCACTGGAAAATAACACTTCCAGTTCTGACTTGAACCTGACATCTTATACTGTGAGTGCTCTTATGAGAAAACATCACGGTAGCAGCTCTGCAACTGTATTTGCGGCTCAGGTAACTGATGCAATAGCAGGAAATATAAGAATTTCTTTGGGATCGACGATTACATCATCTTTAAAACCAGGAAGATATGTTTATGACGTCATTATTATTGATGGTAATGGTGCTGGACCTAAAACACGTGTTATAGAAGGCATGGCTCTAGTTAGAGAAGGAGTTACTCGCTAATGGCAGACATCAGAGTTAGAGTTGGACAACAATCTGCTATTAAAGTTGTTTCATCACTTGCTGGTGAAGTTGGTGGTACTTTAGGAAATTTGAGTGATGTTAATGTTACCAACGCACAAAATGGAATGCTCCTTGTTTATAACGAAATAACAGGTAAATGGGAAGGAACCTTGGAATTAACACCAGGAAACACACAGAATTTAGAAATCAACGGAGGTAATTTCTGATGGCAAGTATCATAAGGGTCAAAAGATCTAGTGGTACTAATATACCAGGATCCCTACAATGGGGTGAAATGGCCTATGTCACTGGTATTGGTAGTTACGGTGGATTAAACCAGTACAAAGACAGGGTTTTCATCGGAGATGATGGATCCAACGTTCTATCAATTGGTGGACGTTATTATACCTCTATGATGGATCACCAACCTGGAACTGTCCAGGGAGTGACTAATACAAGAAATTCAGATGGTGGCATTGTTGCCATCATGGATAATAATAGAAAAGTTGATCAATGGAACGTAGATAATCTTCGTTTAGATGGTAACGTATTTTCCAGTGAAAATGTAAATGGAGATATTATTGTTTCTCCAAATGGAACGGGTGACTTTATCTTTACTGGCGGTGCATCGCAACAGTATAGAATTAATGATGGTGTAATTGATCGTTTTGTTGTTGACACAATTAATGGTTCAACCACAATTAACCAGGGAACATTAACTGGTAATGAACCTACGTTAGAATCTGGAGCAACTTGGAATAATCCTGGAGTTGCATTTACAGGCATCACATTTAATGCAATTAATCTTGATTCTGCTGCAGGATCGAGTCTGTTACTTTTAAGAGCAAATAGTGAAGATGTTTTCTCAGTTGGTGTAAACGGAATTACAACTACAACTGGTATTGGAACAGTAGTTGCTGGAGCAGGTGGTCCTGGTAATTTCTTTGTTAACAACCTCTTAAGTGCCCAAACGACTACAACTCAGAACTTAAATGTTTTAAGTTCGCTGAATCTAATTGGTATTACGTCTTTTACGGGAAGAATTAATCAAACTGGTTTATTCTTTAATGAAGGTGGAGCTGTAATTGATAATATTGGAATTAGTTCTAATGTTATTTCTACAAAACCAGGTGCAGGTAATCAACTGTTCATTGACCCATATCCCGATGGTAAGAGTAATGAAGGTACTGTTATCATCAAGGGTGATCTACAAGTTGATGGTACAACCGTAACTGTAAACTCATCATCAACAACAGTTAATGATGCGATTCTCAGACTTGGTGATGTAACAACTGAAAGAGTTGTTATGTCAAATGCTCTGGCAGGTGTTAGCACAATTCGTTTAGATTCTGTTGTTGGTATCAATATCAATGATGTTGTTTCTGGATCTGTAAAACTTTCGCCGTCTGGTATTACAACAATTACCGCAATTGATACTGGAGCCAAAATTATTACAATTAATGATACTGTACAAGCAGGTGGAATCTCAACAACAACTCAGTTAGTTATTACAACTGGTTATGATACCAATACTGATCGTGGTATTTCATTTAACTGGAATACTGGAATTGGATCTGCCAATAATAAACTAGGATTCTTTGGTTATGATGATAGCACTGGATATTGGACTTTTGTTCCAGATGCAGTTAATACTAATGAAGTTATCAGTGGTGTAAAAGGTACTTTAGATGTTGGTGCAATCTATCTTGATTGGGCCGTATCTGGTATACATACTAGAGGATCATTATATTTTGATTCTCTTGGAAAAATCATTAGCACTAACTCACCAGAAACTGGATATGCATCCACTTCTAACTTCGTGCTAACGACTAATGCAAGTAATGTTCCTGTTTGGACTGATGCTATTGACGGAGGTACGTTCTAAAAATGAATAGTGAAATTGATGTGAACATTTTAGCTTCTGTTTACAATGAAAAAATAATTTCTTTAACATCACAAAATATTTTATTAGAGGCAAAACTTAAATCTTTAATTAAAGATTTTACTGAGGAAAAAAATAAATTATTAATGGCAAATTTAGAATTGCAAAGACAACTTGATATAAGCACTGAAGCATCTCCCTCTAAAAAGACACCAAAAATAGAAACAAAAGATTACGTCGAATAGGAGTGAAATATGGCAAAACCAAGTACAAGACAGGAATTGATTGATTATTGCCTAAGAAAACTTGGTGCGCCTGTTTTAGAAATCAATGTCGATGACGATCAAATTGATGATTTAGTTGATGATGCTATTCAGTACTTCCAAGAACGTCATTTTGATGGCGTCGAAAGAATGTACTTAAAGTATAAAATTACTCAAGATGATCTTAACAGAGGGAGAGCAAAAAATACATATGGTATTGGTATTGTAACAACAACTGCGAGTTCTACTATTCCTGGATATGGAACAACATCATTTAATTTTTATGAAACTTCTAATTATATTCAAGTTCCTGATTCAGTAATAGGAATAGAAAAAGTATTTAAATTCGATACTAGTTCTATTTCTGGTGGAATGTTCAGTATTAAATACCAATTATTTTTAAACGATATTTATTACCTTAACTCAGTTGAGTTATTGCAATATGCAATGACTAAGACATATTTGGAAAATATTGACTTTTTACTTACAACAGATAAGCAAATTAGATTTAATAAGAGACAAGATCGCCTTTATCTTGATATTGATTGGAGTTCAGAGTCTAAAGATAGTTGGATTATTTTAGATTGCTACAGAGCATTAGATCCAACATCTTTTTCTCAAATTTTCAATGATTCATTTTTAAAAAAATATTTAACTGCACTTATTAAAAGACAGTGGGGGCAAAATCTCATTAAGTTTAATGGTGTGAAACTACCTGGTGGTATCGAACTGAATGGTAGACAACTGTATGATGATGCTGAAAAAGAACTTGATGATCTCAAGTCGAGAATGGCATTAGAGTACGAATTACCTCCTTACGATTTTATTGGATAATGGCACTTAATCCATTTTTTCTTCAGGGATCTTTCAGCGAGCAAAGACTTGTACAAGAGTTGATCAATGAGCAACTCAAAATATATGGCGTCGAAGTTACTTATATTCCAAGAAAAGTAGTTGGTAGAGGAAAACTTTACGGGTATGAGGATTTAAAGGAAATTAGTTCATCAACTTTTGATGATAATTTTTTATTGGAAGCATATGTACAAAACTATGAGGGATATGCTGGTTCTGGAGATATTTTAACTAAGTTCGGAATGTCTCTAAGAGACGAGGTTACATTAGTCATTTCTAGAGAAAGATTTGAAGACTTTATAGCACCATTTACGGCAGGTCTCCCAGAAGATGAGATTTTGCTCAGTGCTCGTCCAAAAGAAGGAGACTTAATTTATTTTCCATTGGGTGGGAGACTATTCGAAGTTAAATTTGTTGAGCATGAAAGTCCTTTCTATCAGTTAGGTAAGAATTACGTTTATGAATTAAAATGTGAACTATTCGAGTATGAAGATGAAGTCCTCGATACTTCAATTGATGAAATTGATCGCACGGTTGAGGATGATGGTTATATAACAACTCTAATTCTATCTGGATTAGGTATAACTGCAACTGCTAACCCTACTGTTAACACTGGATATGTTAGACAAATATTTTTAAATGATGATGGATATGATTATACATCAACACCAACTATTGCATTTTCATCTCCGCTCGGAGGAACACAAGCGACAGCTGTTGCAATCACAACAAGTAGAAATGGAATTTATTCTATTTCTGAAATTTTATTAACAAACGCGGGTAGTGGATATACGGTAGCTCCAACCATATCAATCAGTGGTGGTAATGGTACTGGAGCAGCTGCTACTTGTAGTATAGAAAATGGATATTTTGGAGTAACACAGTTAACTATAGGAGCACAAGGATCTGGATATCCAACACCACCTATAGTCACAATATCAAATCCAACTGGTATTTCTGGAGTGGCAACTGCAGGTATTTCTACTTTAGGTGTCGTTAATGCAATAAGTATCGCTAATGGTGGAACTTTTTATGATCCAAATAAAAATCCAGTTATTACATTCTCAACACCCAATCCACAACCTTCTGGATTTATAACGGCAACAGGATATGCTGTTGTTGGTTCTGCAGGAACAATCACTTCGATTGTAATTACGAATGCTGGTCTTGGATATACGGAAGCACCAACAATAAGCATTGGAAGTAGTTTTGCTGATAAGATTGGTTTATCGACAGCAAGAGCTGTGGCAGTTGTTAATAATGCAGATCAAGTTACAGGTGTAAGAATTATTGATCCAGGCAATGGATATATTTCTGGCAATGTAACGGTTACTATTGCAAATCCACCAAGAATTACTGGAATAGGTACATATCAATTTAATGAATTAATTGTTGGAGAACAATCTAGAACTACAGCAAGAGTTAAGTCTTGGGATACTGATACCAATACTCTTAAAGTTGGAATAAATAGTGGAACCTTCTATGAAGGTGAGGACATAGTTGGTGCTGCTTCCTCAGCAATTTTCTCACTGTCCTCATATGATCAAATGGATATTTACGATCCATATGCACAAAATGATGAGATAGAAGCAATAGCAGATCAACTTATAGATTTCTCAGAATCGAATCCATTTGGTAATTACTAATGTTAGGAACTTATTTTTATCATCAGATCATTAGAAAAACTGTTGTATCTTTTGGTACTATCTTTAATCAGATTCATATCAAACATAAAGATGATGATGGATTAACAGTTAGTGATATGCGAGTTCCACTGGCATATGGACCAAGACAAAAGTTTTTAGCAAGAATCGAACAGCAACCAGAGTTAAATAAACCAACTCAAATTAGTTTGCCAAGAATGTCATTTGAGATGAATTCTTTGCAATATGATGTAACAAGAAAGGCAGGAGTAACTCAAACATTTAAAGTAACGGATGGAACTAATCTTAAGAAAGTTTACTTGCCAGTTCCATATAATATTGGATTCGAACTTAATATTCTAACCAAACTAAATGATGATGCATTGCAAATAGTAGAACAAATATTACCATTTTTCCAACCAGCATTTACAATCACAATTGATCTCATTGACTCAATTGGAGAAAAAAGAGATATTCCCGTAGTCTTAGAGTCAATAAATTTCCAAGATGATTATGAGGGGGATTTCTCAACTCGAAGATCGCTAATTTACACTCTTCAGTTTACAGCAAAAACTTACCTCTTTGGTCCTATTGCTGAAACAACCGATGGCCTTATCAAGAAGGTTCAGGTTGACCAGTATAGTTCTCTTGATAGAACAACTGCTAAGAGAGAAATGAGATATACAGTGACTGCAAAAGCACTAAAAGATTATGATTCTGATGCTACAACATTCATAACAGAACCAATTAATAAAGCAGTTATAACTTTACAAGTTAATGATGCTTCATCTCTCTTAGTTAATAATAGAATTGTTATTGATAATGAAATTATGTTGATTAACAATATCTCTGGAAATATACTTACAGTACAAAGAGCATATGATGGAACAATTGCTGCTGAGCACGTAGATAACAGTACTATTGATGTTCTAACTGCGGCAGATGATGCAAGAATAGATCCAGATGATGATTTTGGATTCTCAGAAAACTTCGACTACTTCACAGATTCTAGAACTTATAGTCCAGTTCGCCAAGTTGATATCTGATAAATTATGTCAAATTCTTTCGATAAATTAGATAAAATTCTTTCCACAGAAAGTAGTGACATCATTGATGTTGATTCTGATAGTACTGCAATAGAAATTGTAAGTGATGATAAAGGTGATATAAAAAAAGATTATGATTATACAAGAGCAAATCTTTATTCACTGATTGAGAAAGGTCAAGAAGCGATTAATGGTATTTTAGAACTTGCTGGAGAAGGTGGAAGTCCAAGAGCATATGAAGTTGCTGGGCAATTAATTAAAAGTGTTGCAGATACGACTGACAAATTAATGGATCTGCAAAAGAAACTGAAAGACGTAGAAGAAGAGTCCACAAAATCAACTACAAATGTCACTAATAATTCTTTATTCGTTGGATCAACAGCAGAATTATCAAAACTACTGAAACAAGGATTTCTAAATAGTAAAGAGTAATATCTTTTTTCAATGAGTTGGTCTAACAAATATAAAAGATCAATAAGTTGTGATAATCCTAGTGGATTTTCTCAGAAAGCTCACTGTGCTGCTCGTAAAAAAAGAGCAAAGGGCGAAGAAACAAAATCAAAGTCACCTTTCAGTGAAATGAACGATCCTCGCATTCCAAAAAAACCAGGACAACCAGATAAGTCTGATAAACACTCTGATCTTTACACAGACGAAGATCCAAAAGGAACAATTCACGGATTGGGATTTAAGGATGTTGCAACTGCAAAAGAAAGTGTTTCAAAAATAAGAAACTCTGGAAGATCTCATGCTCACAAAATTCAAGCAGCAATTGCTATGGAACAAAGAGCAAGAGTGATGGGAAAGACTTCTGAAGCCGCTATTTTTAGAAAATTTATTAACTCAATGAAAAGAAAAACAGAAGAAATGAACGAGGAAAAAAAGAGGAACAGGTGTAAACAAGGAAACTATTATTGCTATACAGATAAAAAGTGTAAACCAATTCCTGTTGGATATGTGATAGGTCGTGATGGTATGCTTGATAAGGAAGATAATTCTGAAAAAAATGGTTCTAATGGAAATGGAAATGGAAATGGTTCTAGCATATCTGAAGAAGGTCTCCGTGACTGGTTTGGCAAGTCGAAATCAAAGGATGGTAAAGGTGGTTGGGTTAATGTTGTAACAGGTGGCACATGTGCAAGTGATGAACCAGGAGAAGGAACTCCTAAGTGTGTCTCTTCCGCAAAGAGAGCAAGTATGACAAAGGCAGAAAGACTATCTGCCGCAAGAAGAAAGAAGGCAGCAGATCCTGGACAACAGGCAAAAACTGGTGCTGCAAGTCCAACTTATGTATCAACTGATTCACCAAGTAAAAAAAGACGGAAAAGAAAAACACGTAAAGAGGAAACTGATTTAGTAGGACTGATTGAGAAAAAACTTTGCAATCACACTAAAAAGGGCACATACTGCCCATGTCACGGAAATGAGGAGTGCCCAACAGTGTCAAATACAAGAGATCACGAGTATTCTATGGCTCGTTCAGAACTATCTACAATAATTGGTGCTGCCAAGAGACTGAGAAAAAAAATGGCAAAAGGTGAAGGAAACGTAGAAGCATGGGTGCAATCAAAGATCACAAAAGCCGCTGATTACATAGATACAGCAGCAGATTATGTTGATAGTGGAGAAATGAACGAAGAATCAGATAAAAAGGGTAAAGGTAGTGGCACAAAGGATGCCTGCTACCATAAGGTCAAGTCAAGATATAGCGTCTGGCCCTCTGCATATGCCTCTGGAGCACTAGTGAAATGCCGTAAGGTAGGTGCTGCTAACTGGGGTAACAAGAGTGAGGCATATGTGCTCTCTAATTGGAGAGATGATCTCTTTCCAACAGAAGGTGAACAACTATCTGAAAACCCAATAAAAAATATACAAGACAAGATCAAAAGGGTAAAGGGAGATACGATAAAAAGGCTAACAGGTTTAGGGGGATATACAGCACGTAGTGCCCGTGTAAATGATACGTTTACAAAGGGTGTTGATCAAGGAACCGATAATCCCCAATTTAATACCAATTCATATGAACCAGAAGGTGAACAACTTGATGAATTTGTGGGATTACTTGCAAGGCTTGCATCTAAAGGAATTATGAAAGTTGCAAAACCAGTTGGTAAAGCGATTCTCAGATCTGTAGATAATCAAATTGCAAAATCTACTGCATCTGCCGCATCAAGGTCAGTAAAACCATTAAAAAGTGGTGGAGCAAAAGTTACTTATAAACCAACAACAGCAAAACCTTCAACTGTTAAATATGGTGGGTATAGTGATGCTCCAAAACCTCCATCACCATCTACTCCAGCAACTAGATCTCAAGCTCAAAAAGCAATAGATGATGATCCTTGGACTAGAGGTGCTTTCAGTAGAGATGATATTATGAGAGTAAGGCAAGATCGTCGTGCTTTAAATAATTCATATGAACCAGAAGGTGAAGTTCTTGATGAAAAGTGCTGGCCTGGTTATAAGAAAAAAGGAATGAAGACAATGTTTGGAAAAAGATATCCAAACTGTGTAAAGAAAGAAGGATTCTCTAATTGGAGATCTGAACTCCAGATGCCAGAATTACTGGAAGATTGGCAAAAAGTTAATCGCAAAGATAAAACTGATGGATTAAGTCAAAAAGCGGTTAATGCATATCGTCGTGAGAATCCAGGTTCTAAACTTCAGACAGCAGTAACAGAAAAGAAACCAACTGGAAAAAGAGCAAAGCGTCGCTCTAATTTTTGTAGTAGAATGAAAGGTATGAAGTCTAAGTTAACTTCTGCTGAAACAGCAAGGGATCCTGATAGCAGGATAAATAAAGCACTACGTCGTTGGAATTGTAACTGATGAAATTAGATCCCGACGAGATTTCTCTAGATAATCTCACCAAAAACTTTGAGTATGCAAAAATCTCACGTGAAATTGATTCTTGTGAGGATCTAGAATATATGAAAAATATTGCAAAGTGTTATGTAAAACTTTATTTTAAAACACAAGAGACAATCACAGAAATGGTCAAATGAAATCTTTATGAAGCACTGGGGTCCAGAAAGGGGGTATCAATATGTCTAATGATGTTTATTTGGGTAATCCTCTGCTCAAAAGAGCAAACACACCTATTGAGTTTACGGAAGAAAATATTTTAGAATTTGTAAAGTGTAAAAATGATCCTGGATACTTTGCAAGAAATTATATTAAAATCGTAACTCTTGATCATGGATTACAACCGTTTAATATGTATCCATTTCAAGAGAAGTTAATCAAAAATTTCCACAATCATAGATTTAACATCTGTAAGATGCCTCGTCAGACGGGCAAATCTACAACTTGTGTTTCATATTTGTTACATTATGCCATCTTTAACGACAACGTTAATATAGCTATATTGGCGAACAAAGCATCTACGGCAAGAGATCTTCTTCAAAGATTACAACTTGCTTATGAAAACTTGCCAAAGTGGATGCAACAGGGTATTCTATCTTGGAATAAAGGTTCTTTAGAACTCGAAAATGGATCCAAAATTTCAGCAAACTCTACATCTTCGTCTGCTGTTCGAGGCGGATCGTATAATATCATCTTTTTGGACGAGTTCGCTTTCATCCCGAATCACATTGCTGACGACTTCTTTGCCTCTGTTTATCCTACTATTTCTTCTGGTCAAAGCACAAAAGTCATCATAGTTTCCACGCCACGTGGTATGAATCATTTTTACCGTATGTGGCACGATGCGGAAAGAGATAAGAATGAATATGTACCAACGGAAGTTCACTGGTCGGAAGTACCAGGAAGAGATGATAAATGGAAAGCACAAACCATTGCAAACACATCGGAACAACAATTCCGTGTTGAGTTTGAGTGTGAGTTTCTTGGATCTGTTGATACATTAATTAATCCAGCCAAACTCCGAACTTTAGTTTATGATGACCCAATAAGAAGAAATAAAGGTCTTGATGTTTATCTCAATCCAATTGAGGATCATAATTATCTTATTACAGTTGACGTTGCTCGCGGAGTCGGTAGTGATTACTCAGCATTCATAGTTTTTGACATTACCAATTTTCCATATAGGGCAGTCGCAAAGTATAAGAATAATGAAATTAAACCAATGCTTTTCCCATCTATCATTCATCAGATTGCAAAAGCATATAATGAATCTTGGGTTTTAATTGAGGTTAATGACATTGGAGATCAAGTAGCAAATATTTTACATTTTGATTTGGAATATGATAATGTTTTAATGTGTGCTATGAGAGGTCGTGCTGGGCAACTAGTTGGTTCTGGATTTAGTGGTAAGAAATCTCAATTAGGTGTTCGTATGACATCAGCGGTTAAAAAGTTGGGATGCTCTAATTTAAGAACTCTAATCGAAGATGATAAACTTATTGTTAATGATTATGATATCATTAGTGAACTAACTACGTTTACTCAACGCTATAATAGTTTTATGGCAGAAGAAGGTTGCAATGATGACTTGGCAATGTGTCTTGTTATTTTTTCTTGGTTAGTTGCTCAACAATACTTTAAAGAAATGACGGATAATGATGTTCGTAAGAGAATTTATGAGGAGCAAAAAAATCAAATTGAACAAGATATGGCACCATTTGGATTTATTATGGATGGATTAGATGATGAAGTATTTGTAGAGAAAACAACGGGAGATAGATGGATGAGAGCTGGAAAAAATGATAATCAGTTAGAAGTATGGAATATGGATGAATATGGTGATCGTTCTTATATGTGGGATTATAGATAATGGAATTTAATTTTGATGATCAAATTGAGTTAGAGCATATATTATTTTTTGAGAGAAAATGTAGAGTTTGTGGTAGGGTCAAAAATTTAATGAATGACTTTTATCTGACTCGAAAAAATAAGGGTGCTTTTCCTTCAGCATATTCTTATGAATGTAAATATTGTACTGTAAAAAGAATTAGTAATAGAAGAAAAAATAAAAAAATGGTGTCAGAATGGCAATATCCTGATTGGTGAATGTTCACGCATCGTTTCCCCAATGAAAGTAACCTTTTTAATAAATATTTCTAGGTAATTTGGATTTGCGAGGGGAATTAAGATGCCGCTAAATTTAGCATCTCCTGGAATCATTGTTAGAGAAGTTGACTTAACCGCAGGTAGAGTAGATTCAGTAACTGACAAGAATGCCGCTATTGTTGCGCCTTTTGCACAAGGACCAGTTGATCTTCCAACTGTCATCACAACAGAGCAAGCATTATTAGACACTTTTGGTAAGCCATACTCCGTAGATAAGCATTACGAGCATTGGATGGTAGCATCATCCTACCTCGCTTATGGGGGACAATTAAGTGTTGTTAGATCTGATGATTCAGATCTAAAAAATGCTTTTGTTGGTTCTGGTGCCAATGTTAAAATTAAAAGTAATGAGCATTACGTCCAACTAGGATACGATGAAAACACAAATAGTAGCTTTTTCATCGCAGCAAAAAATCCTGGTTCTTGGGCAAACAATTTAAAAGTTGCCGTTATCGATAGTCTTGCTGATCAAATTGTATCTGTTTCTTCTGCGACTACATCGATAATGCGTGTTGGATATGGAGTTACACAGGCAATTTCAGCAACGCTTCCTGGAGTCGGTTCTACTGTTGTCTTAAACGGATATCTAAAGGGAGTTATCACTGAAATTAGTGCAAACGCTTTAGGGGTGAAGTTACTTTCACACGTAACTGCTGGTGGTACACAAACTGATGTTGACTATCAGGAATCTGGTGTTTACAGATTTATATCTGGAACTCAAATTGGTATCAGTAGTGAAGCAGGTGTAAGTGTTGCAACCACAACTTCTTCTTCCGTTATTGACTGGTTTGGATCACAATCGATCTCACTATCAAATGGAACTACACTTGCTTGGAATGGACTTGCTGAAAGACCTCAGACATCTGAGTATTCTGCATCAAGAGGTGGTAGATTCGATGAACTTCATATTCTCGTAATCGATGATAAAGGCGAGATTACTGGAAATGCAGGAACAATTCTTGAGAAGCATTTAGCACTTTCGAAAGCAAAAGATGCTGAGTACTCAAGTGGAAGCCCTTCTTATTGGAGAAAGTATCTTGAAACAAATTCTGAGTATCTCTTTGCTGGATCTCAACCACATAATGCAATTGGTGGTATTACAACAACTTCATTCGAACCAGTTAGCATCGGACTTACCTTTACCTTAGAAAATGATATTAACTGGGATCAGAACGCATCTGCAGTTAAGTTTGGTGCTCACGGAAATAGCACTTTAGCCCTTCTTGGTGGTTTAAATTATAATGGTCAAAGTGGATTAACTACTACTGGCGCATTAGAATCTAGTCTTACTAATATCACAGCTGGTTTAAGTTTATTTGAGAATACTGAAAATTATAGTGTTGATTTCATTCTTATGGGATGTGGATCGTATGATAAGGAAAGAGCACAGGCAATTGCAAATAAGTGCATTGCTGTTGCTGAGGCGAGAAAGGATGCAGTTGCATTCATTTCACCTTATAGAGGAGCTGCTTTAACCGACACTTCATCACAGACTGCTACAACTATTAACTCTGATGAAGATATTACAAATAATGTGATTAGTTTCTATGCACCTTTAACCTCATCATCTTATGCAATCTTTGATTCTGGTTATAAGTATATGTTTGACAGATTTAATAACACCTTTAGATATGTTCCACTAAATGGGGACATTGCTGGAACTTGTGCAAGAAACGATATCACCAACTTCCCATGGTTCTCACCTGCTGGAACTGCAAGAGGTTCAATTTTAAACGCTGTTAAACTAGCATACAATCCATCCAGATCTCAAAGAGATAGACTTTATACAAATAGAATTAATCCTGTGGTATTCTTACCAGGATCTGGAATTATATTATTTGGTGATAAGACAGCTCTTGCAAGATCTTCAGCATTCGATAGAATCAATGTTCGTCGTTTGTTTATCTATCTTGAGAATGCAATTTCTCAGGCAGCAAAAGATCAACTCTTCGAATTCAATGATGAAATTACAAGAACCAACTTTGTAAATATCATTGAACCATTCCTTCGTGATGTTCAGGCTAAGAGAGGAATCTTTGATTACGTTGTTGTTTGCGATGAAACAAATAACACTGCTGCCGTGATAGATAATAATGAATTCGTGGCTGATATCTACATTAAACCTACCAGATCAATTAACTTCATTGGTCTTACATTTGTTGCCACCAGAACTGGTGTTGCGTTTGAAGAAGTAGTTGGAAACGTTTAATTAATCCAGAGGTTAAAAAACTATGGCAACTAGAAATCAACTAAATCCACCTCCATTAAGGAGAATCACAGACTTCAAGAGCAAGCTCACAGGTGGTGGAGCTAGAAGTAACCTCTTCGAAGTCGTCCTCGCTTTCCCAGAGGTCGCTCCTGCAGACACTGTTGTTCTTGATAAGGCAAGATTCTTATGTAAGACTGCTGCTCTTCCAGCATCAACAGTTGCTTCACTTCCAATTGCTTTTAGAGGAAGAACTCTTAATGTTGCTGGTGATCGTACTTTCGAAAGTTGGTCAGTTAATATCATTAACGACACTGACTTTGCGATTCGTTCAGCTTTTGAGAACTGGATGAATACGATTAACAGAGTTTCTGATAACACTGGTGTTACGGATCCAGCACTTTATCAAGCAGATGCGTTTGTTTATCAGTTAGATCGTGATGGATCAACACTGAGAGCATATCATTTCTATGATATTTTCCCAACCAACATTACTGCTATTGATCTTTCATATGATCAAGAAGGAATTGAAGAGTTTACAGTAGAATTCCAAATTCTCTATTGGGAAGGAATTAGAGGTAATAGCCCTAATGCTGGTGGTGTCGATATCAACTAAATAGAGAATACGGTAGTTACTCAACTTATAAGATGGCAAAACTTTTTGGTTTTTCGATTGATGATAGTCAAAATAAATCCAACAGTGTAATATCCCCCGTTCCAGCCAACAATGCGGACGGGGCTGATTATTATATTCAAAGTGGATTTTATGGTCAGTACGTTGATCTTGAAGGGGTTTATCGAACAGAGTATGATTTAATTAGAAGATATCGTGAAATGGCATTACACCCAGAATGTGATAATGCCATTGAAGATGTTGTAAATGAAGCACTTGTAAGTGATTTGTATGACTCACCTGTAGAAATTGAGTTATCAAATCTTAATGCAAGCGAAAAGTTAAAAGAAAAAATCAGAGAAGAGTTTAAGCATATTAAAGAAATGCTTGACTTTGATAAGAAGTGTCATGAAATTTTTAGAAATTGGTATGTTGACGGACGTCTTTACTATATCAAAGTTATTGATGTAAAAGATCCAAAATCGGGTATTCAAGAATTAAGATACGTCGATCCTTTAAAAATTAAATACGTTCGTCAAGAAAAGAAAAAAGATAATCGCATTTCACAAGTTTTAAATACTCAAAAGGAGGCGGTAGATAATCCAGAAATTGAGGAATTCTTTATTTACTCTAAAGGTGGAAACAACTATGCAAGTGGAACTTTTGGTGGCGGATCTGCAGGTGGAAGTAAGGGATCTGTTAAAATCGCAAAAGATTCTATAGCATATTGCACTTCTGGATTACTTGATAGAAATAAAAATACTGTTCTTTCATATCTCCATAAAGCAATTAAGTCACTCAATCAATTGAGAATGATTGAGGATTCACTCGTCATTTATAGACTTTCTCGTGCCCCAGAAAGAAGAATTTTCTATATCGATGTTGGAAATTTACCTAAGGTAAAAGCAGAGCAATATCTTAAAGATGTTATGATGCGTTATCGTAACAAACTTGTTTATGATGCTGCAACTGGTGAAGTTCGTGATGATCGCAAATTTATGAGTATGATGGAAGACTTCTGGCTTCCAAGAAGAGAAGGTGGGCGTGGCACAGAAATTACAACTCTTCCAGGCGGTCAAAATCTTGGAGAACTTGCAGATATCGAATATTTCCAGAAAAAATTATATAGAGCACTTGGAGTTCCAGAATCAAGGATTGCTTCCGATGGTGGATTTAATCTTGGTCGTTCTTCCGAAATTCTTCGTGATGAACTTAAATTTGCCAAGTTTGTCGGTCGTTTAAGAAAACGTTTTGCTAATCTCTTTAATGATATTCTAAGAACACAATTAATTCTTAAGAATATTGTTAGCCCAGAAGACTGGAATGTGATGAGTGATCATATTCAGTATGATTTCTTATATGATAATCAGTTTGCAGAACTTAAAGAGTCTGAACTAGTTAATAATAGATTGGGAACACTTGCAACTATCGAACCATATATTGGTAAATATTTCTCTACCGAATATGTTCGTAAAAGAATTCTTCGCCAAACTGATACTGAGATTAACGAAATTGATATTCAAATTCAGGATGAAATTAAAAAAGGAATTATTCCTGATCCAAAGGCAGTTGATCCAATTACTGGAGAAGCACTTCCACCAGAAGGTCAAGAAATGGGAGCAGGTGATTTAGGTCAGAACCCAACGTCTGATATGGGAGAAGTTCCAACCGAACCCGACTTGGAAGCACAAGCAGCAGAATTTGATGCTGGTCTGAAAAAAGATACTAAAAAAGCAGAGATATAAATAAAACATAGACCTATATTTAATTTTTATGGAAGATATTATCGATTTGATTGCAACAGGTTCTGCTGCATCAGATGTTAGTGACAAAATTAAAGAGATTCTTTATGCAAAATCTGCAGAAAGAATCGATCTTGCAAGACCTATCGTTGGGCAATCAATGTTTGGTGAGCAAGAAGCAGAATATGAAGAAGGTGAAGAAATTGAAGTTGATGAAAATGATGAAGAAGATTACTCTGAAGAGGAACAAGAATAATGGCACATAGACCAGTTGGATTAAGCACATCTTTTGTTACTGGTGCTACAGCAGCAAAATCAACCGCATTTTCAGTTCAGTCAAATGCTTTGAGAGTAACTGCCACTGGAGCAAATGCATTTGTTGCAATTGGTACAGAACCAACAGCAACTCATTCTGATTATCTTGTTGTTTCTGGTACTTCACAAACATTAGCATTAACAGTTGCTTCTCAAAGAGTTGCAGGAATTGAGACTGGAACTACCACAACTATTACATTCCCAGAAGGAACTGGTTCTCCTTTTGAGGTAAATGATTATGTAACTCTAACTGCAGATACTCAGACATATTACAATTTCTCACACTGTCCTGTTGTATCTGTACAAACTTCAGCATCAGTGAATGGTAGTTATTCCACAAAGATTGGAATCGGAACAAATACATCTGGTATTGCTACGGCATTTACAGAAACTGCCGATCTTAGAAAATCACTAAGACTTTCAGCGATTGCTGGATCTGCTGGAAACGTTTATATCCAACAAGTACAAATTTCTGGAGACGCATAAGGAAATGAAACTCATCACAGAAGAGGTATCAGAAGTTAAATTTATTTCTGAAGGTAAAGGTCCATCCAAAAAGATGTACATCGAAGGTGTTTTTCTTCAGGGAAATATTTGCAACCGTAATGGAAGAATGTATCCTATGGAAACTCTTTCCCGTGAGGTGAAGAGATACGATGAAAACTTTATTGCAAAAGGTCGTGCTCTTGGAGAACTTGGACACCCCGATGGCCCAACTGTAAATCTAGATCGCGTTTCTCATAAAATTGTTTCTCTTACTTGTGAAGGAAATAATTTTAGAGGTAAAGCACAACTTCTAGATACTCCTATGGGTAAGATCGCAAGTTCTTTAATTGGAGAAGGTGTAATGCTTGGTGTTTCTTCTCGTGGTGTTGGTTCACTCAAAATGACCAATGAAGGTCATAAAATTGTTGGTGAAGACTTCATGCTTGCAACCGCAGCTGATATTGTTGCCGATCCTTCTGCTCCTGATGCTTTTGTTCATGGAATTATGGAAGGTAAAGAATGGGTTTGGGAGGGAGGAATCCTTCGTGAGAAACTCGCAGAATCTACAAAGCGTAGAATCAATACATTAGTTGATGAGAGAACTCTTCAGGAACATAAAGTACAATTGTTCCAAGATTTCTTATCAAATCTGTAATTTAATAAATAAATATAGATTATATCAAGATCTAAAAACAAATGTCCGTTGGTAGAAATTTACAAGAAATGGAAAACGTAGTAACCAAAGGCGCCGCTCCAGCTGAAGCACCTCGCGGGAGTGCAACTCCAGTTGCAACTCCTGGTCAAACTGGTGCTTGGGAGGATCTCGGTGGTCCAACTCCAGAAAACTATCGTCCAGATGACGAATCAGGAAAACTCAAAGATCCTTCAGCAACTCTTGCTCAAGTAAGAGATGTTGTCAACGCTAAGGCTGTGAAAGCCGAAGAGGTTGAGGAAAAAGAAGATCTGGAAGTTGTCGCTGAAGAGTCTGATGATGAAGAAGAAACCGTAGAGGATGAAGATCTTGGGGGTGAAGAGTCTGAAGAAGGCGAAGAAGAGGAAGAGGAAGAGGAAGTTGTAGAAGAAGACTTCAGCATCGAAGAAGATGTAAATGCTCTTCTTGATGGCGAAGAACTCTCTGAAGAGTTCCAAGAAAAAGCAAAAACCATTTTTGAAGCAGCTATTAGATCTAAAGTTGCTACCATTAAAGAGCATCTGCAAGTAGTATACGCTCAGCAAATGGTTGAAGAGTTACAATACATTAAAGAAGAATTAACTGATAGAGTTGATTCTTACCTTGAGTATGTTGCTGATGAGTGGTTCCAAGAGAACGTACTCGCAGTTGAGAACGGTCTCCAGTCAGAAATGACTGAGTCATTCCTACAAGGTCTGAAAGGACTTTTTGAAGAGCATTATGTATCAATCCCTGAAGAAAAATATGATGTTGTCTATAATATGGTAGACAAACTTGATGAAATGGAAGAAAAACTCAACGAGCAAATCGAAAGAAATATTGCTCTTAATAGGAGATTAGCAGAGTCGGTCGCTGATGTGATCTTTGCAGAAGTCTCTGAAGGTCTAGCACTTTCCCAGAGAGATAAACTCGCTTCTCTAGCGGAAAATGTTGAGTTTGACAGTGAAGCAGACTATCGTGAGAAACTAGAAACACTGAGAAATTCTTATTTCCCAACAAACACTAGTGCTCCTAAGTACGTAACTGAAAATCTTTCAGAGGAAGTGGCACAAGGAGAAATGATTGAAGAATCATATTCACCATCAATGAGTGCTTATCTTTCGATGATGAGTAAAGTTGCTAAGAAGTGATTTTTATACTATTCGATTCAAACAAACAACACTTTTAAAGAGGTAAAATCCAATGCAAATGTTCAATGCTGAGCATCTGCAGGAGAAGTGGGCACCACTCCTTGACTATCAGGGTCTCGATCCTATCAAGGATTCACATCGCAGAATGGTAACCGCAATCCTGCTCGAAAACCAAGAAAAAACTATTCGTGAAGAGCGCGAATTCCTTTTCGAAGGTCCAACTAACAGCACTGGTTCAGGAGCTAATCCTGGTCTTGGCGCTGCTACCACTGGTCCTCTACAAGGTTTCGATCCTGTTCTGATCTCCCTGATCAGACGCTCAATGCCTAATCTGATCGCTTATGATATCTGTGGCGTTCAGCCAATGAACGGTCCTACTGGACTGATCTTTGCAATGCGTTCACGCTACACCGATCAGACTGGTCCAGAAACCTTCTTCGGTGAAGTTGATTCCGCGTTCTCTGGTCAGAACGAAGGATTCGACGTCACCAGCGGCATGACAAGTGCTGCCGTTGGTATGGGTACTACTGGCCAAACTGGTACTAATCCTGGTCTCCTCAATCCTGAAGCTGGTCAAACTGGCAGCACCTACAGCGTAGGTCAGGGTATGAGAACCGATGATGCTGAAGATCTCGGAACCACTGGTGATAACTTCAACCAGATGGCATTCAGCATCGAGAAGGTAACCGTAACTGCTAAGTCACGTGCCCTCAAGGCTGAGTACTCACTTGAGCTCGCTCAAGACCTCAAGGCAATTCACGGTCTGAATGCTGAAGCGGAACTCGCAAACATTCTCTCAACTGAGATTCTTGCTGAGATCAACCGTGAAGTTATCCGTACTATCTACAGAGTTGCTGAGTCTGGTGCTCAAGTTAACACTGCTACCGCAGGTACTTTTGACCTCGACGTTGACTCCAACGGTCGTTGGTCGGTTGAGAAGTTTAAGGGTCTGATCTTCCAAATCGAGCGCGACGCTAACGCAATCGCACAAAGAACTCGTAGAGGAAAGGGCAACACCATCATCTGCTCTGCTGACGTTGCTTCGGCACTTGCAATGGCTGGTGTTCTCGATTACACCCCTGCACTCAACGCTAACCTAAACGTTGATGACACTGGTAACACCTTCGCTGGTGTTCTCCAAGGTAAGTATCGCGTATACATTGACCCATACGCTGCTAACGTTGCTTCCAGTCAGTACTACGTTGTTGGTTACAAGGGTTCCAGCCCATATGACGCTGGTCTCTTCTACTGCCCATATGTTCCTCTCCAAATGGTACGTGCCGTTGGCGAGAACACCTTCCAGCCAAAAATCGGGTTTAAGACTCGTTATGGCATGGTTGCAAACCCATTCGCTCAAGGTACTACCGCAGGCGCTGGTGCTCTTACTGTTAACGCTAACCGTTACTACAGAAGAGTTAAGGTTGCTAACCTTATGTGAGTTAATTCACAACTCAATCAAGAGGGTCTTCGGACCCTCTTTTTTTGTCTAAATATATTTAAAAAGACTCATGAAGTCGTATAAACAATTTTGTGCTGATGCAAATATCCAAGAGTTTTGGAATCCATTAGCAAAAAAATCACAACCCCAAAAGTCACAACCAGTTCTTGCTTATAAAAATTATCAGCAAGGATTTGGTAAGGGTAAGGATTGGAAACCTGGAAAATGGAATCCTGAGCAAGAAAAAAGATATGGATGGAAACCAGTAAAGGCAAGTGTTTATGCTCCTGGGGATGCATTTACTCCTAATAAAGTAACAGCAACTGGAGAACCGCACAATTGGACTACAAGAAACGCTGCCGTTCCATTTAAATATAAAGAAGGGCAAGCACCGAAAGGAAAAGAAGGAAAACCTTCGATTCCATATGGATCAACACTAAGAGTTACAGCAGAACCTCAAGGAAAAAAGACAAAAGAAGCAAAAGCAAAAATTAATGATGTTGGAGATTTTGGTACAACTGGTAATGTAAACAGGGATGTTTCATTTGATGTCTCTCCTCAAATTACTAAAGATGTTGCAGGAAAAAATATAACTCCACAACAATGGGGTAAAAGAATGGTCTATACCCAAGTTACTCCCCCAATTTCAGCAAAAGTCGCACCTAATAAAAAATAATGGCAACTAATCCCTTCTCTAATCAAATAGATAATAGAAATTTTCTATCACCAGTAGGATTTAAATTTACTTTAGCAAAATTTCCTAAAGTAGCTTTTTTCTCTAGTGCATCCAGAATACCAGAAATTACTTTAAGTACGATGCAGCAAAGTAATTATCTAAAAATGATTGATGTACCTGGAAATTTATTAACCTATGCTGATTTTACTCTTAGATTTCTTATTGATGAGAATCTAGAAAATTATATGGCAATTCATAACTGGTTAACTGGTTTAGGATTTCCAGAAATTGCTTCTCAATATGATGATTTTATTACACAAAATCAGATAACGGATCCCAAGAATGCATTTTGTGATGGGACTCTAAGAATTTTAAACAGCAATTACAGAGACGTTGCATTGGTTAAATTTAAAGATCTTTATCCAATTGCTCTAACACCAATGGAGTTTGAGGCGCAAGAGACAGATATCAACTACTTTACAGCAGAGGCAACTTTCAAGTATACTGTCTATAATATCTTAAAACCTAACGGAACAACATATGAATCTTGACGAAATTCAGGAAATGTGGCAGAAAGATTCTGTCATTGACCCTGATAATCTACACGATGAATCTTTAAAAATTCCACAACTCCACTCAAAGTATTATACAATATACAATACAATTACTTTACTACGTGAAAAGGCAAGAGAAACTTACAATAGAGTTAAGTTAGAAAGATACAATTACTATTCAGGAAAGGCGCCTATAGAGGTGTATGAGGAAGAACCGTTTCCATATAAAGTTAGGGATAAAGAGGCGCTACAGAGGCATATGGACGCCGATGAGAGACTGAATAAAATCGATCTCAAGATTAGATATTACGATATTACGCTAAAGTTCCTTGAGGAAGTGATTAGGATGATTTCTAATCGCACGTATCAAATCAAGAATAGTATAGAATTTTTAAAATTTACTGCAGGATATAATTAGCAGTTACTTTATGGATAAAAAAGCAGGATTTAACTAAATAAAAATAAAACGATGAAAACTTTTAGTGAATTCATCAAAGAGTCAGACTCTAAAAGAAGGGCTTTCGATGATCTTCCTGGAGATTATGAAGAAACTCCATCTTTGATGGACAGAATTCGTGCTGGTGTGAAACAACTCATACCTAAACCAAAAAATTATATACGACAAGATCTAGAAAGAAGAAACCCTAACCTTTCGGTGCCAATGCCTGGCGCTGCTGGCCCCAGGGACGTTAAAATCAAGATCAAGTCAAAAATGCCAATAATTCAAGGTAGATATACTCCACCAAAATATTATGATATTTAGTTAACATAAATAACTAAAAAAGTCTTAGAAAAATGAGAGATCAAGAAATTATCGGTCTTTGGGAAGCTTATCAACAAGTCCATATCCAACCTCAAGAAGAAGTTGAAGTAGTTGATGATGCACCAGAAAAAGTAGAGGGAGGAGTTGATCTCTTTGATTACCTTCTAGAATATCTAGTTGCCGAAGGTTATGCTGATACCAACAAGGCAGCACTTGTGATTATGGCAAATATGAGTGAAGAGTGGAAGCAGAGTATTATTGAAATGACCGATTTTGAGGCAGGTGGTGGTTATGCCAAAATTAGAAAAACTGGAATGAACAGGGACCAAGTTATTGCACTTGGAAAGAAAAATTTAGCAGCAAAATCATCAACATCTAGTAAATCTGGTGGTTCTGGATCTAGTGATGGATCTAGTGGTAGACCTAGTGGTGGAATAACTCCAGGAAATTACAATATTAATCTTAGTTTTGGTAGGCCCAGGCAAGAACCTGTATCATCGTTGGGTCCCAACGATCCCGCACGAAAACCAAAGGGATCCCCTGCTCCTAAAGGAGTCACCGCAAGCGATAAATTCCATGCTTATAATGATTCTCGGGACAGGGCTGATAACATTGCTTCTTGGTATGGATTAAATACCAATGATCCAGCAACTAAGGCAAATCTTAAAGCCTGGGCAGATACAAATTATCGTCAAAATATTGCCATGGCTAGTAATGATCCGAACTATGATCCAACTAAGGTCAACTATCCTGAATTCAAGCCATCTCCTAGAAAGAGATGAAGACCTTTTGGTTTAGACAGATTTAAATAAGAAGATAAATATTCACAGGTGAAACTTGTGAGTAATGTCTCATTTGGTGATATCAAAAAAGAATGAAGTTTATCTTCAGGTAAAAGCAGAACCGCACATCTATTATGAACTTGCAGATCAGTTCACATTTGATGTGCCAGGTGCGAAGTTTATGCCCCAGTTTCGCAACAGACACTGGGACGGAAAAATTCGATTATTTAATACGCAGACTGGTGAGATTTATGTAGGTCTGTTAGATAAAATCACAAGATTTTGTGAGACTCATGATTATACATATGAATTCACAAATAATAAGTTTTATGGTCTTCCTTTTGAGATAAACGAGCATATCTCAAAAGAAGGTGTAAAAGATTATATGACTTTTATTTGTAAGTATGTTCCCCGTGAGTACCAAGTTGAGGGAGTATACGACGCTTTAAGACATAATAGAAAGTTGTTGATATCTCCAACTGCTTCTGGAAAGTCGTTGATGATATATTCGATTGTCCGATACTACGTTGAGAAAGGACAAAATACTCTGATAGTCGTTCCGACGACATCCCTTGTAGAGCAGATGTATAAAGACTTTGCAGATTATGGGTGGGATGTGGGTTCATATTGCCACAAGATATACGCAGGAAAAGAAAGAGAAACAGACTCTCAGGTGATCATTACGACCTGGCAGTCCATCTACAAACTTCCCCGACAATATTTCTCAAGATTTAATGTGGTCGTAGGAGATGAAGCACACCAGTTTAAATCAAAGTCACTAGTATCTATAATGACAAAACTTTCTGATGCAAAATATCGTTATGGTTTTACCGGCACGCTAGACGGCACGCAGACACACAAGTGGGTTTTAGAAGGTTTGTTTGGGCCATCTTATAAAATCGTTCGCACAGATGAACTGATGCAAAAGGGTCACGTTGCTAAACTGGATATTAATATTCTGCTATTGAAACACCCACCGAATAGATTTGAAACATTTGAAGATGAAGTTCAATATATTATCAATCACGAAAAACGAAATAAGTTTATTAAAAACCTTGCCATAGATCTCAAAGGTAATACTTTAATTCTATTTTCCAGAGTCGAAGGTCACGGACAACCTTTATACGAACTCATAAATAGTAGCATAGTTGAACAACGTCATGTATTTTTTGTGCATGGTGGAGTAGCTACAGAAGATCGAGAAAAAGTTCGAGAAATTACTGAAAGAGAACAAAATGCAATTATCGTGGCATCTTACGGAACTTTCAGTACAGGAATTAATATTAAAAATTTACATAATGTTATTTTTGCTTCACCTAGTAAATCAAGAATCCGAAATCTCCAATCAATCGGTAGAGTTCTAAGAAAGGGTGATAGCAAAGTGAAAGCAACTTTATATGATATTGCTGATGATATCAGTTATAAGTCAAGAAAAAATTATACACTCAATCATTTAATCGAAAGAATCAAAGTTTATAACGAAGAAAACTTTAACTATGATATTGTAAACATTTCGCTAAAAAACTAATGGGAGAAGAGTTTTACGCAATTATAAAAATGGTTTCTGGAGAAGAAGTATTCTCATTAGTTTCTATTGATAATACCACAGAATATTCTGTTGTTATATTGCAAAATCCTGTCATATTAAAATATATCCCAAAAAATAAAGGAACACTTTTAAAATTAGAACCCTGGATAAAGTTTTCTACTGATGATTTTTTTGTAGTTAACTTTGAAAAAATTATTACTATGACAGAAATTAAAGATAAAAATATGATTAATTTTTATCAAGAATATTTGGAAGAATTCCCATCTAAAAAACCGTTTCCAAATATGAGTTCTAATGCAGAAACTGAGTCTGTTAAGGTCTCAGATAAGATGGGATACATATCTTCCGTTAATGAAGCGAGAAAAAAACTAGAAGATATCTATAATAATAACATTAAAGACAATTAAGTTAAAGCTATCTTATCAACCCTAGCAAAGCGATTCTACTCATAATTTTACGAGTTGTCAAGTCCTAACATATTGTGGTATAATTCTAATACGTAATATTAACTTTTTTAATTAAAATATGTTATGCCAAAGAAAAAACCAGAACATTATGTCAACAACAAGGAACTTTTAGAAGCACTGATTGTTTATAGAAGTAAAGTTGAAAAACATTTTTACGAGAAAAATTCTCGTTATCCAACTAGAGAAGATAGGTCAAAACACTGGGAAGGGAAACCAAATATTCCGAATTATCTTGGCGAATGTTTTCTTAAGATTGCTACACATCTTTCCTACAAACCAAATTTCGTCAACTATATGTTTAGGGATGATATGATCTCTGATGGAATTGAGAATTGTATTCAGTACATTCACAATTTTGATCCAGAGAAGTCAAATAATCCTTTTGCATACTTTACTCAAATCATTCATTATGCTTTTCTCCGTCGTATTCAGAAAGAGAAGAAGCAACTAGAAATTAAGACCAAGATTATCGAACGCACAGGTTTTGATGAGGTTATGATGATTGACGATAGCTTGCTTTCTGGCAGCAGTTCCGACTATAATACGATCAAGGATAATATTCAGTATCGCGGTAGATGAAAGTCGCAATTATAACCGATCAGCACTTTGGTGCTCGCAAAGGATCAAAGTTTTTACACGACTACTTTAAGAAGTTTTATGATGAGGTATTTTTTCCTTATCTAAAAGAAAATGATATTAAAGTAGTCGTTGATATGGGAGATACTTTTGATAATCGTAGAAACATTGATCTTTGGTCTTTGGAATGGGCGAAAGAAAATTACTACAATAAGTTGAGAGATCTTGGCATAACAGTTCATACTATTGTTGGTAATCACACTGCTTATTATAAAAATACAAATACTGTTAATTCGGTTAACTTGCTTCTTTCAGAGTATAAAAATGTTATTGTTTATTCTGAAGCAATAGAAGTAAAATTAGATAAACTTAAAGTCCTCTTTATTCCTTGGATTAATCAAGAAAACGATCAAACTACTCGCAAACTCATTCAAAAGACATCTTGCAAGTGTGTGTTGGGGCACCTTGAGCTCAACGGATTTAAAGCTCATCGAGGGCACGTCATGGAAGACGGTATGGGGTGCGAATTATTTGACAAGTTCACCCATGTTTTTTCGGGACACTATCACACTCGATCGGATAATGGTAAAATCTTCTATCTAGGAAACCCTTATGAGATGTTCTGGAATGATGTAAATGATACTCGTGGATTTCACATTTTTGATACAGAAACTTTAGAACACACTCCAATTAATAATCCGTTTAAATTATTCTACAACATTTATTATGAAGATACTCCGCATCAAATGTTTGACGCAACTGAGTATGTAAATAAGATTGTTAAAGTTATTGTTCGCAAAAAAACAAATATTAAATCTTTTGAGAAGTTTATTGATAAACTCTATTCTTCTGGAATACAAGAGTTAAAAATTATTGAGAACTTTGATATCATTGAGAGTGAGGATTTTACGGTAGAAGAAACAGAAAATACTCTTTCGATTTTAAATAGATATATTGATGAGTCTGAAATTAATCTTGATAAATCTATTGTTAAAAATCTCTTTCAAGAGTTATATCGTCAAGCTTGCGAGGTAGAGTAAATGTTCATTCTTGCAGTACAAGGTAAAACTGATGATGGTGCTTATGCTGTAAAGGATGAAACTGGAGATAAAGTTCTTTTTTTATTTGAAGAAGAGGATGATGCTATTCGTTATGCATTAATGCTAGAGGATGACACTGATATGGAAATGGATGTTATTCAGGTTGATCCAGAACTTGCAATTAATACTTGTCGGGTGTATAATTACAAGTATGCTGTAATCACACCTAACGATATCGTGATTCCCCCTAAGAATATTTTAGAATGATTGTCTTTAAAAAAATTAAGTGGAAAAACTTTCTGAGCACGGGAAATCAATTTACAGAAGTTAATTTTCAGGAGTTTAATACCAACCTTATTGTCGGTACAAACGGTGCTGGTAAGTCAACTGTTTTGGATGCGCTTACGTTTGTTCTATTTAATAAACCATTCAGAAAGATTAACAAACCACAACTAGCGAATAGTGTAAATGAAAGAGATTGTTTAGTCGAAATTGAGTTTTCGATAAACAGTCGTGATTATATTGTTCGTCGTGGGATTAAACCTTCTATTTTTGATATTCTTGTAAATGGCACACCACTGCACAAAGAAGCAGATGATCGTGCTATGCAAAGAATCTTGGAAGAAAATATTCTTAAGGTAAACTATAAGTCTTTTACTCAGATTGTTATTTTGGGTAGTAGCACTTTTGTTCCTTTTATGCAATTGACCACTGCACATCGTAGAGAAGTTATTGAAGATCTTTTGGATATTCGCATTTTTTCTGCGATGAATAATCTTCTTAAGGATAAAGTTCGAATACAGAAAGATCAAATCAAATCTCTAGATCTTAAGAAGCAAACTCTTAAAGAAAAAGAACAGATGCAAAAAGAGTTTATTGAAGAACTCGAAAATCGTGGAAATGCCAATATAAACACCAACCAAGATAAGATTGCCAAGTTAGATCAGGAAGTTGGCATTTACATGACTGAAAATGCCCGTACAGAAGAGGATATTTTTAGGTATACAAAGGAACAAGAAGAAGTTATTGGTGCCGATGGTAAGTTAGTAAAGCTTAACAATCTTAGGGGTAAAATATCTCAAAAAGTAACTGCCATTACTAAAGAGCATAAGTTTTTTACTGAAAATACGGTCTGCC
>Ga0194119_10000969_pt1 | contig 53678 bp, 36 predicted proteins | sample TA2MahC100mmetaG_FD_148620 | JGI IMG/M metagenome (GOLD analysis project Ga0194119, IMG submission 148620) | Freshwater microbial communities from Lake Tanganyika, Tanzania - TA2015018 Mahale Deep Cast 100m | ecosystem: Environmental > Aquatic > Freshwater > Lake | place: Tanzania: Lake... | reverse complement strand
GAAAAACTGGCGGAAGAAGACGTCTGCTTCAAAGTCACCCGCGATACACAGACCAAGGAATTGGTCATCAATGGGCTGGGTGATTTACATTTGCGGGTGATGCTGGCCAAGATGGAACATCGCTACAAAGTCAACGTCAACACCAAGCCGCCGAAAATTCCGTATCGCGAAACCATCACGGCCAAGGCGGACGGGCATTACCGGCATAAGAAACAATCCGGCGGCGCGGGGCAGTTCGGCGAGGTTTATCTTCGTGTCGAGCCGGCCGAGCGAAATTCCGACCCGTCGCTGATTTATGCGTGGGACATTTTCGGCGGTTCCATCCCCGGCCAGTATGAGCCGGCGATTTTGAAAGGCGTTAATGACGTGATGGACTGCGGCGTCGTGGCGGGCTTCCCGATGCAGGACATCAAGGTATCCGTTTATGACGGCAAATATCACCCGGTGGATTCCAAGGAAGTGGCGTTCCGCATCGCGGGCAAAAACGCATTCATTGACGCGCTGCAAAAGGCCAAAGCGACGCTGCTGGAGCCGGTGGTCAACATGGAAATCACGGTGCCGGCCGACAATATGGGCGACATCACGGGCGATATGGCGTCCAAGCGGGGCCGGGTGACGGGTCAGGATATGCTGCCGGGCAATATGATTGTGATTAAGGCGCAGGCGCCGCTATCGGAGGTGTCGAATTATAACAGCCAGCTCAAGAGTGTTACCGGCGGCCAGGGCAGCTATTCGATGGAACTGAGCCATTATGAGCCGACGCCGCCGAATATTCAGCAGCAGGTCATCGCTCAATACGCCAAGAACCGCCAGCAGGTGTCGGAAGAATAACACCCGCCCTGCGGATATTTTTGCGAAATCAAAGCCCGGGACGAATAGTTCCGGGCTTTTTTTGTTTTTCCATGGGCGATAATTCCCGCTTGCAACCGTTTGCAGAGTTGTTATAAAGAATGCACATACACTGTTTTTTGGGAATTTCGGAGATAAATCAATGATGAATAAAACCATTACCTCGCCGAAAGGATTTCAAGCGGCGGGATTGTTTTGCGGCGTGAAACAGTCGGGCAAACCCGATCTGGCGGTTTTACATAGCCCCGAGGGTGCGACGGCGGCGGCGATGTTCACCACCAATAAAATCGTTTCTGCGGCAGTGACGGTCTGTAAAGAGCACGCGGCCAACGCCAAAATTTATGCCGTCGTCGTCAACAGCGGCAATGCCAATACCTGCACGGGGACGAAGGGCCTGGCGGCGGCGAAACTGATGTGCGCCAAGACCGCGCAGATGCTGGGATTAAAGCCGCAGCAGGTGCTGCTCGCTTCGACGGGCATCATCGGGCATCCGCTGCCGATTGAAAAAATCACAAGCGGGATTGCGAGGGCGGCAAAGAAATTGTCGCAGATCCCTGCCGGCGGGCTGGCGTTTGCCAGAGCGATTATGACCACCGATACGCGCTGCAAGCAGGCGGTGCAGAGCGTCACAATCAGGGGCAAAAAGATTACGCTGGCCGGGACGGTCAAGGGCGCCGGGATGGTCGGGCCGAATATGGCGACCACCATCGGCATATTTACGACGGATGCGGCGATTTCCAAAGCGATGCTGCGAAAGGCGCTTTCCATCGCCATCGGGCAGTCGCTGAACCGGCTGACGGTTGATGGCCATCAAAGCACCAATGACACGGCGATTCTTTTAGCCAGCGGCAAGGCGGGCAACAAACCCATCCGCAAAGCGGATGGCGATTTCAAGAAATTCAGCGATGCTCTGACGGCCTTATGCACGAATTTGGCTAAGCAGATGGCGCTGGATGCGGAAGGCGCAACGCGGATGTTCACGGTGGTTATTGGCGGTGCGGCAACACAGGCAGATGCGCTTGCCGCGGCTCGCGCGGTGGCCAATTATGACCTTGTTAAATGCGCGATTCACGGCGGCGACCCCAACTGGGGACGGATTATTTGCGCTGTCGGCTCCTGCGGTATAAAACTCAATCCTGACAAGCTTACCTGCTCTATCGGGGGGATTACGGTCTTTCGCAACGGGCAGCCTGTGGATTTCGACCCGAAAAAAGTCAGCGGGATTATCCGGCAAAAAGAGCATACTATCGTGGTCAATCTCGGGATTGGAAAGCACGGCGATTTCTGCTATGGATGCGACTTAAGTCGTGAATATATAACGATTAATGCCGATTATCACACTTAAAAAAAGGAAAAAGGTAAAATTCAAAAGGCAAAATTTAAGAACGGTCCTTCAGGCCGGGCCGAAATACTTATCCGTTCAGCAGACAGAAAAAACTTGCAAAGGCCGGATAAATCTGTAGGATTGGCCCAAATTTTTCTTATCTGTTCACCCTTAACATTAATTGAAAGGAAAAAAGCAGTGAAGACGTTTGTATCAACAGTTTTCGGGGCATTGGTTTTGAGTACGACAGCCCTTGCAGAAAACGCGGTATCGGCTGCAGTGACGGCCCCCGTTCAGGCCGGGCCAGACCCGATTACCCTGGTCTGGTGGATCGCCCCTATCAGTTCCATCCTGGCGATTGTGTTCGCATATTATTTTTATAAGAAAATGATGACCGCTCCGGCCGGCACTGCGAAAATGATTGAGATTGCAGCGGCCGTCCGCGAAGGCGCATTTGCCTACCTGAGACGGCAGTATTCCGTGGTCGGATTTATTTTCGTTTTATTGGTAATCCTGTTCAGCGTTCTGGCGTACTACGGCATTCAGAATCCGTTTGTTCCGGTGGCGTTTCTGACGGGCGGATTTTTCAGCGGCCTTTGCGGCTTTCTGGGGATGAACACGGCGACCAACGCTTCGTCGCGTACGGCCCAGGGCGCCAGCGAAAGCCTCAATAGAGGTCTTCAGGTGGCCTTCCGTTCCGGCGCCGTGATGGGGCTGGTCGTGGTCGGCTTTGGTATGCTGGATATTTCAGCGTGGTACTGGATTTTGGACAGACTCGTTTATTCGGCGGAACATATGCAGGCCGGATTAAAACTGTTCGGTGTGACGCTGGTACATGCCGGGATGAATCCGGACCACAAGCTGGCTGAAATTACGACGACGATGATTACCTTTGGTATGGGAGCATCGACGCAGGCGCTGTTTGCCCGTGTCGGCGGCGGCATTTATACCAAGGCTGCGGACGTGGGCGCCGACCTGGTTGGTAAAGTCGAAGCCGGTATTCCTGAAGACGATCCACGTAACCCGGCGACGATTGCCGACAACGTTGGCGACAACGTCGGTGACGTGGCCGGTATGGGCGCCGACCTGTATGAAAGTTATTGCGGTTCGGTTCTGGCGACCTGTGCCCTGGGCGCAACACTGCCGGCCGTAGCTACGCAAATCAGCGGCATCAGCCCGCTGAAGGCCGTGATGGCCCCGATGATTGTGGCCGGTGTCGGCAACCTGCTTTCCATCGTCGGCATCTTTATGGTCCGCTGCAAAGAAGACGCATCCCAGAAGAATCTGCTGCGGTCTTTGTTCATCGGCACCTTCGGCAGTTCATTTTTCATTCTCGTTGCCATGGCGATTATGGCCTACATCGGCTGGATTACGTGGGGCGTGTTTGGCGCTATCGTATCCGGTCTGCTTGCTGGCGTCATTATCGGCCAGTTGACGGAATACTATACTTCGGATGAATACGCTCCCACCCGAGGCATCGCCAACCAGTCCAAGATGGGCCCGGCGACCGTGATAATCGACGGCTTTGCGACGGGAATGCTTTCCAGCGCTCTGCCGGTCGTCACCATAGCCGCCGGTATTCTGGCGGCGTTTATTTTTGCCGGCGGTCTTAAAGACTTCTCGCTGGGCCTGTACGGCATCGGCTTTGCCGCGGTCGGTATGCTTTCGACGCTGGGCGTGACCCTGGCGACCGACGCTTACGGCCCAATTGCCGATAACGCCGGCGGCAATGCTGAAATGTCCGGGCTGGGACCGGAAGTCCGTAAACGCACCGACGCCCTGGATTCGCTGGGCAATACGACGGCGGCAACAGGCAAAGGTTTTGCCATCGGTTCGGCTGCACTGACGGCACTGGCCCTGATAGCGGCTTACATGGAAGAAATTCGCATCTGGATTCAGCGGCTTGCCGGTACCGGCGTATATCAAGTCGGCAATGTGGAGTTCACTGCCGAATCGGTCAAGGCCGCCTCAGTTGACCAACTTGCCACAGCGATGAATCTGTCGATTTTGAACCCCAAACTGCTGTGCGGTTTATTTATCGGCGGAATGATGGCGTTTCTGTTCTGTGCACTGTCAATGAAGGCCGTTGGGCGTGCTGCCGGGCGGATGGTTGAGGAAGTACGTCGGCAGTTCAAAGAAAAACCGGGTATCATGCAAGGCAAAGACAAGCCGGATTACGCCCGCTGCGTGTCGATTTCAACCGCCGGCGCTCAACGCGAAATGATTCTGCCCGCGATGCTGGCAATCATTGTGCCGGTCGTGGTCGGTTTAGTGCTTGGCGTCTCCGGTGTAATCGGTCTGACGGCAGGTGGCCTGTCAACAGGTTTCGTGCTGGCCGTAACGCTCAATAACGCCGGCGGTGCGTGGGATAATGCCAAGAAGTTCATTGAAAAAGGCAACCTGGGCGGCAAACGCTCCGACCCGCACAAGGCGGCAGTCGTCGGCGATACCGTCGGCGACCCGTTCAAGGATACATCCGGGCCGAGCTTGAACATCCTGATTAAACTGATGACGATGGTCTGCGTAGTGTTCGCCGGCGTGGTCGTCAAGTTTGCTCCGGTCGTTGCCACATGGCTGCATCTGGGTACGAACTATTGATTGACGGATTCTGTGATTTAGATTACTCTATAGGGGCGGCTCAAGCGGGCCGCCCCTTTTATTTCAGAATCTTTTTATGGAGAACTTTTTTGGCAACAAAAACAACACCCGAACGTAAATTCGCCATTGAGGCGGCCCGGCTGGCGCACGACCGCCACTGCACGGATATTGTCATACTGGACTTGAAAGGCATTTCGTCCGCCGCGGATTACTTTATCATCGCTACCGGCACCAGCGACCGCCAGTGCAAGAGCGTGGCTGATGAAATCAGTATGCTTGCCAAAGAATACAAGCAGTCGAAATTCGGCACGGCCGGGTACGAACAGGGACGATGGGTGCTGCTGGATTTTGTGGACGTGGTGGTTCATCTTTTCGACGAAGAAATGCGGGAGTATTACGACCTTGAAATGCTCTGGGGCGATGCGAAGAAGATACGTTGGCAGCAGACAAAGAAAAAAATAAAAGATTAAAAATTAAAAATCAAAATTAAGGACAGTCCTCCGGACTGAACTTGATTTAATCAGGAAGAAATGAAGCCGGTACTGGAAATACTCGAACAGCGAATCAGCAAGGCCCTGCGGCAGACTACAGGACTTGCAGTTTGTCCGGCTATTGTCCGCCCCACCGCCGATGGTCGGTTCGGCGATTACCAGGTCAACGGGATTATGCCGGCGGCAAAACAACTTAAAACCAATCCCCGCCAATTGGCCGAAAAAGTTGTTGCACAGATGAATATTTCCGATATTTGCCAGCCGGTGGAGATTGCCGGGCCAGGGTTTATTAATCTGCGATTAAAGCCAGAGTTTCTTGCAAACGCCCTGCTGGAAATTTATAAAGATAAAAAACTGGGAATTGAACAGACGGCAAATTCGCAAACGGTTGTCGTCGATTACTCCGGGCCGAACATTGCAAAACAGATGCACGTCGGGCATCTGCGCAGCACCATCATCGGCGACTGTGTCAGCCGGATGCTCGAATGTCTGGGGCACAATGTCATTCGCCAGAATCACATCGGCGACTGGGGAACACAGTTTGGAATGCTGATTGCATATTTCAATCATTTTTATCTAAATCCAAGTATCGCTGCTCATCCCGGACAAGATCATTATGCCGTATTGAACGACAGTCTGCGAATATCTGACCTTGAAGACTTTTATCGAAAAGCAAAAGAACTTTACGACAAAGACCCTGAGTTCGCTGAAGAGTCACGTCGAGTTGTGGTGAAATTACATTCGCATGACTTGGCGATTCAATCTCATTGGCAGCATATCGTCGATGAGTCTCGTGAACATTACCAACCAATTTATAAGCGTCTTAATGTCACTTTAACATCAAAGGACGAATGTGGTGAGAGTGTCTATGCCGATAAATTGCCCGATGTTGTAAAGACATTGAAAGACAAGAAGCTGGCCGTTGAATCCGTGGGAGCAATTTGTGTTTTTCCCGAAGGATTTAAAAGCAAAGAAGGCGAGCCGCTGCCGTTTATTGTACAGAAATCAGACGGGGCATTTTTGTATGCGACGACGGATTTGGCTGCGATTCGATTTCGTCTTCAAGACCTTCACGCCAACCGTGTAATTTACGTGACGGACGCCCGGCAGGCACTGCATTTCAAGATGCTGTTTGCGGTGGTGAAAATGGCCGGGTGGGCGGACGAGAGTGTCAAGCTCGAACATGTCACCTTTGGCACAATGCTGGGGGCCGACGGCAAGCCGTTTAAGACACGCACCGGCGGGACGGTCAAATTAGCGGAGCTGCTGGATGAGGCAGTTGAACGGGCAAAGGCCGTGGTGGATGAAAAAAATCCCGACTTGCCGGAGCAACAGAGACAGAAAATCGCTCAAGCCGTTGGTATTGGCGCGGTTAAGTACGCCGATTATTCCAACAACCGCGACAGCGATTATATATTCAGCTTCGACAAGATGCTGGCGATGGACGGCAATACGGCACCGTATATGCAATATGCCTATGCCCGTATCCGTTCGATTGAGCGAAAAGCCGAGCAGGAGGGGCTGAATATTCAAAAAGAACTGACAGGCATCTGTGAAATTTTGCTGTCCGATCCGGCTGAGCAGGCATTGGCCCGACAGCTTATCCAGTACAGTCAGGCAATTTTGAACGCGGCGGCGGACTGCCGGCCCAATTACCTGACCGGCTATCTGTATGAATTGTCTCAGGCGTTCAGCCGGTTCTATAACGTCTGCCCAGTACTGCAATCCGAAGGACAAATTCGTGCGGCCCGACTTGTGCTGTGCGATGTGACGGCCAGGACGATTCGGCATGGGATGACAGAGCTTTTGGGCATCGAAGTTCCGGAACAGATGTAATAAAAAAAGTCAAAAGTTAAAACTTAAAAGGCAAAATTAAGGACCCGCCTTCGTTAAAACTTCCGTCTTCGTCGAAACTACGACAGGACAAGGCGGCGGGGCAAGCAGTCTAATGGGCCGAGTTTTTTTTATAAGGAGGTTGTATGAAGATTGCGCAGGATGTGTTATCCCTTCGCAGTTCAAGGCGATGCCAGATGATAGACATTACCCGTCAGGTGTCTGAGTTGGTTACCCAAAGCGGAATTCAAAACGGCTGCGCGACGGTCTATTGCCCTCACACCACCGCGGCGGTGACCATTAACGAAAACGCCGACCCTGACGTGCCGCACGACATCCTGCTGACCCTTGAAAAACTGATTCCTCAAAATCTACCCGGCTATCAGCACAACGAAGGCAACAGCGACGCCCATGTCAAATCCTCCCTTATCGGGTGCAGCCGGCAAATTTTTATCCATAACGGAAGTTTTGTGCTTGGACCCTGGCAGGGAATTTTCTTCTGTGAGTTCGATGGGCCAAGAAGCAGGACATTACACGTCCAGATTTCAGGGGAATAAATAACTGCTATCTATATTGACACCCTATTCAATCTCTGGACTAAAACAAAAGTAAAACGCTCTTGTATATTTTAAGATTATCAAAACAGCCGCGTTTCTATAAACAGAGCTATACAAGACAGATGGGGTCTTTTTTTAAGAGACAAAAAAGTGGCGAGGTAGTGGGTCCGTCTGGGGGGGAAAACGGATGACCACATAGCCTCGCCGAGGTTTATACACTCAGTCACCCATGCGGCGACTGCTTATGCTCCTATTAGCAATATAATCATTACCCATATAATTGTCAATCTATCTATCGACAAAAATGCAAAAAAAATGAATTTTAAAGAGCAATTGTTTTATTCCGCCGGTCAGGACGTCCGCTTTGCAGAAATATATCGGTACTTTTACCTACACACGATGATTTTAATTCCCCCTTGCATAGGATTTGATTTTCACTTACATTTATCAGTATTATATGACTTCTATCGTTATTGTGACAGCAGGACGCCATTTTGGAGTGTAATATGGCAAATAAAATAAATATTGTCGAAAAAATCAAAGACAACGCCCGTGAGGTTTATGACAAAGTGATGGTCGGCCAGAAGCCCATGATGAGCACCCCCGTGCGTTCACTGGCCAATGTGAAATACATGGAGAAGAAAGGCCATTTCCAGATTCAGGATAAATTCAAGAATCGCACGCTGACAGTCGGCACCGTCAAGACCTTTGCTCAGACGCTGAAGATGATGGCCCTGAGCAAGGAACTGGTGGAAAAAGACGATATGGCCACCAAACGAGAGGCCTATTATATCTCGAAGAACTGGGGCAAGGCCGCGTTTGCCGAGCAGCCTGAATCGGACACGATCATGGATGATATCGAGGCGATGTTCAGCGTCAACCGCGAACAACTGAAATTCATCCCCGAAGAAAAAGGCGGCGACGTGGCCGGGAATTTGTTCGTCATTGACAAAGATGCCTCCGGCAAGAAACTCAAAATCGACTGCACCAAATTCGGTTCCGGCGCCTACTCCATTCCCACCGTTGTTGAAGACCTCGATTTTATTTCCGACGCCAAATTTATTTTGGCAATTGAAACCGCCGGTGCCTTCCAGCGGTTAGTCAAATACGACTACTGGAAAAAAACGCACTGCATCCTCATCAGCATGGGCGGCGTTCCGACACGGGCGTGCCGACGGTTTATCCGCCGGCTCAGCGATAAACTGAAATTGCCGGTTTATGCCTTTGTGGACGGCGACCCTTACGGCTATTTTAATATTTACCGTACCTTAAAAGTCGGCTCGGGCAACGCGGCGCATCTGAATGAATTTTTCTGCGTTCCGCAGGCGCGGTTTCTGGGCGTAACGCCGCAGGACATTGTGGATTACAAGCTGCCGACCCATCCGCTCAAGGACGTGGACATCAAACGGGCCAAGGACGCCCTGAAAAACGACCCCTTTGTCAAGTATTACAAACCGTGGCAGGCGGCGATGAACCAGATGCTGAATATGGGCGTCCGCGTCGAACAGCAGGCGTTCGCCAAGCACGGCCTTGAGTTTGTCGTCACCGAGTACCTGCCGAAAAAGCTGAAAGACCCGTCGAAGTTTTTACCTTAAACGATTCAGAACCATTTCTTATGGGTTGAACGGAATCCATGCCTCCGATTGCGGAAAAACTCAGACAGATTCAGGACGGCATCGCATCGGCCTGTGTGAAAGCGGGCCGAAAGCCCGACAGCGCTCAGTTGATTGTTGTCACCAAGACCGCTTCCATCGAGCAGATTATCGAGGTTGTGCGGGCGGGTTTTATCGAGTTGGGTGAAAACCGCGTCCAGCACCTCAAGCAGATTGCCGACCAGGTCGGCGAATCGCTGCAGGCTTCCGGCCAGGCGCACTTAGCTTCGCAAATCCATTGGCACATGATCGGCCATCTGCAGCGCAACAAGGTCAAACCCACGCTGCAAATCTGCACGATGATTCATTCGGTCGATACGCTGCGTCTGGCCGAGGAAATTGACGCGGCCGCGGCGAAACTTCATTTGCATGTTCCTATCCTTTTGCAGGTTAATTGTTCCGAAGAACCGCAAAAATACGGCGCTCCCGTCGGGGCGGTGATTCATTTGGCCGAACAAATCGCCTCGATGCCCAATCTCCGTCTGGAAGGACTGATGACGATGGCGCCGCTGACGATGGACAAAGAAGTTGTCCGCACGGCCTTTGCCCGCGCCCGGGAACTGTTTGAGGAAATCAAGTCCGAAAAAATCGTCGGTTCACGGTTTCATCACCTGAGTATGGGAATGAGCCAGGACTATGAAATCGCCATCGAAATGGGCGCCACGATGGTTCGCATCGGTTCGGCCATTTTCGCCTGACTTTTTGGCGGCTTTCAGCATCGATTTATCCTATCCGTTTTTCGTCCGATAATTTTTCATCCTTTCATGCCTTAAGTTGACCGGCTTTTGGGCCGATGAAATTACAGAAGCACATACGGGTTTTTCCGGAACAACGTGGTGGAAAACCCCTTTTGTAACGCAATTTCTGTGCAAACTATATGACGTCTGAAATTCGAACGGAGAAATCCCCGGTTCTTATCGCGGGCCGGCCCGGCCTGGCGACGCTGTTATTTGCGTCGGACGGCCTTGACCTGCCGCAGACTATTTGCACACGGATGGCCGGTCAAAAATGGCAATGGCGAAAAATCGGTCTTGCGGCATTTCTTGATTTCGACGAAACAAAGGATTTGCCGACCGCTATTCTGCTTGACGCCGGCCACGTTGCGCCGAGCGAATGGAAACATCTCGAAGAGAAAATCCACGCCTTCGGCCGGAAAAATATCCCCGTCATTCTGCTGAACTGGCCCATCATGATGGAGTTACCCGGCTTTCGACTGGCATTCAAAGTGCGTTCGGCATACATTGAAGAAATCTGGGCCCGGATTGAATCGGCGATGCAGTTTTCGACGGTGCTGACGGAAAATCCTCCGGCAACCGAGCAGCAGCGGCAAATGCAGGAGCAGTTGAAGATGGCCGGGACCGTGCAGCGAAATTTTCTGCCCCAGACATTGCCCGATGTTGACGGTGTTCGCTTCGCCTGTATCTACCACCCCGCCGAATGGGTCTCCGGCGACATTTATGACATTGTTCGCTTAGATGAAAAACACGTCGGGATGTATTTGATTGATGCTGTCGGCCATTCGATACCGGCGGCCCTGCTGACAATGTTTCTCAAGCACTCCGCCGTTCTTCGCGAGACTCGTAATAAACAGCCGGTTATTTTTTCTCCGCAGCATGTTCTTGAAAATCTGAATCAGCAGATGCTTGCACAGCAGCTTAAAGGCTGTTTATTCGCCACCTGCTGCTACGGACTGCTGGATACACAGAAAAAAAGCTTTACCTTCGCCCGCGCCGGACACCCGTACCCGATTCTGTTGCGTCGCGGCTGCCAACCGGTTTTACTGGAGAGCCGGGGCGGATTGCTGGGCGTTTTTGAGGAAATGGACCTTGAAGAACAGACCGTCGCGGTGCAGCCCGGCGATAAAATCCTGCTCTATTCCGACGGCGTCGAGCCATTAATTGGTGAAACCAGCGGCAATGGACAGTTTGTTTTCACCGACCTGTTTTTAAGCCTGTGCGAAATGCCCGTTATATCCATGATGGAGGCGATTGAACATGCCGCAGAGGGATGGAAACGCACTTCGGCGGAGATTGACGACATCACCCTGCTGGGGATGGAAATCCTGTAAGCCGGCACACCCTTTCTCCTCAATAACACCCCCACCTTGAAACTATACTATCCGGGAATGTGTCTTTTCAAAGCCGTCTGTTTATGATATATAACCCGACGTACGGAAAGGGAAAGAAATGACACCGCGACAGCGACTGCAGGCGGTACTGGAACATAAAGTTGCCGACCGGCTATGCGTCGATTTCGGCGCAGGCGGTCAGACGGGAATGGGGGTTTGTGCCGTGCATCGACTGCGGCAGGCCGTGCTGGGCGACAAGAAGTGGCGTGTCAAGGTGACGGAGCCTTACCAGATGCTGGGGGAAATCGACGACCCACTTCGTAAGGCCCTTGGTCTTGATGTCGTGGGTGTTCATCCGCGCAAAGATATGTTTGGCCTCACTCACGACCAATGGAAACCGTTTATAATGCCGGTCGATGGTACAGAAGTACTTGTGCCGGAGGATTTCAACTATACCGTCGATGACAACGGTGCCCTGCTGATGTACCCGCAAGGTGACAGTTCCATCGGCGCCAGCGCCAAGATGCCCAAAGACAGCTTTTTCTGGGATTCAATTCGCAGGCAGGAGCCGATTGACGACGAGAAACTGAATTATCTGGATAACTGTGAGGAATTCGGCGAATTGAGCGATGCAGATGTCGCCCATTTTGTCCGTGAAGTCAAGCATTACTACAATACCACCGACTACGGCATTTATATGACATTGCCCGGGTTGGCATTCGGCGATACCGCGCTGGTACCAACACCATGGGCAAAGCGTCCCAAAGGCATCCGCTTGTTTTCGCGGCGGGAGGATGTTTATTGGCTCCGATGCTTGACGATCCGAAGTTCGGCGGCGTGTTTCAATATATTCAGCAATTTCAGGGGTACATCTGGCCGGGCGTTGTGGCGGCGTTTTTGTTTGGGATACTGGTGCCCAGCGCGCCGGGCATGGCGGGTGTTGCGGCGCTGATTTCGGGGCCTCTTATTTACGCGATATTCCAGAAGTACGCTCCCGGCCTGCATTTTCTGATTCCGGTCGCGGTCACATTCCAACTGGTGCTTTTAATCATGATTCTGTTGACCTTCTGGATGCCTCTGGATAAATCCAAAACGCTGCCGATACGCACAGATATTGACACCGAAACAAAACCGGAAGTGAAAATTATCGGCGGGATTGTCCTGGCATTGATTGTAATCTTTTATATCATTTTCTGGTAAATGTCACAGAAAGGCTTTTATGAGAACGATAGGCGTACTGTTTATTAGCATGGTCTCAATTGCACATTCAAGCCCGCTTAAGATGGATTTATCCGGTGATTGGCGATTTGCACTGGATAAACAGAACCAGGGCATCGAGCAGAAATGGTTTGCCGGCGACCTTAAAACGACCGACACGATTCATCTGCCCGGTTCTTTGCAGGAGGAGGGATTCGGCGACAAGCCTTCTGCGAAAACCGAATGGACGACGCGGATAGGCAAAGAGCTGCTGTCCGAACCGCGATTTCAGAGTTATATTCGGGCCGAGGATTTCAAGTGTCCTTTCTGGCTTCAGCCGTATAAGTATTACAAAGGCGCGGCATGGTACCAAAAAACAGTGACTATTTCAAAGTCATGGGAAAATAAGCATATCACCCTCACACTCGAACGGCCGCACTGGGAGACAACAGTTTGGATTGATTCTCATACAGTCGGTTCGGCCAATCATCTGTCAACGCCGCACCTTTATGACTTGAGCCAATTTCTCACACCCGGCAAACATACCCTGACCATTCGTGTCGATAACCGGGTGATTGTTGATGTTGGAGCCAATTCTCATAGTATTTCCGATCATACGCAATCCAACTGGAACGGCATCGTCGGGAAAATTGAATTGCAGGCCGACCCCGCCGCCTGGATTGAGGATGTGCTGGTTTACCCCGATTTAAAAAGCAGCTCAGTCAAGGTTCAAGTCCAATTTGGCAATCGGACAGGCCAGTCGATATCCGGCCAATTGATTCTGGATGTTTTATTTAACGGCCGAAAGGTCAAATCCTCCGAAAGTCCATTCGTCGTGGATTCCGCACTTGGCGGCACAGAAATAATTGTTCCACTGGGTGACAACATAAAAGTATGGGATGAATTTAACCCCAATTTATACAAATTAAAAATACAGTTTCTCTCAAATGCCGGCGAGGATGAACACGAAACAGTCTTCGGCATGCGAGAAGTGACGACAAAGGAAAACCGTATTATCCTCAACGGCCTCCCCGCCTTCATGCGGGGTACGCTGGAATGCTGTATCTTCCCGAAGACCGGCTACCCGCCTACAGATGTCAAGGCATGGAAACGCATCATCAATATCTGCAAAAACCATGGTCTGAACCACATTCGTTTTCATTCGTGGTGTCCGCCCGAGGCTGCCTTCATTGCCGCCGATAAACTTGGTTTTTATTACCAGGTTGAATGTTCGTCCTGGGCCAACGGGGGGTCAAGTATCGGTGACGGAAAACCCGTTGACGCCTGGCTGTATAAAGAAGCCGACGCGATACTGAAGGCCTACGGAAATCATCCATCTTTTTTACTTTTTGCCTATGGAAACGAACCGGCTGGCCCGGAACGCGGCGCCGCATATCTGAGAAAATGGGTATCGCACTACAAACAAGAGGATTCCCGCCGCCTGGTAACCAGCGCCTCCGCCTGGCCGCTCATCAAAGAAAGCGATTACCATGTTACTCCCGGTCCGCGAATCCAGGGATGGGGCCAGGAACTCAAAAGCCGCATCAACAGCAAAGCTCCTGAAACCATGACCGACTATAGCGGTTATATAAAACAATTTCCCAATCAGCCGACTATTTCCCATGAGATCGGTCAATGGTGCGTCTATCCCAACTTCGATGAAATGAAAAAATACACCGGCGTATTAAAGCCCAAAAATTTCGAAGTTTTTCGCGAGTTCCTTAAGCAGAAGAATATGCTCGACCAGGCCCATGATTTTCTCATGGCATCCGGTAAACTGCAAACGCTCTGCTACAAAGAGGAAATCGAATCAGCGCTGCGAACCCCGCATTTCGGCGGTTTTCAACTGCTTGACCTGCACGACTTCCCCGGCCAGGGAACGGCCCTGGTAGGCGTACTGGATCCTTTCTGGGATTCCAAACCGTATGTCAGCCCTGAGGAATACAACCGATTTTGCGGACCTGTAGTACCCCTGGCTCGACTGTCTAAACGCGTATTTACCTCATCAGAGACCCTCTCGGCACAGGTTGATGTCAGCCAATTCGGACCGACCGACCTGAGTAATGTCAATATCAAATGGTTCCTTCTGGACACAGCGGGTAAAACCGTCAGGCAAGGCACTCTGCATAAAGACCAACTGCCGGCCGGCGACCTCTACACCATGGGTGATATCAAGATTGTTCTATCGGATTTATCAATCCCGGCCAAATACAAACTCCAACTGGCAATTGAAAAAACAACTTCAGCCAATGACTGGGATATCTGGGTCTATCCGGATACGGTTACTCCTCCTGCCGATGATAAGGTCAGGGTCGCTCATAACCTCACACCCGAAACGATCGATTACCTCCGACGGGGCGGCAAAGTGCTTCTGGCCTTAAATCCCGCGACGGTTAAAACCGATGTCAAAATCGGCTTCTCTTCAATCTTCTGGAATACCGCCTGGACCGGCGGCCAGGCGCCGCATACGCTGGGAATACTATGTGATCCTAAACACCCGGCCCTGGCGGACTTCCCTACTGAATACCACAGCAACTGGCAGTGGTCCTCACCTATACGAAATGCCGCGGCCATACCCATGGACCATCTGCCCAAATCCCTGCGGCCGATTATCCAGGTCGTACCGGACTGGTTCGAACCTCAAAAGCTCGGCCTGGTATTTGAAGCCAAAGTCGGCACTGGTTCGCTTGTGGTATGCAGCGTGAATATCTCTGACAATCTTGACAGCCGTCCGGTTGAAAGACAATTAAAATACTCGTTGCTGCGCTATATGAATTCAAAATACTTCAATCCCAAAATCGAAGTCGACATCGCAGCAGTCCAAGATATCTTAAATCCAACGAAATAATCCGAACGCCTCTGTCTCCGCACGCGTAAAACATATAAAAGAGATATGGGATTATCAAATGCCGACTATATATGTTTTATTTTACGCGATGTTTTTAATTATGTTTCCGGGCTGCTCGGACAAACCCGGCGAGGGAACCGTGTTAACCGTACCCAACCAAACAAAGGAGGTTTCTGTCATGGATACGAAAAAAGATGAACCGATTAACTGGCAGGAATTGACCGATATGCAATGGGAAAACAGGCTGACATCCGAGCAATACACTATATTGCGTAAGAAAGGCACGGAACGCCCCTTCACGGGACTATATTATCTCAAGCCGGATAAAGACGGCAATTACGTCTGTTCCGGGTGCGGCAATATTATTTTCTCGACCAAAGACCAGTTCAATTCGCACTGCGGCTGGCCCAGCTTCACGGCCCCCGCCGACGCCAACAGCGTCAAACAACGCCGGGACTCCAGCCACGGTATGATACGCACGGAAATCATCTGCTCGCGCTGCGGCGGCCATCTGGGGCATGTTTTCGACGACGGCCCCGGCCCGACGGGCCTGCGGTACTGCATCAACTCCGCGGCGATGAAGCTGAAAACAGAAGAAAAATCGCCCAAGCCATAGCCGCTTAACTTAAAACTTGACATCCCCGACCGAGGCCGTCATACTATCCCTCTGACAGACTAAAACCTTTACTATCTTGAGGATAGCTATGTTTCTACTCGGCTACGATTCCGGCACATCGTCGATTAAAGCGACCTTGCTGAATGCCCAGACGGGCCAGGTCGAATCGTCCTGTTGCTGGCCGCCGACAGAGATGCCCATCCAGTCGCCCCAGCCCGGCTTTGCCGAGCAGAACCCGCAACTGTGGTGGGACAACCTCAAAGGCGCCACCGCCCGCGTCCTGGCTGAATCGGGGGTCAACCCCGCCGATATCAAGGCCATCGGCATCAGCTACCAGATGCACGGGCTGGTGTGCGTGGATAAGGCTATGACTGTGATTCGCCCGTCAATTATCTGGTGCGACAGCCGGGCAGTCAAAATCGGTCAAAAAGCCGTACAGAAAATCGGGGCCAAGAAATGCCTTAAAAATCTCCTCAATCTGCCCGGCAATTTCACCGCCGGCAAACTCCGATGGGTCAAAGAAAACGAACCCCCCAATTTCAAGCGGGTTTTCAAAATTATGCTTCCCGGCGATTGGCTGGCGATGAAAATGACAGGCCTTGCGGCCACGACCGCTTCGGGACTATCGGAAATGATATTGTGGGATTTCATTAAGCGCAAACCGGCGGATTTCCTGATGAAGCATTACGGCTTTGACGAATCGTTTCTGCCGGAGATTGTGCCGACATTCGGGATGCAGGGACAATTGACTGCGGCGGCGGCAAACGAGCTTGGACTTATGGCCGGGACACCGGTGACGTATCGCGCCGGTGACCAGCCGAATAACGCCCTTTCGCTCAATGTTCTCAACCCCGGCGAAATTGCCGCTACCGCCGGCACCAGCGGCGTCGTCTATGGCATCAGCAACAAAGCCGCGTACGACCCGAAGTCCCGCGTCAATACATTTTTGCACGTCAATGATACCCCCAAGGCCTGCCGTAACGGCGTATTGCTTTGCGTCAACGGTACAGGCCGGCTCAATAGCTGGCTCAAGCATAATGTGATGGCCGGGAAGGACTATCCGGAGATGAACGCCCTTGCGGAGAAGATTGCCGTCGGCAGCGATGGGCTTGTGATTTTGCCTTACGGCAACGGCGCCGAGCGGACGCTTGAAAATAACAATATCGGCGCTTCAATCCAAAACCTCGATTTGAACACGCATCATCTGGGCCATATTCTGCGGGCGTCGCAGGAAGGTATCGTCTTCGCCCTTAATTATGGACTGGAGATTATGAAGGATATGGGCCTGCGAATCAAAACCGTCCGGGCAGGCAAGGCGAATATGTTCCTGTCGGGTATTTTTGCGAAAACTTTCGCATCACTGACCGGTGCGATGGTAGAATTGTATAATACCGATGGCTCAGAGGGTGCTGCACGCGGCGCGGGGCTGGGAGCGGAAATCTATAAGTCCGCCCCGGAGGCGTTCGCAACGCTCAAGAAATTACAAACGATAGAGCCGGACGCAAAAATGAAACCCGCCTGCAAAAAAGCGTATGGAAACTGGCTGAAAGCATTGGAAAAAGCCGGAATTTGACGCAGTAATTGCTTATTGCGGCTATCTTAAGATAGAAACTCCGCAGGAACCGGAAATTAAAACTTTTGACAAGAGATTTATAAAATGGAATTTTTTCCAGAAGTAAAAAAGACAATTGAGTACGAAGGTCCGAAGTCCAAGAATCCGCTGGCCTTTAAGCATTACAATGCAAAAGAGAAAATCTTAGGCAAGACAATGGCCGAGCATCTGCGTTTCGCTGTTTGTTATTGGCACACGCTCAAAGGGCTGGGGACGGACCAATTCGGAGCCAATACGATTGTCCGCCGATATAACAAGGCCGCCGACCCGATGCAGCGGGCCGAAGATACGATGCATGCGGCGTTTGAATTTTTCACCAAGCTGGGCGTGCAGTTCTGGTGCTTCCACGACAGGGATATCGCTCCGGAAGCCAAGACACTGGCCGAGACGAACAGCCGGCTGGACAAGATGACCAAGCTGGCCAAAAAGCTCCAGCGCAACACCGGCGTCAAGCTGCTGTGGGGTACGACCAACGCCTTTTCGCATCCGCGGTTTATGGCCGGGGCGGGGACGAATCCCAATCCGCACGTATTCGCTTATGCCGCCAGCCAGATTAAGAAAGCGATGGAAATCACCAAGGAACTCGGCGGTCAGGGCTACGTCTTCTGGGGCGGTCGGGAAGGCTACGACACCCTGCTCAATACCGATATGGGGCGGGAACTGGACCATCTGGCGATGCTGCTGCATCTGGCCGTTGACCATAAAAAGAAAATCGGCTTCAAGGGTCAGCTTTATATCGAGCCGAAGCCTAAAGAGCCGACCAAGCATCAATACGATTTTGACGCGGGCAACTGCCTTGCTTTCTTGCAGAAGTATAACCTGCTGCCGTACTTCAAGATGAATATCGAGGCCAACCACGCGACACTGGCGGCCCACACGTTCCATCATGAACTGGAATTTTCCGCAGCCAACGGCATACTCGGTTCTGTCGATGCCAATCGCGGCGACCTGCTGCTGGGCTGGGACACCGACCAGTTCCCGACCGACCTGTACGATACGTCGCTGGCGATGTACACGATCCTCAAGGCCGGCGGCTTTAAGACCGGCGGCCTGAATTTCGACGCCCACGTCCGCCGGCAGTCGATTGACCACATTGATTTGTTCTACGCGCACATCGGCGCGATGGATGCCTTTGCACGCGGTCTGAAAATCGCGGCCAAACTGATTAAAGACAGGGTCATCGAGAAGGCCGTTGCCAAACGCTACGCCGGGTGGGATACCCGATTCGGCAGAATGATTGAGTCAGGCAAGATGAACTTCAAGAAGCTGGAGACCTATATTCTCGAAAACGGCGAACCGAAACTCCAGTCCGGCCGGCAGGAACTGCTCGAAAATATCCTCAACGAATATCTCTAAAATGGATTTATTAAGTGTCATTTTTACAAGGAACGATAATGCTGCACAACTCTGTTCGTATTGGACTGGTCGGATTCGGGATAGTAGGTACCGGGGTGGCTCGGCTGCTGCTGGAAGAGGCCGAGGCGATTTATCGGCGAACGGGCATCCGCTTGGAACTGGTCTGCGTTGTCGATAAAGACACCAAAACGGCCCGCAAGTTTAATCTTCCGGCCGGAATGCTCTCCGACGACCTGGGCCGGGTACTGAATGACCCCTCTATCCAGATTGGCGTCGAACTTGTCGGCGGGACAAAAATCGCCAGGCAAATTCAGGAAAAAATGCTCCAGGCCGGCAAACACGTTGTCACAGCCAATAAGGCTTTGCTGGCTGAACACGGCCAATCGCTCTTCGAACTGGCCCGCAAACAGAACAAATGTATTGCCTTTGAAGCCAGTTGCGCCGGCGGCATTCCGATTATTTCCGCGCTCCGCACAGGGCTTGCGGCAAACCGCATCACCGCCCTGTACGGAATTCTCAACGGAACATGCAATTACATTTTGACCAATATGACTCAAAAAGGGCTGGACTTCCCGACCGCGTTGGCGCAGGCCCAGCAAAAAGGGTATGCCGAGTCCGACCCGACATTCGACATTAACGGCACGGACGCAGCCCACAAGCTGGCTATTCTGGCAGGATTGACGTTCGGATACCAGTTCCGGATGAAAGATATCAGCGTCGAAGGCATTGAGACCGTTCAGATTGAGGATATCCGCAATGCACAGGAAATGGGATATGTGCTGAAACTGCTTGCCATCGGGCAGGTTAATGCCGAAGGCGCGGTTTCGCTGCGTATTCATCCGTCGCTGATTCACGAGGATACACCGCTGGCGCGGATTGGCGGGCCGTTCAACGCAATCAGTGTTTTCGGACACGCCGTGGGCAACACGATGTACTTCGGACGCGGCGCGGGGATGATGGCCACTGCCAGTGCCGTCGTAGCCGACCTCATCGAAATCGCTATGGGCAACAGTCAGCGGCTTTTCGAGGCAATGCCGATACTGCGAAGCGATGAAAAACCGAAAATTCAAAACATCGATAATATCACCTGCCGCTATTATGTCCGGCTGATGGCCAAAGATGTCCCCGGCGTTACCGCCAAATATGCTCAGGTTCTCGGAAACCACAACATCAGCATCAGCGGCGCCATTCAGCACGAGGGAATGGGGCCGGACAATACCGTCCCCGTGGTGATCACCACCCATCCGACACAGCAAAAGAATATGAACGCGGCCCTTGAGGAAATTGCAACATTGGATATTATTAGTGGAAAGCCTGTCTGTATTCGAATTGTCGAAATACCGGAGGATAAGGATTGAAACCGAAATACGTATTGATTGTTCCTGACGGCGCGGCGGATAACCCACAGGAAATCTTCGGCGGCAAGACCGTACTGGAAGCGGCGGATACGCCCAATATCGATAAAATCGCCATGGAAGGCAGACAGGGCATCGTCCAGACGGTACCGCAGGGACTGCAGCCGGGCAGCGACGTGGCGATGATGAGCCTCCTGGGGTATGACCCGAAGCAAAATTACACGGGCCGTGCTCCCATTGAGGCCGCAGCGCAGGATATCCCGCTGGAAGCGGGAGATTGGGTTTTCCGCTGCAATCTGGTCACTACCGCCGATGGTATGATGGCCGACCACAGCGCAGGCCATATTTCCACCCGCGAAGCCTCGGAATTCATCCATGAATTTCAGCAGGTCATTAAGAACCCGAATGTGCGATTCTATACCGGCGTGAGTTATCGCCATTTGTGCGTCATTTCGGGGATGGATTTTTCCAAAGTTGAAACTTTCCCGCCGCACGATTTCATCGGCGAAAAAATAAGCAAGATTCTCCCCAAAGGCAAACAGGCGGATTTCCTGAAAGACCTGATTGCACTGTCGGTGCAGTTTTTTGAAAACCACCCCATCAACCGAATCCGCAAAGACCTCAAGGAAAATCCGGTATCCAGTATCTGGCTGTGGGGCCAGGGACAGCGGGCGTTCATGGAAAAATTCAGCAAGGTCTATGGCAAAACCGGAGCGGCGATTACGGCGGTGGATTTGGTGCGAGGTTTGGCCAAGCTGATTGGGTTTGATTTAATTTCCGTTGAAGGCGCCACGGGTTACCTGGATACCAATTACGCGGGCAAAGGTCAGGCGGCGATTGAAGCCCTGAAAAAATATGACTTTGTGCTGGTTCATGTCGAGGCTCCTGATGAGGCGGGGCATAATGGAAGTCCGCTTCAAAAGAAAAAAGCCGTCGAAATGATCGATAAGCATATTGTTGGGCCGGTCTATGAAGCAATCCGGCAGTATGAGACGTGGCGGATTCTGGTGATGCCGGACCATCCGACGCCGGTGGAAAGCCGCTGCCACTGTGACCAGCCGGTTCCGTTCGCGATGGCCGGAACGGGGATAACGGGCGTTCTGCATAAACCGTTCGGAGAAACCAACAGCTTCGCATCGGCTTTCCGTATCGAAAAAGGCTCGGATTTAATGGAGTATTTTCTGAAGATTTAATGTCATCGGAGGGAGCATCGAATGAAAAACCAGAATACGAAATTAGTATTTAAACTGAAATCTGTGCGAAATTAATTTTTTACTGAACCTTATCGGGAAAAATGGAATATACTTAAAAAGAAGCAATAATATGACAGGAGGTACGTATCATGACACGGAAAAGTCTATGGGTGCTGCTCGTAGTTGCAATTGCAGGTCTTGTACCGGCAGCGGCCGACACCTTCAAAAACAAGAAAACCGGGGAGATTTTCTACGGGTTCCGTACCCAGAAAAGCACCGCCAGTAAAACGCTGGTGTTTAACGATTCGACAAAAAAATCGGATCTGTTGGATTTGCGCGAATATGAAATCACCATGGACGACAACGGCCGGCGACCCTATGTTGTACTGGTTTCCATCACCGATGCGGAAGCACTTCTCTCCGAGACTGTCGCCAGGACGATAGCCGACGCCATTGTCCATGGGTCCGATACCGGCCCCAAATTTGTGCTTCTAAAAATTGACAATCCCGGCGGCCGGGGCGAATACATGAAAGACCTGTGTTCAGCCATATCGAAAACCACCGATAACTGCAAAGTCGTGGCTTACATCATCGGCGGTCCTTTTGGCGGTGCTCATTCCGCCGCGGCCATATTGGCCATGGCCTGCGACAAAGTATTTATCGCTCCCACCGCCTCTATATCCGCCATCAGCCCCTTTGTGGGCATCTCCGGCGGACAATCCAACGAGAACTTTGTAAAAGACTACAGCGCCGACAATCTCGCCTCCTTCAGCGTCTTCGCCGCAACGCTGGCGGAAACCCATCAGCGGCCCGCCCTGCTTGCCAAAGCCCTGCTGGATAAAAAAATCGCTCTGGTGGAAGTGATTGATGACAAGGGCAAACAGTCCATTGTCGAAAAAGCCCTCCGCCAGCCCACACAAACGGTCGTTAAAACCATTTGTGAAGGATTTTCATCGTCGCAGGAACAACCTACTGCTTCATCCGATAAAACTCCCAAAACCACCTTACCGCCGGATATTCACAACCGAGTCCTGAATCTGACTCCCACGGAGGCCGTTCGATTGAAACTTGCCGACAAAATTGTCGATTCAGACCAGGATATACTGGCGGAAATGAATGCGTCCGATGCTCAATTCGCCAGAGCTCCGGGAATTGATACGGCGGTAAAACAATTTGTCGTCGCCCGAAAAAACATCCGTAAAAATCTGTCCCAAATTGAGTTTCTTGAAAATCGGACCGCGACTCTTGAAGAACAGCTTAATACCATCGAACAGCAAATTCGAACAACGCCAACAACACGCACCCAGACACGCAGAGAAAATCGTTCTCCTCAACAACGGGGACGAGTCTATTTATTCGGTAACAGATATGCGTATTCCGACAGCGAAGGAGGAACTGTCGTTCATTCCAATGAGTACCCCATGCCCACAGACATCGAAAATCGCTCGGACCGGATACGAAACAAGCTCTACGGGGTAACCAATTCAGAAACTGTAACCTCCAGCGAGCCTTCCGTGGCGGTCGAAAAAGTCAAGGTGGAGTTGTCGTATGTGCTGACCAATTTAGTCGCCGAATATCGCCAAACCATTGCCTCAGCCAAGCGATGGGTTGGTGTGCTGCCAACGGAAGTGACAGTGCAAACCCTTGAAAACAATATGAATTCCGCGATGGCTCTGGCTGATAATCTTCGATTCAGATAGCGCCGTCAGGAGATAGCAGGCTGCCGACGGCTTCCTAATAATAACAGGGCGGATTCTCATAAAAATTGAGGAAAGGTCCGACTGAACAGCAAGAGTTTTTTTCGATTAAAATCGAAAAAAAAGCTCCCCGTTATTGCCCCGGCTTGTCTCCCAAAACAACTATATCTTGCGAATAAATCTTTGCGGGAACACAAGAGATTGTTCTTGACGGAGGTCCTTGAAAACTCTATTCTACAGCATGATAAAGATAGAATTTTTGCGACTGAAAGCCTACTTTTTGAGGCAAAAACAATGAAAAAAAACAGCCTTTTTCTTCTGATTTTTGGATGCGTGTCGTTGATGCTGACATCCTGCGGAAAATCCGAAAAAAAAGATGTCGATTTGGATCTGGAAATCAATCTGGATACCACCGTCGGCCAACTGGCGAGTTTTGCACCCATGGTTTCCATCCCGGTACAAGGATACGGTATTGTGGCCGGTCTATGGGGGACAGGGTCGTCGGAATGCCCCAGTGAGCTTCGCAAACAACTGGAAAAGCATATCTGGCAGCGGCTGCCAAACGCCACGGCCGGCGAGGTTGCCCGGTTTATCGAAAGTACCGATACGGCCGTAGTGGAAATCTCCGGTATTATTCCTCCACTGGCCATTGCCGGAGACCGCTTTGACATTCAGATTAAACCTTTGGCACAGACTCAGACTACGTCTCTTCGCGGTGGTACTCTTTACACCGCAGAATTGAAAGAAATGAGCCGAATGGGTGGTTTCGACCAATATACAAAAACCATCGGTTCGGCGGAAGGACAGATTTTCAGCACAACCGATGCGGCAACAAAGGAAGATCGCTATTATGTTTTTGGAGGTGGGACGGCAACGCTAAACATCGCTGTTTCCATGATTTTGAATCAGCCCAATTATTACGTCGCCAGCATCATTCGCAATCGCCTCAATGAACGGTTTGGCCCGAATACCGCCAATGCCATATCGAGATCGGAAATACAAGTCGTCATCCCAATCCAATATCGCAACCAGCGATTGCGATTCCTTTCAATGATTCAACTATTGTACCTCTCCGAAGATGACGCTCTCAGAAAACAGCGAATTGAAGTAATGTCTTCTCAACTCGCGGAGCCGCAAACAGCCGCAACGGCGGAAATGGCACTGGAAGCCATTGGCAAACCCGCCATGACAAAACTGACTGAACTGCTCAGCCATCCGGAAGCTTCCGTTCGTTTTGCCGCCGCCCGCTGCATGCTGAACATGGGTGACAACCGCGGGTTGCCCGTCCTGAAAAATATTGCGTATGACCCGAAATCCGAATTTCGAATCGCCGTGATTGAATCTCTGTCAAAAGCTAAACTTAAAGATGTTGAGCCGTTGCTGTCACCGCTGCTGCAGGATGAAAGCTTCGATGTCCGTCTGTGCGCGTATGAACAACTGGCCGGCTTAAACAGCATTTTAGTCAAACGGGTTTACGTCGGCGGGGATTTCTTCATCGATATAGTGAGCTTCCCCGGTGACAAAATAATCTACGCTTATCGCAAAGATAATGCTCGAATTGTTTTGTTCGGCGCCCCCATTATCTGTGAGAAAAATATGTTTATCGACATCAACCAGGTGATGATTAATGCCAGGCCGGAGGATAAATATGTATCTCTCGCCCGTAAACGTCCGTCTCGCCCCGAACTGGTCGGCCCCCTGAAATGCAGTTACAATGTCGAAGATATTATCCGTACGCTTGGCTACGCCACGGAAACAGACCCCCAAAAATACCCTTGGCCGGGATTGGGGATTTCCTATTCCGAAATTCTCGTAATTCTCGAAAAAATGTGTCTTGAAAATATGATTCCTGCAAAATATATGGAAGGACCTCTGACTAATGCCGGCGGTTTTGTGGAGAAACCACCGGCTTAAGACCGATAATATAAATAGGTAGACAAAAACAGGCGGTGTACAAAATAAAGGGTATTCGGAATTATAGACTTTTATGAAACTGGAAAAAATAGTCATCCATGGATTCAAGAGCTTTGCGGATAAAACTGAACTTCACTTTAATCAGCCGATTACGGCGATTGTAGGGCCAAACGGTTGCGGAAAAAGCAACGTCGTGGATGCCCTCAAGTGGGTACTGGGCAATCAAAGCCCCAAAAGTCTGCGCAGCGGCCAAATGGCCGACGTCATTTTCAGCGGATGCAGCAGCCGAAAGCCCAGCAGTCTGGCTGAGGTGTGTCTGCATTTCTCCAACGTGCAGGGGCTGGGGTTGGAACAGGAGGAACTGGAGATTTCCCGCAAGCTGTTCCGCAGCGGCGAAAGCGAATACCTCATCAATAATAAACCATGTCGATTGCGCGACATCAGGAATTTATTCTTAGACACGGGCGTCGGCGTCAACGCTTATTCCATCATCGAACAGGGCCAGATTGACCAATTGCTCCGGTCTTCCTCGACCGACCGGCGGATTATCTTCGAAGAGGCCGCGGGAATCAGTAAATTCAAAATGCATAAAAAAGAGGCTCTGCGAAAACTTGAACGCACCGAACAGAATCTGCTGCGTCTGGCGGACATCGTCAACGAGGTGCAAAAACAGCTTCGCAGCATCAAACTCCAGGCCGGGAAAGCCAGAAGCTGGCTCGAATACAGCCAGCGGCTTAAAGAACTAAGAGTCAATTATTCGCTGGCCGAGTATCATAAAATCGTCACCGCCGGCCGGCAGAAAAAAGAGGACCTTGCGGGCTGGCAGGAGCGTTTCGCTGCCACAGCCGCGGCGGTGGCCCGGTATGATGCGGCGGCGGGCGAACTGGCCGCACACATCCTCGAAACCGAAACCCAAATCGGCCGGTGGGACAACGCCCTTGTCGCGGCGCGAAGCCGAATTGAGCAGCATACCGAACGAATCGGTTTCCTGAATGGTAAAGTCAGCGAACTGTCCCAGCGCAAAACCGCCGCAATTGCCCATGGACATAAATTTTTTGAACAAATTCGTCAATTGGAAAAGGAACTGGAAACCTGCAAACGAGAACTGGAAGAAAACCAGAAAGAGCTTGCCGAACAAACCGGTCGGCTTGCCGCGGTCGAAAACACTTTATCTCAAATCAACCTGCGATGCGCGGAGTGGCAGGCTAAACTGGAAGATGAGAAATCCGGCGTAATCGACATCGTTCGACGAACCGCCCAGCTCCATAATGAAATTCAGAGTTTAAGTCACTATCGGGATAATCTGGCCGGGCAAAAAACCCGCCTTTGCGGCCGGGCCACCCAGGCTCAGGAACAACTGGCCGCATGGCTGACTGAAAAGGCGCAATGCGAGGCGAAACGGCAGGAGATTTTTTCCGTGCTGTCCCAGCTTCAGAATAGTCTGGACGCCAAACGCACCGAAATGGAAGCCATCGGCGGGCAAAAGGCAACTTCGTTGAACGAGCTTTCCGAAGCCAAACAGCAGCGCAGCGCCCTGATGAGTGAAGGAAATGTCCTGCGGGATATGGAATCGCGGAGGCAGGGTGTCAGCGACACGATTAAGACCGTTCTCAAAGAACGCGACCGCGACGGCAAAGGGGATTATATCGAAGGTATCATCGCCGATGTCCTGTCCGCTCAGGTTCATCACTCCACGGTCGTGGAAGCGGCTCTGGAGGGCAGAACCGATACGCTGCTGGTCAACTGTACTTCACGGTTTCTGGAAGATACTTCCATTCGTGAAAAACTGACCGGCAGACTGTCAATCCTGTGTATGGACCGGATTGAGCCGTTCGCGGACGCGGCGGATTTCGCCGAGGAACAGGGTGTGCTCGGCAGGCTGGTGCAATTCGTACAATTCGACGATGCTTACGCTCCGCTGGCATGGCATCTGCTGGGACGGGTCATTCTGGTCGAATCACTGAGTATCGCGATGAAATTGTCGGCGCGTTTCGGAAAACAATACCGCTTTGTGACTCCCACAGGGGAGGTTTTCACGGACGGCTGCGTACTGAACGCCGGGCCGGTGGGTAAAGCCGCCGGGTTGATTTCCCGTAAAAGCCGAATCACACAATTGGAAGAAGAAACCGCATCGCTCAACGAATACATCCGGCATCTGGAGCAAACGCTTGAACAGACCGAACATAAAAACGAACACCTCGGCGAACTCTGCAAGGAACTGCGTACCAGCATCTATGAGGCCAACACGGAAAAGGTCGATGCGGAATCGCGATTGCGTATGGTTGAACAAAATATCAAGCGTCTCGGCGAAGAACAGCCGATTCTGGCCGATGAAATCCGGCTGCTCGAAGACGAGGTCCGGCAATCCGTTCAGAAAGAACACGACTCCCGCCAGAAACTCCAGGAGTTGGAGGAAATTAATACCCAGCGAACCGCTCGGATTGAAAGCATTCAACAATCTCTGGATGAAGAACAGCACACGCTGCAAAACCGCACCGCCGAGGCGACGGAACTGAAAATTCAAATTGGGCGCGTCGGCGAACAGCAAAAATCCATCCGCCAGCGCATGACGGCGACAGGCAGCCAGATTCAGCAGGGGCGTACTGCCGTTGAAACTTCCCGCACGGAAGCCCTTGCCTGTGATGAGCAAATCGAACAGACACAGCGAAATATTCTGGCGACCGAGTCCGCCCTGTGCAGCCTGTACGTCGAAAAAGAACAGTCGCAAAAAGAAAGTCTCGGGCTTCACACCGCACAGCAGAAATTAACCGTTCAGCAGAAAGAAACTGACCAGGCGCTTCGCGCCGGCCGCACGGAACAAACCGAAATCGAGCAGCAAATTCATCAGTTTCAGCTTGAATTGAGCCAGCTTACGGTTCGCGAGGAAGACCTTTGTCAGCGGGTGCGGGAAGAACTCCAGATGGAGCTGGCCGCGGCGTACCAAAGCTATACTCAGCAGGAAATCGACTGGGATGCGGTGCGGGATGAAATCACCGAATTGCGGGGCAAAATCGACCGGCTGGGCAACGTCAACGTCGATGCCATCGACCAGCAGCAGCAACTGGAGGAACGATACCAGTTCCTTGCCGCCCAGGCCGAAGACCTCAACCAGAGTAAAACGCAGCTCGAAGAACTCATCGAGCGAATCAATAAAGAAAGCCGGGAAAAATTCCAGACGACATTTGAACAGGTACGGATTCACTTCCAGGAATTGTTCCGTAAGCTGTTCGGCGGCGGCAAGGCTGATATCTTTCTCGAAAATCCGGAGGACATTCTCGAATCGGGCATTGAAATCGTCGCCCGCCCGCCCGGCAAGGAAACCCGGACCATCAGCCTGCTGTCCGGCGGCGAAAAATCCATGACCGCCATCGCCCTGCTGTTCGCGGTATTCCGCAGCAAACCGTCGCCGTTCTGCGTCCTTGACGAAGTTGATGCGGCGCTCGACGAGGCGAACAACGAACGGTTCAATATGATTGTCCGGCAGTTCCAGGAAATATCGCAGTTCATCGTCATTACGCACTCCAAGCGGACAATGAGCATCGCGGACATGCTGTACGGCATCACAATGCAAACGCAGGGCATTAGTAAGAAAATCAGCGTTCAGTTTGAACACGGCAATTTGCGGGATTCGTCCGATTCGGAAGCGGCGGTCGCATAAGTTAACTCACGGAAAAATGAACCGTAAGGGAAATTCCCTGTTATGAAAGAACGGCTGGACCAGTATCGTCTGAACAACGGGATGGTTATCCTCGGCGAGCCGATGGATGAAGTGGAATCGGTCTCGTTCCATTTTCTGCTGCCCGCCGGCAACGCCTCGTTTCCCGACGGCTGCTGCGGCGCCGGCAAGGTCATCGCCGACTGGATTTTACGCGGCGCAGGAATTCGAAATAACCGCCAACTGACTGAAACGCTCGACAATCTCGGCATTCATCGCGGCAGCGCCGTCACGGAAGAGCACTTCTCGCTCAGCGCGTCGCTGGAAGCGGGAAACATGATTGCGGCAATGGATTTGTTTGCCGATATATTAATTCGGCCCCGCTTTGACGACGACCAGTTTGAGCCTTCCCGGCAGCTTGCCCTGCACGAATTGGCCGGGCTGGAAGATGACCCGCAGCATAAAGTGATGCTGTTGACGAAAGAACAATTTTATCCGTATCCTTACAACCGTCCCGCCGAGGGCACCGTCGAAGACCTTCAGGCCCTGACGCCGCAGGGATGCAGAGAGATGATTCAATCGCGACTGGACTGGTCGCAGTGCATTTTCACTGTCGCGGGCAAATACGACTTTCAGGCGGTTTGCGATACGCTCGAAAAACGATTCGCCGCTCTGTCCGGTACCGGGATTCAGCGTCCCGGCTTTGGCGATCGCGGACAGCGATATACTCATCATGCCAACGAAGGCGCCCAGGTGCACATCGGAATGATGACTACCGCGCCCTCTATCGGCGACGACCGCTATTATGATATTCTGGCTGCAGTGTCGGTCCTGTCCGGCGGAATGAGCGGCCGATTGTTCACGGAGGTACGCGAAAAACGCGGCCTTTGCTATGCCGTCGGCGCCAGATATCAATCACTGAAAAATACCGCCGGGGTCAGTTGTTATACCGGAACCATGCCCGACAAGGCCCAGGAAGCGTATGACGTCATTCGGCAGGAATTCCGCCGGCTCCGCCAGGGTATTACAGAAGAAGAATTGCAGCGGGCGAAAATCGGACTCAAAAGCAAACTGATTATGCAAAGCGAATCCACACAGGCCCGTTCGTCGGGAATCGCCGGCGATTTCGCTTATCTGGGACGCGTCAGAGCGCTTGACGAAATTCGCCGGCGGCTGGAAAAAATCACCATCCAATCCGTGCAGGATTTTCTGGACGCCAATCCCTTTGAAAACTTTACCGTCGTTACCATCGGACCTAAGAAAATTCAACCCTAATCGGCCTATGCAATTCAAACACAAACAACTCCAAAATGGACTGACCCTTATCGGGGAAATACAACCTCACGCCCAAACCGCGGCGATGGGGTTTTTTGTGCGGACTGGTTCACGCGACGAAACCGCCGCCATCAGCGGCGTTTCGCATTTCCTCGAACACATGCTTTTCAAGGGCACGGAAACACTATCCTGGCAGCAGGTCAATGAGGCATTCGACGGACTTGGCGCCAGTTTTAATGCCTTCACCGGCGAGGAAAACACCGTCTATTTTGCGGCGGTTCTGGCCGAATATCTGCCCGACGTGGCCAAACTCTGGTCCCAACTCATGCGTCCGGCTTTGCGCGAAGAGGATTTTAACCTTGAAAAAAATGTCATCCTCGAAGAAATCGCCATGTACAAAGATATGCCTCAATTCGATGTGGTTGACCAGGCTCGCACTCTGCATTTCGGCTCCCACCCCTGCGGCAACAGCGTCCCCGGCACGGACGAAAGCATTAAAGCGATGGCCGTACAGCAAATGCGCGATTATTTCACAAAGCGATACGCCCCGAATAATCTGGTGGTCGCCTGCTGTGGGAATTTCGACTTCGACGTGTTCAGCAGTCATATTGAGCAACTCTGCGGCGGCTGGCAGCCCGTACAGACGGACCGCACAATTTCATACTTTGAGGGAACCCGTCAAAAAAAATCCATCCGTAAAGAATCCCTGGCCCGTCATCATATCTGCCTGCTCAGCCCGTCCGTGTCGATGCAGGACCCGCGGCGATTCGCGGCGTCTCTTCTGGGTATGATTCTTGGCGATAGCACCGGCTCACGCTACTTCTGGTCGCTGGTGGACCCCGCCATTGCCGAAGTCGCATCGATGCAGGCCGAAGCGATGGACGGCATCGGCGCGATATACAGCTATATCTGCTGCGAACCAACAGCGGCCCAAAAAGTGATGGATATTGTCGGCGGTATCTTTAAGGACATCACCGAAAATGGTGTTTCCGAAAAAGAATTGCAGGCCGCCAAAAATAAAGTCCTCAGCACTCTGGCCATCAAATCCGAACAGCCGATGGGCCGGCTGCTGGGGTTGGGCTTCAATTGGGTCTATAGTCAGGAATACCGGACTTTGGCCGATGATATCGCCGCCATTCGTTCCGTCACCGTCCAGGACGTCAACAGCCTCACCGCTGAATTTCAGCCCGGCGATTTCACCTGCCTGGCCATGGGCCCGACCGCATAGTAAATAATCAATGTTTATTCTTCCAGACGAAGAATCCTGACATTGTCAATCCAGGCGCAATCGCTTCCACCGATTCCGCTGCTGTCTTTTGAGTAAGACCACTTAAATGTATGGACGCCGTCCGAGAAACCGCTGAAACGCATCTCATTCCAGCCATATTCGCCGGACAGCCCCATAAGTCGGATGCTGCCATCAATATAAAAATCAAGTTTATCAAATCCGCTTTCACTGGAAACTTTGACGGCAAAAACAATCTCGCTCTTTCCGGAAACTGCCGCCGTCAATTCAAGTGTGCTGGACTGGCTATGGCCGATAGCGCCGGATTTGGCCGAATAAAGACCATCATAAACATTCGAACAGGAGACAATCGTCCAGCCGGCGTTGCCCCCCTGCACCCATGGCAGTTTGGTAAAATCGCCTGTTTCAAAATTATCCTCGGTCTTTGGATAATCTGTTTGTATTGCCGGCTCCAGCCAGCTTTGGACCAGAAGAGCCAGGTCTTTTGTGTCGATAACGTTATCGTCGTACCAGTCTGCAATCACACACGGCTGGCCGGAAATACACCCGGTTGCCTGCCAGTACCGGCTCAACACAACCAGTTGTCGCATCCCCACAGGGACTTGCCATGCCAAAACCGGATAACCGCCGTTCATTTGCCAGACTTCCTCCTCGCCGTCTGCGGCGCTCCCTTGAAAATCCCAGCCGACAAAACTGCTTTGCTGCCGCATTTGTGAATCGCTAAGGAGTGTCCCGATTCCATTGTTCGGCCCGCCGCCGTCGCCGGGGGACAGAAAATAGCAATTTAACAGAAGAGAAAACCAGGGGTGTATTATCCCGCCGAAGCCCCCCGCCGATGCTCGACTATCTACGAAGCCGCTCGCATAACAATTGGAAAGTACTCCATACGCCGTACCCGCAAAGCCGCCGAGTATTTGCGCACTTGCACCCGCGTACACATCGACATCCGCATGGCAATTGGTGACAGTTCCTGCGGATGCGCCGACAAACCCTCCGAGGTTTTGGGGGGATACACCGCCGTGAATCGCACCTTTTGCATAACATTGATCAATCGTGCCCTGGTTGAGTCCGGCAAGCGTACCCACATAGGCCGACTCATCGCCGCAGGTGACGGAGACATTCTTCAATCCAAGCCGTTTTATCGTACTGCTCTGTATATTGCCGAATAAACCTAAATAGCCCTGATTTTGCCCCTGCGTGTCAATCGTCAAACTGGAAATTACATGGTAATTGCCGTTAAAAGTGCCTGTAAAGACTGTCGAATTATCGTCGGTGTTAGGGGCGATTACCGCAGTAGTAAAACTGTACCCAGCCAGGTCAATATCCGCCGTCAGGATAAAATATTTATCATAATTGCCAGTATCGGCAGCCAATTCCAACAGATCATCGGCATCAGCAATTTGATAGGGAGCATCCGTAGTTCCTGAACCACCGGAATAGCCAAAAGAAATGGAAGACAGAAAAACTGCGCTCGCAATGCCCAAAACTCGCTTTACTATCGAATTCATTTCATCACCCTCCTTAAAAAGGTTCCAAGGTTCGTCTGATAATAAGCGACATAACCGGACATTATACAATACCCCATCCTGTTTTGTCAAATATTTTACCTATTTTTACACTGTTGTCCGGGCTTGCTTTTTAACTCTTTTTGGGGTATAATAAATAATAATTCTATTTTCTGAATTGAGAAGGGTGAATTTGTGAATCCGGAAAAACCTGCACAAGAAATGCTGGATGCGGATATTCTACAATGTCGGGCCGACATTTTGCGAGCCGTTCAGCAGACTGCGCAAAAAAACGCGGTTCCCGGCAATCCACAGCCCATGCCGGCGCCACCGGCGGAAAAGAAAGCCACCCCTCTGTCCCCTGCTCCTGTCGCTGACGCCCCCGAAATCACAGCCTCAGATATCCCTCGAAAAATTGAAGCCGTACCGGCCGTAAAACCGCAGGCGGCACAGCCGCAAAAAACGTATTCCGAACCCTCGGCCGAGGCGGAGAAAGAGCTTCAGACGCAAATCGCAAGTCTGCGACAGCAGCTTGCCGCCAAAAACACGGATATTCAAACTCTCGCCGCAAAGACTCGTCAGGCTCTGGAAAATCTTTCGACCCTGCAGAATGAACTTCAGAATACCCGCAATACTCTGCAGACAGCGCAAACGGAAAAACAAACGCTGCAAACGAAAATCCGGACTATGCAGGAACAATTGGCCGCCCGGGAAGAGGAAATCCAGACGGCTGCCGGCAAAGACAGCAGCGTCCAGCAAACCATTTCCTCGCTGCGGGAACAGATTGAAGACCTTCGCGACAATTTGCAAAACACACAACAGGAACTTCAGGAAAAGCAGCATCTGGTTGAGCGTTTATCGGAGGCGGTAAAACAGCAAAAACAAACGCTGGAACAAAAGGAACCGCTGGAAGCCCAAAATATCCAATTGAAATCCCGCCTCGATTTGCTCGAAAAACAGGATCAGCAGCTTCAGGACCAACTCAAACAAATCGGACTCGCCTCGGCGGATTTGAATAAAGACATACAATCGCTGCAAAATCAAAATGAACAAAAACAACTGGAGCTGACGGAAACACAGGCCCAACTGAATGTCCTGTTGCAGGAACGCCAGCAGCTCCTTGCCGAAATGGAAAACCAGAAACAACAGGCGCAAACAATGCTGGCCGAAACACAGCAAAAAGAAAAACAACTGGCCAGGCAGGCGGAACAATTACAGACACATCTTGCGGAGATGGAAAATCAATTGCGGGAGCTTTCCGAACAGGCCGCCAAAGAAAAAACGGAACTCCAGACCCTCGTACAGGACTATCAGGCCCGGCTGGAAAAAACAGACCGCCAGAAACGAGAAATGGAAAATCGCCTGGCCGCACTTCAGGCCCATAATGACCGTCTGCTGGCCGGCGAACAGGAGGCGGAACAACTGCGGGAACAGCTCCGGCAGGCTCAACAGAAAAATGAAGTGCTGAACCGCCAATTGGAACGCCTCAAGGGCGATCATCAGCTCGTCGGCGAAGAAAACAATCATCTCCACCATTTGCTGCATCTTCGGGACCAGGAACTGGAACGGGTGTATCAGCAAATCAAAGAACTGAGCGAAAAACCCGCCCAACCCAACAAAACCGAAGTTTTCGTATCGCCCGAAGAAATGGAAATGCTGCACGGGTCTCCACAGACTCCGCAGGCAACAGAAACCGCCGAAGAGCGGCCGGAAATTCCAGGTTTTAATCTTGCCGAGCAGATTATGGCCGAGCATCGCAAAGCTGTCGCTTCCCAAAGACAGGCCCCGGCCGCACGGCCCCATGCCAATAAAAAAGACTCCGTACAAAAGGTGGTTAACCAGTTTGTCGGTTCGACCGAATCAACCCGCACAACGCCGCCGCCTCACAAAGAAAGCGAGGTTCTGCCGGTTTCGGATGCGGCTGAAATCACGCCTCCGGCGGAGAGTTTGGGTTCCGCCAAAATTGACTCTTCGCCGAACGAGACGCTGATCGCCGAGATTGTACGACGGGATATTTCGCAATTTCTTGAAGCCAAAAAACAGGCCTTTCAAAAAACTGATTGGATGTGGAAAAGTAATTAAACGGGGATGTCGAATACCGTAATTTCAGTCTCGCTCATCGGATGGGCCAATAATATCACGGCATCGCCGTATATCTACGGCGTATTCGGCGGCCTTGCTCTCGTTATTCTGCTTGGCGCCGTGTGGCTGCTGCTTCGTAAACCAAAATCCAAAACCAGCCCCGTTCCTTCCGAACGCCCGACACTCATCCGACAACAGTGTAGGGATATTTCTCTGTTGATATACGAGAAAATCATCTCTCTCAAAAGTCATGACAAAGTTATCCTGCTGGCCGGGGCGGGATTGGAGTATCTGCCGGTCACAATTCCCGTCCAGACCGCCGTACGGCTGGCACAGGCCGGCAAAAAAATCCTGTTGATTGACCTCGACACAAAGCGAAACGCCGCGGCCAGAGCGTTCGACCTGAACGAAAACATCGTCAAAAACTGCATAAGCCCTAAACCTCTGCCTACTCCGTTGGAAAATCTTTCGCTTTGGCCGGCCGAATTTTTTGTCCGCTTCGGCCAGATGAATCTGCGCAGCGTCATTCAATCCGCTGAAAATTGTTTCGACACCATTTTAATAAACATCCCCTATCTGGACGGCCATCCCGACCGAAAACTTATCGCCTCCAGCGCCAAAGCAGGATTGATTTTCTGCAAGACGACACAGCAATTTGACCGCCTGAGCAAACTGCTGACGCAAAGCCAATGTCAATTGCTGGAAGAAAAACCTCTCTGCGGATGAACTTTAATGCAGTAAAGACGCGGCGTCGGCGTCTAAGAGCCAGACCATTTTTTGACGCGCCGCCCACAATGAACGCACCGGCTGACGCCCCGCATCAGAACTTTCAAAAAGAACCCTGCGAATAATCTGTGCCTTATGCGAACCTGTAACCAAAAACATCAATTTTCGAGCGGCAAGCAGCACCGGCACAGTCAGAGTGACGCGGGGATACGGCAGTGACGACGAAAAAACCGCCGTCGCAAGGCTGTCCTGAATATCGGTTGTGTTCGTATCCGCTGCCAGCGATGCTGTGTGACCATCCGCCCCAAGCCCCAACAGAATCAAGTCAAACTCCGGAATCTGTCCCGGCGAAAGCGAAAATGTTTTTTGCAGCGTTTGCTCATATTCCGCGGCCGCCCGGCGTATATCGGTCTGCTCGGCCCGTATGCGATGGATGTTGTCGGCCGGAATCGAAATCTCAGATAGAAATGTATTTTTCGCCAAGTAAAAATTGCTGTCCGGATGCTCCGGCCCGACACCCCGTTCATCCGCCCAGAAAAGATGAATCTTTGTCCAGTCCAGCGAATCATCCGTTGCCAGCAGCTTAAAAAATTCCGCCGGGCTGTCGCCGCCGCTGACGGCACAAAAGAAAACGTCCCGTTCCTCAATCGCCTGATGAAAACACGCAGAAAATATATCGAGAGCGCTCTGCGCAACAAGTTGAGGGGTTTCCAGCCGAGTGATTTGAGGAGCGGAGATTGAATTGGGCTTCTCCGTCTCCTTCTTTTTATCCAGAAATGCCTGCAAAAAAGCAGCGGCGGCAACGGCATCCTGGAGGTTCTTCTTTTTTTGGCGGCTCATTCCCACCCCGGCCAGTTTCCAGTCCGCCTCGGCGCTGCTGAGCCGTTCATCAAAAAAAATGATGGCCTGTGATACCTTGGCCGAAATCGCCTGAGCGAATTTTCGTGCCGCAACCGTGGCGGGACCTTCCGAGCCGTCCATATTCAAGGGAAGGCCGACCACAATCGCATCAATCCGCTCTTCCCCAATTGCGTGAACAATCTGAGGTATCAGATTCGGCCCGGCCTCAAGAACCGAATGCGGAAAGGCCATCGAACCGCCCGCGTCGCTGACGGCAAGGCCGATACGCTTTTGACCGTGGTCAATGGCAAGATATCGCATGGACTCTACTGCTTTGATTTTATCTTTTGTTGTCCCGCTTATACGAGGTACCCGCCGTCAATCTGCTGAACCGGCTTAATTTTTTCGGCCAGTTCCTCATAGCCGGGCTGCCCCATCAGGGCAAACGTTGCTTCTTTACCCAGCTCCACCGCAGGCTGGTCATACGCATTAATTTCGAACAATAATCCCGCCAGCGAGGTGGTTGTCTCGAACAGGTAAATAAACTGCCCTATCGTAAAGGCGTTGACCTGATCAAAAAATACCGTCAGGCATGGACGCTTATCGTGCAGCAAGGCGTACTCCGTGCCTGTTTTTTCACTGTTGAGCAGACGCGACATATGCTTGCCCGCCAGATAATTCAATTCAGGCGTGCTTTCCGGCGCCGCGCCAATAACGATATCGTTATCAAAATCCCTGACCTGCAGGAACGTGAACAATTTATCATTTGGCCCTTCACGGTACAATTGTACCTGGCTGTGCTGGTCGGTCGTCCCCAGCGCGTTGACGGGCGTCGGGCCAATAAAGACATCCTGCCCCTTGATGTTCTTGGACTTGCCGAGGCTCTCCGCCCACAACTGGCGATACCAGTCGGACAGGTCTTTGAGCCGCCATGCGTAAGGGAACATCACGGAGATGCGTTTGCCGCGATTGTAATAATGCCAGTTGATCGCGGCATTCAGCGCCGCCGGATTGGCGAAGAAATCCGTCCGGCTGACCCGCTGATCCATATCCCGCGCCCCGGCCAGAAGACTTTCAATATCAATGCCGCATAACGCCGCGCTCAGCAGCCCCACGGGACTGAGCACACTGAATCGCCCGCCCACACCGTCAGGAACTTCCAGTGTTCGAAAACCCGCCTCGCTGGCGATTTTCCGCATTGTTCCTTCTTTGGGATCGGTGGTGGCGATAATTTGTTTTTTGTACCCGGTCGGGCCAAGTTTCTCCAGCAGCATCTGACGAATAATCAAAAACTGCGCAGCTGTCTCGGCGGTACGCCCCGATTTACTCACAACATTAAAAATCGTCTTGTCGAGCTTGTCGCCGATCCAGCTCAGAAAACTGGTTAATTGCATCGCGTCCACATTATCAAACACAAACAGCCGCGGGCCTTTCCGCTGCGCCGGGTCAAGATTATACAGATACGGATTCAGGGCCGTCTGCAGCGCGATATTGCCCAGCGCCGAGCCGCCGATACCCAGTACGACAAAATTCTCACATTCTTTCGTCACCTGACCGGCGATTTCACACACCTGTTTGGGATACTGCTCGTTATAGGGCAGGTCGCGATAGCGGGTTTTGCCGGCCTTGCGATGCTCGTTGAGCTTTTCAATCAACGGCGTCGTCTTCTGCGCCAGCTCATCAATCTGCTCAGCCGTGATGCCGTGTTCGGTTCCGATGACTTCGGCGGTCACATTCTTATAGTAAAAATGGACTTTGGAATTGTTCATTTTTTCTTCCTTTTCTCAGTTCAGCCCAACGGACTGATCTTTAATTTCACCTTTTAATTTTTACTGGCCTGCGCGGGTCAGGTTGGCATATTTTACCATCAATGACTTCGTTTGGCCAGACTGGAATTTCACAACCACAATGCTGTCCGGCCCAAGGTTGAGAAATTCCTTAACCCGCCCGGAGCCAAATTTGGAATGGCTCACTAACTCGTTAACTTGAAAACCTTCGCCCCCTGGCGGAATAGGTCCCGAAAACGCATCCGGATAGTCTCCTGGATGTTTCTGGCGGTCTTCCTGAAACTGAACCGTCTCGCCGCCAAAGCCAATCTCATACAGAAACGGCGACGGCACCGAACGGATAAACTGCCCGCGCAAAACGCGATACCGGGCGTAAGTGATTGCCAACTCGTCCCGGGCACGGGTGATCCCGACAAAAAACAGCCGTCGCTCCTCTTCCATATCCTCCGGATTGGCCTGGCTGCGCTCATGCGGCAAAACCCCCTCTTCCAGCCCGATGATAAAAACAAAATCAAACTCCAGCCCTTTGGCCGCGTGCAGTGTCATCAGCGACACCCGTGAGGCATCGGGGTCATAAGCATCCGTATCGCTGTATAAGGCGATGGACTGTAAATAATCCAGAAGCGACGGCGTTTCAGCCTGACCGTCGTACTCCGCCGCGGCATTGATTAATTCATTGATATTCTCTATCGCCTCGGTATCGCCGCCTTTCTTCAGGGCCTCGGCCAGTCCGCTTTCGGCAAACACGCAATCCATCAGCGGAGCGACTTCGCCGGCGACATCATTCTGAAATTTTTGAATCATCTGCCCGAATTCCGCAAAATGGGTTCGTGTCGCCGTCGAAATCGTATCTAATCGTCGAGCCTGGCAGGCCGCGTCAAAAAGACTCAGACTGCCCTGACGGGCAAACTCCGCCAGCCGTTCCACCGAGGTTTTGCCAATCCCCCGGCTGTGCGTCCCTATCGCCCGCATAAAAGCGATATCATCAGCGGGATTGACAATCAGTTTCAGATAACTGAGCAAATCCCGAATTTCCTTACGGGCATAAAATTCCATCCCGCGGACAATCTGATAGGGTATCCGCGCACGAATAAACGCCTCTTCCAGGGGCCGGCTCATCGAATTGACACGGTAAAAAACGGCGATTTGGGCGGCGTCTTTGCCTCCGTCCAAAAGCGTTTGAATCTTTTCCGTCAGCGTTCTCGCTTCGGCATTTTCATCTTCAACGCCGACAATTTGCACCGTCGCACCGGCCGGGCGGGTTGGTATCAGCGTCTTGGCTTTCCGGCGGGTATTGGATGCGATAAGTTTGTCGGCCTTTTCAAGAATATCCGGCACGGAACGAAAATTCTCCTCCAGCTTGACCACCGTCGCGTTGGGCCAGTCTTTCTCAAACGCCAGAATATTCCCTATATCCGCCCCCCGCCAGCGGTAAATCGACTGGTCCGGGTCGCCGGTCACGCAGATATTCCCGTGAGCCTCGGCCAGCAGGTGAGCAATCTGATACTGGGCGTGATTGGTATCCTGATACTCATCAATCAACAAATACTGAAAACGATTGCTCAATTCATTCCGCACATCAGCACAATTCCGCAGCAGCAGTGCCGTCCTGACCAGCAGGTCGTCGAAATCCAGCGCATTATTCTTGGCCAGAATCTGCTGATAAGCGCTATAAATTTTTCCGGCGGTTTTTCCGAAATAATCCCATGCGTTGGCTTTGAATGATTCGGCGTCCTCCAGATTATTTTTCAGACGCGACACAAATTCCAGCATCCGCGACGGCGAAAAATTCGTGCTGTCCGCCTGGCACTGCCCGACCGCCTCTTTCATACAGCGAAGCTGGTCGGCGGCGTCATAAATGCTGAAATTGGGTTTGATGCCCGCCTGCTCGGCATACCGCCGCAAAACCCAGACGCACAGTGAATGAAACGTGCTGATAAACGCACCCGACGACCCGCCGGCAAATGCCCGATTCCGCATCTCCTCGGCGGCTTTATTGGTAAATGTAATCGCGCAAATCTGCCACGGCCGGATGCCTGATTCTATCAGTGCGGCAATCCGGCACGTAATCACACGCGTTTTACCGCTGCCCGGACCGGCCAGGACCAGCAGCGGGCCTTCCTTGTGAAATACTGCCTTTTTTTGAGAGGCGGTCAGTTTATCCAATGGAACTGCAACAGACAAAGTTATTCCTCCACACCAAAATTCAATACGTAAAAACAGGCCTTGAGGATACCGATACTCGAATGGAAATGCAAGGATGACTCACATGTCTTTTGCAGAAAACTTACGGATTGGCCGGCTGCGACTGCAACTCCTGCTGTTTGCGGAGTGCTTCAAAATACTGCTTTTCCTGCTTCTGCAGCTTTTCAAATAGATCCGGGCGCTCCACCTGAATCCGCCCCAGCAGACTCATCCGTAATTCCTGAGGATATTCCAGGTCGTTAAGAAAATCCATAAACGCCATATAGCGCAGCATTTCAAAACTCGGCATTCCAAGACGATAGGACTCGCTGCGGTTTTCATTCTGGTACATCGTATAGACATCCTGAGCCAGTTTTTCCCGGCCCGCGGCTTCGTCATCATCATGAACGGCATAACGAAAATACCCTTCACGCAAAACCATTACGATGAACTCCGTCGCGTCCTGAATGCCTAAGCCGCTAAATTCCTCCTTGAGCCGGTATTTGACAAACTCAACCATCGGCAGCTTATGTTCTTTGTATTCAAACCCCGATTCATCCGTTGGGTACAGCGTCACCAGTTCCTTATAAACCCGCAGGGCGTGGTTGATGTGCCCGGCCTGATAAAAACTCATTACCGCGTTTTGCAGCAAATTTTTATGACCCCCGCGAAGCGCCCTGGGGTTGCCTTTTTCCAGCGATTCATACTTCGCTATCACTTTCTTATATATCTGATCGCAACTGTCAAACATCCGCAGGTCCGGCCTTAGAAAAATACTGCTTTGGCCGTCCTTCGTGGTGTAAACGGTGGTTTTACCCGTCCGATACAGCAACTGCAAACCGTGAAAAATAATGCGGTCAGTGTTCTTTTCGTCCACACGGTATTGTTCCGGACGGCCGGCGATTTCAAGCCCCAGAGACCCCCAGTACATCGCATGCACGGCCGGATGTTCCCAGTTGAGCGGCGTTCGCTGGTTTGGGTCGTTCAAATCGACAGGACCATACATCTGATTCATTTTCCGCATATACACCGGGTCCATCTTCCAGACATTGCGAATCTGATACGCCCGGGAAAAATAATCAAATCGTTTCAGTCCTTCGGTATTGCGAAATTGATCCACAACGGCAAAGGCTTCTTTGGAAAATCGCTCCGGAGTCTGACGTAATGCCAGGTACCGCTCCGCCAGCTTGTCCGGCGGGATAAACTCCGCATCGGCTTTCTGCAGCGAAGAGACAAATTGCGACGTCTCCTTGTCCTGTAAGGCGTCCTTGAGCGTTTTAGGAGCCTCGGCCAGACTGTCAAACTCAGTGTTACTGTTGTCGCCCAGCAGCGACCGCATCGACAATGCTAATTCCTTCTTGTAATAGAGATGACAATCATCTGAAACGTCACCGATTTTATGCAGAAAAATCCAGGCAAGCTGGCGATACAAAATAATGCTTTTGGGGTTGAGCGGAATGCCTTTGTCTCGCAGAAGTTCGTAGCCGTTGCGTACCCATCGCCAGCGCTCCTGACATTGCGTATTGGGAATCGTCACTGAAATATTGTAGGCCATATTCCACGAATGGAAATCCCAGACCGTAGCGAACCGCGGCTGAAGAATCGTAATCCACTCCGCCAATTGTTTGGCGTCGAAAAACTGCCCATCCTGCTTGAGCTTGTCGGCACGCATCCAGAGAATATCAACCACCAGGCCGCGAAACGCACCCATCGCCACGGTGGCAAAGGCCAGCGACGGCGGCGCATTCTCCAGCGACGTATTCATCACCAGCCCCATTTTCTCCCGGCTTTGACGGATCGGATCCTGCTGTATCGCCGACAGATAAAACATCCCGCCGGCTATTACCAGGCTTATTAAAATAATTCCGTAATCCTTCCCGCGCATTATTCTGTCCTTACACCGCCGTTTTAGCTACTTCACGCGACCGGAAAACCCACATGCCCAGCAGCATTAATAAAAACGCTTTGAACCCGATTGTTTCGACGGCGGCCCTAAGCAAAAACATCCCACGAACCATTCGTCCTGAAATGATATACTTTGTCGGACTGAAATCGCCGTCAAATCGCGGCAGCAGCGACAATAATGGCTGGATGCTATAGTGATACACCGTCCCCATTCCCACTCCAAAACCGTCAAAAGATTCCACGATAAACCCGTTTACGGTACCCAAACCAAAAATCACCGTACAAACCAGAATCGCCACCGGAAATGACAGCCACGTCGTCAGGACAATGCCCAATACGGCCAGAAAAATCAGACGAATCAATAACAGTAAAACCATTCGGCAGTAATTCTCCGTAAAACTCCCGACTTTGTATAATATTTCCAGGTCCTGTACCATCACCGTCGAAACGTTCAATTCGGGGCTGTTGACAAATCCAACCCCAAGATATCCCTGCTTGGCCACGGCGCCGGCGGGAACCGCAAATTCCTGCGCCGACCGCGTCGGAGCATCCCGGCGAACATTATAAATCGGTGTCGTCAGCGTCCCCTGTTCATAACTTTGTAAATCGCCGATACTCCAGAGACCGAAAACTCTGCCGTCCGGCGGCGTCGCGGAAGCATCGTACTTATATCGCACAAAAATCAGCGCGTTGGGGTCCGATGCTGGACGTACCCCATTAAAATCCCATTGGCGAGACCGACCCGGCTCAATACTTTGCTCACGAATACGCTCTTCATTGAACAACTGAGCCTTAATTTCCTTCGGCGTCATCGTTTCAGGCAAACGGCGGTCTTTTTCCATTTGCTGATACCGTTCTTTTGCCCGCTTTTGAATTTCAGCGTTATCGATAACGACTTTAATCCCTTCACGGGCGGTGAAAAACTCATTTTGCGCCTGTTGGTATTCCTGCGGAGCAACCTCCGTCCAGTATGGAATCAGGCAGGTCAGGCCATAAACGGCGGACGCAAAGAAAATCAGAAGAAAAACATCGATCAGTACCACGCCTAAAAACTTCCCCAGTAAAATGGTCCATCGGCTCACGGGCTTGGTCACCACCATAAAAATCTGTCTGCGCTTGATTTCATCGCTGAGCGTAAACGTTGAAATCGCGATAGTCAGAACGCACAGCATCAGGCCCACCAGACTCAGGCTGTAACTGGAAAAGGTCTGAAGTTTCCCCAGCAGCGTGCCGTCGCCGATCATCACAAGGCTCATCATCGGCAGCAGAATCAGCAGCAGAATAATAACAACACCTGCGATCTTCATCCGAAGAGCCTGAGCGATGGTATTTCGCGCGACTGCCCAGACTTTTTTCATTCCGCTGTCTCTCCATCTGTTTTGGAATCCGTGGGAGTGGTTGTGCCGTCGGTCTTTTTTCCTCGACCCAGCAGGTCTTCCAGTATGTCTTTTTTGACCGCCTCAGCCGGTTTAGGCTGCTGCGCTGCGCCGGACGGAGAAGATTCCATTTTCCCCGACAGCGGAACTTCCGTCTTGGAGGCCGTCAGTGTACGCAATAAACTATTGTCGGGCGAAGACGACTCCGTCACAGGCCGTAGTTGGGTTTGTATCGTCACGGCATCTGCTTCGGTTATTGTCGGATTTTGCACGGGTTCCGCCGAGACCAGTTGCTCCAGTATCCCCAGCTGACGTACAATTTCTTTGTCCGCAAGAAAACCGCTGATGCCCGCCCCCGCTCCCGCTCCGCTGGTCAATTGCATTTCCTGCTGTGCTTTGGCAACAACACGCACAAAAAAACTTTCCAGTTTATCCATCGGATGCGTAATTTCGCATTCCCCCTGTTCCTCTTCCAGAATCTGACGGATACGCTGAGTCGCCGATTCGTTCAGACTGTGTGTCCGAATCTGCGTTTCGCCGGTCTGTTCCAGCAATTCCCGAACCGACCCCTCCACCTGCATTTTTCCGCCGTACAGGATACCGATGCGGTCACAGATATCTTCCACGTCGGCCAGCAGATGACTGCATAATAATATCGTTTTCCCGCGGCGCGCCAGTTCCACCAGCAAATCTTTGATTTGACGGGTTCCCATCGGGTCCATTCCTGATGTAGGCTCATCAAGAATCAGCAGGTCCGGGTCGTTAATCAACGCTCCCGCCAGACCAATACGCCGTGCCATCCCTTTGGAAAACGTCCCAACCTGGCGATTGCCAACCCCCGCCAGCCCCACCATATCCAGCAGGGTTTCGATACGCAATTTTCGTATGGATGACGGAAGCCCAAACAACCGGCCGTAAAAATCCAGCGTCTCATACGCTGTCAAATACCGGTATAAATACGAATCCTCCGGAAGATAGCCGATGCGGGACGAAACGGCCGCCTCTGAGCTGCTGCCGCCGAGCACCACCGCTGCGCCGCTCGTGGGATGCAGCAGATTCAGCAGCATCTTGATGGTCGTCGTTTTGCCCGAACCATTAGGCCCAAGAAATCCGTAAATTTCGTTGGTACGGATTCGCAGGTTCAGATTATCCACCGCCACAACGCGGGACCGGCCCCACCAGTCGGGAAAAACCTTGGTCAACGCAATCGTTTCTATCGCAAATTGACTTTCCGCCACGATATGCCTCATTTCAAACTGAACTGTATTTATTTCCTGACGGTAATATGCGGGTCCAAATGCTCACCAAACCGTACTAAGCGGGCGCTGTTAAACACCACCAGGACGGAGCCGCCGAAATGCAGAAACGCCGCCATAATCGGCGGAAGCCAGCCGACGGCGGATGCGGAAATGCCAAGAACAATGAACAAAACCCCGAAAAACAAATTCTGATTGATAACACCGCGGGTTTTGCGGGAAAGCTGCATAAGGAAAGGCAGTCGCCGCAGGTCATCGCTCATCAGGGCAATCGACGCGGAGTTAATCGCCACGTCGCTGCCTGCGGCGCCCATTGCAATGCCCAAATCGCCCGCGGCCAGCGCCGGAGCGTCATTGATACCGTCGCCGACAACGGCAACGATATGGCCGTCCTGCTTGATGCGTTCCACTACCGCCAGTTTGTCCTGCGGCAGACAGTTCGCCTTGTAATCCGTACAGCCCAGCTCGGCCGAAATCCGATTGGCGACTTCGCCGCGGTCGCCGGTCAGCATCGTAACGCGACGGACGTCGCAACCGAATAATTCCTGAACCGCCTGCTGCGCTTCAGGCCGCGATTTGTCCTGCAAACCAATCCATCCGATACACTGATTGTCCCGCGCCACATACAATGTGCTGAATCCCTGCTCTTCGTGCAGTGAGGGGTTCGGCACCCGGCTGACGTCGATGCCTTTTTCCTTCAAAAAACTGTCACGTCCCACCAGCACCGTTACGCCCTTCGCCCTGGCGGAGACGCCTTTACCGGGTGTTTCACGGAATTCCGACGCCGTTTCAAATTGCACATTCGCCTCTTTGGCAAGAGTGACGACTGCGCGGGCCGCCGGATGCTTACTCATCTGCTCCGCCGAAGCCGTCAAGCTCAGCATTTCCGCGGGTTCCACGCCCGCCGCGGGTTCAAGTTTGGTCACATAAAGCTGGCCCGTCGTCAGCGTGCCGGTCTTGTCAAACACCACCGCGGTGATCTTGCCCGCGATTTCCAGCAGGGAAACATTTTTGACCAGAATTCCCAGCCGGGCGGCCGCGGACAATGCCGCCACCATCGCTGTCGGCGTCGCCAGAATCAGAGGACACGGACACGATATCACCAGCGCCGCAATCGAACGGTTCCAGTCCTTGGTAAAGAAATAAATAATGACGCTGATCATCAAAATGGTCGGGATATACCACGTCACATACTGGTCGATCATCCGCATAATAGGAAGCTGCGTTTTCTCGGCGGCCATAATCAACTGCTGGACTTTACCCAGCGTGGTATCATGCCCCGCCTTGGTCACGACGATATCCAGTGCGCCGGTCAGGTTGGTTGTCCCGGCAAAAACCTGCATCCCCGCAACCTTGTCCACCGGCAGAGATTCGCCGGTAATCGTTGCTTCGTTAATGGAACTCAGGCCGCTTCGAATCTGGCCGTCGGCCGGAATGTTATCGCCGGGACGAACACGCACAACATCGCCGGTTTTGAGCCGGGCGACTTCAATTTCCGTTTCCGAGCCGTCGCCCGCCAGAAGATTCGCCGTCGTAGGCGTCAGACGAATCAGCGATTCGATGGAAGCCCTGGCGCCCAGCGCCGTTCGCGTCTCCATCAACTCGGCCAGCAGCATAATAAAACCAACCACCCCCGCCGTCACGTAATTGCCCGTCACAAAAGCGGCGAACACCGCCAGCGCCACCAGTTCGTCCATATGCATGTGACCGTGGATAATGCCTTTGACTGCGTGCAGAACGATTGGAAGTCCCAGCAGTATCGCCCCAACCATCGCCGCAAGGGTGCTTACATCTCCCTCTGTTCCAAACAGCCCCGGCATCCACGATGCCAGTTGTGCGTTGAACAGCAGCGCCCCGCCGGCCAGCGTACCAAACAACGCAAAACTCACACGCATCTGCTTGCCGTGCGTATGGCCGCCTTCCAGTTCCGTTGCTTTAACTCCAATATGTGTATGTACCATAACAAACCGTCTCGTTTAGGATAAAATTATTTCTGTGAATTCTGTTCCTGGGTCTGCTTCTTCTGGGCTTTCGGGTCGCGGTTGATCTGGATTCGAATTTCTTTGCCGTTTTGTCCCTCGCCCGGCTGAAGCATTATCTTTTCGTCCGCCGCGGCCATAATCTCCTCCATCGCGTCCTGGTACAGCCGCTGCAAAACTAATTGCGGACGTTTTTTGTACTCTGGCAGCAGCTTTTGCAGATAGTCCGCATTGGCCTTGGCTTCTTCGACCACCCGCGTCTTGTATGCCCTTGCTTCGGCAATCAATCCCTGGACCTGCCCTTTCATCGGCGCCATAAGGTCTTCTTTTTGCTGCTGCGTCAGGTCGGGCTGCTTAAATTGCGCCAGCACCGATTCCGCGTCCGGCCCGGCCGTATCCGTCAGCAGTTTATCCTTGAACGCGATGGCATCGGTCACGGCCGTTTTGCTTTGCTGGCTGGCCTGGATGGACGCCGTAAACGCGTCGTCCACCTGCCGCGGCCATACAATTCGGTCTGCCCGGACCGCGTCTATCCGAATCCCGCTTTCTATCCCATCCAGCTTCTTTTGCAAACGACGTTTTACATCTTCAGAAATATCCGCCTTGCTGGTCACCGCATCGTCAATACCGTATTCCACCATTGTGCTGACAACCGCGTTGGAAGTAAAACTTTCCAATATCGGCTTGACCGTTTCCGCCGCCGCATCCAGAAAATCCTCCCCGGGCTGAGGCTGGCGATAATAAATATTCTCAAAGAAAAGCTCCGGACGGTCTATCGAATACGTCACCGTCCAGCGCGAATGGACAATATTGTAATCCATTCCTTCCGTTTCGGCCGGGTTTTCATTCCGGGTCAGACAATAGCCGTCTTTAATCGGATCCAGCGTACCTGAAAAGGACGTGCTTTTCTGCTGGCTCAGTTTTTCCTGCTCGGTCTCAAAATACCAGAACGATTCCACGTTCAGCGTCTGCACTTTTTTTACCGGGATGCGGATAATCTCGCTCAGAGGTTCGGGCAGAGTAAATTTCAGCCCCGGATTCAGCACCCGTGTATCGCCCAGACCTTTCATTTTGCCGAAAATCAGTACCAGCGCCTGTTCGTCCTGCTGGACTTTGAACATCCCGCTGACCAGAAACAGCGCCACCAGAATGATCATAATGATTTTTAATATCCGGAAACTGGTTTGCAGCGCCGTCGTCAGAGATTTGCCCGCCGCGTCCTGCGGCTCAAATGACGTCTGCGGTCTGCACCCGCACTCGGAATGATGATGATGGTCGTGATTATGCGACATAGTATTTTCCTGCCGGTTGGCCTACGGCTTCTTTTCTAAATTCGGAATTTCTTTCAGTAAATGCATCGGCTCCGTATCGGTGCCCAGCACGATCGTGGAACGGTCTTTCAGGATGGTACGCAGGGCTTCCAAGTCTCGCAAAAACATCGCCAACTGCGGGTCGGCGTCAAGCATCTTATAATAGGATGCTGCTTCCGCGTCGCCGGCGCCCCGAATCGCCTTGGCCTGGGCCTCGGCTACCGCCAGTAATTCCTTTTGCTTAGCCATCGCGTCGCTTTTAATTTTATCCGCCTCGGCATTGCCCTCCGCCAGAATCGACTCCGTCTTGCGCTTGCGGTCGGACCGCATCCGGTCAAACACCTTATCCGTAACTTTTTCGCTAATCATTAATCGCTTGACCCCTACTGTCGCGATTTGAATCCCATATTGTTCTTCGACCTTGTTTTGTACGGTTATTTCAGTCTGAATTTCCTTTTCAACCGCTTCAATCTTGTTTTTGGCCGTATTCACAAAATCGCTGAAGCGATGCCGGCCGACAACGACATTCTGGGCGTTACGCAGCAGGCTCTGAAGATTCTTCTGCGCGCCTTTGGTATCATGCACCGATACCAGAAACTTCTGCGGGTTCGTGATCCGCCACAGAACAAAACTGTTGATAATAATCGGCTCGCCCCCGGCTGTCGTCGTCTCCTCCAGAACGCCCTCGAACAACTGCAGGCGGGAATCAAATTTGTACACGCTTTCAATTCCCACGGGCCAGCGAAACTGAAATCCCGGCTCCGTAATCGCCCGCACCGGCTGCCCAAACCGCGTCACCAGCGCCGTTTCCGTCTGGCGCACCTGGAAACTGCACATCGCCAGTCCCAGCGCCGCCACCACCACGATAATACTCGTTACGCCCCAGAAATTTTTCATATCCGTTTATCCCAATCTCTGATTAACTATTTATTTTTCATTTGTCTATTTACTTATTCGCTTCCTTAATCACGCCGGTCACATCCATATCATACAGCGACGGAGTCAGCTTCTCCTGCAAATCCACAATATACACCTGTGTATCCTTCGTATCCGCCGCAATGACATATTTACGAACTTTTTCAAGTGACTCTTCCAGCACCTTCAATCGTTCAATCCGTTTGTATAATGCCGGGTTGGCCTGATACGCCTTAAGCTGTCCCTTGAAACGCTCGCCGGTCGCCTCTGCCAGCGTCGCTTTTGCAAACGCGTCCGCCTCGGCCTGACGAATTGTCTTAAACACCTGTCCCTTCGCACCCTCCAGCGCCAACGCAAGTTCCTGTCTCATTTGCTGGTCTTGCTTTTCCGACAAACTGTCCTTGACCTGTGAATATTTCTTAACAAGAGCATATAGCGAATCGACCTCTTCCAGTGACCCGGCCAGCTCTGTCAGCGTTTTATTTCGCTCCGCCATCGCATTCATTATCGAAGCCTGACGCGTCTGAACCGAAGCGACAACATCCTGATAATCCGCGGCCACCTTCGGCGGCGGATGAATTCCCTGCAATCCGCACAGAACGATTTCCACGCCCAGCCCGGCCTCATCCGCGGCCTGCTGAATACGCTGCTGAAGCACACGGGAACCCTCCAGACGCCCCCGGCCCAGCAGACTTGATTCGATGAACTCTTTCTCCGTCTCAATCGTCGCACTGGCGCCAAATCGTGTCAGTTCACGATAACAAACAGCTTCGAGTGTTTGTTTCGGGTCGCTATGATTATACAAATACGCCGAGACGTCTTTAATGCGATACAGCACCGGAATATTGGCGCGAATGATGCTCACCGGCACCGTATCCTCTTTGCCCTCGGAAGATTGCCCCGCCGAGGCCACAAGCAGATTATATTCTTCCTTATAATGCTCCTTGCCCCACAACAGGTTGTTGTCTTTTTTATCGTCCCCTTCAATAAACCCGACATTAATGTTCTGAATCAGGTCGGCCGGGTACAAATAAACTTTATCAAAGGGCCATGGCCACTTGAAAGTCAGCCCGGACCCTACCTGCCGTCCGCCATATTGGGGGTTCGGATTGCCAAGATGCTCGATGACGCCCATTTGACCCGGACCCACAATTACTATCCCGGTCATCAGATACAGCATCGCCGCGGTGAACAGCGCCAGCGGCAGAATCGCTTTTCCCAGCAGTTTATAAAACCATGTCTGCGAAACCTGAAAACCAAACTGATAATCTATCGCCCCGGCAATAGTATGAAACAGCCCCCCAGGCTCATTGATCAATCCCAGCAGCCGGCTGTCAAAAGCGCTTTGGCTGTACTGCCCCGCCAAACGGGGACGATAAATATCAAAAACGCTGTTTAAAAGAATTTCACAACCCAACACAACCAGCAGCCACGGAATACCATATTCCAGAATCTGCAGGCCGATAGGGTATTTGAATTGAGCAAAAGCAAGCGACACCGTTACAAAAAAGCCCAGAATCGCCGTTGTCAGAAAATAGCTCCCGCCTGCCCGCAGCGGCCGCCACGCCGATTCGCAGCTCATTCCTGTAGCGTATCGGCTAAGGAGAAAGCTGACGAATGAAATCAAGACCACCAGAACCGCGCATAAAAGCGGATTTTGTGGCTTCCAGTCCTGAGCCCCGGCCGATGCCCGGTACAACAGAAGCCCAAGGGCGATTTCCACCACTGCAATGAGTATGCCCAAAGAGGGAAGTATCCACTTCTCAAAAAAAGCCAGACGCTTATGCGCCTGTTCAAACAATGTCGTCCGCCCGCCCCCGCCCGAAAATATCGTCTCCTGCTCAAGCGACTTCGACATCCGGGCCTTATCCAGATTCTCCTGCTCGGCCGCCGACTGGTGATAAAATTGAACCACCAGCACGCCCCATACCAGCGCCCCGCATAGAATCTGCCAGCTCAATATATACACCGCAAGGATTTGCCAGTACGCGCTCAGCAGCAGCGTCGCAATAAAAAACACAACCGACAAACACAACGCCAGCAGCGCTGTATGCTGAGCCTTCTTTGATGAGATTGTCATAACCGCGTTTCCCGTCTTCTGGAAAATTCACAGAACTTTCTATTGCCAAAAGGGTAAAACTATAATAACTTTAGTAGAGAATTACAATATCAACTTGTTAATCCGGCATAAAAATATAACAGGATTGTGTAGATAGGTTAAGTACTTTTTTCCAAAAATTTATGTTTTCCGCATTATACAGCATTGCCAAGAATACGTTCGTCGAAACCCTGCGACAGCCGGTTTACGCCGTCATTATCGTCTCAGCCCTCCTGCTTTTCATCCTGGCTCCCAGCATCAGCATGTACACCCTTGACGAAGACGTCAAGCTGCTGCGGGAGTTGGGGTTATCTACGCTGTTCCTGGCGGGTTTGTTCATTGCCGTTTTTAGTGCTACCGGGGCCGTCACCGAAGAAATCGAAAGCAAGACCATCACCACCGTCCTGTCCAAGCCCGTCGCAAGGCCGGTCTTTATCATCGGTAAATTCCTCGGCGTCGCCGCCGCCGTCGCCCTGGCCCACTATCTGGGAACCCTCGCTTACCTCCTGGCCGCACGCTTCGGCGTCCTCGAACGCGCCTCAGACGAGCCGGACATGCCTGTCATCATAGCCGCAGTGGTTATCTTGTTGCTTTCACTGCTCATAAGTGCATATCTGAACTACAATTACGACTGGAACCTCTCGGCCACGGCCATCGTTATCACCACTATCCTCGCCAGCTTTGCCGTCGTCCTTTTAAGCTTTGTGAATAAGGAATGGCAGGTTGGCCCGTTTGCGGGACAATTTAACCCCTTCGATATCTCTGCCAGCCTCCTCCTGCTGTTTGGAATCCTCATTTTGGTCGCGCTGGCGGTGCTTCTCTCGACTCGGATGAACGTCATTTTGACTTTGACCTGCTGCGTCGCGGTATTTTTATTGGGACTCATCAGCGACTGGCTGTACGGCCAATTCGCCGCCCGGTTCCTCTGGGCAAAAATGGCCGCAAATCTCCTGCCCAATATGCAGGTCTTCTGGGTCAGCGACGCCATCTATGAGACCGGCAAAGTCCCCGTTGCCTACCTTTGGAAGGGTCTCTGCTATTCCGCCTCCTATACAACGGCTATTCTTGCCCTTGCCGTCGCATTCTTCCAGCGCCGCCAGGTCGGATAACACCATCCAAATAAAAACAGAAGCGCGGCGGCGCAAGCCGCCCGATAGAATTAAAATGTAGCACAGCCTCCCCCGGCTGTGTCTCTGTCATTCCCGCGTAGGCGGGAATCCAGTTTTATTTATTTCTCAATTCGTAATTCTCAATTCCATCAGTCGCAGACTAATGGCCTTTACAGGGTTTGAAAAACGGCAAATTCCTCGACGTGACTTATATCGCTCATGTCCCACAGACTGCCAGGATTTTCTATTGCTGTCATACCATGTATCTCCTCGTTGTGGGCAACTTTACTGATTATTACAGGTATGACACCTCATTGAACTGAACATAAAAACTTATAAATAAGGAGTTTGTGAGTTTTTCAAAAAATAATAAAACGAATTTTGGACTTGAAAATCGAAGTTATTTTCGCTACAATAGTGCTTGAATAGTGAGGCTTTCCGAAAGGTTGGCGTCAGAGCGGTTCTGCCGCGTTTCGGAGGGTTTTGCAAGTGGCTTCATTGGAAATGCTGGATAATAGACTTCGGGGTTTTGGAAATATTTAAACTATCGGACCCCAGCAGAGGTCTTCTGGAGCAAACCCAAGCGTTGAGTTTCAAATTCAGAATTGCGTATTGCATTAAAAACGCTCGGAAGACCGAGAAAAAAAGAGAAAGGACGAGCGGCGTGAGGACATTTCATATACTAAAACTATTCTGTGTGATGGCAGGATCGGTTTTCTTTGGCAGTGTCACAGCGGCAACGATTCAGGATTTTCAGGGCGGGGCAGGGCAGACTTCCTATACGCTGACCCAATACGGAGCCGCGCCCTCGGCCAGTATCGTCAGTGATTCGCTTCGGATGCTCAGTACCAGCAGCCAGAACAATGTCATCGCCTTCAATCAAACTGACACAGGGCTTTATCGGCGTGTCGTGGCCGAGTGGGATTTCAGCATCGTTTCAGGAGCGGACGGTTTTGGCTTTGCACTGCTGAATGACACAACTTACGGCACCACCGGCGCCGGCCCGGTCATTGGCGAGGAACCGTCGCTGACCGGTTCGTTTGCCGCAGGCTTCGATATTTACTGCCCCGATGATTACCAGAAGTTGGGTTCCCATGAAATATCGCTTCACTTTGACGGCGTGGAACGTGCCAACAAATGGAGCAGTTTTATACCGTTCCTGACTGGAAAAGTCTGGTAAAATTATTGAAATAGGCGAGAATGTCCGATAATAAAGACATGAAGGGATTTGAGTTAAGCAAAGCGGAAGTTGTTCGACTGAAGGATATGC
>Ga0194119_10000968_pt1 | contig 53680 bp, 46 predicted proteins | sample TA2MahC100mmetaG_FD_148620 | JGI IMG/M metagenome (GOLD analysis project Ga0194119, IMG submission 148620) | Freshwater microbial communities from Lake Tanganyika, Tanzania - TA2015018 Mahale Deep Cast 100m | ecosystem: Environmental > Aquatic > Freshwater > Lake | place: Tanzania: Lake... | reverse complement strand
CAGCAGCGAGCCCGACGGCGTCGCCGTCAGCCGGCGCGCGAACAGGCTCGCGACGCCGTTGGTCTGCGAACCCGGCGTGCTGCCGGTGACCGTGATCGCGCCGCCGGTCAGCGTCGCGGTGACGTTGGTCTGTGCGAAGCCGTTGCCGTCGGCGATCACCGGGTTGGTCGTCGACAACGTGGCGGCGCCGGTGACCGCGAAGTTGACCGTGCCGCCGGGCAGCGGGTTGCCATTGGTGTTGCGCACCTGGACGCGCACCGGGTTGGCGAACGGCTCGCTGGCGACGCCGACCTGGCCGCTACCGCTGACGAGGACGACGCTGTTGGTCGGGCCGAGCGGCCGGATGCGCTTCAGGGTGCCGCCGGACGTCGGGTAGGTGCCGGGGTGCTGCAAGAACCAGAGGCCGCCGTCCGGACCCTGGCGCATGCTCACCGTGCCAACGAAGTTCTGGCCCCAGTTCGTCGCCGAGGGCTGGCCGGGCACCGCCGGCAGCGCCGACCAGCCGGAGCCGGTGTTCTGCACGCAGCGGACCTGGCCGGCGAAGTAGTCGAGGTAGAAGCCGACGCCTTCGTAGGCCGCGCCGAAGTTGTAGGCGCCGCCGGTCTGGTTGCGGTAGCGCGGGCCGCCCATCACCGACAGCCAGCCCGAGCCCGACTGCGGGACCGCGGCGATCGGCGCGGTCAGCGCCGGCTGCGTGCCCGTGCACGTGCTGTAGGTGTTGTTGCCTTCGCGCCACGGCCAGCCGAAGTTGACCAGCGGCAGCGTGCTCGCCGCGCCGCGGATGTACTCCGAGTATTCCTCGACCGCGTTCTGGCCGACGTCGCCGATGTAGAGGTTGCCGGTCGCCTGGTCGATCTCCATGCGCACCGGGTTGCGCAAACCGTTGGCGATGACCAGCTGGCTGATGCTGCCGGCGTTGGCCGACAGCGGGTTGTCGCCCGGATCGAGCGCGTCGAACGTCGGCGCCGTCGTGCTGCCGCCAGCGGCGATGCCGCCGACGTTCATGCGCAGCACGCAGCCGAGCGACGACGTGGTGCTCTGCGCGGTGCACGCGCTCGCGTCGTCGCCGATGCTCTGGTAGAGCATGCCATCGGGGCCAAAGCGCGGCGATCCGCCGTTGTGGTTGAACGCGTTGTCCGGGATCGCGGCGAGGATCACGCGACGGCTCGTCGACGCGAACGACAGCAGCGTGCTCGACGCATTGGCGAGGTCGCCCGTGCAGGTGAAGCGATCGAGGTGCAGGAACGCGTCGGCAGTGCTCGCGTACCAGACATAGATGTGGCCGTTGCTGGCGAACGCCGGATCGGCGGTGATGCCAAGCAGGCCGCGCTCGCTGCCGGTCTCGACGCTCGGCACGGTGCCGACGGTCACCGGCGCGCCGCCGGCGTAGACCATGACCGCGCCGCCGCGGTTGGCGATCAGCACGCGGCCGTCCGGGAGGAAGCAGAAGTCGTGGCCAGCCTGCAGGCCGCTGCCGACGAGGGTGTCGACCGTGAAGCCGGTCGGAACGGTCTGGGCGACGGCCGTGGTGGCCGCGGCGAGAAGGATGGTGGTGGCGAGTAGGAGACGCATGCGAGGGCTCTCGGTGGCGGTCGGCGCGGGCAGTTGCGCTGGACCCTGGGGCGCCGAAGTCTACCGCAGGGCGGCCGGACGAACAGCCGCCCAGGCTCGGCTCGATACGGACCGCGGCGCCGGCGAGGATCGTCAAGGCCGCCGCCCCCGACTGCCGATGCCAAGGCCGCCATGGGCCACGTCGTCCTCGGGGCGCCGCCGGTGGCGCGCTACCACCTGCACGAGCGGCTGCTGCGCGTGCTGCGCCACCGCGGCCACCGGGTCTCGGTGCTGGCCACCGCCCCGGCGACGCGGACCTTCTGGGCCCGCCAGGGCGAAGCCGTGGTCCGCCTCGGCGCCGCGCCGCCGAGCCCGCCGACGACCTGGCCGCTGGGGGACCTCGCCCCAGGCCGCCGCCAGCGCTTCGCCGGCTTGGCGGCGGCGCTCGAGGCCTGGTTCGCCCAGGAACAGCCGGACCTGCTGCTGCTCGACCAGGACCGCGGCGACGCCAGCCGGCTGCTGCAATTCGTCGCGCGCCGCCACGGCTGCCGCGTGCTGTGGCTCGGCGACGGCCTGCTGCCGCACACGCTGCAGGTCGACGAGCGCGGCATCGACGGCGACGCGGCGCTCGCCGGCCGCGCGCCGCGCGCCCTGCGCGCCGTCGCGCGCAATGACGAACTGCTCGCCGCCAGCCTGGCGCACGCGCTGGCGCAGGTGACGCCGTTCGCGCTGCCGCGCGCGCCCGTGCGTCCCCCGACCTCAGGCCAGCGCGTCGCCGACGCGCTCGCGACCTGGCGCAACGCCGGCGCGCTCGCCGCGCTGCGCAGCCTGTCCGTCTGGCGCGAAGCGCTGCCGCAGTCGCCGGCGCCGCAGGCGGCGTGGCGCCCGCCGACAACCCCCTACCTCGCCGTGCTGCTACAGGACGCCGCCGACCCGCGCCTCGTCCACGACGCGCCGGACGCGCCGTCGGCCGCACAACTGCTCCGCGCCGCCGCCGCAGCGAGCCGTGAACTCGGCTGCGACGGCCGCCTCGCCGTCGTCGCGCCAGCGACGTGGCGCCGCCAGCGTCTCGCCGGCCACGACCTGCTGCCTGCCGCCGCTGCGCCCGCAGTCGCTGCCACCGCGCTGGCGGCGGTCACCGTCAACCATCCGGCCGCGGCGATCGCGCTGCTGGCCGGCACGCCGGTCGCATGCCTCGGCCGCGCCGCCTACGGCGTCCGCGGCGTCGCCCATCTGACGTCGCTCGCCGACCTGACGACGACGCTGCGCACGGCACTGCGCCGCGACCGCCCGGCGCTGCGGGCGCGCGCGCTGAGCTGGCTGTTCGGCTACGGCCACGTGTGGTGCTCGCCGACGCACCCCGACCACAACGGCGTGCTCGGCCTCGCGCAAGCGATCGAAACGCGACTCGGCGCGCGCGTCGACGCCAACGCCCTGCGCCACCGCCGCGGGCCGTCGTGGCCGCTGGCGCAGCAACCGCGCCGCCAGACCTGAACGCGCCGATTCCACCGCGCCGACGCGCACTGCCGCGGGACGGCGCCAGGCGTCGCCCTTCGCCCCGGCCCTGACCGCGCGCGGCCGCCGAGGCGGCCGCGGGACAGGCAGTGCGGCCCGTGCAGCACGGGCCGGCGGCTGCTCAGCCGTGCGCGATCGGCATGACGCCCTTCAGCACGCTCTTGGCGACGGGCTTGCTGCGCGGCTTGCGCTGCCCCATCAACTCCTGGGCCAGCAGGTCTTCGAGTTCGCGGTCGCGCTGGGCAGCCGCCTGCTTGATGCCGCTTTCCAGGTCCTTCGCCGACGCCACCGTCGGGCAGGTCATGCGCTGGGCCTGGGCCACCGCGTCGAAGAAGCGCGCGCCGGGTTGCACCGCCGCGAGGCGGACGCCGTCGTGCGTCGTGACCATCGAGCCCTCGGGGACTTCGATCCAGTGGCCGCGGGCGATCAGGCTATCGCGCTCCGACCAGCGGTCGCGCGGCGCTGGCTCGATCGGTCGCTCGTCGTCGAGCAGGTAGGTCGGCGACACGTCGTAGTGCTGGCACAGGGCGAGCAGAATCGGCAGGGTAGGCAGCGAGCGCCCCTGTTCGAGGTGCGACATCGTGGCCGGCCGGACGCCGAGCGCCTTGGCGGTGACGCCTTGCGCCTCGCGCTTGATCCGGGAGCGAAGGAAGAACAACTTGAGGTGCAGACGCCGCATGGATGTAGGAAGGGTTGCTTTTGACTTAGATCGCCGCATACCGTCCACTGGCACTGCGATGACGATCTGCGAAACTGTAGCACCGGTCGTCAGGGTAGGCGGAGATCTGGGCCTTTTTTCGGTCTCCAGGCAGTCAGGCAGGCGCCGGAGCGCCCGTAGCATTGGACGAACGCAAAGGCGATCTGGTTCGCAGTTTGTAAACTGCGGCGCAGCGAATCGACGCGCATGCGACCTAGCAGCCTTAGGCCGACGGTAACACTAGCGCCGAGTTCCGTTGCCTCGGATTCCACACGCGCCGCGGCGTACGGGGTGCCGGCGGCCCCCGTGCGCGACCCGGGCGCATGGCAGTTGGTGCGCGACGGCTGCCGCATGACGCTCTGCGGCCCGGTCGCCGACGGTGCCCTGGCGATCGATCTCGACCTCGCGCAAGGCCCCCTGTCCCGCAGACTACGGCAGGCGCGGGGCGACGACCCGCTGGCCCGCGCCGTTGGCCTCGGCAAGGCGGCGACGCCGCCGCGGTTGGTCGACGCCACCGCCGGGCTCGGCCGCGACGCCATGACGCTCGCCCACCTCGGCTGCCCGGTGCTCGCCATCGAGCGCGTGCCCGCGCTCGCCTACCTCGTCGCCGCCGCGATCGAAGGCACGTGGCTCGCGCGCAACCTGACCGTACGCCTCGGCGACGCGGTGGCGATGTTGGCCGGACTCGCCGACGCCAACCGGCCGGACGTCGTCCTGCTCGACCCGATGTTCGAAGAGCAGGGCAACGCGCAGGTGAAGAAGGCCATGCAGGCCTGCCGCGCGCTCGCCGGCCCGCCGGACGACCCGGCGCCATTGTTCGCCGCCGCGCGCCGCGCGGCCCGCGAACGCGTGGTGGTCAAGCGCGAGGCCTCGGCGCCGCCGCTCGCGGGCGAGCCGTCGTTCGCCGTCGCCGGCGAACGCGTGCGCTTCGACGTCTACCTGGCGCCGCCGCGGTAGCCGACGCTGGTGAAGTCGCCGACCGTCACCCGGTAGGCGACCGGCGCCCCCACCATCGCGCCAACCGCGTCGACCTCGTGCGCGCGCAAACCGCTGAGCACGAGCGCGTGGCGGCGCTGCCAGCGCGCGAGCATCGCCGGCATCGCCGCGCGCAGTTCGCTGCCGGTCATGTTCGCCACCATGCCGTGCACGGCCGGCAATGTCTCGGCGCCGCCGAGGAACACATCGGCCTGCGGCAGCAGCTCGCGCGTCGCCATGACCGCCGATTCCTCGATGTCGCACGCGGCGATGCGCGGGCAGCCGCGCGCGTGCGCGTACAGGGCGAGGATGCCCGAGCCCGCGCCGACGTCGGCGAACGTCGGCGGCGCGTCCCACAGCGCGTGCAGGCAGCGCAGCGCCGCCTGCGTGCTACCGTGCTCGCCGCTGCCAAAGGCGCCGCCGCGCGGCACCACCAACTCGACGCCCGCGAAGCCCGCTGGGCGCGCGACCCACGGCGGCCGCACCAGCAGGTCGGCGGCGACGAGGATCGGCCGGTCGGCCTCGAGTCCGGTGATCGTCGCAGCCTGCGGATCGACGGCGATCTCGCGCACGACGACGGCAGGAAACGGCAATGGTGGCAACTGCGTGGCCAGCCAGACGGTCAGCGCGTCGTCGCCTTCGAGCGCGCCATGGACATCGGCGTGCACGTGCAGCCAGTCGAGCGCCGCAGCGGCGTCGGCGCCGCGCAGTTCGTAGACGCGCGGCGCGGCCGGCGTCACGCCGGCATCCCGAGAAGCTGCAGCGCGCGCGCGAGGATCGCTTCGGGTTCCACCATGCGGCCGATCGCGTCGTAGCCTTCCGCCAGATGCCCCTCGACCGGGCCGAGCACGTGCACGCCGCGGGCCCTGAGCCGCGCGACGTTCTCCTGTGTCGCCGCCGCCAGCCACATGGCGTCGTTCATCGCCGGACAGACCAGCAGCGGGCAGCGCGAAGTCAGCGCCAGCAGCGACACCGGGTCGTCGGCGGCGCCGGCCGCGAGGCGCGACAGCACGCCCGCGGTCGCCGGCGCGATCACATACAGGTCGGCGGCCTTGCCGGCGGCGATGTGCGGCGCGCTGCCGTCAGCGTCGATCTGCGTCGTCGACAGGATCGCCTTCTTGCCGGTCAGGCCCTCGAACGTCAGCGCGACGACGTACTCCTGCGCGCCCGCAGTCATCGCGACGCGCACGCCGACGCCCTTCTGCACGAGGCGGCTGGCGAGGAAACAGGCCTTGTAGGCGGCGATGCCGCCGCCGACGCCGAGCAGGACGTTCTTGGTCATGGCCATAGCATCTCCTTGACGGCCCGGATGGTCTGGTCGAGGTCGATGTTCTCGATCGTCACATCGTACAGCCGCCGGCCGGCGACGGTCTCGCGCGCCGCGGCGAGCTCTTCCTCGGCGATGCGCACGCGCTGGTCGATCTCGACCAGGTCGTTGCTGCCGCGATTGACGAGCCGGCGGCGCAGTTCGGCGATGCTCGGCGGCGCGATGAACACATAGAGCCCCTCGATGCCGCGCTCGCGCAGTTGGCGGGTGCCCTTGACCTCGATCTCAACGAGGAACGTCTTGCCGCGCGCGAGCGCTGCGTCCATCGGCCAGCGCGGCGTGCCATACAGGTTGCCATTGTACGTCGCCCACTCGAGGAACTGGTTCTCCGACAGGCGGCGCTGGAAGTCGTCGCGCGAGAGGAAGTGGTAGTCGACGCCGTCGCGCTCGTCGTCGCGCCTGCAGCGAGTCGTCGCGCTGACCGAGAACTCGACTTCGGGGTGCTGCTTCAGCGCCCGGCAGACCGAGGTCTTGCCGGCCCCTGAGGGCCCCGAGATCACCACCAGCTTGCCGCGCGCGCCGCTCATTGCAGATTGGCCGCCTGTTCCTTCATGCGTTCGATGTGGGCCTTCATCGCCACGGTTGCGTGCGCGATCGCGGCGTCGGGCGACTTGGCGCCCAGCGTGTTGGTCTCGCGGTGCAGTTCCTGCAGCAAGAACTCGAGGCGCTTGCCGACCTCGCCGCCGCCCTGCAGCAGCGCCCGCAGCGCCGCCGTGTGGGCGCGCAGGCGCTGCAACTCCTCGGCGACGTCGATGCGGTCGGCGTACAGAGCGACCTCGCGCACCAGCTCGGCGGCCGGCGCGACCGACGCCGACGAAGGCGCCTGCGCGGCGAACTCCTGCACGCGCTGCAGCAGGCGCTGGCGGTACGCGTCGAGCAGTTGCGGCGCGCGCGCGGCGACCTCGTCGGCGCGCGCTTCGTGCGCGTTGAGCTCGTCGAGCACCGCGGCGGCGGTGCGCTGGCCTTCGGCGGCGCGACGCGCGAGCAGTTCGCCGATCGCCTGCTCGAACAGCGCCAGCAAGCGCGGCGGCAGCGGCCGCGACGTCAGCGGCTCGCCCTGCCGCGCCGCCTGCGCGGCGCCGAGCACATCGGACAGGCGCGGCGCATCGAGCTTCAGGTCAGCGGCGAGCGCGCGCAGGCCGGCCGCGACTTCGCGCATGGTCACGGCGTCGGGCAGCGCGCCGCTCTGCTGGGCGCGCTCGAGCACGACGGTCAGGCTGCCGCGGCCGACGCGGGCGCGCAGCAGTTCGTCGATCGCCGCCTCGTAGGCGCTGCAGGCGTTGGGCAGGCGCAACTTGGCGGCGAAGCCGCGGCCATTGACCGAGCGGACCTCGACGCGGACCTCGCCCGCCTCGCTGGCGCCGGCGGCGAGGCCGACGCCCGTCATGCTCTGGACCGGCTGCCCCATGCGCGGGTGCGGCGCGCAGCGCGCGCCAGGCGGCTCAGCCGGCGTTCCAGGTCGAGCTGATCAGGATCGCCGAGCCACAGAAGGCCGTGGCGAGCGTGAAGGTGAAGCGGTTGATGCCGCCCGACTTCACGCCGAAGGTCTCGGCGCCCATGCCGCCGAAGGCCTCGGCGAGCCCGCCGCCCTTGGGCTCCTGCAGCAGAATCACCACCGACAAAAGCAGCGCGGAAGCGAAGAACAGGAACCAGCCGACGTAGTGGAGGATGAGCATGGCGGGGCGGGGGTTGTTTTCGGGGGTGAAGGAGGGCGCGCCGGCGCGGGCGGTTCAGCGCTTGTCGTACTCGATGATGGGCAGGAACGTCTCGGCTTGCAGGCTGGCGCCGCCGACCAGCAGGCCGTCGACGTTCTCGATCGCCATCAGTTCCTTGGCGTTGTCGGGCTTGACGCTGCCGCCGTAGAGGATGCGCATGAGGTTAGTGGCCTCGTCGCCGAGGCGCTGCACCAGCCACTTGCGGATCGTGCGGTGCGCCAGGTCGACCTGCTCGGTGGTCGCGGTCTCGCCAGTGCCGATCGCCCAGACCGGCTCGTAGGCGATCGTGACTCGGTGCGCGTCGGCGGCGACGATCTTCTCGAAGCCGGACTCGAGCTGGCGCTTGAGCACGCGGTCGGTCTTGGAGCCCTTGCGCTCGTCGAGCGTCTCACCAACGCAGTAGATCGGCAGCAGGTCGGTGTCGAGCGCGACGCGGACCTTGCGGCCCATCCACTCGTCCGGCTCGTGGAAAACATGGCGACGCTCGCTGTGGCCGATCAGCACGCGATCGGCGCCGACCTCGCGCAGCATGCGCGGGGCCAGTTCGCCGGTGAACGCGCCATTCTGCTCGAACCAGATGTTCTGGCCGCCGCAGCCGAGCGGCGAGCCCTGCGCGACCGCGGTCGCGTCGGCGAGGTAGATCGCCGGCACGAACACGGCGACCTCGCGGTCGTTGCCGTCGCCGAGCCGCGCCTTGATCGTCTTGATCAGGTCGAGCGACTTCAGCCGGTCGAGGTTCATCTTCCAGTTGCCGGCGATGTACGGCTTGCGGGCACGGTTAGTCACGGAGCGATGGCCTGGTCGTCAAAGGTGTCGATGGTCGGCAGGTCGGCGCCGACGGCGGCACCTCGCGCCCAACGCTTGCCCACCAGGGGAACGAGACGCCGCAATTCCGCCGCCAACTGCGCGAACTCCGCCGGCCGCAGCGCCTGCTTGCCGTCGCTGAGCGCGATCTCCGGCTGCGCGTGCACCTCGATGAGCAGGCCGTCGGCCCCGGCGGCCGCGGCCGCGCGCGCCATCGCCGGCACCAGGCTGGCTTCGCCGGTGCCGTGGCTCGGATCGACGATCACCGGCAGCGGCGACCGCTGCTTGATCACCGGCACGGCGGCGAGGTCGAGCACGTAGCGCGTCGCCGGGTCGAAGCCGCGGACGCCGCGCTCGCACAGCACGACGTTGTCGTTGCCTTCCTGCAGGATGTACTCGGCGGCGTGCAGCAGTTCGTCGATCGTCGCCGCCGCGCCGCGCTTGAGCAGCACCGGCCGGCGCTGGCGACCGACCTCGCGCAACAGCGGAAAGTTCTGCATGTTGCGGCTGCCGACCTGGAGGATCGCGGCGTGCTCGGCGACGAGGTTGACGTCGCGCGGGTCCATCACCTCGGTGACGACCGGCAGGCCGGTGCGGCGGCTGGCCTCGGCCAGCAGCAGCAGGCCGCTCTCGCCCAGGCCCTGGAACGACTTGGGCGACGTCCGCGGCTTGAAGACGCCGCCGCGCAGCACAGCCGCGCCGGCAGCGGCAACTGTGTCGGCCACCGTGAACAGCAATTCGCGGGTCTCGACCGCGCATGGGCCAGCCATGACGACGAAGTAGTCGCCGCCGATGGCCAGGCCGGGAGCTAGGGAAACGGACTTGCGCAAGCGTGCCGGATTGCCGGGGGAAAGCCGGAAGACAGTAGGACAGAATGAGTAAGGGGTCAAATGCCAGGGGCCCTCAAGGCTGCCGCGGCGTCAACGACCGTCATAGTCGAGTCAGCCTTCCGGCGCGTTCAGGATCGTCTCGCTGCGCACCGCCTTGAGCGGCGTCTGCGCCACCGGCAGGTCCATCGGCAACTCCGGCCGGCCGCAAGCGAGGGCCTGCAGCGACGGGCCACAGATGCGCGCCTGGCACGGGCCCATGCCGGCGCGACAGCCGATCTTGATCGCGCGGTGCGAGCCGCCGTGCAACGCCGCCGCTGCCTTGGCGCGCGCCAACGTCACGTCCTCGCAGCGGCAAACGATCGTTTCCGGCTGCGCCAGTTCGTGCAGGCCAGGCAGGGGCGCGAACGCGCGCAGCAGCGCATCGGCGGCCTTGCGTTCGCGCGCGGCCTTGCGCGCGATCCCGGCGGCGATCGGCGCGCCGCGCGCCAGCCGCACGATCGCGGCGGCGGCGAGTTCGCCCTCGGCCATCGCCACCTCGGCGCCACCGATGCCGCATGCTTCGCCGACCGCGTACACGCCGGCGACCGAAGTGCGCTGCTCGGCGTCGACGACGAGGCAGTGGCCGCCGCGCGCCGGCAGCAGGCGCGACGCGCAGCCGAGCAACAGGCCGGCCTCGATCGATGGCACGAGGCCGAAGCCGGCGCCGACGACGTCGACCTCGATGGTGCGCGCGGTCTCGCGCCGCGGCCGGCCGTCGGCGTCGACCTTGCCGATGGTCGCGCGCTGCACGCGGCCGTCGCCCTCGACGCCGAACACCGTCCACCCCCACTGCAGCTTCACGCCGGCGGTGAGCAGCTTGCGGCCGTACCACAGCGCCTCGCGCAACCGCGCGCCGTTGCCGAGCACGCCGGGGAGCGCGCGCAGCGCCCGCCAGCGCGAACTCGCTTCGAGCGCGGCCACGACCTCGACGCCGGCGGACGCGAGCGCGGTGACCGTCGGCAGCAGCAGCGGCCCCGAGCCAACGACGAGCGCGCGCTTGCCCGGCACGACGCCAAAGCCCCGCACCATCACCTGCAGCGCGCCGGCGGTGAGCACGCCAGGCAGCGTCCAACCGGGGAACGGGATGCAGCGGTCGTAGGCGCCGGGTGCGAGCACGATGTGCTTGCAGCGCAGCAGCCACGACGCGCCATCCTGCTCGAACCACAGCCGGCCAGGCTTGGCGTCCCACACCGAAGCGCCGCTGCGCAGTTCGACCTTGCTCGCGCCGAAGCCGTCGATCAGCGCATGGCCGTGCGCGTGGCTCGGCGGCTCGGCGATCGCCGCGTGCGGCGCCCCCGGCGGCAGCTGGCGGAAGATCTGGCCGCCGGCGCGGTGGCCTTCGTCGAGCACGACGACGCAGAGGCCGGCGGCCGCCAGCGCCTTGGCCGCAGCCATGCCGCCGGGGCCGGCGCCGAGCACGCCGACGTCGGCGTCGACGATGCGTTCGCCGCTCACGGCTTGCCTCCGCGGCGCACGTCCATGCCCTCGCGCACGACCTGCATGCAGCCGCGCACGGTGTCGCCGTCGACGACGACGAGGCACTCGTAGCAGATGCCCATGTTGCAGAGCACGCCGCGCGGCGCGCCGTCGCGGCTGCTGGCGCGCAACGCCGGTTGGCCGGCGGCCCACAGCGCCATCGCGACGGTGTCGCCGGCGCGCGCTTCGACGCGCTGGCCTTCGAACGAGAACGCGACGACCGGGCGGGCGTCGGCGCCGGGCAGACGGGAAGCGCTCATCGCAGGAACCTCGCCGGCAGGTACGGCGTCGCGTCGATCGTCGTCGGCCGGCCGGTGATCTGCTCGGCGAGCAGCCGGCCGGTGATCGGCGACAGCGTGATGCCGAGGCCCTCGTGGCCGGCGGCGATCCACAGGCCGCGCAGCGGCGGCCACGGCCCGATCAGCGGGCGCTTGTCGAGCGAATACGGTCGCAGGCCGACCCAGGTGCGGACGATCGGCGCGTGCGCGAGGCCCGGCGCGTAGCGCTGCGCGCGCAGCAGCGAGCGGTGCAGCAGCGCCTTGTTGAGCGTGCGGTCCATGCCGCGGAACTGGCGCGTGCTGCCGATCAGGCAGCCGCCGTTGCTCTGCGGCTGCATGTTCATCGCGTGCCCGCCCGGATCGTCGGTGCGCGTCGGATCGACCTTGGCCGCGCCATGCGCGAAGCGGATGTAGCTGATCTCGAGCAACTGCGTCTGGATCGGCGTGACGTGGTGACCAGTGATCGCGAGGTTGCCGGCGCGCGGCACGATCGGCAGCCGCGGCTGGCCCGCCATCTCGGCGAGTTCGGGCGCCCACACGCCGCAGCAGTTGACGACGTGCTCGGCGTGGATCGCGCCGTTCGCGGTCTGGACCCCCAGCATGCGATCGCCCTGGCGCAGCATGCCGGTCACCGGCGTGTGCGGGCGGACGTCGACGTTGGGGTTGTGCTTCTGCGCCTGCCGCAGCATCGCGCCGCACGCCATCATCGGCAGCACCACGCCATCGCCACGGTAGAAGAGCGCGCCGGGCAGGTCGTGCGCGAGGCCGGGCTCGCGGTCGCGCAGCTGCCGCGGGTCGAGGATCTCGGCGCGATCCCCGTGGTCGGCGAACTGCTGCTGCAGCACCGCGAACAACTCGACGTCGGCCGGGTCGTCGGCGAGGTAGAGCGCGCCGGTCGGGTTGTAGTCGAAGCCGCCCTCGCGCTCCTCGAGTTCGGCCCACAGCTTCACGCTGGTGGCGCTGAAGGCGTACTCCTGCGCGTCGTCCGGGGTCACCATCAGGTGGCCCATGCACGAGGCTGAGGCTGCGCCGGCCACGGGGCCGCGGTCGAGCAGCACGATGCGCGCGCCCTTGGGCAGCAGCTCGGCGCAGTGCTGCACGACGGCGCAGCCGACGATGCCGCCGCCGACGACGATCAGATCCGCAGTCTCTGCCATTCGGGGGCGACGATGATGCCGCCGGCGTCGGTTGGCGCAATCCCGGGCGCTGGGGCAGCGGGATTTCGCGCCGCGACAGTGACGACGACCGCACGGCAACTGCGTCAGCAGCAAGGCCACGGATCCGGGCTATGGTGCGCGCACCATGCGCCAGCTGCTCGCCGCCGCCCTCGTCCTACCCCTCGTCGCCCAGGCCCCGGTCGCCGTGCCCGACGGCGCCACCGTCGACGCGATCGCCGCGCTCGCCGCCGACGTGCGACCGAGCGCCCGGCAGCTCGCGTGGCAGGCGACTGGCTGCAACGCCTTCGTCCACTTCGGCATGAACACGTTCACCGGCCGCGAGTGGGGCGACGGCAAGGAATCGCCCGCGCGGTTCGCGCCGACCGACTTCGACGCCAACCAATGGGTCGCCGCCTTCGCCGCCGCCGGGATGCGCGGCGTCGTGCTGACGTGCAAGCACCTTGACGGCTTCTGCCTTTGGCCGTCGGCGACGACGACGCACGACGTCGCGAGTTCGCCGTTCCGCGGCGGCAAGGGCGACGTCGTCGCCGAGGTCGCGGCGGCCTGCCGCGCGCAGGGCCTGCGCTTCGGCGTCTACCTGTCGCCGTGGGACCGCCACGCGCCGACGTTCGGCACGCCCGCGTACCAGGCGACGTTCCAAGCGCAGCTACGCGAACTGTGCGTCGGCTACGGCCCGCTGTTCGAGGTGTGGTTCGACGGCGCGAACTGCCCGCCCGACGACCCGACGCTGTTCGACTGGCTGGCGGTGTTCGCCGTGGTGCGCGAACTGCAACCCGACGCCGCGATCGCCATCACCGGCCCCGACGTGCGCTGGGTCGGCAACGAAGCCGGCACGACGCGCGCGCAGGAGTGGAGCGTGCTGCCGCTGCCGCAGAGCGCGCCCGGCGACCTCGCCAGCGATCGGCAATCGTGGCGCGCGCTGTGGGCGCTGCGCGCGCGCAACCAGGAGCCGGAGCTCGGCGGCCGCGCGGCGCTCGCTGACGCCAAGGCGCTGTGCTGGTGGCCGGCCGAGACCGACGTCTCGATCCGTCCCGGTTGGTTCTGGCGCGCCGACGAGGACGCGCAGGTCAAGCCGCTCGAGCGGCTGCTCGACTTCTGGTACGGCGCGGTCGGCGGCAACGCGGTGCTGCTGCTCAACGTGCCGGCCGACACCCGCGGGCGCATCGCCGATCCCGACGTGCGCGCGCTGCGCGAGCTCGGCGACCACCTGAGCGCGACCTTCGGCAGCGACCTCGCCGACCGCGGCGCGCGCAAGCAGTACCCCAAGGTCGGCGAAGTCGTGTTCGACGCGCCGACAACGGTCGACACCTTCGAGCTGCGCGAGGACGTGGCGGCGAGCGGCCAGCGCGTCGAGGCGTTCCGCGTCGAAGCGCTGCAGAACGGCGGCTGGCGCGAGTGCGCGCGCGGCGGCACGGTCGGCTTCCGCCGCATCCTGCGCACCGAGCCGATCACCGCCGACGGCTTCCGCTATTGGATCGAACAGAGCCGCGGCAAGCCGCAGATCGCGCGCTTTTCGCTGCATCGTCGCCCGCCGCTGCTGCCAGCGCCGCGCATCGCCCGCGATCCGGCCGGCGTGGTGACGCTGCGCGGCGCCGGCGTCGTGCGCTACACGCTCGACGGCAGCGCGGTGACGGCGGGCTCGCCGCGCTATGCCGCGCCGCTGCCGCTGCCCGACGGCGGCGTGGTGCGCGCCGCGACGTTCGCCAGTGACGCGCCGGCCGAGCCGGCCGGACGCGAGGCGGCGGCGACGTTCGGCGTCGCCAGCGCCGGCTTCACGGTCGTCGCCTGCAGCAGCGAGGAAGGCGGCGGCGAAGCGGCGGCGAAGGCGATCGACGGCGACCCGCGCACGCATTGGCACACGCGCTGGTCGGGAGCCGTGCCGCGGCCGCCGCACCATCTGACGATCGGCCTCGGTCGCGCGCTCGACCTGCACGGCTTCGTCTATCAGCCGCGCGCCGAGGGCGACAACGGCACGGTCGCCGCGTACGAGCTGCATGCGAGCGGCGATGGCGCGGCATGGACGCAGGTGGCCGCCGGCGAATTCGGCAACATCGCGACGAACCAGACGGCGCAGGTCGTGCGCTTGCCGCAAGCGTTTCCCAGCGCTCGCTTCGTGCGCTTCGTCGCCGTGCGCGAGGTGCAGGGCCGCGCCTGGGCGTCGTGCGCCGAGCTGTCGGTGCTGGCGAAGTAGCGGTTACCCGCCCGCCGGCTCGTCGTGCGTCTCGTCGATCACCGGCGCCTTGCCGGCCAGCTCGACGAACTCGGCCCGCGTCTCGCTGCACACCACGCCGCACATGTCGACCCATAGCTCGTCGACGGCGACGCATTCGCCAGCGCGCCACTGCGTACGGATGAAGTGCGATTCCTCGCCGCCCTTGGTCGGCCGCACGCGCGGCACGTAGGCGGCGTTGACGAACAACGTGCCACCCCGGCTGACGAAGCGCGTGCGCTCGCCGCCGCGCGGTTGCACGAGCTTGTGGTGCATGTGGCCGGCGATCACCATGCGGACGCGCAGGCCCATGCCTTCGATGCGCTGGATGGCGAGCGCGAGATCGCGGTCGCCCCAGTCGCCGCCCGGTTTGCCGAAGTCCTTGCCGCAGATGTCGGCCGGCTGGTCGCCGAGCCCGAGCGGCATGTTGTGCGCCAGGATCACGAGATCGCGATGCTGCGCGTGACGCGCGGCGTCGACGATCGCCGCCGCCGACTGCTTGCCGGTGCGGATGCCGTAGATCTCGTCGTACAACTCGGGGCTGCGCAGGCTCGGACCGCCCCACGAGAACGGCCGCGCGCCGACCACCGACACGCCGGCCGCCGGCGCTTCGCGCACGGCGTAGGCAAGGTGGTTGTCGCCGAGCGCGTTGAGGATGGCGGTCAGCTTCGCGGTCGCGCTGCGCCGACCGAAGCTCTGCCACGCGTCGTGATTGCCGAGCAGCACGGCCTTCTTGACCTGCACGGCAAGCACGCGCTCGACGATCTCCAGGTCTTCGTCGCCGAGGTCGCCGACGAACAGCGCGAGATCAGGCTGCGTGCGCTCGAGGAAGGCCGCGTCGGCGGCGCCCCACCAAGAGTGGACGTCGCCGATGACGGTGAGCGTGGCGGCGGCTGCGTGACGATGGGGCAAGGCGCGGGAGGCTAGCGGCAGCATCGCCGCGCCGCCGCACATTCGCAGCAATCGCAGCTCAGGCTTCGAGCAGGCCGTGGCGAACGAGCTTCTCGCGGTAGGTCGTGCGCGGCACGCCGAAGAGCTCGGCGCCGCGCGTGAGGTTGCCGTTGGCCTCGGCGAGCGTGCGCTGCAACGCCTCCTTCTCCTGCGCTTCGAGGCGCACGCGCCAAGTCGCCACCGCAGCCGGCACGGCGTCGCTCGCTGGTGGCGCTCCGCCCGCCGTCGCCGCGACGGCCCCGCCCAAAGTTGCGGTCAGCCAGCGATCGAGGTCGAGGTGCGACACGCCGATCGCGCCGCCGGTCGCGCGCAGCGCCGCGCCCTTCACGACGTGGCGCAGCTCGCGGATGTTGCCGCGCCATGCGTCGCGCAGCAGCCGCTGCTCGGCTTCGGGCGTGAACGCCGGCGTCGCCGGCAGCTGCAGCTCCATGGCCGCTTCGCGGGCGAACGCGCGCGCGAGGTCGAGCACGTCCTCGCGGCGCTCGCGCAGCGGCGGCAGCGCGATCTCCAACTCGCGCAGCCGGTAGTACAGGTCCTCGCGGAAGCGACCCTCGCGCACCATGCGTTCGAGGTCCTGGTGCGTCGCGGCGACGATGCGCACGTCGACGCGCGCCTGCCGGTGGCCGCCGACCGGCGTGACGACGCGGTCGTGCAAAACGCGCAGGATCTTGGCCTGCAACTCGAGCGCCATGTCGCCGATCTCGTCGAGGAGCAGCGTGCCGCCGTGCGCCTCCTCGAAGTGGCCGCGCCGCGCCTGCAGTGCGCCGGTGAAGGCGCCCTTCTCGTGGCCGAACAGCACGCTCTCCATCAGTTCGCTGGGGATCGCGGCGCAGTTGACCGGCACGAACGGGCCCTTGCGGCGGCGCGACAGGTCGTGCAGCGCGCGCGCGACGACCTCCTTGCCGGTGCCGGTCTCGCCGCGCACCAGCACGGTGTAGTCGGCCGGCGCGAACAACTTGACGCGCTGGATGAACTCGGCGCACGCCGGGCTCTTCGACTGCAGCGCGAAGTGCTCGCCGCCGGCAGGCGTCGGCTCGAGCAGGTGCTTGACCAGCACACGGTTGCCGAGCGCGGTCGCCAGCATGCGCGCCACGAAGACGATGCGCTGCAGGTCCTCGACCGACAGCACGCCGCCGTCGCGCGTGCAGTCGGCGTACAGCACGCCGAGCGTCTTGCCGAGCGCCTGCACCGGCAGCGCGACGGCGGCCGAGATGCCCTCGCTGCGGATGCTGTGGATCGCGCGCGCCACCGGGTCTGTGGCGGCGACGGGCACGTGCACGACGCGGCCGCCGGCGCGCACCTGCTCGACCAGCGACCGCGAGACGCGGAACGGGCGGCGGTCGTCGGGCCGCGCCAGATGGAACGCGCGCGCGTCGTCGTCGTCGTCGATCTCCACGAGCACGCGGTCGGCGCCGGAGGCCTTCAGAATCGCCGCCATGGCCGCGTACAGCATCTGCTCGGTCGTCTTGACGCCCTCGAGCTGGTCGGACATCGCCATGAACGTCCGGTACCACGCGCCGACCGGCGCCCCGGGCGCTGGCGCCAGCGCGCCGGGGTCGAGCGTTTCGATGCCTTGCGCCACCGGGGCGGCGCGCACGCGCAGCCGCACCATCGCCGGGCCGACGTTCAGCGTGTCGCCGTCGAGGAACGGCTCGAAGCGGGCGCCGATCGAACCGGTCGCGCAGCGGATCGGGAACGGCAGCCCCGGCTCGGCGCGCACGCGCAACCGGCCGCTCTCGTCGCGGGCGACCTCCAGCACGCGCCCGACGACAGCGGGCAAGTCGAGTTCGACCTCGCACTGCGACCGGCTGGCGCCGATCCAGAAGCGGGCGGCGTCGATTTCGAGTTCGCGTTGGCCGGAACGGTCGGTCAGATCGAGTTGGACGGTCATCGTCGGTTTTCCGTCGCCGCCGCAGCGCGCGCCCCGCACCATCGTCGGCGATCCGACAAAGGCTAACCGCTGTGCCTCGTCTGGTAACGTCCTCCATCCCGAGCACCGCAAGGGCGGCTCCGCCCGCCTCCCCGCCCCACCGATGGCCGCTGCCGACCAACCCCGCCTGCTGCACGCTTCTCCCGGCCGCATGGTCTGGTTGCGCCCCGGCCGCGACGGCGAGGCCGCAGTGGTCGCCAAGGTGTTCGTCCAGGGCACGCGCGCCGACGCCGAGCGCGAACACGCGCTCGGCGACCTCTGCCGCGGCCCGGGCGTGGTGCGCAGCCTCGGCGTCGTCGACGACCCGGCGAGCGGCCGACCGTGCCTGCAGTCGGTCGCCGAAGATGGCCGCGACCTCGCGCAGGTCGTCGCCGCCGAAGGCGCGCTGCCAGCGGCGACCGCCTGCGCCCTGCTGGCGCCGATCGCCGAGGCGCTGGCGCGTCTGCACGCGCTCGCCGACCCGCGCGCGAAGCACGGCGTCTGCCACGGCGACGTCAAACCGCGCAACCTGCTGCGCACGGCCGCGACCACGCTGCTGCTCGACTTCGAACACACCGCGCCGATCGGCGGCGGCGACCACGCGGTGCGCGGCACGCTCGGCTTCGCCGCGCCCGAAGCGCTGGCCGGCGGCGCGCCGGCCGCCGCGCTCGATGTCTTCGGTCTCGGCGCGACGCTCGACTGGCTGCTGCGCGGCGGCGACGCTGAGGCCGACGTGCCGCAGGCGCCGGCGGTGCGAACGCTGGTGCGCGCCTGCACCGACCCTCGACCGGAAGCGCGGCCCGGCGCGGCCGCCGTCGCCGTCGAGTTGCGGCGACTCGCCGAGGAACTGCCGCGTGAGTCCGCCGAGGCCGCGCTCGCCGATTGGGCGACGGCCAGCTGCGCGCAAGAACCCAACGCAGCGCTGCGCGCCGACGCGCGCGTGGCGCCGTGGTCGCGACGCCGCAGGCTGTCACAACGCTTGCCCGAAATGCTGCGCGCCGACCTCACCGCGCCGACGACGCCGGGTGAACTCGTCGACGCGCTCGACCTCGTCGCCCGCGCGCTGCGACGCTTCCCGCGTGCGCCGACGCTGCTCGCCCGCCGCGCCGCGCTGCACAACGCCGCCGGCCGCCTCGTCGTCGTCGCCGCCGCCACGACGACCGCGCTGCGCAAGCGCGACGAACACGCCGCCGCCGCGACCTGGCTCACCGACCTAGAACGCGCCGTGCGCGCTGTCGCCGGCTCGCCCGCCGGCTTCGCGCTGCCCGCCGACGCCGAGCTGCCCGACGCAGCCCGACGCGATCCGTTCGGCTGGCTGCGGTTGCTGCGCGAGCAGGCCAACGCCGACGCCGACGCCGCTGCGGCCGCCAGCACGCGGGTCGCCGCCGACGAGGCGCGACTCGATCTGCGCGCCGCCGAGACCGCCGTGGCCGCAGTCGCCGCCGAACGCGGCGGCGCCTCGCCGCTGGTGACGCAGTTGCGCGACCGGCTGCACCGCTTCGGCTTCTTCCTCGAACGGGCGGCCCGCGGCGGCGCCAACGTCGCACGCATCGCGACGCTGCGGCCCGCTGGCGAACTCGAGCCCGTCGCGGCGTTCGTCGCGGCGGCCGCGGCTGGCCTCGGCGCGGCACGCGATGACAGCGGGGCAGCGCTCGGCCTGCGCAGCCTGCAGGCGACGCTCGACAGCATCGCCGCCGAGTTCCCGCACGCGGTGAGCGCGGGGCCGGCGCGCGCGGCGCTGCACCATGCGTTGGCGGCGCTGAGCGACGACGCTTGGAAGCTCGTCGCCGAAGCGCGGCGGCTGCTGCAGAGCGTGCCGGTGCCGGTGCGCCCGCTACAACTGACCATCGGCCGTCTCGACACGCTGCGCATCCTCGAAGCGCTCATCGACCGGCCCGAGCGGCCGCGCAGCCACCTGTTGGACCAGATCGAGGCCCTGCGCATGGCGATGGAACAGGCGCGGGCGACGCGCGACCGCCTCGCCGCCAGCGCCGAGCACGCGCTCGCGCGCGGCCACTGGACCACCGGCCTGTTCGAGATGGAGCGCGCGGCGGCGCGCCTCGCCGCCGACGACTCCGACCACGAGGCCGCCAACCGCCTGCAGGAGCGCCTGCAGGAAGCACGGCGCAAGAAGCACGACGTCGACGCGGCGATCAAGCGCAACGCCGACCTCGCCGCGCGCTTCGCCGCCCTCGAGGACGATCCGGCCAGCGCCGCGACCGCGCGCCAGCAGGCGCTGGCCGAGCGGCGCGACTGCCTGACGTTCCTGGCCATGAACGTGTCCGAGGATCGCGGCGCGCTGTACCGCCGCGACCTGCGCGACATCGACGTGCAGCTGGCGCTCGAACGCGCCGGCGACGCCGAGGCGCAGCTCGCGCGCGTCGATGGCGCCGTCGACCGCGCCCGCCGCGCCCGCGCCGCCGTCGAAGAGCTCGCTGCGGCGATCACCGCGCTGGCCGCTGACGGCGAGCCGCCCGGCCGACTGACGCGCGCGCTCGAGCAATGGCGCGGCGTCGCGTCGCGGTGCCAGCACGCCGTCGACGCTGAACGCGCGCAGGTGACGCAGCGCCGCCGGTGGCGGTTGCTCAGCGCGGCGATCGTGGCACTGGCGACGGTGGCGGCGCTGGTCGCGTTCGCGCGCGATTGAGCGATTCCGAACGCGCGAACTCGTCGCTGGCGCCGTGCGCTCAGCCCAGCAAGCCGTGGTCGTCGCCCCGCACCGGCCCGCGCGGCAGCAGGCCGAGGTCGAAGCCCGCCAGCAACTCGCGCGGCGTGCACGACGCGCCGCGCGGCCGCAGGCCGCACAGGTGCGCGAGGTGGCCGACCAGCCGCTCGCTGGCGACGCCGGCGTGCCGGAACGCGCGCAGCGACGTGTCGCCGTGGCGCTTGGCGAGCCGCAGGCCGTCGACGCCGACGACCAGAGGCACGTGCACGAAGCGCGGCGGCGGCAGACCGAGCGCGTCGTACAGCAACAATTGCCGCGGCGTGCTCGGCAGCAGGTCGTCGGCGCGCAGCGCTTCGGTCACGCCCTGGGCCGCGTCGTCAACGGCGACCGCCAACTGGTAGGCCGGCCCGCCATCGCGCTTCTGCACGACGAAGTCGCCGCGCACGCGGCCTTGCTGCGCGCCGGCGAAGCCGTCGTCGAACGGCACAGCGGCGACGTCGACGCGAAAGCGCAGCGCTGGCTCGCGGCCGGTCGCCGCGCGCGCGGTCGCGAGGTCGGTGAAGCGCCCGCGGCACGTGCCCGGATAGACCGGGCCGTCGTCGCCCGCTTCGTGCGGCGCCGAGGCGGCCTCCTCAATCTCGCTGCGCGTGCACACACACGGATACGCGCGGCCCTCTGCGACCAGCCGCTCGGCGGCGGCGCGGTAGCGGTCGAGCCGCGCGCTCTGCACGACGACCTCGCCGTCCCAGTCGAGGCCGAGCCAGCGCAGATCCTCGATCGCCTGGGCCGTCGACTCCGGCTTCACGCGCGGGCCGTCGATGTCCTCGCTCCGGAGCAGTACAGTGCCGCCGCGCGAGCGGGCCGACAGCCAAGCCAGCAGGAACGTCCGGGCGTTGCCAAGGTGCAACGCCCCTGTCGGGCTCGGCGCGAGTCTGCCCACCACAGGCCTTCTGAGTGCAACCGTCATCGCCGCAAGGCCTCGTTCTACGCATCGACGCCAAGGTCTGCCACGTCGAGGTCGACGGCGAACGCCGGCAGTTGCCACTCGCCGGCAAACTGTTCGAGGACAAGGGCCACGAACGCCGACCGCTGGCCGTCGGCGACCGCGTCGTGCTCGACGCCACCGGCAAGGCGATCGACGCCGTGCTGCCGCGCAGCTCCCAGCTGCACCGCCGCGCCGCCGCCGAGGGCGAAGAACAGGCGCAGGTGCTCGCCGCCAACATCACCCACGTGCTCGCGGTCGCCAGCGTCCGGGAGCCGGCCTTCCAGCCGGAGCTCGTCGACGGCGTGCTGGCGACCGCGGCGCGCGAGCGCATCCCGGCGACGCTGGTGCTCAGCAAGATCGACCTCGACGAAGCGCTCGCCGCGACGTGGACGCGCGCCTACGCCGACGCCGGCGTGCGCGTGCTCGGGACCTGCACCGTCCCCGACCGCTCGACCGAGGCGACGCTGCGCGAACTCGGCACCCTGCTGCGCCAGAACCGTTCGGTCGTCGTCGGCCTGTCAGGCACGGGCAAGTCGTCGCTGCTCAACGCCGTCCTGCCCGGCGTGCAGTTGCGCACCGGCGACCTCAACCACATCCGCCAGGGTCGCCACACCACGACGCACACCGAGCTGATCCCGCTGCCCGGCGGCGGCCACGTGCTCGACACGCCTGGCGTGCGCAACTTCCACCTGTTCTGCGTCGGCAGCCAGGAGCTGCAGTTCCTGTTCCCCGAGATCGCGCAGCGGCTGCCGCACTGCGAGTACCGCAGCTGCCTGCACGACGGCGAGGCGCGGTGCGCGGTGAAGGACGCGGTCGAGCGCGGCGAGATCGCCGCGAGCCGCTACCGCAGCTACCACACCATGCTGCAGGACGCGCTGGCGGCGGAACGACCGGGCTCGAAGGCGAGCCGGCAACCGGCGCGCGGTGGCGGCCGGCGGCGGCCGCGCGGCTAGCGCGCGGTGATCCGCTGCGGGCGCAGATGGCGACGCCGATCAGCCGCGCGGCGTGAACGCCGCGACCAGCACGACGCTCGCCGCTTCCGCCGCGAACGCCGCCGGACCACGACCGTCGATGCGCACCGCGTCGCGGGACGCCAGCGGCACGCCGGCGGCGCGACCGCGGCCCGACCACAGCAGCACGAGTCGCTGCGGCGCGTCGGGCAGCGTCCGGCCCTGGCCGGCGGCGACCTCCACCACCTCGGCGACGGCGGTGACGCGGTCGCGCGCGGTCATCACGTTGCAGTCCTCGCACGGACCGCCGAGCAGTTCGCAGTGCACCGGCGGCTCGCCGGGGAAGTCGAGCCGCTGCCGCGACTCTGCCAGCACGACCTCGCGGCCGTCGACCTCGAGCCGCACGCCGTCGCCGCTGACGAGCCACATCGAGCGGTCGACGCCCGGCAGGCGCGAGAACGGCCCGTCGCTGCCGATCTGCGCGATGCTGACCCGCCAGCGGAACGCATCGGCGAGCGTGGCGCCGGGCGGATCGATCGCCACTTGGCGCGTGCTGCCGCCGCCGTTCGCCCACGGCATCGCCGGCTGCGCCGCGAATGGGATCGCCGTCACTTGGAGGTTCATGGCTGCCACCTCGCCCATGTATACGCCCACGCCGCGAACATTAGCGCGAGACCGTAGCCGGCGACGCGCCAGATCGGCCAGCGCACGACCAGATCGGCAAACGAACGGCCGCGCAGCAGGCACAGCGCTGCGTGCGCCCCGACCAGCAGCCCGACCGCGGCGACCGCGGCGCCGAACGGTTGCGTCGCGAAGGCCGCGGCGATGCGGCCGTGCACCAGCAGGCAGGCGGCGGTCGTGCAACCGCACGTCGGGCACGGGATGCCGTACGCGAGCGGCCAGCCGCAGGCGTCCATGCCCAGTTGTTCATGCGTGCCGTGGCCGCGCGGATCGGGCTGCACGCGCGCGAGCGCGCCGAACGCCGTCGACGCGGCGGCGACGGTGGCGATGGCCCAGGCGCGGTCGGCCCACGGCGCGATCGGCCCGTCGGCGACGGGGATCGTGCGCGGCGCGGCGTCGAACGGATCGGCCATGGCGCGGAGCGTACGGGCTGCGCTCGCGGCGCAGCAACCGCAGTTTGCCAGCGCGACCAACCAGCTCAGCCGAAGTCGTACACGTACGCCATCTGGTCGCGGCGCAGGATCGCGTAGTCGAGCTTGCCGAGGATCGCGAGCTCGGGATTAGTCAGATCGAGTCCGCGAATCGACGGCTCCTGCATGACGAACCACTTGCGGCCCTTGTCGCCTCGCGACTCGTAGGCGCCCGACTCGATGCGGCCGGCAACCTCGAACTGCGTCGGGCCAGAGTAGAAGGCGCGGATGCGGCAGATCTTCTCGCTCGGCCCGGCGAGCCATCGCTGCGGCTCGTCGCCGGCGACGTCGACGAGTTCGTGCGCCAGCAGCACCTCGCGCACGTTGACCATGACCGTCGGCGTGCGGATCACCTCGCGGCTGCGCAGCGAGACCAGCGTCGCGTCCTGCACCGGCAGGAACGTGCGCGCGTAGTCCTCGAGCAGGTTGGACAGGCGCTTCGTCTTGTTCGGCAGCCGGCCCTTGATCAGGAACACGCCGGTCAAGAACAGGTCTTCGACGAAGGCCGTGGTCTCGCCGTCTTGGCGCGGCTGTGGTTGTGGAGGCATTGGCTGGTCAGGCGCTGGCGTCGAGCAGGCGGCGTGCTTCGCCGGCGAGGTAGAACGAGCCGGTGACAACGCGGGGCCCCGGCCGCCGGCGCAGTTCGCGCAGGCCGGCCGCGGCGTCCGCCGCCACCGAGCACGGCACGCCGCGCGCGGAGAAGTAGGTCGCGATCACCGCCGCGTCCTCGCTCGTGGTGCCCGAGACCGCAGTGGCGACGACGCTATCGGCGGCGTCGGCGACGGCGCTGAAGGCCTCGCGCCAGCGCTTGCCCGCCGCGGAACCGACGAGGAACGTCGCCTTGCGGCCGGGCCATCGGCGCCGCAGTTCCGCGGCGACCGCCAACAGCGACTGCTCGGTGTGGGCGCCATCGAGCACCAACGCTTCGCCGTCGGGCTCGGCGCGCAACTCGAAGCGGCACGGCAGCTCGGGCCGCAGCACCGGGTCGAGCCGCAGCGGCCGCTCGGGCAACACGCGCGCGAACGCCGCCGCCGCCAGCGCCAGCGCCGGCAGTTCGAACGCCGCCGCGTCCGGCAGGAAGAACGGCCGCGCGGCGCCGCCGGGCAGCCACAGCACGCCGCGGGCGCCATCGGCGTCGAAGCGGACGTCGCGCAGGCCGAAGTGCTCACCGAGCACGAACAACTCGGCAGCGACCGCGGCGCAATGTGCGCGGATGACCGCCAGCGCCGCGCCGCCGCAGCCGGTGAAGCCGACGCCGCCTGGGCGCACCACCGGCGCCTTCTCGCCGGCGATCGCCGCGATCGTGGCGCCGAGCACGTCGGTGTGCTCGAGTTCGATCGTCGTCACGATGCTGGCGTCGACCGGCAGGGCGCTGGTGGCGTCGTGCCGGCCGCCGAGGCCGACCTCCCAGATGGCGAGGTCGACGGCCTGCTCGCGGAAGCTCTGCGCCGCCGCCAGCGTCATCGCCTCGAAGAACGTCGGAGCGCGCTCGGTCGGCGCCGCCAGCACGTCGCGCAGGATGCGCTCGAGGTCGCCGACGGCGATGTCGCGGCCGTCGACGCGGATGCGCTCGAGCAACGTGGTGACGTGCGGCGAGCTGTAGAAACCGGGCCGGATGCCGGCCGCCTGCACGAGCCGCGCCAGCAGCGCGCAGGTCGTGCCCTTGCCCTTGCTGCCGCCAACCTGCACGGCCGGCCGCGGGCACGGCAAAGCGCCGGGGCGCTGCAAGCACGCCCGCATCGTCGCGAGGTCCCACAGCCGCGCGTCGGGGCGCGCGCGTTCGTAGTTGACCAGCTGGCTGAGCAGCGGCGCGAGTCGTTCGGCGGCGGGATCCACGCGGGCTTTTTCGCTGCCCCTCTGGCGGGGCGGCGGTGGCGCGCAACACTAGCGGCCAGCTCCCCACCAAGGTACCCGATGCTCGCCCGCTCGCCGCTGCTGCTCGCCCTGCTGATCGCCGCGCCGTCGTTCGAAGCGCCGCTGCTCGCCCAAGGCAACGATCGCCCGCGCCGCGAACGCCGCGAAGCGCCCGCCGTCGAACTCAAGCACCTCGACTTCGCCACCACCAAGCTCAAGAGCGAGGCGGTCCAGGCTGAACTCGACATCGGCGTCTACCTGCCCAAGGGCTACGACGACGAAAAGAACAAGGACGTGAAGTGGCCGGTGGCGATCTGGCTGCACGGCATGTGGGAGGACCCGCTGCGCTTTCACACGCGCGGCGGTGCTACCGTGCTCGACCGCTGCATCGGCGACGGCACCATGCCGCCGTGCGTGTTCGTCGCCGCCAACGGCGGCCGCACGTCGATGTACGTCAACCGCAAGGACCAGCGCTGGGAGGACCTGATCACGGTCGACCTGCTGACGTTCCTCGCCAAGAACTACCGCGTCAGCGAGCAGCGCGAACAGCGCGCGATCCTCGGCGTCAGCATGGGCGGCATGGCCGCGCTGCGCATCGCCTTCAGCAAGCCGGAACTGTTCGGCGCCGTCGGCGCGCACAGTTCGGCGGTGTTCGAGGAGGATCCCGAGAAGCTGCCCGAGCGCATCCGCAGCGTCGCCTCGCGCATCGGCCTCGACGAGGTGTTCGGCAATCCGATCCAGAAGGAGCCGTGGCAGAAGGCCAACCCGCTGTGCCTCGTCCAGGCGCTGGACCCGAAGGCGCTCGCCGGACTGCGCATCTACTTCGACGCCGGCAGCGACGACCGCTACGGCTTCGCCGACGGCAATGCGCTGCTGCACGCAGCGCTCGACGCCAAGAAGATCCCGCACACGTGGCGCCTGATCGAGGGCGGCGGCCACTCGTGGGGCGCAGGCTTCCAGGACCAGACGCTGCCGTACTCGTTCGCCGTCGTCGGCGCGATGTTCGCCGGCAAGGCGGACCCGGCTGGGACCAAAGCGCCGGCGGCCGATGGCAAGCCTCCGGCCAATGCCAAGGGCGCGCCGGCGAAGGGCAAGTAGCGCGCGACCGGCTACCGCGCAGCGACAGGCTGGCGGCGGCACGGGAAATCCGCACTGCCACCGCAGGTTGGGTCGCAGCCGTGCCGATCCAAGGAGCTAGAGGAGGTGCGACGGTCGCCCCAGCCCGCCTGGACGACCGTCGGCGATGCCTATGTTCCAGCTCGAACACCGGGTGCGCGTCTTCGTCTTCCAGGTGCTCGACCGCCGCGTCGAGTACCTGCTGGTCCGGCACAAGCCGCTGCACGAGTGGCCGCTCGGCCCCGTCGTCGGGCCAGTGACGCCGGGCGAGCAGTTGGAGCAGGCGATCCGCCGCGAGGTGCTGGCCGAGACCGGCCTGCGGCGGCCGATCCACCTGCTGGAGTTGCAGGCGCCGCAGAAGGACCTGTTCGGCGACATGGGCGTCGTCGACTGGCCGTACGCGTGGCAGGCCGGCACGCCGGACGACCCGGTCGCCAGGCTCAAGCCTGGACCGATGGTCGGCGAGCTGCACTGGCTGCCGTTCGAGACGGCGTTCCGCGAGCTGGAGCTGGCGACCGACCGCGACGCGCTGGTGCGGCTGCAGCTGACGCTGCAATAATCCGCATCCGATCCGCGGGGCGTCGCGTATATCCGTCGTTCCCCATCCCACCATGAGCGACGCCCCCACCAACAAAGCCGGCGAGCCGCTGGCCGACGGCCGACTGCCCAGCTCGGCGATGCGCAGCTACGCGCTGCTGACTCCTCAACTGAAGGAGCTCTACATGGGCTTCTACAAAGCAACCTACGGCAAGTCGAAGATCGAGCTGAAGGTCAAGGAGTTCATCGCCATCGCGGCGGCGCTCACTTCCGGCTGCAAGGGCTGCCTCGAAGGCCACCTGAAGAAAGCCAAGAAGGAAGGCGCGACCAGCGACGAGATCGCCGAGGTCATCGCGATCACGCTCGGCGTCAACGCCGCGACGATCGTCGACCGCTCGGACATCGCCAACTTCCACCTCGGCGGCCTGTTCGACAAGCCGGAAGGCGCGTAGCCCGCCGCGCGCCGGCGCGCCCGCCGAAATCGCGCGCGCCGGCAAACCGACCGCACCGCCGGTCCGTTGATCGGCTCGCACGCCATGAAACTCTCCGGCCCCGTCCGCCTGCTGCCGCCGCTGCCGCCCGCGCTGCGCTTCGCGCTGGGCGGCGCGGTCGTCGCCGCGCTCGCGTACGCGATATGGGCGATCGAACACCCAGCGGCCGCGCCGACGCCTGAGGCGCCCGCCGCGCAGGTGCCGTTGCCCACGCTCGACGATGCGACGCTTGCGCGCGCGCGCGACGACAGCCGCGAACAACGGCTGGTGCTCGAGCCCGAGCCGCTCCGCCACCTGCTCGCCAAGGCGATCGACGTCGGCCCGACGGTGGCGCAGGCGCTCGGCCGCCCGGACCGCATGACGCCGGTCGCCACGGTGCGCGCCGTGCCAGCGACGTTCCGCAAGCGCTGGCTGTGGTACGAGGGCCAGCTCGAGCAGTTGTCGGGTCCGCAGGACGGCCATCCGCTGCCCGGTTACGCGATCTACGAAGCGACGCTGCGCCTCGCCGACGGCGAGGCCGTGCTCGCCGCGTTCTCACTGCCGCCCGAAGCCGGCCTCGCCGTCGGTTCGTGGGTCCGCGTCGAAGGCTTCTTCCTCAAGCTGCGCGACCTCACCTACCCGACGGCCATCGACCGCGCGCCGTTGCTGATCGGGCGCAGCCTGCAGCGCGACTTCGCCGACTGGCCGGCGGTCACGCAACTCGATCCGGCTGTGCTCGCCAAGGTCGACGACTCGAGCTACTGGCCCGGCGACCTGGCGTGGCACACGCTCGAAGAGGACCAGACCGAGGCGCTGTGGCACCTCGCCGCGTACGCGCGCGATACCGCGGCCACGCGCACGCTGGCGGACTGGCGCCGCATCGGCACGCTCAATACCCACGAGGTGCACGAGAAGCTGATCGCCGGCCAGATCGCGCGCGGCACGCCGCTGCGCGTCATCGGCACGCTGATCAAGAAGTCGGTGGTCGCCGCGCCGCCCAATCCCGCGGGCATCGAGGCCTGGACCGTCGGCTGGGTGCAGGTGCGTGAGTACGGCGGCGGCGTGCTGGTGCCGGTGTGGGCGCCCAAGCGCGTGGAGTGGGAGACGCGCGCGCAACTGGAAGTGCGCGGCTTCTACTACCGCTGGCAGGCCTACGAGACGCTGCGGAACGAACGTCGCCGCGCGCCGCTGTTCGTCGCCGCCGACCTCGACCTTTACGATCTCGTGGCCGACCGCACGATGCAGACGATCGGCACATGGCTGCTGGTGACGTTCAGCGCGTTCGTGGCGCTGGTCTTTTGGTCACAACGGCGCGATGCCGCGCGCGCGCTGGCGCACAGCCGCGACCTCGACGCGCGCCGGCGGCGGGAACGCCAGCGCGCTGCGGCGAAGGCGGCGGCGCCGCCAGCGCCACCGCCGGCGTGAGCGGGCTCAGGCGCGCCGCACCGTCGCCGCGCCGAGCGCCGCGCAGGCAGTGCCGGCGAGGATCGTGAACGGCACCCACAGGCCGAACTGCGCCAACGTCACGAGCCGGAGCTTGGCGTCGAACGCGAGGTCGGCGGGCAACGACGGATGCAGCATGCCGTAGTGCGTGCCCCAGCCCTGCGTCAGGTCGAGCCACTGTACGACCGCAACCGGAATGCGCGCGAACAGGCCGTAGGCCAGCGTGACGAAGAACAGGCGCGGCCACACGAACAGACCAAGTAGCGCCACCGCCGGCGCGCCGCAGAACAGCGTCGCCATGCCGTCGTAGAGCGCCTGGCCCTGCAGCTTGGTGCCGATCCACCCGATCGCCGCGATGATCGCGGCGAGACCGAGCAACGGCACGGCGAAGGCGGCGAGGAACGGCGGCCGGCTGCCGATCTGGGCGGCGCGGCGGCCAAACAACAGGCCGAACAGCGGCACCAGCCAGACGATGCCGAGCAGGCTCATCGAGCCGCCGGGCGCCGAGGCAAACCACTTGGCGTGCCACTGCAGCGCTTCGCCGAGCGTGCGCACGATGGTCAGCAGCAGCGTCAAGAACGACGCGACCAGCACGAGCGGGAGGAAACGCACCGACCCGGGTTCCGCCATGGCCGGCATCGTCGCGGCGAGCGCGCGGCGGCACAAGCGCGCAGACCTCTGGGCCATGCGATTGCGACCCCCCGGGCCTAGCCAGTGCGACCAGAGGCTCGTGGTCGGCACGGCGCTGACCTCGCGCTCCTTCAGCGCCTGCGGCCGCCGCCAATTCGTGACTTGGCTTGGTCGGCCGCTGCGTCGTCGTCGACCTCTGCGCCCTCTGTGCTTGGACTGCTGCTTCCTCCACCACGACGAGCACAGAGAACACGGCGGCTGGACCAAGGAGAACGGGAAAAGCCGCAGCGACGCGCGGACCGCGCGTCCAGCCAAGGCCCGGAACCGGAACACAACGGAACCAGTCAACCGACAAGAAGCGCCGCAGACGGACACGGTGGCCCTCGTTGCGCGCGTCCGCTGCTAGCGCGACACGGCCGCCGGCCGTCACGCTGACTGCGCCTCAGCCGCCGGCGAGCTGCGCCCGCAACCGTCGCGCGAGGCCCGCGCTCGGCTCGGTGCAGTAGCGCGTGCAGCCGACCAGCCGGTCGCCGCGGCCAAACGCGCAGACGCTCTCCGTCGTGCTCGGCACCAGGCTGACGAGCCGCTGCGGCGCGCCGTCGCTCACGGCCCGCCGCGCAGCGACTTCGGCACGAGGCCCCACGGCCCGAACCCCAGCCAGCGCCGCACCGTCTTGAGGTCGGCGCCGTGCCGGTGCATGGTTTCGCCGGTCTGATCGCGGTGCGCGACGCCGATCGGGCAGGCCGCGCGGCTGGCACAAGCATCGGCGCAGCCGCCGCGGTGACGGTGACCGGCGCACTGCGCGGCGTCGGCGACCTTCGTCGCCTCAGCGCCGTGCGCGGGACACGCGGCGACGCACGGCCGCGCGCATGCAGCGCACGGTTCGAAGCGCTCGGCGAACGACGCGTCCGCGACCGGCCCAAACGGCAGGCCATCGCAGCAGATCGCGCCGCGCACGCGCAACCACGGGCCATATTCGGGATGCAGCAAGAGCCCGCTGACCGGCGAGACAACGCCGAGGCCCGCGGCCTCGGCCAGGCGCTCGCCGCGCACGCGGCACGGGCCGTCGAAGGTCACGCCGGCGGCGCCGATGCCGGCCTGTCGCAGCGCAGTGACGAGATGATCGATCGCCGCGGCGACGTGCTCGGCGACGCTCGTCATCAGGCCCTGGCCGGTCTCGCGCCGCCAGCGCTCACGCTGCTGGCTTAGCCAGCGGCCGCCGCTGCCGAGCACGAGCACCGTGCCGCACCGCGGCGCGACGCCGGCGATGCGCCGCTCCTTGGGCTCGCACGCGTCGAAGCGCGCGCGGTCAACGAGGCCGAACAGGTTGAGGCCAGCGCCTTCAGCCTGGACACGCAAGGCAGTAAGCAGCTTCTGCGGCACGTTCGGAGAGGCGACGAAACGGGCGCCGACGCGGCGCCGACGATGTTGTCGGTCGCGCGGCGCGGCAAGACAAGCCCCGCAGCGGCAGATGGCTGCTTGCGCCGCGCCACCAATGCCGTACGCTCTTCTCGCCCCGATGCGGGGAAGTCCGGTGTAAATCCGGCGCTGTCCCGCAGCTGTATCCGAGGACGAACGTCCAACATGCCACTTGCAGCCCGTGATCGGGCGGCTGGGAAGGCGGACTTGTAGGTCGAATCGGTAGCCAGAACACCCGCTCGGGCCGGTCCTTCGGGACCGTTCTGTTGCCAAGCGATCGGCGCGCTCGACGCCGACTCGACCGATGACCACGATGTCCTACGGGACGCGTCTGCCGCAGGCAGCGCGTCGTTTCACTGCTCTCGCCACGCTGGCGTTCGCCCCATTCGCCCACGCCCAGCAGACGAGCGAAGGCCTCGCCTCCGGCCTGCGGCCGCTGCCGGGCACGACGTCGATCGCCGCCGTCGTCGGCGCCGATCTGGTGACGTTCAACGGCGTCGACCTCAAGGTCACGCCGCCCGGTCAGCCCAGCACGACGCTGCTGTCGCTGCCGGCGTACTTCTTCGGCTCGTTCCTGCTGCCGGTGAACGGCACGCACGTGCTGCTCGGCTACACCGGCCTCACCGGCGGCGATGCGATCTGGTTGGTGCCGCTGCAGGGCCCGGCGCCAACCCAGCCGCTCGCCAGCCTCGCGTTCAACTACGACGCCGCGCGCTTCGACGGCCAGCGCGCGCTCGTCTCGGCGCGCACCGGCGGATTCGCGGCCGCGAACAACGAGCTGTGGACGCTCGACCTGCAGACCGGCGCGACGCAGCGGGTCGCCAGCATTCCTGGCGCTTCGGGCCCGGTCGCCATCGCCGGCAACGGCGACGTCTACTACGCCACCGGCTTCGCCGGCTTCCCGACGCCGCCCGGCACGTGCACCTTCCTGCGCCTGCCACGCCCCCTCGTCGACGCCGCCATCGCCGGCAACACGATGCTCGGCCTCGCCCAGACGCAGGTGGTCGCGACCGGCCTCGACGCCGCCGGCGACATGACGTTTGACGACGACGGCGACCTGCTGTTCGTCGACTGGTTCAACGGCCGCGTCAGCGAGATCAGCGACGCCGCTTCGGCGCAGCCGTCGATCGTGGCGAACGTCGTCAACTACGCCACGGCCGCCGTGTCCCCGGCGAGCGTGCAATTCGTTGGCGGCTCGCAGGCAGGCGTGTTCGAGCCGTTCCAGCCGACCAACGGTTCGCTGTATGTGTTCGAGACCGACTACTTCGCCACCGCCGGCCTGCGGACGGTCGAGTCGCAACCGGGCGCGCTGCTGGTCAATGCCGCCAACCCGGTGCCCGCCGGCCTGCTGCAGTTCATCGCCAGCAGCGGGCCCGCCAACGGCATCGGCCTCTTGGCCTTCGGCATCGGCCCGACCGGGGTCACAACTCCGCTGGCGGTCCCCGGCTTCGAAGCGCCGCTGGCATGGAACAGCGCGCTGACCAACGCGCCGGTGCTGCTGCCGTTCTTGTTCGACGCCACCGGCGGCCACGTGCTGAATGCCACCAACCCGGGCTTCGCGACGCCGTTCCCGGCGACCGTCCAGGTGGCGTTCGTCTCGAACGCCGGCCTGCTCGGCGCCACCCCGGCGGCCGCGCTGACGATCGGCCAGTAAGCCCAGCCAGCCGGCCCGAGGAGTGCGAAGTCGTTACAGCGCGGCGCTGTAGGGAATAGGCCCGAGCCGCCGTAATCGACGACTTCGGGCGGACTGCGCCCGTCCCACCGCATGCAGAAGCAATCCGCACTCCTCGCCGTCGGCGCCCTGATCCTGCTCGCAGCCCTCGGCGTGGTCGTGCCGCAACTGCTCGGCGACACCACGCCTATCGTGCGCTGGGACGCGGCGGCCGAACTCGACGTGCCGCAGGAGCCCGCCGACCCGCAGGCCGCGACCAATGCCGACGACACGCCGCTGCTCGAGCGCACCGAGGCGCCGCTGCCGGAGGCGCCGCTGCTAGCGGACGAGCGCGTCGACCTGCTGATGCGCGGGCGCGTCGTCGACAAGTTCCGCGGTCCGGTGCCGCAGGCGACTGTCTGGCTCGACTTCGGTCGCGGCGGGCCGCGCGGTGGCAACAACCGCCAGCGACGCGTGCCCGACCCGGTGACCACCGACGGCGACGGGCGCTTCGCCTTCCAGGGCCAGACCTTCCGCAACCTGCGCGTCTCGCTGCAGGTGGCGCACGCGCGCTACGCGCCGGCAATGTTCGACAAGGACGTCGGCGCCGTCGCCACTGAACTCGACCTCGGCGAGTTGACATTGCTCGCCGGCGGCCAGATCCGCGGCCGCGTCACCGACCTCGACGGCAACGGCATCGCCGTCGCCGAACTGCGCCTGCAGCCGGAGAACGACAATCCGCTGCGCTGGCTGCGCGACCGCGAGAAGCTGGTCGCGCCGTTCCAGACGGACGTCGCCGGCTACTACGTGCGCGACCACGTCGCCAGTGGCGCTTGGGCGCTGACGGCGGTGGCCAAGGCGCACACCGAGGGCCGCTCACCGACGTTCGTCGTCGAAGAGGAGTTCCAGATCGACGTCGACGACATCCGGCTCGGCCCGGGCTTCGAGGTCACCGGCTACGTCCGCAACCAGAAGGGCGAGCCGATCGCGAAGGCGAATGTCACGATGCAGTCGGAATCGCGCCAGCGCGGCGGCGCGGCGCCCGGCGCGCCGGCGGCGGCTTCGCCGGTGGCCGCGAACCCGCGCGGCGGCGACGGCGCGCCGTGGCAGCGCGGCAACAACGGCGGCGGCCGCGAACACAGCACGCAGACCGACGCGCAGGGGCGATTCTTCCTCGCCCACCTGCCGGGCGCGCCGATGCGCCTCGATGTGCGCGCCGAAGGCTATCTCGACCTGCGCCAGGACGGCGTCGATCCCAAGCTCGGCCAGCCGCTGCAGCTGACGCTGCAGGACGGGTTGCGCATCGACGGCCGCGTCGTCGACGACGACGGCAAGGCGGTGACGCTCTACGCCGTGCGCGCGATCCGCACGCGCGGCCTGCAGCCCGCCGGCGCGACGCCGGGCGAAGCCGAGGCGCTGGTCGCGCAACTGCGTTCCGGCAACCTCGATGACGCGGCACGCCAGCAGGTGATGGCCCGGCTCGACGCGATTCGCAGCGCCGGCGGCGGCAACTCCGGCGGTCGTGGCGGGCGCGGCGGCTCGAATGACGGCGACAACGGCGGTCGCGGCGGCCGCGGCGGCTCGAATGACGGCGACAACGGCGACGGCGGCAACGGCCGCGGCGCCTTCGTGCGCGACCTCGGCAAGCCCGAAGCCCACGCGGACGGCGCGTACTCGGTCGCCGGCTTGCAAGAAGGCGTCTACGAGGTGCACGTGCAGTCGCCCGAGCACACGCGCCAGCGCTCGGCCGAGGTAGAGCTGCGCTTTGGCGCAGCGGCGCCGAGGGTCGATCTCGCGCTCGACGCGGGTTTCTTCCTCGCTGGCGTCGTGCGCGACACCAAGGGCGATCCGATCGCCGGCGCGCGCGTCGAACTGCGCACGCAATCGCCGTTCGAGGGCCGCGGGCGCGGCGCGCGCGGCGGTCGCGGCGGCGACGCGCAGGCCGACGCGGCGGCGCCGCAACCGGGCGGCCGCGACGCGATGCGTGCCGCGATGATGGCGCAGGTCAGCCTCGAGACGCAGACCGACGAGGAAGGCACGTTCGTGCTGAAGCACGCGCCGCGCGGAACCTTCCGCCTGCAGGCGGAGGCCAAGGGCTTCGCCGATGCACAGCTCGACGACGTCGTGATTCAGGGTGATCGCTCCGGCCTGGAGCTGCGCATGGGCGCGCTCGGCAAGCTCGCCGGCAAGGTGCGCGGCCTCGGCCGCGACGAACACGGCGAAGCGCGCGTCTACGCGTTCCCCGCGCCGCCGGCCAACGGTGGCGGCGGCAATGGCGGCTTCGGCAGCTTGATGGGCCGCAGCCGTGGTGGCAACGGCGGCGGCAACAGCCCGTTCGGCAGCGCCAGCGTCGACACCGAGGGCAACTACGAACTGCGCGACCTGACGCCGGGCGACTACGTCGTGCGCTGCTGGGTCGGCTCGATACAAGACATGATGCGCGAACTGGCGCCGCAGTTCTTCGGCGGCGCAATGACCGCCGACGCGGCGGTGCGCGGCGGCGAGACCAAGAAGCTCGACCTCACCGCGCTGCGGCCGCTGGTCGGCCGCGTCGCCGGCACGGTGCTGCACAACGGCAAACCGGGCGCGGGCTTCCAGGTCGAACTGTCCAGGATCGACGAACCCGGCGCCGTTGACGCCGGCGGCAATGCCCAGAGCGGCCGCAGCAACCGCGGTGGCGGTCCCGGCGGCTTCGGCGGTCCCGGCGGCTTCGGCAACATGGGCCGCCAGTTCCAGACGACAACCGCGCAGTCGGGCAAGTTCACGATCCAGAAGGTGCCGGCGGGCAGCTACCGTCTGCGCGTCAGCAGCGCGCGCCGCGGCGGCACGCTGCACGAAGAGATCGTGCAAGTATTCGTCGACGTCGCGACCGAGCCCTTCATCCAACTGAGCACGTGCCGGCTGACCGGCGCGCTCACGCGCGACGACGGTGGCAAGGTGGAGGAACTCGCCGGCCGCGCGACGCTGCTCGCTGGCGCGCTCGAGTTGCCGGCCGACTTCAACGCCTCGGTGCGCGAGAACGGCAGCGTCGAGGCGCGCGTGCAGACTGGCGCCTTTCGCTTCGACGCCGTCAAGCCGGGCAGCTACCTGCTGGTAGTGACGCTGCGCGGCCGCGAACGCACGGCGACGCCAATCGTGCTGACCGCCGACGCCGCGGTGCAGGTCGCAGCCGGCAAACCGGTCACCACGCCGGATCCAAACGCCGGACCGGGCGGGCGCCAAGGCGGCGGCGCGGGCGGCGGCGGCGGCGGTGGCCGCCAAGGCGGTGGCGGCCGCGCTGGCAGCGGCAACGTGGGCGGCGGCCGCTGACCGCCTGCGCACACGCCCGGCGGCAGGCGCTCGCACGGTCCTGCTTGGTCACCTGTGCGGCCACGCCGAGCCCGAGAAGCCGGTCGCCGCGACGTCGCGTGGCGTCGCGGCGTGGCCTCCCGTGGCCCCGACTCCTAGCATCGTGCGCGTGCGAGTTCTCTCTGCGCTGCTGCTGACGCTGCTGGTCGCCATCGGCCTGGCCCTCGCCGCCTATGCCGCAGTCTGGGCCCTGCGCCGCGAACCGGTCGCCGCCGTCGCGCCGGCGTTCGCGCCGACAGCGACGCCGATCCCGCCGATCGACCGGTTGCCCGACAGCCCGGACTTCGCGCGCGCCACGGCGCCCGCGCCCCAACGCGGCGACGCGCCGCTGGTGGCATTGTCAGCGCTGGTGCAGAACGCGCCGGCTGATTGGCCGTCGGCCGACGCCGGGCTCGCGATCGCGCCGGCGCGCGGCGGCGACGGCGTGGCGTGGCTGCCGCTCGCGACCAGCGTGCGCCGCGACGACGGCTGGCTGCTGCGCCACGTCGTGCCCGCCGGCGAGGACTACGTGCTAGCGCTCGCAGCGGCGCGGCCGGGCGCCCTGCGTTCGTTCCTTGCGCGCACCACGGCGCGCGTCGACGGCCCGACGGCGGTGACGATCGACGCGCGGGCCGCGCTGGTGACGTTCCGGCCACCCGCAGGCGCCAACCACCACGGCGCCTTCCGCCTCGTCCGCGACGGCGCGGACGGCTGGTTGCCGGCCGACGCGCAGACCGGCCTGATCATGGCGCCGGAGACGCCGCTGCGCGTCTGGCTGGGCGCTGGCGCCTACCGGCTGGTCGACGTGCTGTATCCCGACCGCGCCCAGACGTTCATCGTGCCCGACGCGACCGACGTGACGGTCAGCGCGTCGCTGGCAGCAGTTCGAGCTGACCGGCGGTGAGCCGGAACAACCCGCCCTCGACCGGGTGCGGCGCGTTGGCCGCCACGGCCTCGACCGCTGCCGTGACCTTCGCGACGTCGACCTCCCGCGCACGACCGACCCACAGCGTGTCGCGGTCGGGCAAGGCGACGAGGAGTTCTTCGTCGGAGCCGAGCAGCAGCAGCACGCGCGCGGCGTCGTAGCCGTCGCGGCTCCGCAACACGAGACCGTTCCCGCGCACGCGCTCGGGCAGCGGCGCGCAGCGGCTCGCGAGGTTGACGACCGCTAGGTCATGCACCTCGGCTTCGGTCTTGCACCAGCGCTGCAGGTGCTTGCGGCAGACGAAGACCATGTCGGCGCCTTCGTCGATCACATAGACGACGACCAGTCGCTCGCCGAGCGCGCGGTGCGCGATGCCGGAGTCGCCGAACGTGCCGTGCTCGCTGAGCCACGCGCGCGTGCGCACCTGCGGCAGCAGCGACGCGGCGACGAACGCGAAGTCGCCGTCGTCGTCGTCGATGTGGTCGAGGCCGACGTCGCGCACTTCGCCGAGCAGGCGCGCGACCGCGCGGGTGAACCCGTCCGTGCCGTTGTCAGCGTGGCTGAAGAGGCCGTGCAGCGCGACGACCGTCTCCTGGCCGTCGACCGCCAGCAAGCAAGCGAAGCGATCTGGCAGCATGCCGAGGAAGCGGACGTTGGGATGCTGCTGCTCGATTTCGTTCTCCAAGCGCAGGGCGAACGTCGCGAAGCGCGGATCGATCGCCGGCGCCCGCTGCCGCCAGCGATGGTGCACGAGCACCGCCGCCCAGGCGGCCGCCAACCACGCTGCGCCGATCCAGAGCCACATACGAGCTGTATCGGCACTCCCTGCCGACGACTGGAGCACGCGACCAGAGTCCGGATACCATTAGGTCGACGCGATCTGGGCAGCAGCATTCGGTTTCCAGTCACGCCAGTCGAGACCGGCCCATTCCATCGTCAGGCCATGCCGGAACTGCAACCGCAAGCCTCGTACCGCCTGCTCGTCTGGAGCGACGGCGCGGTGCGCGCGATCCCGCTGCGCGGCGAGCGCTGGGTGATCGGACGCTCGCTCGCGTGCGACATCGTCCTGCGCGACGCCGTGGTCAACCGTCGGCGCCTGATGCTCGAGCGCAAAGGCAATGACTTCGCCTTCCAGGACCTCGGCAGCGACAACGCGCCGATGCTCGGCGGCAAGGCGACGCGAAAGGGCAAGCTCGCCGCCGGCCAGACCCTGACAATCGGCGGCACGCGCCTTGTGATCGAACCGCGCACCGCGCCGCTGGCCTTCAGGCCGAGCGCGGCGACGCCGACGGTGATCGCGCGCGAGATCGCCGACGAGGATCCGGCGATTCCGCACGGCAGCGCGCCGACGACGACCGCGAGCCGCGTGCTCCAGCGCATGGAGTGAACGTTCGCCGACCTCGGCGACGCTGTACGAGAAGCTGCGCCGGTACCGCATCGCCGAGTGAACGCAGCGGCCGCGCCGAGCGTCGGCGGCGGGTCCTGTTGCGCATGCCCGCATGCCGGCGCACGACTGTGGCCTGAGCCGCCGCTCCGCGCCATGATCGACGCATGGCCTCGCCGTGCCGCATCTACCTCGACAACGCCGCCACGACGCGGCCGTTCGCCGCCGTTGTCGAAGCCATGGCCGCTGCAACCTGCGATGCCTACGGCAACCCGAGCAGCGGCCACGCCTTTGGCCCGCCCGCCAAGCGCCTGCTCGACGACGCACGCGAATTCCTGCGCGGCTCGGTGGGCGCCGCCCGCGTGGTGTTCACCTCGGGCGGCAGCGAGGCCGACCAGCTCGGCATCGTCGGCGCGGCGCTGGCGCGCTCGCCGGGACGCGTGCTGATGGCCGCCGCCGACCACCCAGCGCTGCTGCAGTGCCAGGGCCTGCTCGGCCGCTTGCGCCACCACGTCGACGTGCTGCCGGTGACGCGCGACGGCGACATCGCGCCGGAAGCGCTGTTCGAGCGGCTCGGCCAGGACGTGCGCGTCGTCGCGCTGATGCACGGCCACAACGAGCTCGGCACGCTTGGCCGCCTGCAGGACCTCGTTGAACTCGTGCGCCGCGCCGCGCCCGGCGCGCATGTGCACGTCGACCTCGTGCAGACCTACGGCAAGCTGCCGTTCGACATGGACGACTTCGGCGTCGACTCGGTCGCGGTCAGCGGCCACAAGTTCCACGGCCCGCGCGGCGCCGGCTTCCTGGCGCTGTCCAGCATCGCCGAGGTCGCGCCGCTGCTGCCCGCCGGCGGGCAGGAGGGCGGCCTGCGCGGCGGCACCGAGAACGTGTCGGGCGCGGTCGGTCTCGCCGTCGCCGCCGAGCGCGTGCTCACCCACCAGGCCGCGACGGCGGCGCACACCGCCGGCCTCGCCGACGAAGTGTTCGGGGCCGTCGCCGCGGCCGTGCCCGGCGCGACCCGCCTGGGCTGCGCCGAGCGCCGGCTGCCGCACATCCTGTCAATGCGCCTGCCGGGCGTCGTCGGCCAGACGCTGGCGCTGCGCTGCGATGCGCGCGGCGTCGCGTTCTCGACCGGCTCGGCCTGCCACGGCGCGCATGCCGACGACGGCGCCGCGCACAAGGCCGACAACCACGTGCTAGCGGCGATCGGCCTCGACCGCGCCGCCGCGCGCGAGGTCGTGCGCGTGTCGTTCTGCGGCGAGACCAGCCACGACGACGCGGCGACGGCCGCCGAGGTGATCGCCGACGAGGCGCAGCGCCTGCTCAGCGCGCGACCGCGCGGCGCGGGAGCGGCCGGCCGATGAGCGATATCGCGACGACGCCGGCGATGGCGCAGTACCACGCGCAGAAGCAGCGCCACCCGGACGCGCTGCTGTTCTTCCGCATGGGCGACTTCTATGAGCTGTTCTTCGACGACGCGAAGGTGGCGGCGAAGGCGCTCGGGCTGACGTTGACGAGCCGCAGCAAGGGCGAGTCGGCGATCCCGATGGCGGGCGTGCCGGTGCGCGCAGTCGACGGCTACCTGCAACGCCTCGTCGCCGCCGGCCACAAGGTGGCGATCTGCGAGCAGCTGCAAGACCCGAAGGACGCCAAGGGCGTGGTCGAGCGCGCTGTCGTGCGCGTGCTGACGCCGGGCACGCTGACCGAGGACAGCCTGCTCGACCGCGGCCGCAGCAACCACCTCGCGGCAGTCGCCTTCGGCCGCGACCGCGTCGGCCTCGCCTGGGTCGAGCTGTCGACCGGCGCGTTCCGCGTGCACGAGTGCGCGCCCGAACGACTCGCCGACGAGCTGGCGCGCATCGAGCCGAGCGAATTGTTGCTGGCCGAGGACCAGCGCGGCCAGCCGCGACCCTGGCTGCCGGCGGAGAACACGCCAACGACGTTCCGCGCGCCGTACGACTTCGGCGCCGAGACGGCGACCCGGCTGCTGCAGCAGTTCTTCCGCGTCGCGACGCTCGCCGGCTTTGGCGTGCAGGACCAGCCACTCGCCGTCGGCGCCGCCGGCGCGCTGGTCGCCTACCTGCAGGAGACGCAGCTGTGCGCGCTGCCGCACCTGCGCGGCCTCGAGGTCTGGCACGACGGCGCATTCATGCGGCTCGACCGCACCACCCGTCAGAGCCTCGAGCTCGTGCAGACGATGCGCGACGCCGAAGGCATGACGCTGCTGGCGATCGTCGACCGCACGGCGACGCCTATGGGCGCGCGTCTGCTGCGCAGCTGGCTGCTGGCGCCGCTCGCCGACCTGGCCGCGATCCAGCGGCGCCAGGACGCCGTCGCCGAGCTGCACGACGACCCCGAACTGCTGCGCCTAGTCGCCGGCCAGCTCGCCGCCGTGCTCGACCTCGAGCGTCTGTCGTCACGCGCCGCGTTCGGCCGCGCCAACGCCCGCGACGTCGTCGGCCTGCGCGCCAGCCTCGACCGGCTGCCGGCCGTTCGGGACCGGCTGCGCGAGTGCCGCAGCGAGTTGCTGCGCGACCTCGGGCAGCGCATCGACCCGCTGCCCGAGCTGGCGCAGCGCATCGGCGCGACGCTGGTCGACGAGCCGCCGCTGACGGTCAAGGACGGCGGCCTCATCCGCTCGAGCTTCGACGCCAGCCTCGACGAACTACGCACGCTCGCGCGCGACAGCGGCGAGTGGCTGGCCCGCTACCAGGCGCAACTGGTCGAGCGCACCGGCATCGGTAGCCTGAAAGTCGGCTTCAACCGCGTCTTCGGCTACTTCATCGAGGTCACCCACACGCATCGCGAGGTGGCGCTGCCGCCGGAGTTCCAGCGCAAGCAAACGACGAAGAACGCCGAGCGCTACGTCACCGACGAGCTGCGGGCGTTCGAGAGCAAAGCGCTGAAGGCCGAGGAGAATGGCAAGGCGCTCGAGTACGAGCTGTTCCAGGCGCTGCGCGAACACGTCGCCGCAGCGATCGCCTCGCTGCACGCCACTGCCCGCGCGGTGGCCGAGCTCGACTGCCTGCAGTCGCTCGCCACCGTCGCCCGCGACCGCCACTACTGTCGGCCCGTCATCGACGACTCGACCGCGTTGTGCATCGCGGACGGCCGGCATCCGGTCATCGAGGCAACCCACGCCGCCGGCTCGTTCGTGCCGAACGACACCGACCTCGAACCGCCCGCGCGCCGGCTCGTCCTGCTGACCGGACCCAACATGTCGGGCAAGTCGACGTGGATCCGCCAGAATGCGCTGATCGTCGTGCTGGCGCAAATCGGCGGCTATGTGCCGGCGACGGCCACGCGCATCGGCGTGGTCGACCGGGTGTTCACGCGTGTCGGCGGCGCCGACGACATCAGCCGGGGCTCGTCGACTTTCATGGTCGAGATGACCGAGACCGCCAACATCCTGCACAACGCGACCGCGCGCAGCCTCGTCGTGCTCGACGAGGTCGGCCGCGGCACCAGCACCTACGACGGCATGTCGCTGGCGTGGGCGATCGCCGAGGACCTGCACGACCGCGTCCGCTGCCGCGCGCTGTTCGCCACCCACTACCACCAGTTGACCGACCTCGCCGGCCCCGGCCGCGGCATCGTCAACTGCCGCGTCGCCGTGCGCGAATGGGGCGACGAGATCGCCTTCCTGCACCGCATCGAGCAGGGCGGCACCGACCGCAGTTACGGCTTGCACGTCGCCCGCCTCGCCGGCGTTCCCAAGGCGGTGATCGAGCGCGCCAAGCAGGTGCTCGCCAAGCTCGACGAGGAAGGCGGTGAAGTCCGCGAAGCGCTGGTCGCCGCACGCGACCGCCAGCGCCCGGGCATCAAGCAAAAGGAACTGTTCGCGCCGCCGCCCGACCCGATCGTCGAGGAACTGCGCGCGCTCGACCTCGACGGCCTCACGCCGCGCCAGGCGCTGGACCTGCTGCGAACGTGGCAGGAACGCAACAAGCGCGAGTAGCCCGCGCCCGCCGGCTGCCGATAGGCTCTGGCGTATGAGCGACGGCATCACGATCCGCCCCTATCGCCCCGGCGACGAGGTCGGCGTCCTCGCCGGGCACAACCGCATCTTCCCGCCGCGCAGCATGGCGCATTGGCTGTGGAAGTTCCGCGACAACCCGACCGGCGAGGTGCACATAATGCTCGCCGAGCACGAGAAGGACGGCATCGTCGGCGCCTACGTGACGCTGCCGACGCCGTTCTGGATCGAAGGCAAGCCGCGCATCGTCGGCCAATGCGTCGACCTCTGGGTGTTGCCCGAGCACCGCCGCGCCGGCCCGCGCCCCGGCCTGTTCGTCAACCTCGCGCTCGCCCACTACGAACTCTGGGGCGGCAAGGGCGCGAAGCAGAACTCGTTCCACCACGGCTGGCCGATCGCGACGTGGCGCATCGGCCAGAAGTACCTGCGCTACGAAATGCTGCGCGACTGGGACTTCCTATTCCGCGAGTTGCCGCCGGGCGGCCTGCCGCCGCGCGCCGCGCCTACCAGACTCACCGTGCGCCAGGTCGCTCGCTTCGGCGCCGACCTCGACGCGCTGTGGGCAGAGTTCGCCAAGACGACACAGTTGTCGGCGATCCGCGACGCGCGCTCCATGAACTGGCGCTACGCCGACGCGCACGACGCGACGTACGAGCTCTTCGAGTGCCGCGAGGCCGCCAGCGGCCGGCTGCGCGGCGCCATGGTCGTCGCGCTGCGCGACTTCGTGATGCCCAACACCTGCTTTGTCGTCGACTGGCTCGCGCCCGCCGACGACGCCGACGCCACCGTGGCGCTGGTCGCCGCCGCCGAACAACGCGCCAACGCGCTGCGAGCCAACGCGCTGGTCACGCTGTTCCAGCACCGCGACCCGCGCTTCGTCGGTTTCCAGCGGCTGGGCTTCCTCGTCTACGGCACGATCTACTTCCAGGTCGTCATCCCGTTCGACACGCACGAGACGGCCTTCTACAAGGAGCATTGGTACCACACGCTAGGCGACTCCGACCTGGTGTGAGGCCCGCCGCGGGCCGACCGGTTCGTGCGCGCGTCACTCCGTGCGTCACCGCACGTTGAGCCGGATCGCGAGCCCGAGTGCTGCGATCATCGCAACGAGGAACAAGAGCACGACCCAGCCGGGCAGACGGCGCGGCTGCTGCGACGAGGCGGTCATGTGCGCGAGCTCCCGAACAGCACGGCGCCGAGCGAGCCGAACAGAATCGGCGGCGCCCACGCGATCACCACGGGGTTGACGAGGCCGCGCTTGCCGAGGCTCTGACAGGTGAGGTCGAACAGCACATAGGCGGCGCACAGACCGATCGCGCCGAGCACGCGGCCGGTGCGGCTGCCGCGCTCGAAGTGCACCGCGAGCGGCAGCACGAGCAGCAGCAGCAGGACGCAGGCCAACGGCCACGTGACGTGGCGATGGAACGCCAACCGCACGTCGGCCCGGTTGGGCCGCGCGCGCAGCAGCGCCTGCAGCTCCGTGTAGGAAAGCATCTCCGGGTCGATCGTGTCGCGACTCTGCGCCACGAGCACGGCGGGCGTCAGGTCCGGCCGGCCCAGCCACTCGGCCGGATCGCTGCGGCGCGTGCGCTCGACCCGGCCGCCTTCGAGCCGCCAGTCGCCGCGGCCGGCGTCCCATGCGGCCCGCACGGCGCGCGTCAGCGTGACGTCGGCGCCGTGCGGCCCGCGCTCGATCATGCGCACGTCGACGAGCGCGTTTGCGACCGGGTCGAACTCGAGCGCCTGCAGGCTGCGGCCCTCGTCACGCAGCTCGTGCACGAGGTTCTTGTGCACTGTCTTGCTCTGGCGCAGGAACACCTCCACGGTCGCCAGTTCGGCGCCGACGCTCGGTACGACCCACTGCCAGCACGCCGCCATGCCGAGGCCGACGACGACCGCGAGCGTCAGCATCGGGCGCAGGATGCGCTGCATGCTGCGACCGGTGAACAGCATCGGCACGACCTCGTTCGCCTGCTGTAGGCGCGCGACGGCGAACATGCCGGCGATGACCACGGCGAACGGAGCGACGGTCGTCACCAGCACCGGCAGCAGTTTGGCGTAGTAGCTGACGAGGTAGAACGCGAGGTCGAAGCCGTCGAGACCAGCCTTGAAGGCGCGGTCGGCGTAGCGCGAGATGTTGCCGAGCAGGTCGACCAGGATCGACAGGAACAGGAAGAACGCCAGCGCCGCGGCGAAGGCGCCGAGCGCAATACGGCCAACGTAGCGGTCCAGGCCAGTCATCGACGCAGCTGCCCCCAGCACAGCGGCGCGCCGAAGGCGACCAGCAGCGCCGCCGGCAGCCAGCCGCACCACGGCGAGTCGGTCGACAACAGCAGGCGCGCACCCAGCACTTCGCCGAGGTAGAACAGCGACAGCGGCGCGAGCGCGAGAACCAGCGCAAACACACGGCCGCGTTCGCGAGCGAACTCGGCAAGGCAGAAGCCGATCGGCGCCAGCAGCGCCGGCATCAACGCGAAGCAGCAGCGCCGGAACAACGTGTAAAGCGCCCCGTTCGGCGCCGGATGGACGCCGCGCATCACCTCGCCGAGCAGTTGGTCGCTGCGCAGATCATCGTCGCGCTCGTCGCGCGATTCGCCGCCACTGAAGTCGATCGGGACGCCGATCAGCATGCGTCCGGGCGTGCCGCTGGTGCCGATCGGGTCGCGGATGCCGTCGAGCGCGATGACGAACTCGGTCGTCGTGTCGTCGACATCGGGCAGCTGCACCCGATCGACGAACAGGATCGGCGACTCGAAGCCAGCGACCGGCTTCTTGCAGTAGATCGTGCAGTCACGAAACTCGGCGCCGTCGTGCTCGCGATACGTCATCACATAGCCGCCGCCGGGCAGGACGATGCGGTCGCTGCCGAGTTGCATGCTCATGAAGACGTTGCGGACGACCCCGGCGATGACGCGGTACTTGCGGAAGTGCGCCTCGGGGATCGCATAGTGCATCGCCACCGAACCGAGCGCCGTCAGGCCCACGCCGACCAGTAGCGCCGACGACATCGGCACGAACGGCGACACGCCGGCGGCGCGGATGGCGACCAGTTCGCGGTCCTGGGCGGCGCGCGTGAACGTCATCACCGTGGCGATCAGGAAGGAGATCGTCAGCAGGTGCGGGAACGAGTCGAGCGCGAAGAACAGAGTGATCTTGAGCGCGTCGAAGGCGTCGCCGCCCTGGGACCGCTGGATGCCGCGGTAGACGAGGCTCACCAGGATGACGGCGAACAGCACCAGGAAGGTGATGCTGGCGGAGACCAGCACTTCCTTCAGGTAGTATCGGTGCAGCCGCCACATCGCCGCCCCATGGTTCCGCATCCGCCTCCCTCGGGCAACGGCCCGTCGCCGCAAACCGTGCCGCTTGCCTGCGGCCGCGCGACGGCCGCCTGTGATCCGACGGTCGCCGTGGCCCTTGCGGGCCTGTTGGCGCGCGACCTCGGCGCCTGGCCGGCAGCGGGCTTCGACTGCATCAAGCAACGCACGGTCCGCAGCGTCTTCCGCGGCGCGTTCGCCGACGTGCCCGTGCACGTCAAGGTCTTCCGGCCCGACACGCTGGCCGACCGCGTGCGCGACTTCGTGCGGATGGACCGCGGCCGCGCCGAACACGGCCACCTGCGCGCCGCCGCCGCGCTCGGCCTGCCGGTCGTCGAAGCGCTCGCGCACGGCTTCGCGAGCGAGAACGGCCGGCTGCGCAGCTTCGTCGTGACCCGCACGGCAGCGGGCGCGCCGTTCGACTTCGCCACCGCCTCGCCAAGCGCACAGCGCGCCGCCGGCGCGCTGCTCCGGCGCCTGCACGACCTTGGCGTGCAGCTCGACGACCTGCACCCCGGCAACCTTCTGGTCGGGCCTGACGACGCCCCGCGCCTGCTCGACCTGACCAGCGTGCACCACGGCGAGCGCGCCGACCAGCGCGAACGCGCTCGCGGTCTCGCCCGCTTCTGCGCCGCGCTCGACGCCGGCGCCCTCGACCCGGACGCCCGCGAACTGCTCGCGGGCTACCTCGCTGCCGGCGCGCTGCCTGCTGGCTTCCGCGCCGAGGTCGCCGTCGCGGCCCGCCGCCACCGCGCCGCCTTGCTCGCGGCGTTCGACCGGCGCGCCGGCCGCGAGTGCGCGCACACGACCGTCGACGCGCGGAGCCGCGCCACGCCGCGCTGGCATTGGCGCCTGCCCGCCGACGCCGCCACGCGCGCAGCGGTCGAAGCGTTCGCGGCCGCGCCGCCAACGCCGCACAAGCGCGGCCGCCGCGGCGCCGTCTGGCTGACGCCGAAGTTCGCCGTGAAGGACCGCGACGCCGGGGCCGCTCGCACGCTCTGGCGCGCCGCCTACTGGCTGACGTTCGCCGGCGTGCCCGCCCCAGCGCCAGTCGCGCTGCGCCTGCACGGCGGCCGCGGCCTCGTGTTCAACCGCCGCGCCGGCGAACGGTCGCTCGCCGACGAACTCGCCGCCGCCGCACCCGGCCCCGCGTCCGCCACGCGCGATGCCCGGCGACTTGGCCACAGCGTCGGTCGCCTGCACGCGCACGGACTCGGCAACCGCGACCTCAAATTCGAGAACCTCGTGCGCGAGCCGGCGACTGGCGCGTTGACGATGGTCGACCACGACGGCGTGCGCCGCCAAGCGACCACCGACGCGCGCGGTCAAGGCGCCGACCTCGGCCGCCTGCTCGCCGCCTTCAATGCAGCCGGCCGGCCGGGCGGCGGCATGGCCGTGCGCGCCTTCCTGCGCGGCTACCTGCGCGCCCACCGCCGACTGCTGCAGCAGCCGCCGCTGCGACGGTTGCTGCGCCGCGCCGCTGAACGCGCGGGCGAATGGGCCGCCGCGCACCCGGATGCCGCCCGGGGAGCCGCCGCGCCCGGCACAGCCTGACGCACGGGGGCGCTGCCCTGCAGCCGCGGCGCTCCCGGATCGTGTCGACTGGCGGTGGCTTACCGGCGGCGCCGAACGGACGCCAACCCGACCTCGCGGACCCTCATGGCTGATGCGCGCGGCCGTCCCGCCGCGCCTCGCGTTGGGCGTCGAAGTGACTAGGCCGTGACAACCGCTGCAGCCGCCGATCAGCCCAGTTGCAGCGTCGCGAGGCGATTGCGCAGCGCGTCACCGCCGCCGTCGAGCGCCTCGAACATCTTGCCATCGCGGTAGTGGCGCTCGACGTGGTACTCGACCGTGTAGCCGAAGCCGCCGTGGATCTGGATCGCCTCGTCGGCGGCGGCGACCATCGCATCGACTGCGGCGACGCGTGCCGAGATCGCCGCTTCCGCGCCGTCCTGGCCGAGGTCGCACAGGCGCGCGGCGTGCCACGCCAACTGGCGCGCCCCGTCGACGGCGCGGCGGCATTCGACGAGCTTGCGTTGCACGGCCTCCTGGGCGAGCAACGGCTTGTTGAAGGCGATGCGCTCGCCCGCGTGGCGCTTGGCCGCGGCGATAGCGCCGAACCCGCCGCCGACGGCGGCAGCGGCGACGCCGATCCAGCCGACCAGTCGCGCCTTGGCGATCGCGGCTGCGGCCTTATCGCCGGTCGCGAGCACGGTTGCCGCGGCGCGGGCGAAGTCGACCGCGACGCAGGCCGCGCTCTGCAGCCCGAGCGCCCGCAGCGCTGTGCGCTTGCATGCGGCGGCGTCGACGAGCAGCAGCGCCGGCGCCCCACCCTCGGTTGCGGCAACGACGAATCGAGTCGCCTCGCCGCCCGGGACGATGCGCGCGCCGCCCTTCAGCGTGCCGCCGGCGCAGGTCACGCCGTGCTCCGGGCCGACGAAGGCCGCCAGCGCGCCGCCGACCACCTCGCCGACGGCGTCGCTGGCAGCGTCGCCTCCGGATGCTTCGAGCGCCGCCGCCGCCTGCGCCTGGCCGATCCACAGCCGCGCCAGCGAACCAGAGTGCGCGCCGATCGCTTCCAGCGCGGCGACGTAGGGCAAGAGCCCCATGCCGACGCCGCCGGCGGCCTCGCCGACGCACAGGCCGAACACGCCAAGGCCCGCGAGGCCGTCGAACTGCTCACGCGCGAACGCGCGGCGCTCGTCGAGCTCCTGCGCCTTCGGCGCGACCTCGTCCGCGACGAACTTGCGGACGGTGTCGACGATCATGTCCTGGTCTTCGGTCAGCTGGAGATTGTGCATGGCGAACGTGCGACTAGCGGCCGCCTTCCCAGAAGTAGAGGAAGCGGGGCCCGGTGGATTGATGGAGCAGCGCCGTGACGGGGTCGCCGCCTTGACGCGCGGTGACGGCGCCGAACAGCAGGTCGCCGAGGCTGGCGCGTCGGCGCGGCTCGACGATCGCGAAGGGCTCGCCGAGCTTCTCTGCGAACCACGCCAGCGCCGCGTCGTCATCACCGATTTCGTCGACGAGGCCGAGCGCCTTGGCCTGCGCAGCGGTGTACACGCCGCCGTTGGCGGCCTTCAGCACGCCCTGGCGGTCGAGGTTGTCGCGGCCTTCGTCGACGACCGTCACGAACTGGTCGAACAGCTCGTCGACGATGCTGGTCAGCATGTCCTTCTCCTCGCCGGTCATCGCGCGCGTCGGCGACAGCATGTCCTTGAATGGCGTGCGGTCGGACTTGATGGCGATCTGGTCGACGCCGTGGCGCTTGGCCAGCTCAGCGAAGTTCCAGCTGCTCATGATCACGCCGATGCTGCCGGTGATCGTCGTGCGGCGCGCGACGATGCGCTCGGCGGCGACGGCGATGTAGTAGCCACCCGAAGCGGCGAGGTCGCCGAACAGCGCCAGCACCGGCTTCTCTGGGTGCTTGCGGCGGAACTCGCGGACCAACTTGTAGCAGATGTCAGAGTCGGTGACGCCGCCGCCCGGCGAGTCGATGTACAGCAGCACGCCGACCACGTCGTCGTCGGCCGCGCGCCGCAGCGCGCGCTTGAGCTGGCTGACCGTGCCGCCGGCGGCGCCCAACAACGGCGATGCGCCCTCGGCGATGGCGCCGCGAACGCCGATCTGCAGCACCTTGAGCTCGGCGCCGCGCTCGCCGGCGATATGCACCTCGTCGAAGGCAACGCCGTCGGCGTCGGCGCCAAGCCCGGCGCCGGCGATGCTGCCGACGCTGACGAGCAGCAGCAACACGTTGAGGCCGCCTGACGCGACCAACAGGATGCCAAGGAAGATGGCGATGAAGAACGACACCCCGCGCGACTCGCGCGGCGACGGCGCCTGGCCGGGCCACTGCGGCTGTTGCGGCGGCACGCCCGGCGGCACGGCGTCGACGTTGGGCGGCAGGGCGCTCATGCTGGGTTCACCAAGCCGCGGGCGACGACGAGGCGCTGGATGTCGGTCGCGCCTTCGTAGATCTCGGTGATGCGCGCGTCGCGCAGGATGCGCTCGGCGGCGGTCGTGCCGTCGACGCCGGCCTGGCCGAGGATCGACACGGCGGCGCGGGCGGCGCGGTTGGCGAGGCGCGAGGCTGACAGCTTTGCCATCGCCGCCTCGGTGCTGCAGCGCACGCCTTGGTCGCGCAGGACCGCGGCGCGCCAGGTCAGGAAGCGGTAGGCGTCGAGTTCGGCGGCGAGGTCGGCAAGCGTCCACTGGTCGGGCTGGGTCGCTGTCGGCCGGCCCTTGGCGTCGACTTGCGCGGCGAGATACGCCTTGATCAGGTCGACTGCGGCGCGGGCGAGGCCCAGCGCCTGTGAGGCGATGCCGAGTCGCCCGCCGTCGAGCGTGTCGAGCGCGATCAGGAAGCCGTTGCCTTCCTTGTCGAGCAGGCAGTCGGCCGGGACCTTGACGTTTTCGAGCACGATTTCGGTCGTCGGCGAACCGCGCAGGCCGAGCTTGCGCTCCTTCTTGCCGACACCGACGCCGGGCCAGTCGCGCTCGACGACGAACGCCGAGATGCCCTTCACGCGATCGGGGCCGGTCCGCGCGAAGACGACGAAGAGCTTGGCTTCGTTGCCGGTCGTGATCCACAGCTTGGCGCCGTTCATCACGTAGTGATCGCCTTCCTTGCGCGCCTCGCAGCGCAGCGCCGCGGCGTCGGAGCCCGACGCCGCCTCCGAAAGGCAGTACGCGCCGAGCCATTCGCCGGTGACGAGCTTCGGGAACCAGCGGCTCTTCTGCGCCTCGGTGCACCACTTGCCGAGCAGCGAGTTCACCAGCGAGTTGTGCACGCTGATGGTCACGCCGGTCGACGCGCACACGGCGTTGATCTCCTCGAGCATCACGCAGCTGGCGAGGTTGCCCATCGCCGTGCCACCGTGCTCCTTGGCGACCGTCGTGCGCAACAGGCCGAGCTTCGCCGCGGCCGCGACCGGATCGCGCGGGAACTTCGTTTCGGCGTCGAAACGAGCGGCGTCGCCGAGGTGCGTCTGGCAGTAGTCGCGCACGTAATCGCGGAAACTGGCGAGTTCCGGCGACAGCTGGAAGTCCGTGATCTGCGGCGACAGCGCGGCAGCAGCGGTGGCGGTCATGGCATCTCCTGTTCAGCGGCGGCCCGTTCCGGGCGGCCTGTCGATCAACTAATAGGTGTAGAAACCCTTCTTGGTCTTGCGGCCGAGGTGGCCGGCGGCGACGAGGCGGCGCATCAGCGGGCACGCGCGATACTTGTCATCGCCTAGGCCGTCCTTCAGCACGTCGAGGATCGACACGCAGACGTCGAGGCCGATGAAGTCGGCGAGCGTCAGCGGGCCCATCGGGTGGTTCATGCCGAGCTTCATGATCTCGTCGATCGCCTCACGCGTGGCGACGCCCTCCATCAGGGCGAAGGCGGCTTCGTTGATCATTGGCATCAGGATGCGGTTGGCGACGAAGCCCGGGTAGTCGTTGGCCAGGACCGGAATCTTGCCCAACGCCTTCGACCAACCCTCGACGGCGGCGCAGGTCGCGTCACTAGTGTCGTTGCCACGGATGACTTCGACCAGCTTCATCAGCGGCACCGGGTTCATGAAGTGCATGCCGATGACGCGTTCGGCGCGCTTGGTCTTCGCGGCAAGCACCGTGATCGAGATCGACGACGTGTTGCTGGCCAGGATCGCCTCGGGACGCATGGCCGCATCGGCGGCCTGGAAGACCTTGGTCTTGACGTCGAGGTTCTCGGTGACGGCCTCGACGCACAGGTCGACGCCGGCGAGCGCGCCCATGTCGGACGAGGCCTTGAGCCGCGCCTTCGTCGCCGCGACCTGCTCGGCCGTCAGCGCGCCCTTCTCCTGGAACTTGGCGAGGCTCTTGTGGACGTTGGCCACGCCGCGCTCGAGGAACTCCGGCTTGACGTCGATGAGGTGGGTCTCGACGCCGGACGTCGCGAACACCTGGGCGATGCCGTTGCCCATCGTGCCGGCGCCGATCACGGCCACCGCGCGGGGAAGGTTGTGGGTCGTCATAGGAATCTGCTGGTTCGGGGCGTGGCGGGTCGGGGCGACGCGGCTCAGCAACGCTCGACGGACATCACGACGGCGTTGCCGCCGCCGAGGCACAGGCCGGCGATGCCACGGGTCTTGCCGTGGCGCGCGAGCGCGTGCAGCAGCGTGACCAGCACGCGCGTGCCCGAGCAGCCGATCGGATGGCCGAGCGCGACGGCGCCGCCGTGCACGTTCCACTTCGCGGCGTCGACGCCGAGCTGGCGCTGCAGTGCGACCATCTGCACGGCGAACGCCTCGTTCATCTCGCACAGGTCGAAGTCGGTCGGCGCGACGCCGAGCATCGCGCACAGCTTCTTGGTGGCGACCTCGGGGGCCATCATCACCCACTCCGGCGCGAGGCCGCCAGTGGCATAGCCGGTGATGCGCGCGAGCGGCTGCAGGCCGTGGGCCTTGGCCCAGTCCTCGTCGCAGACGACGACCGCCGCGGCGCCGTCGTTGATCGTGCTGGCGTTGCCGGCCGTGACCGTGCCGCCGTCGGGCTGGAACGCTGGCCGTAGCTTGGCGAGGCCCTCGGCGGTCGTGTCGGCGCGCGGGCCCTCGTCGACCTGGAAGGCGATCGGGTCGCCCTTCTTCTGCTTGATCTCGACCTTGCAGATCTCGGCGTCAAACGCGCCGGCCTTCTGGGCCGCAACCGCGCGTCGGTGGCTCTCGGCGGCGTAGGCGTCCTGGTCCGCGCGCGTCACGCCGTACTGCTTGGCGACGAGCTCGGCGGTGTTGCCCATGTGGAAGTTGTTGTAATGGTCCCACAGGCCGTCCCAGACGATGGCGTCGAGCGCTTGCGTGTGGCCTAGGCGCGTGCCGACGCGCGCCGCTGGCAGGTAGTACGGCGCGTTGGTCATCGACTCCATGCCGCCCGCAACCGCGACCTTGAGGTCGCCGGCCTTGATCGCCTGCGCCGCGAGCATCACGGTCTTGAGTCCCGAGCCGCAGACCTTGTTGATGGTCACGGCGGCGGCGCTGTCCGGGATGCCGGCGGCGCGCAGCGCCTGGCGGGCCGGGTTCTGGCCGAGCCCGGCCTGCAGCACGTTGCCCATCAACACCTCTTCGACCGCGTCGGGGGCAACCTTGGCGCGGCGCAGGGCCTCGGCGACGACGAGGCCGCCGAGGCACGGGGCCGAGAACGAGGCCAGCGCCCCTTGGAACTTACCGATGGCCGTGCGGCAGGCGGCAACGAGGACGGGACGACCCATGGTGCTTGGGGGCGGCGGCGGAGTCAGTGGCAGGCGAACGCCGACCGGTCGACGGAATGTCACCGGCGGCGCATTCGTGGGCGAAGGATCCTAGGAGTCTGCGGCACGGAAGGCCACGCCGCCCGCCTGGCGTCCCATGACGCTGACCCCCAGGCAGCGCGACGCGCCGCCGCGGCGACGGATTTACTTGCGTCCGGCGGGTTCCAGGCCCCCCGGATCACCGCGCTGCCGCGCCATCGCAGTTGCGCTCTAGCGAATGTAAACCGGAAGGAGAAGGGCCTCGTGGGAGATTGCGTTGCGAATGGCCAACCGGGTTCGTTTCCGCCCGGTCACGGAACTGCGTGGCCGGGCTCGTTCTAGCCTATGGTCGCGATCGGAACGGCACGGCCGAACCTTATTCCTGCCCGATCGCGTCGAGTGCGGGTATGCTACAGGGCCTGTAGTTTGATTCTTCCGTCTCGTTTCTCACCCACGCCTACCTAACCATGCACATCTACCAGTCGCGCATACTTTCTCTAACCGCCGCGGCGACCATCGCTGGCAACTTGCTCGCGCAGGTTCCCAACGACGACTGCGCGCAGGCAATTCCCGTCGTGAACGGCGTCAACGGCCCGTACACGAACGTCGGCGCCTCAACCTCGTTTGTTTGGCCGTGCGCTGCGGGCGGCAACGACGTGTGGTTCCTGTACGTCTCCGGCGCGGCCGGCACGCTGACGGTCGACACTTGCAACCAGGCCCAGTACGACAGCTGCATCGAGATCCTCGCCGGTAGCTGTGGTGCCCAGACGTCGCTCGGCTGCAACGACGACTCGTGCGGCCTGCAGTCCTCGGTCACCGCGACGCTGCCCAGCGCGGGCACGTACTACATCCGCGTCGGTGGCTGGAACGGCCAGACTGGCCCGTTCTCGCTGAACGTCAACGGCCCCGGCGGCCCCAGCGGCACGGTGCTGGCGACCAACACCTCGCTCGGCCTCGGCTGCATCCGTCAAGCCAACTCGTTCTACCAGCTCTGGAACGACGCCACTTCGGCGGCCCCGGCGCTGTCGGGCAACACGCTGTTCCTGATCCCGGCAGGCACGGGCTACCAGGGCTCCTGGCTGCCGGGCACCGCTGCGGCGTTCTTCGTCCCGCCGGTCGCCGGCACGCCCCTCGCGACGGCTGACGACGGCGTCGTGACCTACGCGCTCACGTCTGGCTCGTT
>Ga0194119_10000967_pt1 | contig 53719 bp, 45 predicted proteins | sample TA2MahC100mmetaG_FD_148620 | JGI IMG/M metagenome (GOLD analysis project Ga0194119, IMG submission 148620) | Freshwater microbial communities from Lake Tanganyika, Tanzania - TA2015018 Mahale Deep Cast 100m | ecosystem: Environmental > Aquatic > Freshwater > Lake | place: Tanzania: Lake... | reverse complement strand
GCGACATCCGCCGCCGCATCAAGTCGGTTAAGAACACCCGCCAGATCACCAAGGCGATGGAGCTGGTGGCCGCTTCGAAGATGAAGAAGGCCCAGCAGGCGGCCCTCTCCGGCCGTCCCTACGCTGAGCTGATGGCCCGGATGCTCGGGGCGATCGCGGACCACGTCGAGGAGGCCCACCACCCGTTCCTCGTCCGCCGCGAGGTCCGCACCCGCGGCATCCTCCTGGTCACGACCGACAAGGGCCTCGCCGGCCCGCTCAACTCCAACCTCTTCAAGATGGTCACGGAGATCACCACCCCGGCGAAGTACGTGGTGATCGGCCGCAAGGGCGCCCAGTTTATCGCCCGCACGCACCGCGACCTCCTCGCGGATTTCACGGTCAGCGACAAGGTGGCCTTCAGCGAGGTCAAGGTTGTCGCCGAGTACCTCGTGCAGCAGTTCCTTGAGGGCACGGTCGACACCGTGGAGATCCTCTGGCCGCACTTCCGCAACACGCTGATCCAGGTCCCCACGCTCCTGCCGCTGCTTCCGCTCTCCAGCGTGAAGGAGGTCCTGCAGGACCTCCGCGCCGATGCCGGCGAGGGGGCCCGTACCAATCAGGTGGCCAGCCAACAGATGCTGTTTGAGCCGGATCCGGTTACGGTGCTATCGGCCCTTTTGCCGCTCTATATCAACCGCGAGATCCACCAGCAGGTGCTGGATGCGAAGGCCTCCGAGCACAGCGCCCGGATGGTCGCGATGAAGACTGCCAAGGACAACGCCTCGAAGCTCCTCGGCGATCTCACACTTGAGTACAACAAGGCCCGCCAAGCCGCCATCACGCAGGAGATCCTCGAGATCGCCGCCGCCCAGTTCACCGCCGCCTGACCGCTTCTCCCTCAACCCCTCTCACCTTCAGACAATGAACACCGGCAAAATCGTCCAAGTCATCGGACCCGTCGTCGACGTCCAGTTCGGCGAGAATTCCATCCCGCCGATCTACCAGGCGCTCACCGTGGAATTCACCGCCGCGGGCGCGAAGCAGTTCCTGACCCTCGAGATCCAGCAGCACCTCGGCGCCGGCGTGGCGCGGGCGATCGCGATGTCCTCCTCCGAGGGCCTGGTCCGCGGGATGACCGTCGTCGACTCCGGTGCCCCCATCTCCGTGCCGGTCGGGCCGGGCGTGCTGGGGCGCATCTTTGATGTGACTGGCGCGCCGGTGGACGGCCGTGGCCCGGTCAAGGCCGACAAGAAGTACCCGATCCACCGGGCGGCCCCGAGCTTGGTCGATCAGGACACCAAGGCGCAGATCCTCGAGACGGGCATCAAGGTCATCGACCTGATCGCGCCGTTCACCAAGGGCGGCAAGGTCGGCGCATTCGGTGGCGCGGGCGTGGGCAAGACCGTGGTGATCATGGAGCTCATCAACAACATCGCCAAGGCCCACGGCGGTTACTCGGTGTTCGCCGGAGTGGGGGAGCGCTCCCGTGAGGGCAATGACCTTTACCACGAGATGTCCGAGGCGGGCGTCATCGACCAGAAGGACCTCTCCAAGTCGAAGGTCGCGCTCGTGTACGGCCAGATGAACGAGCCACCGGGCGCCCGTATGCGCGTCGCGCTCTCGGCCCTCGCGATGACCGAGTATTTCCGCGACGAGAAGAACCAGGACGTGCTGCTCTTTGTGGACAACATTTTCCGGTTCTCGCAGGCCGGTTCAGAGGTGTCCGCGCTGCTCGGCCGCTCGCCCTCGGCGGTCGGTTACCAGCCGACCCTCGCCAACGAGATGGGCAACCTGCAGGAGCGCATCACCTCCACCAAGAAGGGTTCGATCACCTCCTTCCAGGCCGTGTACGTCCCCGCGGACGATCTGACCGACCCGGCGCCGGCGAACACCTTCGCCCACCTGGACTCGACCATCGTGCTGGAGCGTTCGATCGCCGAGCTGGGCATCTACCCGGCCGTCGACCCGCTCGCCTCCACCTCGAAGGCCCTCGCGGCGGACATCGTCGGCGAGGAGCACTACTTCGTGGCCCGCGAGGTCCAGCGCGTCCTCCAGCGCTACAAGGACCTGCAGGACATCATCGCGATCCTCGGCCTCGACGAGCTTTCGCCCGAGGACAAGCAGACGGTGTACCGCGCCCGCAAGATCCAGCGCTTCCTCTCGCAGCCGTTCACGGTTGCCGAGGTCTTCACCGGTAGCCCCGGGAAGTATGTGCCGGTCAAGGACACCGTCCACGGCTTCAAGATGATCCTCGAGGGCAAGCTCGATGACGTGGCCGAGGGCGACTTCTATATGAAGGGCAACATCAACGAGGTGTTGGCCGCGGCCAAGAAGGCCTGATCCCGTTATGCCTCTCACCCTCGAGATCGTCACCCCGGAGGCCCGGGTTTACTCGGACACCGTCGATACCGTGGTCATCCCCACGGTCGAGGGAGAGATCGGCATTTTGCCCGGCCACATCCCGCTGCTCACCCAAGTCGAGCACGGGGAGCTCCGGATCACCAAGGGCACGACCACTTCGTTCCTCGCCGTAAGCGGGGGGTTTGCCGAGGTGGGGGGTGTTGTGGTCCGCGTCCTCGCGGAGAACGCCATCACCGAGGAGAAGATCGACGAGCACGCGGTCGAGGCGGCCCTGCGCCGTGCCCAACAGGAGATCGATTCCGCCAAGCACCTCGATCCGCAGCAGTACGAGCACCTGCAGGAGCTCGTGCGTTACTCGGGCGTCCAGTTGGCCCTCAAGCGCCGCCGGCGCTGAGGCGGCGGCCGCCAGGAAGGACGGTCGGGACCCCCCGGCGTATTTTCCCCGGCAAATCCGGCTCGCCAAGGCCGCGGAGCCGCAGTTTCCTGCTGATACCCGGTCTCACTCCCGTATGTCCGCTTCCCCCTTCCCGCTGATCCCGCTCTGCCAGTTGCCCGCTGGGGAGACGGGTCGTATTTTGCGGCTGACCGGGGATGAGGGGTTTTGCCAGCGGATCCGGGAGATGGGCTGCGGGGAGGCGGCGCTGGTGACGAAGCTTTCCGGCACGACGATGAGCCTGTGCCGGGTGCGGGGGATGCGCCTCGCCCTGAATCACCGCGCGGCGATTGGCATTTTGGTGGAACACCTGCCATTGGCGCCGCGCTGAGGCGCCTTTCGCCTGATGGCCGCCGCACCCCGACCCGGGTCCGAGGGAGCCGACCCCGCGTTGCCGTTGCCCGCGCACATCGCGGGGCCGCCGGGACGCCGCCGAACGCCGCCCGAGCGGATGCCGGTGTACGCGCTGGTCGGTAATCCCAACTGCGGCAAAACGACGCTGTTCAATGCTTTGACGGGCCTGCGCCAGAAGGTGGGCAACTATCCGGGCGTGACCGTGGAGAAGAAGGTCGGCGAGACCTATTCCCAGCACGGGCACGCGATGAGGGTGATCGACCTGCCGGGTGCCTATTCGCTGGCAGCGCGGTCGCCGGATGAGGCGGTGACGCGGGATGTGCTGCTGGGCCGGCGCGCGGATACCCCGCAGCCGGACCGGATCATCTGCGTCGTTGATGCCTGCAACCTGGAGCGCTGCTTGTACTTTGTGCACCAGATCTTGGATCTGGGGCGGCCGGTGATCGTGGTCCTGAATATGATGGACCTTACCGCGCGCGCGGGCCTGGAGGTGCGGCCGGCCGAATTGGAGGAGGCCTTGGGCGTGCCGGTGATCTCCTGTGCGGCGGTGCAGGGCCGCGGCGTGGTGGAGTTGCGGTTGGCGATGAGCCGACGCGAGCTGCCGTTGGCGCGCCATTCGTGGACCGTGCCGGCGCCGATCGCCCCGGTGGTGGCGGAGCTGCAGGCCTCCCTGGTCGCGGCGGATGGGCGGCCGCCGTTGATCGCGCGGGCGGAGGCCCTATTGCTGCTGACGGACCAGGATTCCGTACGCGTGGCGGGCTCGACCCCGTTGAGCGCGGTCACGGGTGCGGTGCTGGAGAATTGGCGCCGGCGCTGGACCGGCCAGGGCACCGATTGGTCGGGAACCCTGATCAAGGCGCGTTACGAGGTGATCCACGGCCTGTGCCGCGAGGTGATCCGGCGGACGGGGGACTGCGGGCCGTCGCTGGCGGACCGGGCGGACGCCCTTTTGGTCAACTCCGGCTGGGGCTGGCTGGCCTTCGCGGCGGTGATGGCGGTGATGTTCTATGCCATCTTTGCCTTGGCGGAGTATCCGATGAACCTAATCGATGGGGTGATGGCGGACCTCGCGGACCGAGTGAAGGACGCGATGGAGCCGGGCGATCTGCAGAATCTGGTGACCTCGGGCATGATTGGTGGGATGGGGGGCGTGGTCATTTTCCTCCCGCAGATCCTGATCCTGTTCCTCTTCGTGGGGCTACTGGAGAGCACGGGCTACATGGCGCGGGCGGCGGCGTTGATGGACCGGCCGATGAGTCGGGTGGGATTACACGGCAAGTCTTTCATCCCGCTGCTGGGTTCGTATGCGTGTGCGATTCCAGGCATTATGGCCACGCGGACCATTGAGAACGCCAAGGATCGGCTGGTGACCATTTTAGTGGCTCCGCTGATGAGCTGCTCGGCGCGGCTGCCCGTGTATCTCCTGATGATCGCGACCCTGTTGCCAGGGGACGCGGTGCCGGCGGCGACCAAGGCGGGACTGATGTTTTTAATGTATGCGCTGGGCACGGCGGGGGCGTTCGGCTTCGCGTGGTTGTTCAAGCGGACCTTCCTGCGCGGGGATCCGCCGCTGATGATTCTGGAGCTCCCGCCATACCAACCGCCCCATTTCGGCGAGATCCTGCGGCAGATGCTGGAGCGCGCGTGGCTGTTCCTGAAGAACGCGGGCACCATCATCCTCGCGATCTCGATCGTCCTTTGGTTCCTGAGCACTTACCCGAAGCATCCGGATCCTGCGGCATCGCCCGAGGTCCAGATCGCGCACAGCTTCGCGGGCGAGGCGGGGCGGGCCCTGGAGCCGTTGATCCAGCCCTTAGGCTTCGATTGGCGGATCGGCATCGGCTTGGTGACCTCCTTTGCGGCCCGCGAGGTGTTCGTGAGCTCAATGGGCGTCATCTTTGGCGTAGAGGGGGCAGAGGGCGACACAGCGCCACTGCGGGATGCCCTGCGGGCGGCGCAGTGGCCGGACGGTGCGCCGCTGTTCACCCCGCTTGTCTGCCTCGCGCTGATGGTGTACTACGTCTTCGCGATGCAATGTATGAGCACCGTGGCCGTGGTGAAGCGGGAGACCAACTCGTGGCGCTGGCCGTTGTTCCAGCTCGCGTACCTGACGGGCACGGCCTGGGTCGTGACCTTCCTCGTATATCAGAGCGGGCGGCTGCTGGGCTTCTAAACCTGTGAACGCGGACCTCCAGTCGAAGCTGGCGCTGGCGATCGTGGCCGGGGCCGCGGCGGGACTCATCGTGGCGTGGCTGCGCCGCCGCCGGCGCGCGGGCGGCGGCGCCGATTGCGGCTGCGCGACCAAGCCGGCCAAGGTGGGAGGGGCGCGCGGGCGGCGCTGAGTGGCCGGTGACGGGCGCGCGAGGACCGCCGCCGCCATTGCCTTTGCCCGGGTGGCCACGCAATTTCCGCGCCTGATGCACCCCTCCGGCCCCACCCCCGAGTCCCGCCGTCACTTCGTCTCCCGTCTGGCCGCTGTTGGCGCCATGGCGCCCCTGGCCCCGCTGGCTGCGGCCGAGGGCCGCAAGATGGAGCCCGCCGCGCCGCTGCCGGCGTGGAAAGGCGGCAAGACCCAGCTGCACGTCTTCTCGAAGCCGTTGCACTGGATGTCGTGGGCGGACACGGCGGCGATGGTGAAGGCTGCAGGCGGCGACGGCGTGGACTTCACGGTGCGGAACGCGCAGGGCCACGTCTTGCCGGAAAAGGTAACCGAGGACCTGCCTCGCGCGGTCGAGGCGTGTCAGGCGGCTGGGGTGAAGGTCGAGATGATCACGACCGAGGTCCAAGGCCTGCAGACCCCGCAGACGGAGAAGCTCCTGCGCGCGGCGGCCAAGGTGGGCGTGAAGTACTATCGCCTGGGCTTCTTCAATTATGACTTCAGCAAAGGCGTGAAGGGGAGCCTCGATGCGCTCCGGCCGCAATTGCGGGAGCTGGCGGCCCTGAACCAGAGCCTGGGCCTGCACGGGGCGATCCAGAACCACGCTGGCCCGCGGGTCGGCGGCCCGATGTGGGATCTCTACGAGCTGCTGAAGGACATCGATCCGCGCTGGCTGGGCGTGCAGTACGACATCCGCCACGCGGTGGCTGAGGCGGGCCAGTCTTGGCCGATCACCCTGCGGTTGCTCGCGCCGTGGATCCGCTGCACCGACATCAAGGATTTCCGCTGGGCACAGGGGCCCGGCAAGGCCGCGATCGACAACGTGCCGCTCGGGCAGGGGATCGTGCCGTACGCGGCGTATCTGCGGCTGGTGCGTGAGCTGCAGCTGGCGGGCCCGATGTCGCTGCACCTGGAGTATCCGCCGTTCGAGCGCACCCCGCTGTCGGAGGCGGACAAGCGGCAGCAGTTCCCGGTGCTGATGCGCAAGGATCTCGAAACCCTGAAGGGCTGGATGGCGCAAGCGGGTGTCAGCTGATGAGCGTGCCCGGACCGGTCACCATCACCCGAGTGGGCGCTAACTTTGAGCGGGAGCCGCTGGTGCGGCCTTTCGGCTTCAAAGGGGGCTACCAATCGGAGATCTGGCAGACCGCGACCCTGCTGGAGGGCGCGTCGGGCCGACGCGGCATCGGCCTGTGCACCCAAGGCGTGCTGTGGAGCGATGCCCGGGTGTTTGCGGCGCATTCTGAGAGCGGTGGTAACGCCCTCATGTACGCGGTGACCGAGTGGGCGGCGCAGCGTCTGAAGGGCGTGCGCTTCACCGACCCGATGGTGCTGCTGGAGGAGCTGCGGCACGAGGTGCACGCGCACGCGCGGGTGCTCACCGGCCAGCGGGACCTGCGGGAGACCTTCACCCTGAACGCCCTTGTGGGCGTGGACCTAGCCGTGTGGCTGCTGTACGCGGCGGAGCGGGGCATCACTGCGTTCGACGACCTCATCCCGGCGGCGTACCGCCCGGCGCTGGCGGCGCGCCACCGCCGGGTGGCGAGCATCCCGCTGATGGCATACGCGGTGCCCATCGACGAGATCCGCGGCGCCGTGGACCAGGGTTACTTCTTCCTCAAGGTGAAGCTCGGCCAGCCCGGCTCCCAGGAGGAGATGCTCGTGAAGGACATGGCGCGGATCTCGGCGATCCATGCCGCGATCGGTGGCGCGCGCACGCCGCACACGGCCGACGGGCGCCTGCCGTACTATTTCGACGCGAACGGACGCTACGAACGCAAGGAGACCCTGCTGCGCTTGCTGGACCACGCACGGTCGATCGGCGCCTTCGACCAGATCGCGCTGGTGGAGGAGCCGTTCCCCGAGGAGCTCGAGGTGGATGTGACCGATGTGCCGGTGCGCTTGGCCGCCGACGAGAGTGCGCACACTGATGCCGACGCGCTGCGGCGCATCCAGATGGGTTACCGGGCCATCGCGCTGAAACCGATTGCCAAGACCCTCTCGATGTCCCTGCGCATCGCGCAACTGGCCCACGAGCGGGGCGTGCCGTGCTTCTGTGCGGACCTCACCGTGAGCCCGCGCCTCGTCGAGTGGAACAAGAACGTGGCCGCGCGCCTCGCGCCCTTCCCGGGCCTCGGCGGGCTGGGCCTGCTCGAGACCAACGGCCACCAGAATTACCAGAATTGGGAGGCGATGCGCGCGCACCACTCGGCGCCCGACGCCTCTTGGGCGCGGACTCGCGCGGGGGTCTTCGAGCTGGACGATTCGTACTATGCGGCGAGCGGGGGGGTCTTCGCGTCCGATGCGCATCACGCGGGGTTGTTCCCGCCCGCCTGAGCCGGGCCGCGAAATGATCCGCCTCGTCGCCGCCGAACTGCACCGGCTGGAGCTCCGCGCACGGATGCCGTTCCGCTACGGCATCGCGACGATGACGGACGTCCCGCAGGTGATCGCGCGTCTAACCTTCGAGCTGCCCGGCGGCCGCGCGTGGGGCCTCGCGGCGGACCTTTTGCCGCCGAAGTGGTTTACCAAGGATCCCAAGCAGCCGCTAGACAAGGAAGTCGTGGCGATGCTGGGGGTGGTCCGCGGGGCGATCCGCCTCGCGGCGGAGGTGCGGGCCGCGACGCCGTTCGCCTTCTGGCGCGAGGTGCACATGGCGCAGGCAGCGTGGGCAAAGGCGGCCGGTTGCCCGCCGCTGCTGGCCCATTTCGGAACCTCGTTTGTCGAGCGAGCCCTCCTGCACGCCGTGTGCCGCGCGAACGGAACGACCCTCTCGGCGGCGCTGCGCGGGGACCTCCTCGGCCTCGATCTGGCGGCGCTGGACCCCGAGCTCGCGCAGATGCGGCCCGCGGACTTTCTGCCGGCACGACCGCCGGAACGGATCCATTCGCGGCACACCGTGGGTCTGGCGGACCCGATCACCGCGGCGGAGGTGCCGGCGGGCGAGCGGTTGGCGGATGGGTTGCCGCAGACCCTCGAGGAGGTCGTGGCGTTCTACGGCCAGCGCCACTTCAAGCTGAAGGTGAATGGGGATGCGGCCCGCGACCGCGACCGCCTCGCGCGGATGGCGCGGGTGTTGGCGACAGTGCCTAGCGGTGCGGTGTTCTCCCTCGATGGCAACGAGAGTTTCCGCGAGGTCGCGGCATTCCGGGACTATTTTAACGAGCTGCGAGCCGATCCCGCCCTCGCCCGGTTCTGGCCGCAGCTGCTCTACGTGGAGCAGCCGTGGCACCGCGACGTCGCGCTGAGCGCGGGGTTGGGGGCCCTGGCGCGCGACTGGCCGGAGCGGCCGCCGATCATCATCGACGAGAGCGACGCCGGTCTGGACGACTTGCGGGTGGCGCTGCGGCTGGGTTATGCGGGCACCAGCCACAAGAACTGCAAAGGCGTCCTGAAGAGCGTCGTGCATGCGGGCCGTTTGGCGCGGCGGCGCGCGGCCGGGCTGCCGGCGGTGCACAGCGGGGAGGATCTCGGGAGCGTTGGGCCGATCTCGCCGTTGCAGGATTTGGCGGCGCAGGCGGCACTTGGCGTGACGAGTGTCGAGCGCAACGGGCACCATTACTTCACGGGCTTGCGGCAGTTCCCTTTCGCGCTGCAGGAGTTTGCGCGGCGACACCATCCGGACTTGTACGTGCCGATGGCGGATGGCGTACCGCGGCTGGACCTGCGGGCGGGCGAGCTCCGCATCGGTTCGCTCAACGCGGCGCCGTTCGGGGTCCCGGGTGATCCCGACCTCGCGGCGATCCCTGCGGAGACGGTGGTTTGACGGAACAGCTAAGGCGCTGTGGCGGTTCCGCGTCGGGCGTGGGCGGGGGAAAAACGGCGCGCCCTGCGGGGCGCGCCGGCAGCGGGGACATTAGCCCCGCGCGATGGGATCAGCTCAGAACGCCTTGCTCAGCTGAAGGTAGCTCCAGCGGGGCAGGAAGTTGCTGGCGCGCTCGGCGTAGCCGGTGGAGAACGACGTCGCCGGGGGTAGCCGGTCGAAGACATTGTTCACCCCGATGGTGCCGCGGAGACCCCAGGGCAGCTCGTGGCTGAACTGGATGTCGGTTGTCACCTGCTGCTTCACGAAAAGCGGGCTGGGGGAGGTATCTTGGAAGCCGCCGATGTAGTTCACGTTTATGGCGGCGGAGGCGTGGCGGCCGGTCCACAGCAGAGAGGCGTCGCCGCGCCAGCGCGGGATTTCGTAGAGCCCGACTGTCTCGACCTGCGGCAGGTCGGGGCGGGTGCGGAGCGTCTGCGAGTTGATGAGGCTGGCGACGCTGCGGGCGGTGAAGCGTCCGAGGCGATTCGGGGCGAAGCGGTACTCGGCGGCGAAGTCGACGCCCCGGGCCCGCGTGCGGCCGTAGTTGCCCAGCACGGTCCGGATCTCGCGGAGTTCCCCGGGGAGGCCGCTCGCGGTGTCGGCGGCGGTGGGCGTGGCGCGGATCACGGCGTCCGGGAACAGGGCCGCGTTGGCGAGGATGATCGCGGGCGTCGCCGGCTGGCCGATGCGGTTGGTGACCTCGACCGCGTAGACGTCCACGCTGAGGGAGAGGCCTTTGAGGAAGCGCGGGGCCAGCTGGAGGCCGACGTTGGTCGACTCGGATTTCTCAGGGGCGAGCAGCGGGTTGCCGCCGGAGCGGATCAGGCGCTGGCCGGTGCCGCTGTCGTTGGCGTTGGCGCCGGGGCGGCCGAAGCGCAGGGGATCCGGGATGTTGAAGCTCACCGCGACCGACTGAGGGAGGTGGAGCTCGGCCAGCGCTGGGGCGCGGAAGCCCTGGCCCCAGGAGGCGCGGAAGGTGACCTGCTCGGCCACCGGTTGCCACCGCAGCCCGAGCCGCGGGACCGTGGTATTGCCCACGCCATCATCCGAGAAGCGCTCCACTCGCCCTGCGGCGTTCAGCTCAAGCGAGTGGATCCCGTTGATCCGCTGGGCGGCGCCGACGAGCGGCAGCGAGGCCTCGATGTAGGCGGCGCTCACGCGGCGGCTGCCGCGGGCGATCGGCACGGGCGCGCCCTGGTTGAGCAGCTGGACCCGCGTGCGCTGGTCGCGGAAGCGCTCCTCACGCCCCTGCGTCCCGAAGGCCACGGCGACCGGGCCGCCGGGCAGGGTGAAGAGGGACCCGGTGGCGCGGGCATCGACCGCGGCGAGTTCCGTCTGGGCATCGCGGGTCACGCCGCCCTCGAGCCCGGCGAGAGTGGCTGGGTTGTTGCGGATCGTGTTGCCGTTGGCGAAGAGGTTGAGCGCCGTGGCGCGGTTCGGGTCCGCGAGGGCGGCGTTCACCTTGTCCTGCCCGGGGAAATTCTTGAGGTCGAGGTGCGAGGTCTGGCGGTTCCAAGTGACGGCGGCGTCCCAGGTCCAGCTGGCGCCGAGGCGGCCGTCGAGCCCGGCGACGAGACGGGTCATCTCGCTGGTGGTCGTGGTAAGACGATCTCCCAGCTCAAGGAAGCGGAAGAACATCGTCTGCGTGGTGTTGGAGACGAGGGTGACGCCGAAGGGGTTGAACGGGTTGGTGGCGGGCAGCGTGATCGTGTTGAGAGTGGAGATCGGGGCGGGGGAGAGGCCCTCGATGTTCTCATTGCGCTGCCAGCTGAGTTCGGCGAAGGCGTGGAGGCGGTCCGAGAACGCGTGCCGCAGGTTCGCGACGAGGCCGCGGCGGTCGGCCTCGGGCTGCGGGCGGATCGCGGCGTTGGCGTCGAAGGTATTCTGCGACTGGAGCTGGCGGGTGAAGGTGGCGTTCGGGCCGGGGGCGTTGCGGTCCACGGTGAACGTGCGGGCGGCGGCCGCGGCGCCGGCGGGGATGACCTGGCCGGTGATCGGGTCGGTGGCGCCGGCGGGCACGACGAAGGAGCCGGGCGTGTTGCTGGCGAGGAGCAGCTGGCGCTTCACCGTCTGCGGGAATTCCCCGAACCGGAACGAGTCGCGCTGGTACCAGTCGCCGATCACGGAGAGCGTGGTCGCGCCGGACTTGGCGCCGGCGGTGAAGGAGCCGCGGAGCGTCGGGGCGCTGATCCCGCCGGTGAAGTCACCGTAGGAGAGGCTCACGGTGCCGCCGGTGAGGTCGCGCTTGAGGATGATGTTCACCACCCCGGCCACGGCGTCCGCACCGTAAACGGCCGAGGCGCCGTCCTTGAGGACCTCGATGCGCGCGATGGCGGCGACCGGGATCATATTCACGTCCACGAACTGCTCCGTGCCGAGGCCGGCGGCGGAACCGCCCTGGCCGAAGGGGGCGGGGGTGACGCGGCGGCCGTTGAGGAGCACGAGGGTGGAGTTGACCCCGAGGCCGCGGAGGGAGACGGCGGCGGTGCCGGGCGAGGAGGTGTTGACGCGGTTCTCGGCGAAGCCCTGCGCGCCGAGCTCGGGGATCTTGCGGAGGAGGTTGGCGAGGTTGACCTGGCCCGAGGCCTCGATCTCCGCGGAGGTCACCACGCGCAGGTTGGCGGCGCCGGTGGACTCACCGAGCCGGAGGTTGGAACCCGTGACCGTGACGGCCTCGAGTTGGGTGGGCGCGCCGGCGGGGGCCGGGGCGGCGGGCTGGGCCGCGGGCGCCGGGGAAAGCGCGGACGCGGCGAGCGCTGCGAGCAGCAGGAACCTAGGTTGGGTGGTCTTCATTGGTGTCAGGAAAAGGGTTTGGCCGGGGCGGCGCCGGCTCACTTGAGGCCGCCGGCGAGGGCCGCGTTGATCCGGGTGGCCAGCGCGCGCATCCCCGCCTTGACTGCGGAGGCGTCGAGCGTGCGCACGACCCGGTCCTCCATCAGGATCCGGCCGTGCACAATGGTGGTGCGGACGTCGCGCGGGCTCGCGGCGTAGACCAGCGCGGAGTAAGGATCATAAAGCGGAAGTAGGGCGGTTGATTCGGTGTCCACGATCACCACGTCCGCGAGCTTGCCGGGCTCGAGCGAGCCGATGTGGTCCTCAAGGTGGAGGGCGCGGGCGCCGCCGAGCGTGGCCATTTCGACCACCGTGGCGGCGGGCATCACGTTGCGGTCCTTGCGGTCCAGCTTGTGGATTTTGGCAACGTAGCCGAGCTGGCCGATGATGTCGAGGGTGTTGCCACTCATCGGGCCATCGGTGGCCAGCCCGATCCGCACCCCCTGCTCGAACATCCGCAGCGCTGGGGCTACGCCCTTGGCGGACTTAAGGTTCGCGACCAGCGCGTGGGCCACGCCGGCCCCGCGGTCCCGGAGCAGCGTGATGTCGGACTCGGTGACGAAGATGCAGTGCCCGGCGACAAGCCGACGGTTGACCAAGCCCGTCGCATCTAGGTACTCCACCGGCGTCTGGTTATGGTCCCGCCGGAGCGTGGCGACCTCGTCGGTCATCTCGGCCAAGTGGATCAGCACTGGCGCGTCGAGGGCAGCGGAGGCCTCTGCGATCCGGCGGAGGATGGCGTGGTCCACCGTGTACGGCGCGTGCGGAGCGAAAGCGGGCGTAATGAGCGGATCGCCCCGGTAGGCGGCGATGAACTCCCGGGCGAGGGCAAGGCCCCCGTGGGGCTCGGGGCTGTCCGGCGCGGGGAAGTCGACGATCGTCTGGCCGAGCACTGCCCGCAGGCCCGCCTCGCGGGTCGCGCGCGCCACCTCGTCCTCGAAATAATACATATCCGCGAAGGTGGTGACCCCGCCCTCGATCAGTTCGAGCAGCCCGAGGAGGGTGCCGGCGCGGACGACGTCGCGGGTGACAAAGTTCCGCTCCAGGGGGAAGATGAAGCGGCGGAGGCGGTCGGGCACGTCATCGCCGAGGCCACGGAAGACGGTCATCGCCAGGTGGGTGTGGGCGTTGACCATCCCGGGCATCACGATGCCGCCGCGGGCGTCGATGGTCCGGGCGGGGGCATAGTCCGCGGCGAGGGCGCCGGGGCCGGCGGCGACGATCCGTTCACCCCGAATCGCGACGGCACCGGCCTCGATCACCGCGCGCGCGGGGTTCATCGTGAGGATGAGCCCGTTGGTGATCAGGAGATCGACGGGGGTTCGCGCGCCGGCGCCCGCGGCCGTCGCGAGGGCGGCGAGGAGCAGGGAAAACCGGTGCAGGCGCGCGGGCATGCAGGAGGGAGGGAAGGGACGATCGCGGTCGCTGCAACCCTTCGTCGCGGAGCGTGGGGCGTCCGCGGTTCCGCGCAAGTGCGACTTGCCACCTTGGCTAGCGGCGGTCTTGCGCGCGGACGAGGGTGGCGCCATTGAGGGGGATGCCCCGCGTGTTTCCCCGCCGCTTCCGGCTGCCCGGCTTCCTAGCCGCGGGCCTCGCTGCCCTGCTCCTTGCGCCTTCCGCCCCGCCCGCCGCCGCAGAACCGGTCTGGCCTGCGGGTTATGACCCGGCGAGGCTACCGGGCGCTACCGACTACTTTCTCCTGCGGGCGGGGCTGGAGCACGCGCGGGTCCGGTTCGCGGCGGGCGGGACGGCGCGGGTGGCGTTTCTGGGTGGCTCGATCACCGCGATGACCGGCTGGCGGGAGCGCGTGATGGCCGACCTGCGGCGGCGGTTCCCGCGGACCGAGTTTGACTTCATCGCGGCGGGCATCGGCTCCCTCGGGTCCGTCCCGCACGCCTTCCGGTTCAGCCGGGACGTGCTGGCGCGGGGCGAGGTGGATCTCCTGTTCGTGGAGGCCGCGGTGAACGACGCGAGCAACATCCCCAACCAGCCCGCGCGGATGCTGCGGGGGATGGAGGGCGTGGTGCGGCAGGCGCGGCTGGCAAACCCGCGGATGGGCATCATCCACCTGCACTTTGCGATGCCGGAGCACCTCGAGGCCTATCGCGCGGGGAAGGTGCCCGAGGTCATCCGCCAGCACGAGCGCGTCGCCGCCGCGTACGGCAATCCGTCGCTCGACCTCGCACGTGAGCTGACGGAGCGGATCGCGGCGGGGCAGTTCTCGTGGGAAAAGGACATTCGTAACCTGCACCCTTCCCCCTTTGGCCACGCGGTGTACGCGGCAGCGATCGGCCGGCTGCTGGACGCGGCGTGGGCAGTCGCGCGGGAGCCGCGTGCCTCGCCGCCGCTGCCCGCGGCGCCGCTGGACCCTGCGAGCTACTTCCGCGGGCGGCTGGTCGACCCCACGACCGCGCGGGTCGAGCGCGGCTTCAGCGTCGATCCCGCGTGGCGCCCGGCCGACGGCAAGGCGGGGCGCGCGGGCTTCACCGGCGTGCCGGCGCTGGTCGGCAGCGGCGCGGGCGCGGCGTTTACATTTGCCTTCACGGGCACCGCCGCGGGCCTCTTCCTCACCGTGGGGCCGGACACCGCGCGCCTCGAGGTAAGCATCGACGATGGCCCGTTCATCGCGATCGATACCTGGACGCGCTGGAGCGCCACCCTGCACCTGCCGTGGGCGTTGATCTTGGCGGACGGCCTGCCCTCGGCGCCGCACCGTTGCCGCGTGCGGCTCGCGGCGCGGCCAGCGGGTGAACCGGGGGGCGAGGCGCTGCGCGTGTTCCACCTGCTCGTGAACTGAGTCCGGGCCGGGTGCTTCCCCGCGATCCGATCCCGCGGGCGGAAACCGGGATTGCGCTCTGCGCGCCGATGCGGCTTATCTCGCCGGCCGTGTTTATCCTCCTCCGCATCAACCTTGCCACCGCGCTCGCCCTCGCCGGCGCCGCCGTCCTCTCCGCTGGTCAGCCCCGGCCCAACAATGTTGCCCAGCGTTACCAGCAGCTCTGCGCGAACTGCCACGGCGACAAGCTGCAGGGCGCGCAGGCTGGGTCGCTGCTGGATGACGTCTGGACCGCGGGGGCGGACGACGCCAGCATCGAGCGCAGCATCCGGCAGGGGTTTCCCGAGAAGGGGATGCCCGCTTGGGGCACCGCGATCCCCGACAAGGAGATCCGCGCGATGGTGATCTACATCCGCGAGCAGCGGGCGTTGCACGCGGCCGGGCAGATCCAGTTCTCCAAGCCGGCGGATTTCGCGACCGCCCGCAGCCAGCTGCACGAGTACCAGGTCTCGACGTGGGTCGGCGGGATGAAGGAGCCCTTCTCGCTCGCCTTCCTGAAGCCGGACCTCGCGATCGCCACTGAGAAGCGCGGGCACGCCTTTTTGATCGAGAAGGGCAAACTGGCGCCGAGGCCCTTGCTCGGCCTCCCGGCGGTCGACACCGGCAGCCAGGCGGGTCTGTTCGATGTGGTTCCGCACCCGGACCACGCTCGCAACGGCTGGGTCTATATCGCCTTCAGCGATCCGCAGCGCAACGCCAAGGGCGAGGCCGTGAGCCTGACCCGCGTGGTGCGCGGGAAGATCAAGGACAACACCCTGATCGAACAGGAGACCATCTACCAGGCGCAGACCGAGCATTACATCAAGGCGGGTGGCGTGCACTTCGGCGGGCGCCTGGCCTTTGACCGGGCGGGTCTCCTTTACCTCACGATTGGAGAGCGCGGCGGCAAGAGCGTGGCCCAGGACCTCGGCCTGCCGATCGGCAAGGTGCACCGCCTGCACGACGACGGGCGCGTCCCGGCGGACAACCCCTTCGTCAAAGATCCCAAGGCCCTTTCCTCCATCTGGAGCTACGGCCACCGCAACCCGCAGGGCCTTGCCTTCGAGCCGGGCACCGGGCGCCTCTACAGCACCGAGCACGGGCCCCGGGGCGGCGACGAGCTGAACCTAGTCGAGCGCGGCCGCAACTATGGCTGGCCGGTCATCACCTACGGGATGGAGTACAGCGGCGACGCGATCACCCAAATCACGAGCCAGGAGGGAATGGAGCAGCCGGTGACCTATTGGGTGCCGTCCCTGGCGGTCTGCGGCATCAGTTTCTACGAGGGCAACCTGTTCCCGCGCTGGAAGGGCCAGCTGTTCCTCGCGACCCTCGCGGCGCAGGAGTTGCGCCGGATCGAGCTGCGGGACGGCAAAGTCGTGGCGCAGGAGGTCGTCTTCAAGGAGCTCGGCCGCATCCGGCACGTCGTGCCAGGTCCGGACGGCGCCCTCTACGCCCTGCTACCGGAGCGCATTGCCCGCATCGCGCCTGCCACGACCGTGGCCGCGCCCTAAGGCGGCCCGGCTGGCTGGCGAAGGTCCGCGGCAAGCGCGCCGCTCATTGACGGGGGGGGTGAGGCGCGCACGTTGGGCGGGTGCTCCATGACGCCTTTGCTGGCCTGCAGAAGTTGATGCTGCCCGATCGGTGGCAGGCGCTGGCGCTGCACGGCCTGCGCGCGGGCCGGGATGTGATCGTGAGTGCGCCGACCGGGGCGGGGAAAACCTACGTCTTCGAGCGCTGGGTGGAGCAGACGGCGTTCGCGCGCCGGGCGCTCTTCACTGTGCCCACGCGGGCGCTGGCGAACGACAAGTTCGCCGAATGGCGAGCCCGCGGCTGGGAAGTAGGCATCACGACGGGCGACCTGTGCGTGCGGCCGGAGGCCCCGGTGGTCGTCGCCACCCTTGAAGCGGTGCAGGGGCGAATCGTCGACCCGGCGGCCGCCGGCCCTGGGGAGCCGTTCCGGATGCTTGCGGTGGACGAGTACCATTGGCTGGCGGACGCGCACCGCGGGAATCACTACGAGGGCGTGCTGATGTCGGCGCCGCGCGACCTGCAGCTCCTGCTGCTCTCGGGCGCGGTGGCCAACCCGGAGGACGTGGCGGCGTGGTTCCGCCGGTTGGGGCGCGACCCCGAGGTCATCGCGCACCACGAGCGGCCGGTGCAGTTGGAGGAGGTCGAGGTGGACGAGCTCGTGCACGGCCTGCCGCGGTGCATCGAGGGCTTCTGGTCCCGGCGAGTAGCGGGGGCGCTTCGCGAGGGGTTGGGTCCGGTACTGGTCTTTGCGCCGCACCGGGCGGACGCGGAGCGCTTGGCGCGGCAGTTCGCGCGGGAGTTGCCGCTTGCGGATCCGTTGACCCTCACACCGGAGCAGGAGCAGCTGTGCGGCCCGGTCCTCGCGCGGCTGCTACGGGCGCGGGTCGCATTCCACCACAGCGGGCTGAGCTACGCGCAGCGGGCCGGCGTGATCGAGCCACTCGCCAAGGCGGGGCAGCTCCGCGCCGTGGTCGCGACCCTCGGCCTGAGCGCGGGCATCAATTTCTCCCTTCGCTCCGTCCTCGTCACCGCCGCCGCCTACCGCCACGATCAGCTTGAGCGGGAGATCGCGCCACACGACCTACTCCAGATGGTTGGGCGGGCCGGGCGCCGGGGCTTGGACGAGGCCGGCTTCGTGCTGGTGAGCGCTGGCACCCCGCGGCTGCGCCGGGCCGAGCCGTTGCGCCTCCGCCGCGCGGTGCCCCTACCGTGGGCGGTCCTGCTGCGGCAACTCCGCGGGGGCCGCGAGGCCGGGGATATGGCGCGCACCGCCTCCGCCCGTTTCTTCAGCGAGGAAAGTCTGCCGCTTGGGGCCGAGCACACGCCGCCCGAGATGGCCGCGATCCTGCCCTGCGGCGAGCGCACCGACACCGGCCGCGCGCGCCTCGTGCGGCGCGACCGCAACCCGGGTCCGGCCTGCCCCGCGTGCCCGCGGCGCGCGGAGTGCCTGGCCCTTTCCCCGGAGCCCACCCTGCTGTGGCAATGGCAGCGCACGGGCGTGCTCGACCGGCGGCTGCGCCTGACCGTGCGGGGCGAGATCGTCGCGGGTTTCCTCGGTCCCGAGGGCCTCGCGCTCGCGGCGGCGCTGGAGGATCACCGCTACCCGCTCGACGACCTTTTGTTCGACACGGCGAACCTCTTCGCGGGCGACCGGTTCACCGGGACCAACCCGCGCTGGCTCGGGCGGCTCGCGGAGGCCTGCGGCCGCGCGTACCGCCGCCTGACCATCGAGGGTTGGCTGTGGGAGGGCGTGCCCGTGCAGTACGGCTCGGGCGCGGCGGAGGCCGTCCGCGCGGTGGTGGCCGAAGGGGCGCGGAGCCGGGAGGTGCTGGATGCGGTGGAAACCGCGGGGCGGGGCGACCTCGACCGCCTGCTGACCGAGTGGCGCAGCCTGCTGCGGCAGGCCGCCGGGGCGCCGCCGCTGATGGGCGACGGGCAGGCGATGACTCCGCGGGACCACTTCCTCGCCGAGCGCTGGGATAATTTCCGCGCGCTGGCGCGGTACTGGCTGCGTGAGGCGCGGGCGGACTCCCTTCCGGACTTGCCCCCGCTGACCGTGGACCAGCGCCGGCCGGTCAACCACCGCGCCCTGCGGGCGGCCGCGCCGCCGCCGCCGGGACGGGCCGGGGCGGGCCGGGCGGCGTGAGTCGGGGCGGCGCCGACGCGCCCAGGGCGGACGTCAGAACTCGAAGGAGTTCGTGATGGTCCACTTGTTCGGCTGTGGGATGCGGGCGCTGGCGACTTGGCCGCTGGGCTGCGCCGTGACCCCGATCAGGTCCTCGCTGCCGAAGACGTCCCGGATGTTCAGTTGCACGCTCCAGCGGACCTTGTCCGTGAGGAAGCGGCGGCCGTAGCGGAACCAGAGGTCGTAGTTGATCTGGGCGCTCCCGTAGTAGGGGCGGGTGACGTCGTAAACCCAGGCCCCGGAGGCGTTCTGCTTGGCGGGGAAGCCGATGGCGACGAGGTCCTGCCAGCGGGCGGCGCCGCCGACGCTCCAGCCCTTGAGCGGGCCGGAGCGGAAGTCGTAGTTCGTGACCGCGTTGAAGCGCCAGCGGCGGAGCTCCGGCACGGGCGAGCCGTTGGCCGCGAGTGCATTCAGGTAGGGCACATACATATTGATGATCGCGAGGTTCCCGAGCTGCGAGGTGCCGAAGGAGTTGAAGTAGATGATGTCCTCGAAGCCCTCCATCTCGCGGATGTTCGTTGCGAGCTTGCCGTTGCCCTCGGTCCAGAGCGGCAGGTTGCGGTTGATGAACTCCGTGAAGTCGGCGCCGACGTTGGCGCGGCGGGCCTCCTGGCGGGCGGCGTTGAAGGTGAGGCGCCAGTGCGGCAGCGGGTTGAAGGTGCCCTCGAACTCCCAGCCTTCCGAGACCGTGTCGGCGACGTTGCCCACGTTCGGTGGCCGGGTGGCGCTCCAGTTCCCGCCGTTGGGGGCCTGGGTGAAGTTCCAGGTCTGGGCGAGGAGCGGGTCAACCGGCCGGAGCCATTCCTCGCGGGTGCGCTGCGTGAACCAGAGGTTGCGCGCAGTGGTCTCGGCGGCGGTGAGCCCGGGGTTGAGCACGGCGGCCGGCGCGGAGTTCGTGAGGCTCGCGCGCAGCGGCAGGTAGCGCGGGTCGGAGGGCGTGAAGCCGAACCACTTATTGATCAGGACCTCGTTCGTGTTCGAGCCGCGCAGTCCGTTCATGGCGCGGACCACGTCGTTGCCGGGCCAGAACGTGTTGTAGAAGGTCGCGGAGTCGTTCGTCTGGGTCGTGCGGTAACGGTTAACACGCAGGGTGAACTTCCGCTCGAGCGCCGAGAGGGTGAGGCCGAGGTCCTTGGTGCGGCCGGCAGGCGGCGCGAACGGGCGGCCGTAGACGTCGGCGATCGTCGATGAGGGGCGGAAGTTGCGGGCCTCGTTGTACGAGAGGCTGACGTCGGTGCCGCGGGGCAGGCGGCGGCGCACCCAGTCGGGCGCGTGGAATACCCCGCTCCAGCTCACGGTCGCGTCCTTGGCGTAGATCGTGGGTTGGGCGGGGAGGGTCCAGGCGGGATTGAACGGGTCGGTCTCGCCTGTGACCGAGGCGAGGCGGGCGGGGCCGGCGTCGCGGAGGTCGAACTCGTCCTCGCGCCAGCCGACGAGGCCAACGAGCTTGTCCCCGAGGAGGTAGCCCTGCCAGATGGCGGACTGGCTGCGGGTGCGGTTGGCGTTCTTGGAGGCGCCCGAGTACAGCTTGCTGAGATCGCGCTCGTCGCCGGAGATCGTGGTGACGGGCACGCGGACCATCTGGTTCACGCGGGCGTCGAAGAGGAGGGCGGTGCCGGCGGGCTGGGGCACGTGGAGGGCGGTGATGCCGCTGATGCCGGCGCCGGCGGGCGAGTTGAGCTGGGCGATGGAGGGCCCGAGGTAATGGATCGCGGCGTAGGCGGGGTAGGTGGTGGCGGCGGGGTTGTTGGCGTAGACGTTCACGTCGAGGCCATAGGAGTAGCCGTTGATGCTGCGGTTGAAGGTGGCGTTGCGCTGGTCGGTCCAGTTGCCGGTGAAGACGTGGCGGCCGAGGTGGCGCTGCCAGCCCGGGCGGCGGCGGAGGTCGAGCGTGGCGTAGGCGGTGGCGCGTTTGGCCTCGCGGGTGACCTCGGAGAAGTTGTTCCCGATGGAGTCCGAGGCGACGTACGGCCGGCCGAAATTCGGGTTGGGGGCGCCGTCGACCAGCTTGGTGTTGAAATCGACGAAGAGGGTGTACGCGTCGAAGCCGAAGACGCCGAAGTTCTCGCGGTTGAAGGTCTGGCGGTCGTAGGCCAGCTCGATGCCGACGAGGTCCCGCAGGAACGTCTGGCGGAAGGTGGCGTTGAGGGCGCGGAAGTCGGATTCCTCGCGCTTGTTGGGACCGTCGAGGAGGACGTCGTAGAAGTTGAAGGTCGAGGGGTCGCGGATCTCCTGGTAGCGCCAGAGGCCCGCGTAGGCCTGGCCCGGGGGCGCGAACTGGCGGTTGAGGAAGAAGTTCGGGTTGTTGCCCTGCGCGGCGTAGGCCCCGATCGCGTACCACGAGACGAACGGCGTGCCGCCGCGGCTGATCATAAACGGGGGGACGCCGTTGCCGCCCTGGGCCGCCGAGGCCGGATCGGTGAACACCGCGCCGATCTGCCCGAACCAGCGGCCGGGCGCGCCGAGGTGCGCGAAGAGCAGGGGGTTGGTCGTGACCGCGGTGGGGTTGGTCGGGTCGACCGCGGCCTTGTTCAGGACGCTGTACCAGGCCGTGAGGCCGTCCTGCGGCGGGGTGGGGCGGGGCCGGTTCGAGCGGGTGTAGCCGCCCTCGTAGCTGACCTGGAACTGGGTGAGGCCGTCCCGCACGAGGCGCGGTTCCCATTTGGCGGTGACGAACGCGCGGCGGTCATCCTCGAAGGCCGGCTTTTGCCGGTAGTCCTCGGCCTTGTTCAGGGCGATGAAGCGCACGCCGAGGCGGCCGGCGACCACGGCCTGGTTCACATCGAGCACCTCGCGGTGGCTGCCGAAGCGGCCGATCGCGCTGCTGAAGGACCAGCTGTTGCGGCCGAGCTGGGCCGACTTGAGCTGGTTGTTGATGATGCCGGCGGGGCTGCCGAGGCCGAAGAGGATCGCGTTGGCGCCGCGCGAGATGTCCACCCGCTCCGTGTTGTAGGAGTCCAGCGGGATGTTGGTGAGGAAGAAGTCCCGGGTCAGGTCGGCGCCGGCGAGGCCGCGGACGCGCGTGGAGTTCTGGGGGCTCTGGAGCAGCGATTCCGCGCTCGAGAAGCGGTTGCCGGTGTCGACCCCGGAGAAGTTGCCCTCGAAGCCGCCGGCCTCGGTGTTGGTGGTGTAGACGAGGAAGTCGCGCGCGTTGGTCGAGCCCGTGTCGAGGAGGAACTGGGACGTGACCACCGAGATGGCGGCGCCGACGTCGCGGAGGTCCGTGCGCAGGCGCGTGCCGGCGAGGGTGGAGGTGGCCGCGTAGCCGCGGTCCTGGGCCTCCTCGACCACGAACGGGCTGAGCGTCACGGGAACGTCATCCGCGGCGGCGGCCGTGGCCGTGGGCGGGCGCGGCGCGGGTGCGGTCTGGGCGGGGAGGGTGGCGGGCAGGCACAGGCAGGCCGCCACGAGGAGGCGGGGCAGGGTGGTTTTCATAGGGCAGGGCGCGCCGGAACCGGCGGGAGGGTAAGAACGTACGTGGGCGCGCCGGCTTGGCCAGAGCGGAATCGGGCAAAGTGGGCGACCGCGTCCTTCCGGCTAGCGGCGGCGGCGCCAAGCGGGCAGGAGGGCGGGATGCGGTGGCTCAGGTCCTTCAGCGCCGCCTCCTCCAGTTCGCCGACGACCACCACGGGGGCGTGGTCGCGTTGGGGCGCCGCGTAGCGGCGGAACATCGGCTCGACCTGTTCCCGCCACTGGCGCCGCACGGAGGCGGACGTCCCGCTCGAGGCGCCGCTCCCGCCGCCGGGACGCGGCGGCGTCGCGGTAGAAGGGGAGATCGAAGCGCCCGCGGGAGCCAAGTCCTGCCGGAGCTACTGCCGCCGGCGATCGCCGCGAGCGCGACGCCGGACTCGCGGCCGCGCCCTTTTCCTCTTCGCTGCGCCTTCCTGCCCTGCCTCGTGCCTTGCTGTGGCCAGCCCTCCTTGCCCTCGTCCCGTTGCCGGCGGCCGAGTCGGCAGCGCGGGACGCCGCGGAGCAGGAGGCGGCGATCCCGCCACCGGAGGCGCCGTCGGTCCCGGGCCTCACCCTCGCGACGGCGGACGAGCGCGTGCTGCTCCAGCGACGGGTGCTGGCGGCGTGGCGCTTCCTGCTGGAGGTCGGCCACGCGCCGGCCCTCGCGGAACTGGCGCAGTTACGCGCCCTGGAGGTCACCCCACTGCCGACCCCGGCGGCCGGGGTTGCGGTGGCCTGGGCACGCGCGGATTGACAGCGAGAAAAGTGTGATACAAATTAGTCTCACAATGCCTCCCACCGCCACGATCCGCGATCTCCGCAACTGCTTCCCCAAGGTCCGGAAACTGCTGGAGCGGGAGGGTGAGGTGGTGCTCACGGAGAGCGGCGAGGCCCGCTACCGATTGATCCCGTACGCGCCGCCCCGCAAAAGGTCGCCGGCCCCGGTGGATTATTGGGCCCGGTTGACGGAGCTGCAGCCCAAGCCGATGTCCGCGGACCGGGCCAGGGAACTCCACGAGGAGAACCGTGGCGACCGCTGAGCGGATCTACGCTGACCCCAGCGCCCTGCTGAAGCTCTTCCTGCACGAGCCGGAGTCGCGGGAGGTGGCTGCTTGGCGCGCCACGACCCGCGGCCCCCTGGGCGTAACCGGGCACGGCCGGGTTGAGATCATCAATGGCATCTCGCTGGCGGCATACCGCGGGTTGATCACCGAGCGGGCCTGTGCCGGCGCCCTCGCGGCTCTGGACGAGGATTTCGAGCAGGGGCGTTTCGTGGAGGTCGAATTGCCTTGGCGGGCGGTTTTCCGGCGCGCGGCCGCACTGAGTCGGGAACACAGCCGAATCCTCGGCACCCGCACGTTGGATGTGGTGCACGTCGCCGGCGCGCTGGAACTGGAGGCCCGGGTCTTCGTCACCTTTGATCTCCGCCAGCGTGCCCTCGCCCAAGCCGCCGGTCTCCGGGTCCTCGCGCCGGGCGGCTGACCTCACGGCTTTCCCGGCCGACCGCCCGGTGCCCCCCCGTCCGTGGCCGCGGGCAGCGCGCGCGCGAGGAAGTCTGCGACGTCCCGCACGACGGCCGCCACCACCGACTCGTCGGCCCCCTTGCCCCAGCGGTCATCGCCCCCGCCGAAGTAGAAGCCGTGCCCGTAACCCGGATACTCCCGGTACTCCACCGCGACCCCCTCCTCCCGCATCAGGGGAAGGAACAGGGGCGCGTTCAGCTTGCGCAGATCGTGCTGGTCGCTGTGCAGGATGAGCACCGGGGCCCGCAGCCCGCGGAGCTTCGCCCGGGTCGCGGCGCGCAGCTCCGGGGTGAGGTGCCGGGCGGGATCCGCCATCATCGCGAGCCGCGGGCCGTACTCGCCGGTGGTCAGCATCCCGGTGTAGATGAGGGTCGCGGGTTCCCCGGCCACCACGGCGCGCACCGCGGGATCGGCGCCCAGCTCCAACGCGATGCTCCCGCCCCCGCTGCCGCCAAACAACGCGATCCGGCGCGGGTCCACCGCCGTTTCCCGCGCGAGGGCCTGGACCACGGCCCGAACATCCTCGATCGGACCCCGCGATTGGATGTCCTGCTCGTAGGTCCGGAAGGTGGCGTGCGCCACGATGTAGCCCCGCTCCAGCAGGCGCGTGGTGACCGGATTCACCCGGAGTTGCCGCATCAGGATCGCGTCCTCCTGGCGCGAAAGTCCGCCGTGGATGAAGACGATGACCGGCCACGCCCCCGCGCCCGCGGGCCGGCGCCAGTAGGCCCGGACCGTCCTCCCATCCGCCGCGGTCGTGTCCAGGCTCAGGAGCGGACTGTCGGTCTCGGAAACCGCGGCGGGCCGGACCCGGCTGTCCGCGGGGCCCGCCCCGTCCCCCTCCATCCCGGCCCCCCGCCCCGCATTCGCCGGTGGGCGGCTCCGGGCGTGACGCTCCAGCTCCGCGAGGGTCAGGGTGCCGTCACGATCCGCGTCCGCCGGATCGAAAAACGGCGCCGGGCCGGCTTCCTCGCGCGTCAGCTTCCCGTCCCCGTCACGGTCGAGACGCCGGAATGTCTCCGCCACGGAGGCCGCCACCGCGAAGTCCGGAGGGATGAGGCCCAGCAGGCCAAGGGCGAGGACGGAACGCGGGGGCATCGGCGCGGGAGCTGGAGGTGAGCATAACCGCGCGCGGCCCGCGGCAAGGACGGATCGCCGCCGCGTTCCCGGTCACGGCGCCTCGTAGACCTCCGCGAGCGCGAGGCCGGTCGTGTCGTTCAGGCCCGCGATCTGGATCGTGTAGGCGCCCGGGGACAGCGTGAGCAGCAGCGCGCTGTCGGCCCCGCCCTCCGGCAGCGGGAACGCGCCGACCCGCTGCGCCGCGGCGCGGATCTCGGCCGGGTTCGCCGCCGTGCCCCAGCCCGTGTTGGTCGCGAGGCGCTGGCCGCCCCGGAAGACCGACAACACCGGCCGGGCCAGCGTGCCCGGGACGTTGAACGGTGCCCCCGCGAGGGCGGGCCCCGCCGCCCGCAGCAGCACCGGCCGCGCCTCGCCCGCGCCCAGCACGAAGCCCGAGATCAGCACGTCGTCACCCGTGCCCACGCGCCCCCGCACCGACAGGTTGACCAGGCTCGCGGGCGGCCCGGCCGGTTCCGCCGCGGCGGCGAAGTGCCGGGTGAAGAACGCCACGATCTGGTCGCGGGTCGCCTGCTCCTCCGCCAGCTCGGTCACCGTCTTCGGGCCCAGGCCCGCGCGGGCGCCACCCTCGTCCCGCCCCCAGTAGAAGCCGTGGCGGCTCTGCTCCACCGTGAACACCGTCACGTCCCGCCCCGCCGCGCGCAGCAGGTCAAAGGTTGGCTTGATCAGCAGGTGGGGCACCTGCTCATCCCCGAGGCTCGTGAGGAAGAGCGACGGCACGAGGATGCGCGCCGCGTTCGCCTCGATCGAGAACTCCTGCATCACCCGCCGGGCCTCGGCGTCCGAGCCGGTGCGGCGGACGAGGCCAGTGTAGAGCTGGCGCCCGTTGGCCGGGATGAGCTGGCGCGATGCCGCGGAGACGAGCGAGAGCGGCGGCTCGTCGGGCCGGCCCAGCATATAGACGAACGGATCGGTCATCCACGGTGAGCCCACGGCCACGCAGCGGAACTCCCGGCCCAGCTTGATCGCAGCCCGCAGCGCGAGTTGACCGCCGTGGCTCCCGCCGAGCACGCCCACCCGCGCGGGATCCACCCGCGACAGCGTCTTCGCGAAGCGGATGCCCGCCACGACATCCTCCTCCTCGAGCCCGAACAGGCCGTTGCGGTAGTCGATCGCCAGGATCGCCCACGGCTGGGCGTTCAGGGTCGTGACGGTGGGCGTGGCGTCGTTCGCGAGGGCGAGCGTGCGCAGGTAATTGACCTCCCGGTCCCCCTCGCCGCCGTGGATCGTCACCACGGCCGGGAAGGGCCCGGTGCCCCGCGGCATCGAGAGGACGGCCGGGATCCGGCGCCCGTCGATCGAGAGGTATTCGAGCACGCTGGCCTCCCGCTCGGGCGGGGCCGCGGCGCGGAGCGGGCAGCCCGCGGTGGCCGCGAGGGCGAGCGCGGCGGCGAGGCGGAGGCGGATAAATCGGGCGGTCATCGTGCGGTTTGCGGCGCCGGGTTGGGTGCTCGTGGCCGGGGCCGGATCAGCGGCGCCGGTCGCGGGCTCGCTCCTGCAGTTGTGCGCGCGCCTTGGCCCGCTGCTGCTCCCATTTCACGAACTGCTCCGCCGTCAGGATCGCCTTCACCTTCGGCGCCGTCTCCTCCTGCACGGCCTTTAGCCGTTGCAGCCGCTCACGCACGGTGAGGCTCTGTTCTCCCCGCAACGCGGCGAGCTGCTCCAACTCGGCCCGGAGGACCGGGGTCAACCTCTCCTTCTGCTCGGGGGTCAGGTTGAGTTCCGCCAGAGTCGCCTGGAGGCGCTCGCGGGCGGACGAGGCACGACCGGATTCCCCGGACTTGCCGGCGCCTTCCGCGGCCGCGGCCACGACCGGGGACAGCGTCATCAGGAGGCCCGCGACCAGCGCGGGGAGGATACGGGGGAGGGGAGGCGTTTTCATCGGGCGGACGGAGGGAGGGATCGGTTTGCGTCGCGCCGCTCCCGCGCGGCCGATGGCGGGCCGGGAAGGCGCTGCAACGTCTGAGGCGCAACCGGTCCCCGGCCGGTTACGGGAAAACTCCCCCGCCCAGGGCTCCGGATTCAGGGCGTGACCGGGTCCGCGACCCGCCTGAGCCGCGCCCGTTGTGCGTCCCGCCAGCGGGCGACGTCCGCGTGGGCCAAGGGGCCGCCGTGCCCGACGTGGAGCCGGCCGCGGGTCACGGCCAGCAGGCGGTCGAGGCTGCGCGGAATCGTCGCCGCGTCCTCGGCGAAGTAATGGAAACCGGGCTTCCCCGGCCGGATCTTGCCGCCCAGATGGCCGCCCATCAGCAGGTCGCCGACGATCGCGTCCCCGGCATCGAGCACGATCGAGATGGATCCCCCGGTGTGGCCGGGCGTGTGGAGCACGGTCGCGGCGACGCCGAAACCGTCGAGGCGCTGCCCGTCGGTGGCGGGCAGGTCGGCGGTGAACGACGGGAAGGCCGTGCGGGAGAAGAACGGCGCCATCAGCCGGCCGCGCAGGCCCACGCCGCGGAGCGGGCCGTTGTGCCCCTGCGCCGCCAGCGCGCGGTCGCCCTCGTGGTGGCTCACGGGGCAGCGCGCGCGCCGGGCAAGCTCCGCCGTGTTGCCGCCGTGGTCGGAGTGGACGTGCGTGTGGAGGATCAGCGCGAGGTCCCCCGGATCCACGCCCGCGGCGGCGCAACCGGCCGCGAGGGCCGCGCCGTCGCCCGGCGAACCGGTGTCGACCAGGACCGGCCGGTGGTCACCGGTGAGCAGGTAGGCGTTCGAGAGCCGTAGCCGGAGCGGGTGGATGACGGTCACGGCGCCCTCCCTCCGCTCAGGCCGCCGGCAGGATCTCGCGGAGGTTGTGCAGGCAGATGCGCGAGGCCTCCTCGCCGCCGCGCGAGAAGCCGTAGCCCGCCGGCAGGTGCAGGTCCGCCTCCGCGATCGGGATCACCCGCCAGTGCGTCTCCAGCGAGAACCGCCCCTCGTAGCCGCTCCGCGCGATCTCCACGAGGTGCGCCGTCCAGCCCACGTGGCCGAGGCCCACGGGCGCCGCCACCGCCGGATGGGAGCCGGGCTTCGGCGTCACGCGGCGCGCGTCCTTCACGTGGATGTGGTGGATCCGCCCGCGCAGCGCGGTGAACCCCGCGGTCGCGTCCGCCGGCGCGCCCGGCGTGTACAGGACGTTGCACGGATCCCAGACGATCCCGAAGCGCGGGTCGGGCAGGTGCCGGAGGAGCTCCGCCGCCTCGAGGCCGGTGCCGATGATGCACGAGGCCTCGTTCTCCACGCCGATCCGGACGGACGTGCCCTTGGCGGCGTCCGCCAGCGCGCCGAGGTGCGCGACGATCCGCGGCAGGGCCGCCGCGTTTCCCGCCGCCGCGCGACGCAGGAAGGTGAACACGCGGATCAGGTCGCAGCCCAGCTCGTGGGCCACGCCGAGCGTCCGCCGGAACTCGTCGACGTGCGCCCGCACCGCCGCGGCTTCATCGAGGTCGCATTTGAACACCGGCGACGAGCACCCGAAGATCCGCCAGCCCTCCCCGCGCGCCACGCGCTTCACCTCGGCGATGTCGGCCGGGGTGAGGTCCTTGAAGGCGCGCCCGAACATGCTGCGGAGCTCGTAGCCGGGCAGGCCGAACTCCTTCGCAAAACGGACGAGGTCCGGCAGGTCCTGCGAGATCTCATCGGAAATGACGGTTAAGCGGGCGGGAAAATTCATCGGCTGAGCGGGGAAAGGTTGAAAAGAAGGGCTAACGGAGCCGGCCGGGCGCGACCAAGCGAAAACCACCCCGGCTGGCGCGGCGCTCAGCGGGGCTGGTTCGCCGCCACCACGTCGGCGACCTTCACCGCCGCGCCGCCGCGCCGCTTGCTCTCGTCCGCCGCCTCCATAAACGCCATCAGCTCCAGCGTCTCCTCGGCCGACACCGGCGGCACGCGCGTCTGGAAGAAGTTCACCACCTCGCGCAGCAGCGGCGCGTAACCGGTCTTGATCTCCGGACTCACCACGTTCGTCGAGCCGAACACGGTCAGCCCGTAGGCGCCCTTGGTCGCGCGGTTGCCCCGCACTGTGCCCACCCGCCCGTCCGCCCAGACGCCGGTGACGACGTCCACGTGCTGGGTGTGGGTCCGCTGCACGGTCACGCAGCCGGTGCCCATCACGGTGTAGAGCATCTCGCAGGCGTGGATACCGTACCAGTACAGGTCCGGGTGGGTCGGCTCGATCTCGCAGGGGCCGAAGGTGGTCGCGCCGCGCAGCTCCCCGTACTTCACGTCCTTGAGCGCCGCCTGCACCGCTTGGCGCAGCGAGGAGGAGCTGAAGACAGGCGTGTGGTGCTTCTTCGCGAGGGCGTAGATCGCGATCGAGTCGCGTAGGGACCCGCCGACGGGCTTGTCGATGAAGGTCGGCTTCCCCGAGGGCAGGACCTCCTGCGCGTACTTCAGGTGCGGGCGGCCGTCGACGCTCTCGATCATCACCGCGTCCACATTCTTCACCAGCTCCGCCACGGCGCCGTACAGCTTGATCTCGGGGTACTTCAACAGGTCCCGGGTGAAGCCCTCGACACGGTTCGCGCTGGAGGGGATGTCCGGGCTGCCCCCCTTGAACACCGCCACGACGCGCGCGCCGGGCACATGGTCCTTGGCCTTGGGGTCGTTGAGGGTCTTGGTGAAGGCGATGACGTGCGAGGTGTCCAGGCCAATGAGGCCGATGCGCAGGTCGGCGGCGCGAGCCTTGAGGCTGAGAAGGGAAAGCAGGGCGATCAGGGAGCTGAGGGGGCGGAGGCTCATTGGGGAAGGGGGCGTTGTGGGTGGATGCGCGCGGCGGGTCAACCGAGCCAGCGAGAAAGGTTCCGCGCCACGAAGGCGTCGTCGACGAGCCACGGGTAGGCCGCGCTCACCCGGTCGAGCTCCCGCGCTTGGCCGGGCGAGAGGCGCTCCTGCGGGTCGAGGCAGGCGGTGGTGGCGAACAGGCCCTGGCGTCGCAGCACCTCGTGGATTCCCGGCAGGCAACCGGCAAAGTCGTGCGCCGAGTCGAAGACGGCCCCGTTCGCGTCGGTCAACGCCGCATTCCGCTCCAGCCACCCGGCGTCCAGCTGCGGGCGGCCGCGCGCGCGCCGCACCTCCCCGAGCAGCGCGACGGCGCGCTCGGTCCATACGCCCCATTGGCCAAGCAGCCCCCCGGTGATGTGGCGCGTGCGCCCGCCGAAGGTGAACCGGGTGAGGAGGTCTGCTAGGATGTTGTCGTCGTTCCCAGTGTAGAGCGCCACGTCATCCCGTCCCGCCTCGAGCACGGCCCGCACGACATCAAGGGTGCGGTAGCGGTGGAACGGGGCGATCTTCACCGCGACGAGGGCCGGAATCTCCGCGAAGTCCCGCCAGAATCGGTAACTCAGCACGCGCCCGCCCACCGCGGGCTGCAGGTAAAACCCCACCAGTGGCAACTCGCGCGCCACCTCCCGGCAATGGCGCAGGACGGCCCGCTCGTCGTCCTCCGCCCACGCGCCCAAGCTGAGCAGGCCCGCGTGGTAACCGTGCTGCGCCGCGAGGGCGGCCTCACGTTGCGCCTGCGGAGTGCGGCCGCAGACGCCCGCGATCAGGACGAACGGCCGCCCCGGCGCGGCCCCGCGCCACGCGGACACCGTTTCCCGCGCCAAGGCCAGCACCGGCTCGTGCAGCCCGATCCCTGGGTCGCGGATCGCGAATTGGGTCGAGTGCACGCCCACCGCCAAGCCTCCGGCTCCGGCATCGACGTAATAGCGGATCACTGCGCGCTGCCGCCGCTCGTCCCAGCGCCGCCGTCGGTCGAGTGCGAGCGGCAGGGCGGGGATCACCTGCCCAGCCAAAAGGTGGGCGCGGAGGGTGTCGTTCATTGGGTAAGGTTAGCGGAAAGTTGGGCCGCGGGCGAGCGTCGGGCGGGCGCCTCAGAACCGACCGTCGCGGCGCTCGAACCCGGTCGGCTTGCCCCAGGTGCCACCGCCGCGGAGCAGCCACGCCGCCACCCACCGCTGCATCGTGGCGAGGTCCGTCGGCGGCACCCCGAAGCGCCGGTGAGCCGTGCCCGCGTCGTTGAGCCACGCGGTCGGCGCCTCGGTTCCCCCCAGCCGCGGCTCCCGCCCCAGCAGGCGCCCGAAGTCCCGCGCGAGGTCCCGCACCCGCAGGATGCCCGGGCCGGTGACGTTGAGCGGCACGGCCGGCGCCGCCGCCAACTCGAGGGCCCGCACGGTGTGCACGAGGGCGTCCCGCTGCCAGATCACGTTCACGTGACCGGTGGTGACGTCCACCGGCTCCTCCCGCAGGACGCGGCCCGCGATGTCGGCGAGGACCCCGTAGCGGAATTCCACGGCGTAATTGAGGCGGAGGAGTGTGACGGGAGTGCCGTGGCGGCGCGCGCCCTCGGCGAAAGCCTCCTCGCGGCCCAGGCACGAGCGCGCGTAGTCGCCGGGGGGAGCGGGCGGGGTGGCCTCGGTCGCCCCGCCGGATGCCGGGGCGACGAAAGGGTAGACGCACCCGGTGGAGAACGCGACGATGCGAGCCCTAGCGAACCGGGCCGCGACCAGCCGCGGTACCTCGACGTTCATCCGTTGCAGGAGCTCGGGCGCGGCGGCGGTGCCGAACTTCACCCCCGCGAGGAAAAACACGACGCCCGCGTCCGGCAGCGCCGCCACCGCTGCGGGATCTGCCAGGTCGGCCGCGCGGGTCGCGAGGCCGTGGCGCGCGAAATCGGCTCTGTCGCGCAGCGTGGTGAACCGCGACACCGCGAGCAGGTCCGCCTCGCGGCCCAGCGGCCGCAACGCTCCCCGCAGCAGCAGGCACAGGTGCAGGCCCATCTTGCCGCCTGCGCCCAGCACGAGCACCCGCCCGGGCACGCCCGCGAGCGCGGCCGCGAGTTCCGGCGCCGGGGCTCCTAGGAAGGCATCGGCTTCCTCCGGGGCGCAGGGCAACTCGGGCACGGCGGACATCGGCGTTCAGCCTCGACCCCGCGTTCGACGTCGCACAAGGGCAAATATTCCCGCAGCGTTCCAGGGATGTCCCGCCCCCCCGCCTCCCTCCCCGCGTTGCTCGCTGAGATGGTTGCCCTCCCGAGCGTAAACCCTGGCGGCGACCCGGGTGGCAGCGAGCCGGGTGAGGCCCGCTACGGGGCCTGGATGGCTGACCACCTGCGCGGGCTGGGCGCCGCGGTGGAGATTCGCGCCCTCGCCCCCGGCCGGCCCAACGTTATCGGCGTCTTCGAACCCGCCCGCCCGGCCCGCGCCACGGTCGTATTTGCGCCGCACCTCGACACCGTCGGCGTTGCCGGGATGACCGTCCCGCCCTTCGGCCTCACGTCCCGCGCCGGCCGCCTCCACGGGCGCGGCGCTTGCGACACCAAGGGGCCCACCGCCGCCCTGCTCTGGGCGCTGCGGCGCTGGACCCGGGGCGGACCCGGCCGGGGCGGGTCCGACGTTCGCTGGATCGTCGCCGCCACCGCGGGAGAGGAGGAGGGGAGCGCGGGCGCGGCGGCACTCGTCCGTTCCGGTTTCCGCGCGGACTTCGGGATCGCGCTCGAGCCCACGTCCCTGCGGGTGGTCCACGCCGCCAAGGGCATCTTGCGCCTCTGGCTGGAGACGCCCGGCCGTGCCTGCCACGGCGCGCAACCCTGGCGGGGCGACAACGCGGTCTACCGTGCCCTGCCGCTCGCGGCCGCGCTGCGGGATGAGCTCGCGCCTGCGTTCCTCGCCCGCCGCCACCCCGTGCTCGGCCCGGCCAGCCTCAACCTCGGGGTATTCCACGGCGGCCGCGACCTCAACATCGTGCCGGACCGCTGCCGCCTCGGCCTCGACCTGCGCCTGCACCCCGGCCTCGGGGCGGCGGAGGCGCTCACTCTCGTGCGCGAACTCTGCCGCCGCTACGCCCCGCGCACGCGCGTGCGGATTCACCGCACGGGACCGGCCTTCGTCACGCCCCGCACCGACCCGTGGGCGCGCGCGCTGCGGCGGGCCGGGGCGGGCTGGGCGCGGGCGGACTGGTTCTGCGACGCGAACGTCCTCGCCGCCGGCGGCATCCTCTCGGTCGCCTTCGGCCCCGGGACCATCGCGCGCGCCCACACCAAGGACGAGTACATCACCCGCTCCGACCTTGCCGTCGGCGCGGCCGCCTTCGGCCGGTTCCTCGCTGGGACCTGACTTCAGCCGGAACGACGGTCCGGCTCCCGGGAAGGCCCGCCGGCGCCTTCCTTCGTGCAAATCCCCGCCTCCCGGCTAGGGTCCTAGTCGATGCGCATCGCGGTGATCGCCGACACCCACGACCGTTATCCTCGGGGCCTGCCCGCGCGGCTGCGCAACGCGGATGCGATTTGGCACCTCGGCGACGTGTGTGCGCCGGAGGTCCTCGCGGAGTTCGCGGCGCTCGGCCCGCCCCTGCACATCGTGCTGGGCAACAATGACGGGCATCCGTGGCCCGCGTACCTAGATCTGGAACTCCATGGCTGGCGCTGCCACCTGGTGCACATCCCGCCGCGCCGCGTGCCGCCGGTCGCCCGGGTGGTCCTGCACGGGCACACGCACGTCCCTCGCGACGAGCAGGACGCCGCGGGCGTGCGCTGGCTGAACCCCGGCTGCATCAGCCGCGCCAACCGCGGCGCCCCGGCCAGCTTCGGCTGGCTGGAAATCCCTGGCCCCGCGGAGCTCCGCTGGCGGCTCGAACTCCTGTAAGCGATGCACCGCCGGCATTGGCCCAACCTCATCTCGGCGTCCCGCCTCGCCCTGATGCCGGCCGTGCTGGGTGCCGCGGTCGCGCGCGAACGGGAACTCTTCGTGGCGCTGATCGCCTTCTCGCTCCTGACGGACGCGGTGGACGGTTACCTCGCGCGACGCCTCAGGGCGGAGAGCGAATTCGGGCGGAAGCTGGATAGCGCTGCCGACTACGTGACCCTCTTCACCGGCACGACCGGGATCGCTCTGCTCTGGCCTGAGGTGGTGCGGCGCGAGCTGCCCTGGATCCTCACCGGCGTGGCCGCCTTCCTCGCGGTGATCGTGCTCGGGCTCATCCGCCTCGGCCGCGCACCTTGCTACCACACCTGGGCCTCCAAGGTCGGGGCCGTCCTCTGCCCGCTCACCCTCATCCCGCTGCTCAACGAGGGTCCGGCTTGGCCCTTCCGCGCCGTGATCCTGTGGCTGGTGATCACCGGCATCGAGGAGGTCGCGATCCTCCTGCTGCTCCCGGGGCACGTCGGCGGGATGCCCACCCTCTGGCACGCTTGGCGGCGCCGGCGCGCGGGAACCGGCGGCCACATCGCGCTGGATTCGCGCGGGTCGATCCGTTGACTCGCCGCGTTGAGCCAGCAGCAGCAGGGCTTGTTCGGCCTCTTTGCGCCGCAACCCGGGGTGCACCACGCGCCCCCGGGCGCCGCCCGGCCCGCCCCCGCTGCGGATGCCGCTCCTGCGGAAAACATCATCTTTGAGCGCAGCGCCCGGGCCCGCCGCTACCGGCTGACCCTGCGTCGCGATGGCGTCGTGGTGGCCACGATCCCGGCGACCGGCAGCGAACGGGAAGCCCGTAGGTTCGTCGCCGCCCATCGGGAATGGCTCGATCGCGCGCGCGCCCGTCAGCGCCAGCGGCCACGCGGGGCGGAGGTGTGGACCATCGGTACGCGCGTGCTCTGGCGCGGGGCGCTGGAGGAGGTGCGCGTCGCCGCCACCGGGGAACGCCCGCAGGTCTGCCTCGCCGCGGACGTCTTCCGCGTGCCGCGGCTCGAGGGCGACCTGCGGCCGACGCTCCAGGCTCACTTCATCCGCCGCGCCCGGATCGAGTTGCCCGCCCGCACTTGGGAACTCGCGGCGCTCGCCGGCGTCGAGGTGCGCGAGGTCACGGTCCGCAACCAACGCGCCCGCTGGGGCTCCTGCTCGGCCACGGGCGGGATCTCGCTCAACTGGCGCCTGGTCCAGACCCCCGAGACGGTGCGCGACTACATTATCCACCACGAGCTGATGCACCGTCACGAGATGAACCACTCAGCCCGGTTCTGGGCGCGCGTCGAGGAGGTCTGCCCCGGCTGGCGCGAGGCGGAGCACTGGCTCCGCCGCAACGGCTCGCTCGTCGGCCTCTGAGCCGCTTTCGCGGCGGTCTGCTCAGCGCCAGTCGACCAGCTCGACCTCGAAGATGAGGGTCGCCTTGGGCGGAATCTTCGGCGGCCGGCCCCTCTCGCCGTAGGCGAGCCAGTACGGCACGATCAGGGTCCGCTTCTCGCCCTTGCGCATCGTGAGGAAGGCCTCGTCCCAGCCGCGGATCACGGACCCGGTGCCGACGCGAAACGTGAAGGGCGCGGCCCGCTTGCGCGAATCGTCGAACGGGGTGCCGTCCAGCAGCCGGCCCTCGTAGTGCGCGAGGACCTCGCCGCCGAGCGGGGGCGTGGCGACTCCGGTACCGGGCGCGCGCTCCACCCAGCGCAGGCCCGAGGGGCGGCGCACCGCCGTGCCGAAGCGCTGCGCCAGCATCAGCTCGTCCTCCGGGCTGAACTGCGGGTTGCGGCGGTCGATGGCCTCCCGCATCGCGCTGTTGATGGGCCGGTCTCGCGGGTCGTTGCGCGAGGCGACGCCGGTCCGGCTCACCACCGCGACGGCCACGAGTACGGCCCCCAGAATCAGAAGGAAGTAGACGCTGCGCATCGGGCGAAGAGAGTCCGCGGAGTTGGCTTTGGCAAACGGGTCCGCCGGCTCAGCGCGGGGCGAGGCGGCGGATCAGGCCGTCGAGGAGCGCGTCGGCTTGGAGTTTCACGCGCTGGCCCGGAGGCGGCGCCGGCGTGCCGGGCTTCGCGGCCGCGGCCCGCACCTGTTCTGCGAGTTCCTCCTCCGCCCGCGCCTTGGCGGCCGCGAGGAACGCCTCCTTGGCCTCGTGCATCGAGCCATCCGCGGTCAGTTCCGCCGCGGTGCCGGTGCGGCCCGCGAACCGCCCGACCAGCGCGTCGCCGATCCACACCCGCCACTCGTCCTCGTCCGCGAAGTACACCGCCAGCGCGCCGTCCCGCGCCGTGCCCAGCTGGTTGGCTAGGCCGCGCATAAAGGCCCCCGGGGCCGCGTCCTCGGCCGGGGTGGGGGAGCGCGCGCGGAACCGTGCCACGATCCTCAGGCCGAGGGTCCGCTCGACGTTGGCCAACTTGTGGTTGAACGCCCGTGCTCGCGGGGGCTCCGCCGGCAGGATGCCGTCCGGGTCGTGGCAGAAGGCCTTTGGCCCGGGTTCCGCTGGCCCGGCATAGGCCCGGGCGGCCGCGTTCAGGGCCCGCCAGGCCTCGTCGTCCGCCCGGAAGGCCGTGGCCGCCGCGCCGCGCCGGTGGATCGCCACGGTCATCTTATCCCCGCGCTCGATCCGCGGCAGCACGTCGAGGCCCCGCACCACCCGGCCGAAGACACCGTGCAGGAAGTCGAGGCGCGGGACGGCCCGCAGGGTCAGGAAAAACTGGGAGCCGTTGGTGTCGGGCCCCTTGTTGGCCATCGAGAGCACCCCGGCCGCCTCGTGGCCCAGCGCCGGCGAGAATTCGTCGACAAACGCATAACCCGGCCCGCCGTCGCCCGTGCCGGTCGGGTCGCCCCCTTGCACCACGAAATCCGGGACCACCCGGTGGAAGGTCAGGCCGTCAAAATAGGGCTGGCGCGGCGCGGGCCCGAGGGTGCCCTCGGCGAGGCCCACGAAGCTCGCGACGGTCCGCGGCGCCGCCCGGAAGTGGAGCTCGCAGACGATCGTCCCGCGCGGGGTGCCAATCGCCGCGTAGAGGCCGTCGGGCAAGCCCTCGACCGGCGAGGGTGCCGCCGCGGCCCCGAGCCCCGCCGTGAGCGGGAGCAGCACGAGCGGGAGGAAGCGGCGCCGGCCGAGCACGGGAGCGCGCGGGCTCAGGGCAGGAAGGTGCAGATGTACTCGCAGAGGCCGGACGCCACCGCGATGGTGAAGCCACTCTGCGCGGGCACCTCGAAGGTGGATCCGGCGCCGTAGGTGCGGGCCACGGTCTCGCCCTTCAGCGTCACGGTGCACGCGCCCGCGACGATCTCCATCCGCTCGGCGGCGGCGGTGCCGAAGTAGTACGAGCCGGCCCGGATCAACCCAAGGGTCTTCCGGACGCCGCCCGCCAGCAGCACGGTGTGGCTGACGACGTTCCCGTCGAAATAAACATTGGCCTTGGTGTGAACGGTGGCGCCGTCGAACTGGGTGGGCAGCGAGGACATCGCCCGTGGGATGCCGGGCGCGGGCGGCCGAGGCAAGCGCGCGCTGCGCTTGCGGCCCCGGTACCCCGGCGGATCTCGCTTGAGCGGAGACGGTGGACCGGGATCAGGTCTTCAATCTGGCCGCGGAGCTCGGTCCTTGGTTCCAGGCTGCGCGCCTGCCCCGCACGGACGCCTTCTTCGGCGAGTTGACCCGGGAGGTCCGGACTTTTCAGCGCGCGGCCAAGGTGGCCCATCCCCGGGAGCGTCCTTGGGTGGTCGATGCGCGGGTGCGCCCGTGCGCCCCGTTGCCCGCCAGCGGATCCTATCCCAGCCGCACGGCCCTGCAAGCCGGCGTCTGGGCGGAGTTGCTCGCCGAAGCGTTCCCGGCCGCCGCCGGGGCGTTGCGCGCGCGGGCGAGGCTTGGGCGCTGGCCGGCGTGCACTTTCTTTCCGGCGTGGCGGCCGGCGCGGCCCTCGTGCCCACCTTCCTCGCGGCCTGCCGCCAAGCGGAGGACTTCCGGCGCGAATGGGCCTCCGTCCGGGAGGAACTGGCCGCTGCCGCCGCCCCGGCGCGCCCCTGATCCGCGGGCCAGCTGCAGCTGGTTTCCAAGTGACCTCCGGCGGGCGTTTTTGCTTTCGCCGCTTCGGTTGTTCGCCTAGGGGAGCGTTGGTCTCTCGGGCGGTCGTCTCGGCCGCTCCGCGCTGGCCTGTTCCTTCCGCACCATGCAAAACCCGACCCGAACCCCCCTCCGCGCGCTTTGGCTTGCCCTTGGCGCGGCCAGCCTCCTTGCGCCGGCCCAGGCCCAGCAGGCCCCCGCCGCCCCGGCCCCCCGTCCGGCCGCCACCACCCGCCCGGCCGATGAGACGATCCTGCTCTCGCCCTTCACCGTCTCTTCCGAGGCGGACCGCGGCTACCAGGCGCTCAACACCCTCTCGGGCACCCGCCTCAACTCGAAGCTCGAGGACCTCGGCGCCTCCATCACGGTCGTCACCAAGCAGCAGATGCAGGACCTGGCGGTGGTCGACCTGAACGACATTTTCCTCTACGAGGCGAACACCGAGGGTACCGGCAACTACACCCAGTTCACGCCCAACCGGAACGGCGGCATCATCGACGGCACTGCCAACGACCCCGCTACCGCCAACCGCATCCGCGGCGTTGGTAGCCCGATCAGCGGCAGCGGCGTCAACCTCGCCCTCGGTAACTTTTCGAGCAACAACAAGATTCCCGTCGACCCGTACAACCTCGACGCGGTGGAAATCTCCCGCGGCCCCAATTCCAACCTCTTCGGCCTCGGTGCCGCCGCCGGCACCATCAACCTCGTCCCCTCCAAGGCCAACCTCACCCGCGTCAGCTCCAGCACCTCGGTGCGGTTCGACGATTGGGGCGGCCACCGGCTGATGTTCGATTTCAACCGGCCCCTGATCAACGACAAGCTCGCCGTCCGCTTCGCCGCGGTCGACGAGTCCAAGGGCTTCACCCGCAAGCCCGCCGAGGAGAAGATCCGCCGCTACTTCGGCGCCATCCAGGTCCGCCCCTTCCGGCAGACGGTCATCAACGCCTCGTTCGAGAAGTACGATAACTTCTACCGCCGCCCCAACTCGGTCACCCCCCGCGACACGGTCACCGAGTGGGCCGCCACCGGCCGCCCGACCTTCGACCCGGTCACGCAGCTCGTCTCCTACGCCGGCGGCCGCACCGCCGGTCCGTTCCCGGTCGCGAATGAGAATACGAACCTGCCCCCGGGCCTGATGGCGGGCATCAACTATGGCCGCCTCGTGGCCTATATCGACGGGAACGGCCTGCAGGGGATCACCACCACTCGCACCGCCAACCCGATCACGACCGGCGTGCCCTCCCCCTACACGAACAATAGCAACATTCGTTACCTGCAGACCGGCACCGACATAATGCGCCGTAAGGCCAACCCGTACCCGCTGTTCTTCGCCCCCTCCGTAACCGACAAGTCGATCTACGACTGGTCCACCACCAACTTCGTCTCCGCCAACTATGGTGAGGACACCGCCTCCACCCTCCGCGTCGAGGGCGAGCAGGTCATCCTCAACACCGCTTCCCACTTGGTGGCCGCCCGCGCCGGCTTCATGTACCAGAAGTTCTCCCGCTTCAGCCGCAGTATGATCGATAACACGGACACCGTGGTCTACATCGATGTGAACTCGCGCCTGCTGGACGGCCGCGCCAACCCGAATTTCCTCCGCCCCTTCGTCGAGGCGGTCGGACCCTTCGACAACCGGCGCCCCGAGGTTTACGATACCCAGAACGCCGACCTGGCCTACCAGTTCACGCCGCAGGGTCTCCCCCGCTGGCTCTCCTGGGTCGGCACCCAGCGCGTCGCCGCCCACGCCGAGGTCAATCGCAACTCCAGCGCCACCTACACCTACGGTTACTGGCCCGAGAGCGACAACCCCTGGGTCGACCGCGCCAACCGCGTGGCGGGCAACCAGCTCGGCTTGCGTTACTACCTCGGTGACAACCAGGGCCAGAACGTCGACTACGGCCCGAACACGCTGAGCGACTTTGCCGGCACCCGGAACGTCGCCTGGTTCAACAACCTCACCGGCCGCTTTGTCGATGAGCCCGTGCGGTTCGGCAACCTGGCCCGCGCCAACACCACCCGCAGCCGCAACGAGCTGCGCACGCTCAGCATCACCGCCCAGAGCTACTTCCTGCGCGACCGCCTGATCACCACCGTGGGCCTCCGCCGCGACCGCCGCCGCGAGCGCACCTCTGGCCAGGCCGCCGTCAACCCCGCCACCGGCCTCGTCTCCTACAACAACTACGGCGTGTGGGGTCCCTGGACGGATGACGCGACCGGTCCCCTCGGGGCCGCGACCCGCGCCTCGCAGCGCGGCGACACCAAGACCTACGGCGCCGTGCTGCGCCCGCTGCCCTGGTTTAACCTGTACTACAACCGTTCCGACAGCTTCTTCCCGCAGGTCGTCCGTTACGCGATGGACCTGAAGGGCGTGATCCCGAACGCCAAAGGCGAGGGCAAGGACTACGGCGTGATGTTCACCGCGCTGCAGGGCAAGCTGAGCGTGAAGCTCAACCGCTACGAGGTTGCCGAGCTTGGCAGCCGCGCGGGCGAGGTGGGCACGATCGGCAACCGCACCTTCCGCCTCGAGGGCCGCCCCGAGAACAACGGCATTCGCGACGCCAACGGCTTCTACCCGTGGGCGCTCGCGCTCTCCAACCGCCGCTTCACCGCGCAGGGCATCACCCCCACCGCCGCGCAGTCCGCCGCCGCCACCGCCCGCATCATGGGCGTGACCGACGACTGGATGGCCACGTTCCTCGCCGCCGGCAACGGCCAGCCGCAGACCAACGGCCTGTCGGACGTCGAGTCCAAGGGCTACGAGGTGGAGGCGACCTACAACCCGACCAAGAACTGGCGGATCAAGTTCACCGGCGCCCAGCAGATCGCGATCGATGCGCGGATCGGCTCCGAGCAGTTCGATTATTGGCAGTCCCGCCTGCCGGTCTGGACCACCGCCAAGGACGACGAGGGTCGCCTCTGGTGGAACACGATCCCCGCGCTGGGCGGCGACATTCCGGAGACGGCCTATTATAACGGCCTGATCTCGCCGTACCTGTTCGCGGTGGCGAACGCGGGCAAGCCCCGCACCCAGGTCCGCAAGTACCGCTGGAGCACGGTCACGAACTACACCTTCACCGAGGGGATGATGCGCAACTTCAGCATCGGGGGTGCGGTCCGCTGGGAGGACAAGGGTTCGATCGGCTTCTACGGCAAGGCGCCGTCGCAGCTGCCGGGCAACTTCCGCGGCGTGGTGCTGGAGCTCGATCCGGCTAAGCCCATCTGGGACTCCGCGCGGTTCTATTATGATGTTTCGTTCGGCTACCGGCTACGGTTCCTGTCCGACAAGATCCGCGCGAACGTGCAGTTGAACATCCGCGATGTGTTTGAGAACGGCCGGCTCCAGCCGGTGGCGGCGAACCCGGATGGCTCGATCTACGCCAGGCGCATCGTCGATCCCCGGAAGTTCATCTTCACGGTCGGCTTCGACCTCTGAGGTCCGGAGTCCCCGCGCTTCCTGGCGCGCCCGCCGTGGGCGCGCTTTTTTTGCGCCGGCACCCCGATGGCTCCGCCCTGCGGCCGCTGGTTTGCCTTGGCTTGGCGCGGCCCGGTGGGTTCGCTCGCGGCGATGTCTTCCCCTTCGACCTCGTCCCGCCGCACGTTCCTCGCCTCCGGCGCCGCCACGCTCGCCGTCGCCAGCACCCCCCGCCTCGCCGCCGGCACCCCCCCGGAACGAGACTCCGCCACCGTGGAATTGGTCCGCGGGCTCGTCGCGGCCAACGACGACCGCATCTCCGGCCTCCTCGCCCGCCAGGAACGCCGCCCCGGCCACCGCTGGCTCGGCGGGATGGTCAACGAGTACGGCCTCCACACCCCCCACGGCGCCCAAGGCCTGATCATCCCCCTTGTCGCCGCCGCCTGCGCTCCCGGCGGCCGTTACTTCGGCTCTGCCGAACTGGTCGAGCCCCTCCGCCTCGCCATCCGCGCCCTCCTCTCGGCCCAATACGAGGACGGCACGGTCGATCTCTACGCGACCAACTTCCGCTCCCCGCCCGATACCGCCTTCTTCCTTGAGGGCATCTGCCCCACCACCGCCCTCCTCCGTGCCAGCCCCTCCCCGGAGTACCGCGCGCTCGCCGATGAACTCGGCCGCTTCGTGGTCCGCGGCGCCGATGGGCTCGTCACCGGCGGCGTCCATACCCCCAACCACCGCTGGGTCGTTTGCGCCGCCCTCGCGCTGGCCAACTCCCTGTACCCAAATCCCCGCTACGTCGCGCGCATCGACGCCTGGCTCGCCGAGGGCATCGACCTCGATCCCGACGGCCAGTACACCGAGAAGAGCACCACCGTCTATTCGCCCATCGTCGACCGCGCCCTAGTCGTCGTGGCGCGGCTCCTCAATCGCCCCGCGCTGCTCGAGCCGGTGCGGAAGAACCTCGAGATGACCCTCTATTACATCCACCCAGACGGTGAGGTGGTCACGGAGGCCTCGCGCCGGCAGGACCGTTACCAGCGCGGGAGTATGGCCCGTTATTATTACGCCTACCGGCACCTGGCCCTGATCGACGGCAACGGCCGCTTCGCCGCGATGACCCGCCAGATCGAGCGCACCGCCGCCGGCCAGATCGTCGAACTGCTCTCCTTCCTCAATGAGCCGGAGTTCTGGCGCCCGCTGCCCCCTTCCGCGCCGCTCCCGACCGACTACGCGCGCGAATTCCCGTTCTCGCAGCTCGCCCGCATCCGCCGCGGCGCCGCCAGCGGGACCATCCTCGCGGGCAACACCACCCTATTCTCGTTCCGCCGGGGCGAATCCGCCCTCGAGGCCGTGCGCCTCAGCAGCGCCTTCTTCGGCAAGGGCCAGTTCACCGCGGATTCGCTCACGGTGAAGGACGGCCGCCACGTGCTCCGCCAGGAACTTGAAGGCCCGTACTTCCAGCCGCTCTCGCCGGCGCAGATCGCCGACGGTGAGCACACCAAGATGGCGCCCAACGGCACCCTCGCCAACACCGGCCGCGCCATCCGCGCCCGCAGCAACCTCTGCCGCCTGGAGGCGGTCGTGACCGTCACCGAGCAGGCCGGCCGCTTTGAGCTGGAGTTCAGCCTCACCGGCACCGACTCCGTGCCGGTGGCGATCGAGCTGGCCTTCCGCCGCGGTGGGACGCTCGAGGGCGTGGAGGCGCTCCCGGGCGTAGCCGATGCCCACCTGCTGCGCGCCGGCACCGGCCGTTACCGGCTGGGTTCCGATGTGATCGAGTTCGGCCCGGGCCAGATCGAGCACACCTACACCCAGATTCGCGGCGCCCTGCCCAAGTGGGATGGCCAGAGCGTGTACCTCACCGGCCTCACGCCCTTCCGCGCCCGGCTCAAGATCAGCTGAACCTTCCCCCGATGCGCCCCCGCCTTGCCACCCTTGTCCTCCTCGCCAGCGTAGCCGGGCTTCGTCCGGTCTCGGCCGAGGCGCCCGAACGCCCTAACGTCCTGCTCGTCCTTGCCGACGATATGGGCATCGGGGACGTGTCGCACCTGAACCCCGCCAGCCTCTGGCGCACGCCGCACCTTGACCGGCTGGCGCGCGAGGGGATGGTGTTTTCGGACGCCCATTCGTCGTCGGGCGTCTGCACCCCCACGCGGTACACCCTGCTCACCGGCCGCTACTCGTGGCGCGGCCGCCTGAAGCGCGGGGTGTTGCAGGGCTACAGTCCGCCGCTCATCGAGCCCGGGCGCCAGACCATCGCCGGCTTCCTTCAGGCCCAGGGTTACACCACGGCCTTGTTCGGCAAATGGCACCTCGGGCTCGACTGGCCCCGTTCCGGGCCGGCGCCGGAGCACGTCGATTGGGCACGTCCCTTCGGCGGCGGGCCGCGCGCCCACGGCTTCGACCGGTTCTTGGGCATCAGCGCTTCGCTCGATATGCCGCCGTATGTGTGGCTGCGGGATGACCGCGTCACTGCCGCGCCGGCCGGCCGGGTGGGGGACAGTCCCGCGCCGCGGCTGTGGCGGGCGGGCCCGATCGGGGCGGATTTCAAGATGGAGGATGTGCAGCCGCGGCTCACGGCGGAGACCGTGGCGTTCCTCGGCGAACGGGCGGCGGCGCGCGACGGACGGCCGTTCTTCGCGATGGTGTCCCTTGCGAGCCCGCACACGCCGACCTTGGCGACGGGCGAGTTCGCGGGTTCCACCCCGACGCCGTACGGGGACTTTGTGCGGCAGGTGGATGCCGACTTCGGCCGGATTCTCGCGGAACTCGACCGCCTGGGCCTGGCGCGCAACACCCTCGTCGTGTTCACTGCAGACAACGGCTACGCGCCGGCGGGGGACATCCCGTCGCACCGGGCGCTCGGGCACGATTCGTCGGGCGGGTTCCGCGGGGCGAAGTCCGATTCCTACGAGGGCGGCCACCGCGTGCCGTTTTTGGTGCGTTGGCCGGGAGTGACGCGCCCGGGGTCCCGTTCGGGCGCGGTGATCGGCCATCTGGACCTCTTCGCGACGGTGGCGGAGGCGCTGGGCGTGCCACTGCCGGTGGACGTGGCGGAGGACAGCGCGAGTTTGCTGCCGCTGTTGCGGGGCGGCGAGCGGGCGCCGGGTGGGCGCGAGGCGCTGGTGCACCATTCGTCGGAGGGGGAGTTCTCGATCCGGGAGGGCCGCTGGAAGCTCATCTTGGCGCCCGGTTCGGGCGGTTGGGGCCGGCCGACGCGGACGCCCTCGCCGTGGACCCAGCTGAAGCCGGACAGTTTCGAGGGGCTGCCTGCCTTCCAGTTGTACGACCTGGAGGCGGATTCGCGGGAGGCGACCAACCTTGAGGCGCGGCATCCCGAGGTGGTGACGCGGCTCGGGCGGCGGTTGCGCGGTTACATCGAGCGCGGGCGGAGCACGCCCGGGCCGGCGCAGCCGTACGTGCGGGAAGGCTGGCCGCAGGTGGCGTGGATGGAGCGTTTCGCGCCTTGAGGCGTCACGGCTGGTCCGGCCTGCCCCGCCTGATTCAGCCGGTATTGCCGGCGAGGGCGTGGAGGTAGAAGGCCCGGGCGGTGCGGTTATGGGCCCGGAGGCCGTGCTCCAGGGCCCCGGCCGCGCCGCGGGCCACCGCCTGCACCATCTCGCGGTGCTCGCGCTGCGCCTCGCCCAGTCGCAGTCCATTGACTTCGCGGAAGAAGTGCCGGCGCACCCGGTCCCAATGGTCGAACGCGAGCCGCAACTGGTCCTCCACCCGGGGGAGCTGCGCCACCCCGGCGAGCCGCAGGTGGAAGGCCGCGTTCGCCCGGCCCCAAGCGTCCGATTCCCCCGCCGCGACCGCGGCGTCGAGCGTGCCGAGCAGGCCCTCAAGGGCCGCCAAGTCCTCCGGGCCCGCCCGTTCGATCACCCGCGGGGCGGAGGCGGACTCAAGGCCTTCCAGGAGCGCGAAGATGTCGTGCACCGAGTTCTCATCCAGTTCCGCGACCTGGGCGCCGTGGTGTGGGCGGATCACCAGCAGCCGTTCCGCCGTCAGCCGCGCGACCGCCTCCCGCACCGGGATGGGGCTTACCCCGTGGCGGCGGGCGAGTTCGTCGAGGTTCAGCGCCTCGCCGGGACGCAGCGCGTGCGTCAGGATCGACTCCCGCAGCCAGCCGTGGACCTGTTCCGTCTTCGTCGGGGCGCGTTCCGGGATCGAGGGCAGACTGGCTCTCATCGCTGCGAGGCCAGAATCCTTTTCGGATCGAGGCAAGGATATAGGATATATCTTCGCCCTTTCCTTTTGGGCATCAGGTGTTAACCCGTTGGGCGGATCTTACCCTTCAGCCATGAGTGCTCCCGCCGCCCCCTTCAAGCTCACCCGCCTCGCCTCGCTGAAGACGGTGGCCGACTTTCGCACCCACGTGGCTGGGCTGGGTCTTGAGCTGCCGTGCGATGACAAGTTGCAGACCGGGGCGGAGTCCCCGCTGACGCGTCCGGTGGACGGGCCGTTGGTGAACGGCAAGCGCATCGGCAACCGGTGGGCGATCCATCCGATGGAGGGCTGGGATGCGACGACCACGGGGCACGCGACAGCCGAGGTGCGGCGGCGCTGGCAGCGGTTTGGTCAGAGCGGGGCGAAGTTGATCTTTGGCGGCGAGGCGATGGCGGTGCGGCCTGATGGGCGCGCGAACCCGAACCAGCTGATGATCCTTGAGGACACGCGGCGCGATCTCGCGGAGATCCGGGAACTGCTGGTGCAGGCGCACCGCGAGCGGCACGGCACGGCCGATGATCTTGTGGTCGGATTCCAACTCACCCACTCGGGGCGTTTCTGTAAGCCGACCGACAAGAAACGGATGGATCCGCGCGTGGCCTACCGCCACCCGATCCTCGACCGGAAGTTCAACGTCACCAGCGACAGCCAGGTGTTCACCGATGGGGAGATCGAGGAACTGATCGCCTGCTACGTGCGGGCGGCCCGGTTCGCGCGCGAGGCAGGGGCGGACTTCGTCGACCTGAAACATTGCCACGGCTACCTGTTGCACGAGTTCCTTGGTGCGCACACCCGGCCGGGTAAGTTCGGGGGCAGCTTCGAGAATCGCACCCGCATCCTGCGCGACATCATCGCGGGCATCCGGGCGGATGGGAACCCGATCGACGTCGGCGTGCGGCTCAGCGCCTTCGACTTCGTGCCCTTCAAGCCGGATCCGACGCGGGCCGAGCCGGGCAAGCTCGGGCCGGGCATCCCGGAGGATTTCTCGCACTGCCTGCCGTACCGCTACGGGTTTGGCGTGCGCGTGGACCATCCGGTGGAGCCGGACCTGACGGAGACCTTCCAGTTCGTCGAGCTGCTGACCCGCCTTGGGGTGAAGATCCTGAACCTTACCGCTGGCTCGCCCTACTACAACCCGCACATCCAGCGCCCGGCGGCCTACCCGCCGAGCGACGGCTACCAGCCGGCTCACGACCCCCTGATCGACGTGGCGCGGCAGATCAACGTGGTTCGGGCGATCAAGGCCCACGCGGGCCAAGTCGCGGCGGCGACGCCCGGGGCCACGCCGCCCCTCGTTCTGGGCACCGCCTACAGCTACCTGCAGGAGTACCTGCCGCACGTGGCGCAGCACGTCGTGCGCGCGGGTTGGACTGACCTCGTGGGCCTGGGCCGCGCGGTATTGAGTTATCCGGAGATGCTGGCCGATACGACCACGCGGGGCGCGCTCACCCCCCGGCTGATCTGCCGGACCTTCAGCGAGTGCACCACCGCGCCGCGCAACGGCATCATCAGCGGCTGCTACCCGCTCGACGACTACTACAAGAACCGGCCCGAGTTCGCGCAGCTCAAGGCGGTTAAGAAGACGGTTGGCGCCTGAGCCTCCCTCCCTAGCCGCGGCCCCTCGCGCGAATTGCCTTGCGTAATCGTCAGGCGCGCCCACCGTCCGGGGCCTTCGTTAGAAAGTACACGTTTAGATGACAGTTTCTGGTGAGTCGTTGGCTGAGCGTTTGGCTTAAGTGATGATTTCGAAACCCACTGGTGGGAACGGACTGGCAACGGACGGTCGATCTACGAGACATCACAATGAGTAACTCCAAACTGTACGTCGGTAACCTGTCGTTCAAGACCACCGAAGACGAGCTCCGCTCGGCTTTCGGCCAGTTCGGTTCCGTGACCGACATCTACGTCGCGATGGACAAGATGACCGGCCGCCCCCGCGGCTTTGCGTTCGTCACCATGGGCACGGCCGAAGAGGCCAAGGCCGCGGCGGAGAAGATGAACGGCACCGATCTCGGTGGCCGTCAGCTGACCGTCAATGAGGCCCGCCCGAAGGAAGATCGCCCCGCGGGCGGCTTCGGCGGCGGCGGTGGCCGTGGCTTCGGCGGTGGCGGCGGCGGTGGCCGCGGCTTCGGCGGCGGTGGTGGCGGCGGCTTCGGCGGTCGCGACCGCGGCGAGCGCCGGTACTAAGCCGATCCTCCAATCCGGATTTCGAGGGACGTGGTCCTCCGGGACCCCGTCCCTTTTCTTTCCCCCTTTTTGTTTCCCGAGATGTCCTTCGCTTCCCTGAACCTTTCCCCGGCCGTCCTGCGCGGCGTCGAGGCCGCCGGCTACGCCGAGCCCACGCCGATCCAGCTGCGCGCCATCCCGCTCGTTCTCGCCGGCGGCGACCTCATCGGGTCCGCCCAGACGGGTACCGGCAAGACGGCGGCATTCGCGCTGCCGATTCTGACCCGCCTGGGCGCCCACCTGCGCGGCGGGCGGCCGCGGGTGCTCGTGCTGGAGCCGACGCGCGAGCTTGCGGCCCAAGTGGAGACGGCCTTCCGCGACTTCGCGCGGTTCTCGGACCTGCGGGCCGTGGCGGTCTTCGGGGGCGTAGGCTACGGCAACCAGCGGGCGGCGCTGCGAGAGGGGGTCGACATCATCGTGGCGACCCCGGGCCGGCTGATGGATTACCTCAAGGACGGCACCCTGACCCTGCGGGACATCTCCGTGCTGGTGCTGGACGAGGTCGATCGGATGCTGGATATGGGCTTTATGCCGGTGGTGAAGGACATCATCGGCCGCTGCCCCAAGAACCGGCAGACGCTCTTTTTCTCGGCCACGGTGCCGCCGGAGATCCAAGCGGTGGCCTCCTTTGCCCTGCGCAATCCGGCGCGGTTGGAGGTGGGCGTGAACCGCTCGGTCAACCGCACCATCACCCACGCCATTTACCCGGTGGCGCACGACCAGAAGTTCGAGCTGTTGCTGGCGCTGCTGGCGAAGGTGGATTTCGACAGCGTGCTGGTGTTTTCCCGGACCAAGCACGGGGCGGACAAGATCGCGCGCCGGCTGAAGGCGGCCAACCACCAGGTGGCGGTGCTGCACGCGAACCGCTCGCAGAACCAGCGGCTCGAGGCGCTCGCGGGTTTCCGCAGCGGCAAGTACGAGATTATGGTCGCGACCGACATCGCGGCCCGCGGCATCGACGTGGCCGGGGTCACCCACGTGATCAACTTTGATATCCCGGCCAATCCCGAGGATTACGTGCACCGGATCGGCCGGACCGGGCGGGCGCAGGCGGTTGGCGACGCCTTCACGCTGGTGACGCCTGAGAACGCGGGCGACGTGCGCGCGATCGAGCGGTTCATCGGGCAGAAGATCCCGGAGCTGAAGCTGGAGGGGTTTGCGTACCGCCCGCTCGTGGCGCGGCCCGCGACGACCGTGCCCCGGCGAGCGCAGGGTAGTCCGGTCGGCACGCTCAGGCCGCAACGGGGCTTCCGGCGATTTGGCCGGGGGCGCTGACGGATTCAAGCAGCCGGGAGCAGAGCGCGCGCAGGCGGAAGCGGAGCGGTTCCGCACGGGCACAGAACGCGCGCTGGTGAGCCTCGTACTCCGCCCGCCCGTCCGCGGTCTCGATCGCGATGGGCGCGTAGCCGAGGGCCTCGAAGTCGTAGGGGCTGGCGCGCATATCCACCTCGCGGATCTCGCGCGCGAGGGCGAAGCAGTCGGCGGTGAGCTCCGCGGGCGTGAAGGGCGCCAGTTTGAAGCTCCATTTGTAGAGGTCCATATTGGCGTGGAGGCAGCCGCGCTGCTCCAAGGCCGGGGTCGTTTCCCGCGTCGGCTGCAGGCGGTTCAGCGGCCGCGCCGGCGGGGTGAAAAAGCGGAAGGCGTCGAAATGCGAGCAGGTCACCCCGCCCGTCTCCACCACGCCGGCGATCTCGCCGGCCGGCAGCCGCAGCGGCCACGCCTGGTGGCGCACCTCGGCCGGATCCTGCCGGTAGACCATCGCCCATTCGTGCAGCCCGTAGCAGCCGAAGAAGGCCGGCCGCGCCTGCATCCCGCACAGCAGTGCCTCCAGCCAGGCCACGAATTCCCGCCGCGAGGGGGACAGCGTGGCCGGGTCGACGGCCACCGCGGGGGCGCCCCCGGGCCCGGGGAGTTCCCGGTAGCCCGGATGGCGCAGGAACTCCCGGGCGGACGGGCCCAGCAGGGCGACGTCCGGTCCCGGGTGCCAGCGGCGCAGCCAAGCCGGGCGATGCGCGTAATACGTGAAGAGGAAGTCGTGCACCGGGTGGCGCTCCCCGCGCGCGGCTCGCTCCTGGTGTGGATCAGTCCAGGCGCGCACCCGGGCCTCGTGCGCCGCCGCCTGCGCCCGCCACTCCGCCTCCGCGAGGAAGGTCCGCGGGGTCACTTGGCCGGCGCGTAGCCGTAGTTTTCCCGGAGGAACTCCAGGAGCACCGGTGCGGTGATCCGCCCGAAGCGCGCGCGGTTCTCGGGCGTGTCGCGCACGCCGGCGCGGGGGCATTCGATCTGGAGGCCGTCGACCTTGGGGGTCCCGGCGGCGGCGGCGTGGCGTTGGACGATGTAGCCGCCCGCGAAAAAGGGCTGGTTGCCCGGCTGCGGGTCGGGGCCGCTCGGGGTGGCGGGCAGGCCGCCGGCGGCGAGCAGGGTTCCGAGGCTGCGCGGCCCGCGGATCAGGTCGGCGGCGCTCCCGCCGCGGCGCGCGTGCAGGTCCGAGAGGGTGGAGAGGCTGATGACCCCGGAAGCGTCGAACTTCTTATCCCCTCGGTTGAGCTGCGGCGCGGCGAGGGCGTAACCGAGTTCCAGCCGCGCGACCGGGTGGGAGTGGCCGTGGAGGTCGACGAGGAAGGCGAAGCCGTGCCGCGCCACCGCCGCCGCGAGCGCGCCCTCGATCGCCGCGTGGAACTCCCACCAGACCTGCTCCGCGCCCGGATGCCCGTTGGCCGCCTCGACGATCTCGCGGTTCGGGTCCAGCCGAGACCGGTGCAAGTGGCTGAGGATCAGGTGGACGCGTCCGCCGGAGAGCCGCTCCAGCTCCGCAACCAGCTCGCGCGCAAGCTCCTGCGTGTTGGCGTCCATCACCGTCACGCCCTTGCGGCGGGTCGGCAGGTCGGCGGGCTGGGCGCGGCCGCCGTGGGGCACGGTAAGAACCAGCGGCAGGTCGCCGGCGATGTACTCCACGTGGCGGGCGGTGTCGAAGTAGGACTGGCCCGGCACTTTGGGCGCGGGAATGGCGGCGGGGGCCGGGGAGGCGGCCGCGAGGACAAGCAGGACGATCAGCAGGCGCAGGGGTGGCATCGCGGGCGGGGGGCGGGGCTTCAGGCGGCGCGGACCAGCAGGCGGCGGACGCCCTCGATGGGCGTGCCTTCCACCGGAAGCAAGTTAAAAGGAGCGCGGTGGCGTAGCGCTGCCTGAACTGCGGGGTGGTTCAGGATCGGACCGCTCAGACCCACGCGCAGCCCGGCGAGGGGCGAGGCTGGAAACAACTGGACCGCCACCCCGAGGGCAATTTCGAGCAGGTCCTCGGCGGAGCCCGCGACCAGCCCGGAGGCGATGGGGTTGCCGGCGCCGGCGAGGGCGAGCAACGCAGGGGCGAGCGCCGCCACCTGCCGATTTGGCTCGCCGTGCTGGTAGTACCAACGAGTGACGGATCCGGCATCCGCGGTCGGCCCGAGGCCGGTGTGGTCCTGCACCGCTGCGCCGACGGGGGAAGCGGGCTGCCAGCCCTGCAGTTCGAGCAACCCGCGGCCGATGGCGCGTCGCCCGAGGTCGTAGCCGCTGCCGGGGTCGCCGAAACGCCAGCCGATCCCGCCCGCGTAGTGGATCGAGCCGTCGGGCGCCCGGGCGGCCACGAACGAGCCGGTGCCGCCGTGCAGGACCAGGCCGGGGGCGCCGTCCGTGGCCAGTTCCAGCACCGGATGGGAGTCGTCGGCCGTGAACATCTGGGCGCCCCCGCCGAGGCCGGCCATCGTTTCGCGCCAATAGGAGCGGTTGCCGGCCGCGTAGAGGTGAAGGTGCGTGACCGCCGCCCCGGGCGAGCGGGCCAGAGCCTGCGCCCGCAGCGCCGCGATCAGTTCGGCGACCACCTGGCGGGCGGCGTCAGGCCCCACAACGTTAGGATTGCATCCCGCGGCGAGTTCGCGGGCGGCGACGGCCCCGGTGGCGTCCACCAGAATGCCTTCGGTCTTGGTCGCGCCCCCGTCGATGCCGATGCGGAAGTTCATCGTCCCGCGGGCCGGCCTCAGGCCAGCTGTTTGGAGAGCCGGTGCCGGTAGCGGGCGCCGACCGCCCGGTTGTGTTCGATTGCGCCGGGCAAGTTCTGGCTTCGCAGCACCGGCAGCTCGTGCCCGTGGTCCCGCAGCCATTCCATGACTGACACCATCAACCAGTTAAGCAACGAACAGCCGATGAATGTGCTGGTCGGGCCGGTGTTGATCGCGTCCGTCACCGGCAGAATCGCATCCCCGGGCAGCCCGCCGTTGTCGAGCACGTGGTCGGCGATCGCGTGCAGGTTGCGGCCGCCCGGGTGGACGGTGCGGGCGGTCGTTGACATCGCGACGGAGCAGAGCCCGACGACAAGGCATCCCTTGCGCTTGGCATGGAGGGCGACCTCGATTGGGGAGGAATTCTTGCCGGAGTTGGAGATCACGATAACGACCTCGCCGGGGCGGAGCTCGTACTGGCGGTCGTAGCGCTCGACGAGGGCGGTGCCGAAGCCGACGAGGTTCTCGATGAAGCCGGCGGTCGGGTCGGGGATGCTGGTGATGCAGACCAGTCCGCCGGCGCGGCCGACGATCTCGCGGGAGATGATCTCGCTGTGGCCGGAGCCGAAGGTGTGCACCACCCCGCCGGCGGCGATCGATTGGCCGAGGAGGGGCGTGAGTTGGGCGATGACCGGGGCGTTGCGGGCGCGGGCTTCCGCCAGCATCGCGAGGGATTTTTCGTAATAGGCGGTGGCGAGGGGCGACATAGGGCAGTGCGGAGCAGAGAGGGGAACGGTGGCGCGCAACGCAACGTTGCGTTGGCGCCCCCGCGAAAAAGCTGGGGCCGCCGGCCGGCCTCGCCCACGCTGCGGGGGTGATTTTGGGCGTGGACCATTTCAACATCGTCGTCGCCGACCTCGGGCGCTCCGTGCGCTTTTACACCGAGGTCCTGGGTTTCCGCCGCACGGCGGACGTCACGATGGAGGGCGAGTGGATCGAGGCGATCGTGGGCCTGCGCGGCGTGCGCGGGCTGGTGGCGTTCGTGGAGCCGCCGAGCGGCGGGCCGCGGCTTGAGCTGCTGCAGTACGTGGCGCCAGCCGGCGAGGCGCTGCCGGCGAATGCGCGGCCCAACACCCACGGCCTGCGCCACCTGGCCTTCCGGGTGCGGGACATCAGGGCGATGGCGGCGCGACTGCGGGCGGCCGGGGTCACACTGTTCAGCGACCCGGTGCGGGTGCCGCTGGGCGTGGTCAAGTTCGCGGCGGGGGAGAAGACCCTCGTCTACTTCCTTGACCCCGACGGCGTCATCCTCGAGCTGGCGGAGTATGGTCCGGTCGAGCCGGCGCCCGCCGCGGGTTAGACTTCCGGAGCGGGTTGTCCGGAGCCCTCGCTGCCGAGCTCCTTCTCGGCTTCGTCGAGGATTCGCTTGGCTTCCGCCGCCTGATCGGAGGGGACCTGCAGGCGGATGGCACCGCCGAAGGAGTCATCCAGCACGAAGGCATCGATCCCGTTCTCCTTGAGGAGCGAGCGGAGCAGTTCGGCCTCGGCGGGATTCGAGCAGAAGGCGGCGGTGACCATTGGGGAGGGGGGGTAAGAGGTTAGCGGACGAAGGTGACCACTGCATAATAGGCGCCGAGCTCGTCGCCGGTCGGGAGGCGGAAGACCGGGGCGAGGGCGAGCGGGCCAGCCTCGAGGCGGTTGGTGAACGTGACTTCGCGGGCGCCGGCGGGGACCGTTTGGCGGCCGAGCTCGCGGTCGCCGGCGCGGAGGATGGCCTCGGTGGTGGCGACGGGGATGCCGGGCCGGGCGCGGTAGGCCTGGTCGGCGCCGGGGACGTTTCCGCCGGGGGCGAGGCCGGCGGTGATGGGCTGGTCGGCCTCGACGGGCCAGCGGCGCAGGCTGATGGCGTAGGTCCCGGGGCGTTCGACGCGCAGCGCCCAGTGGCCGCGGTGGCGGGCGGGGTCGGCGTCGGCGGGCCGGGCCTTCTTGGAGGCGCCCGCGCCACTGCGCAGGCCTTGGGCCTGGCGGATGTGCTGCTGGTTCCAAGGGGGCAGGTCCTCTTGGATCCAGTCGTGGGCGGTGAGGCTGACCACCGGGTGTTGGGGGTGGCCGATCGGGATCTCGGTGGTGAGGGCGAAGGTGGGCTCGAGCTCGGTCCACCAGGCCTCGTAGAAGGCCCGCATCCGCGCGACCTGCTCGGGGTGGCGGGCGGCGACGTCCTCCTTTTGCCCCGGGTCGTGCTGGATCGCGTAGAGTTCCTTGCCGTTCACCAGGCGCCACTCTTGGGCCATCACGGCGGACTGCTTCCACTTCACCGGGTCGCGCACCCGCTGCGAATCGGTGATGATCATCCGGTCGGGCCAGCCGGTGGCTTTG